>Ga0105240_10016387_pt1 | contig 10035 bp, 8 predicted proteins | sample KBSC54metaG_FD_80426 | JGI IMG/M metagenome (GOLD analysis project Ga0105240, IMG submission 80426) | Corn rhizosphere microbial communities from Kellogg Biological Station, Michigan, USA - KBS C5-4 metaG | ecosystem: Host-associated > Plants > Roots > Rhizosphere > Soil | place: Michigan, USA... | reverse complement strand
GTATACATGCTGCGCCCGCGCGAGTTGGGAGTGGAAGTTCGTTATTCGTTTGACAAGCCTATGTAAGGGCCGATGATGCTCGAGTTGCCTTCTCCCTATCTCGTGTTCCTGGGGGACACGCAGGAACCTCTGTTCGCCAAAACTGCGTTTGGTCTGCGCGACTGGGCGCCCGATCGCTGTATCGGCGAATGGTCCTGTGGTGACACCTCAGTCACAACCGGCCTTCCGCGCGTATCGCCCCAGGAGGCAAAAGCCCGAGGGGCGCGCAGTCTCGTGATCGGAGTGGCGAATTACGGAGGCATCATCCAGGAAAACTGGATGCCGACGTTGTTGGAAGCGCTGCAAGCAGGCCTCGACATCGTCGGCGGAATGCATGCAAAGCTCCATGACATCGAGCCGCTCAGAGCGGCAGCCGCTCGGCTCGGCAGGCGTTTGATCGATGTACGCATCCCTCCAGCCAACATACCGGTGGCCAACGGCCGCAAGCGAACGGGAAAGCGACTCCTTACCGTCGGCACCGACTGTGCGCTGGGCAAGAAATACAGTGCACTCGCTCTCACCCGCGCCTTCAAGGACCGCGGCGTGGAAGCCGACTTCAGGGCCACAGGCCAGACCGGCATCCTCATCTGCGGCCGTGGCATTCCCATGGATGCCGTTGTTTCGGACTTCGAGGCGGGAGCCGCGGAGATGTTGAGCCCCGACAGCCCCGAGCAGCATTGGGATGTCATCGAAGGACAGGGCTCGTTGTTTCATCCCTCCTATGCGGCCGTTTCCCTGGGACTGTTACATGGGAGCCAGCCGGATGTGCTCGTGGTGTGCCACCAGGCCGGCCGCACGCACATCCTGGGCAAATCGGATTATCCCCTGCCCTCCCTGGAAGAAACGATTGATCTGAACCTGCGGCTGGGAAGCCGTACGAATCCGGCCATCCGGTGCGCGGGCGTTTCCTTGAATACGTCCCAACTCGAGGACGGCGCGGCTCGTGACCTCATGGCGATGCAATCACAACGGTTAGGGATGCCAGTGGCGGACCCGATCCGCGGCGGCGCGGAGTTCGAGCGCCTGGTCGACGCCTGTCTGGCCTGAGGCTGCAAAAAATGCGAATCCTCAAAAAGCTGCTCATCGGTTCCCTGGCCTGCGGTATTGCGCTTGCCAGGGCACAACAGCCTCTGACTGAGGAGGACGCGAATGCATGGCTCGATGGATACATGCCATACGCCCTGCACTGCGGCGACATCGCCGGCGCGGTGGTTGCCATCGTCAAGGATGGCAAGATTCTGACCGAGCGTGGCTACGGCTTCAGCGATGTCGACAAGCGAACACCTGTTGATCCCAAGCAGACTCTATTCCGTCCCGGCTCAGTATCCAAACTGTTGACCTGGACCGCGGTCATGCAGCTCGTCGAGCAGGGCAAGATCGATCTCGATGCCGACGTCAATCAATATCTGGACTTCAAGATTCCGGCCTACGACGGCAAGCCCGTCACGATGCGCAACATCATGCAGCACACGGCCGGCTTCGAAGAGCAGGCCAAGGGAATCCTGACGGACGATCCCAAATCGCCGAGCTTCGAGTCGCTGCTCAAAGCCTGGACACCGAACAGAGTGTTTGCTCCCGGCACGACCCCCTCATATTCCAACTACGGCGCCTCGTTGGCCGGTTATATCGTCCAGCGGCTCTCCGGCGAGCCGTTCGATGCCTACATCGAGAAGCACATCTTCGCGCCGCTCGACATGCAGTATTCGAGCTTCCGCCAGCCGCTGCCTGCGAATCTAGTCCCCTTGATGTCGAAGGGTTATCCCCGCGCCTCGGAGGATCCAAAGCCCTACGAAATAATCGGTCCCGCGCCTGCCGGCTCGCTGGCCGCGCCCGCGCAGGACATGGCGCATTTCATGATCGCTCACCTGCAGAACGGCGAGTATCAGGGCCAGCGAATTCTCAGCGCGGCGACCGCCGAGCAGATGCACAACAGCCCCCTGACGGTGATACCGCCGCTCAACCGCATGGAGCTGGGCTTTTTCGAGACCAACATCAACGGTCACGAAGTGATTGCTCATCTCGGTGACACGGATAACTTCCACACCTCGCTGCATCTGTTCCTGCAGGAAGGTGTCGGCTTCTATGTCTCCTTCAACAGCCTGGGTAAGGAAGGGGCCGCCGGGAAACTGCGCAACGCCCTGTTCTTCGACTTCTCCGACCGCTATTTCCCGGCCCCCGTGCCGGCGACCCGGGTGGATGCCAAAACCGCGGCGACCCATGCAGCCATGCTGGCCGGGAGCTGGGCTAACTCGCGCAGCTCGAAAACGACCTTTCTGGCCGCGCTCGACCTGGTCAGCCAGACCCACCTCGGAGTCAATGACAAAGGCGAGCTGCTCACCCCGCCCTTCCCGGGCCTGAATGGCGAGCCGCGCCACTGGATCGAGTACGAGCCCTTTGTCTGGCGCGACAGGGACTCGCACGAGCGACTCGCCGCAAAGGTCATCGACGGCAAGGCGGTTCGCTTCAGTATCGATGAGCTTTCGCCCTTCATCGTGTTCGACCGCGCGCCCTGGTACCAGGACACGTCCTGGCTGCTCCCGGTGTTTGTTGCGAGCGCAGTTGCCCTACTCCTGACTGTGATCTTCTGGCCCGTCACGGCGTTGGTCAGGAAAAGTTACGGTGCGCCCCTGACGCTGGATCCCCGCTCCTATCGCGCCTACCGGCAAAGCAAGCTCGGAGCGCTCGCGATTGTGATCGCCATCGCTCTCTGGAGCACCACCATCGGGTTGATGCTGTCCGACCTCACCAAGCTCACCTCGCAGTTCGACGGCTTCCTGTACTTCACGCAGGCGTTGGGAATCGTTGGCTTCATCGGCGGATTCGTCCTGATCCTCCAGAATCTGAATGCCGTGTGGGCGGGGCAGCGTCGCTGGCCTGCCAAGGTCTGGAGCATCGTCCTCGTCCTGTCCGGATTTTTCGTTATCTGGGTTGGATTCGTATTCAACCTTTTGCGCATCGGAGCGAGCTACTGATGTCCGGCGTTAGTTTGGAAGTCAGGGTCGAGAAGCTGCGGCTGGCCGCGCCATTTCGTATCTCGGGATTCGTGTTCGAGGAACAGGATGTCGCTGTTGTAGAGCTGCACGACGGGGGTCATCGCGGTCGTGGTGAGGCGTCCGGTGTCTACTATCTCGATGACAAGATCGAGAACATCGTGGCCAGCATCGAATCCCGGCGGACTGCGATTGAATCGGGGCTGGACCGCGAATCGCTGCAACGACTGCTGCCACCCGGCGGCGCACGCAACGCAGTCGACTGCGCAATGTGGGAACTGGAAGCCTCCCGCAAAGCAACCCCCGTGGGCGAGCTGGCAGGCATCGGCACCCTGCACCCCTTGACTACCACTTTCACGCTGGGGGCGGACGAGCCGCGAAAGATGGCCGACGGCGCGCGCAAATACAATCACGCCCGCCGCATCAAGCTGAAACTGACTGGCGATCTGGACACCGACATAGCGCGAATCCAGGCGGTCCGCGCCGCGCGACCCGATGTCTGGATCGGCGTCGACGCCAATCAGGGCTACAGCATCGAAACCCTGAAAAAGCTGCTCCCCGAGCTCGTCACCGCCAAGGTGTCGCTGCTCGAACAACCGTTGCCGCGTGGCCGCGAGACGGATCTGCAGGGCTTCATTTCGCCCATACCCGTTGCAGCGGATGAGAGTGCGCTGTGCCTGGCCGACCTGCCTGGCCTGATCGGCCGCTTTCAGATCGTCAACATCAAGCTCGACAAGTGCGGCGGCCTGACAGAAGGGCTGGCGATGGCCCGCAAGGCCCGCGAGATCGGTCTCGGTGTCATGGTGGGAAACATGGTCGGGACGAGCCTTGCGATGGCGCCGGGCTTTGTGTTGGGACAGCTTTGCGACGTGGTGGATCTGGACGGGCCGATCTTCCTGTCACGCGATCGCACACCCGCCGCGACCTACGTTGACGGGCAGATCCGGTGTGGCGAAGAGGTGTGGGGTTCCGGTCGCTCGCCGACAGCATGAGCTCACAGCCGGCCTGGTTCGGCCAACCCCGTGGGCTGACCATCCTGTTTCTCACGGAGATGTGGGAACAGTTTTCGTACTACGGTATGCGCGCACTGCTCGTCTACTACATGACGCGGCAGTTGATGATAGGTCAGGAGAAGGCATCGCTCATCTATGGCGCCTACACGGCGACTTCATTCTTCACGCCCATCTTTGGCGGCATCATCGCGGATCGCTGGCTCGGCAACCGGCGTGCTGTCCTCATCGGCGGGACCATCATGGCCATCGGCCATTTTCTGATGACGTTCGATTCCCTTCTGTACGTGGCATTGGCCACGATTGCGCTGGGCAATGGCCTGTTTCTTCCGAGCCTCCCCAGTCAGATCAACGATCTGTATGAGCCCCACGACACGCGACGTGCCCGTGCTTACAACATCTATTACGTTGGTATCAACCTGGGTGGGTTTCTCGCACCGCTGGTGTGCGGGACGCTTGGTGAGTTCTACGGCTGGCACTGGGGGTTTGCGGCGGCCGGCGTGGGTATGTTTCTCGGCCTGCTTGTCTATGTCGCGGGCGGCAAGTACCTCCCAGTCGTTCAACGCGTCCCAAAAGCAGAGCGCAAATCGGCACCCACGTCAAAAGACACAGTCCTCCTGTTGATTGGGATCGGCGTGGCCGTCACTGTGTTTCGAGGTGCATACGAACAGGTGGGCAATACAGTCGCGCTGTGGGCAGAAACCGGAGTTGACCGTCAGGTAGGTAACGCCGTCGTACCGATGACCTGGTTCCAGGCCCTGAACCCCTTGCTGGTGTTTCTGATGACGCCGCTGCTGCTCGCACGCTGGCGAAAGCGGACCGAACCCACTGCTACGCGCAAAATGGCGACCGGAGCATTTATCGTCGCACTCGCCTATGCTCTGCTCGCGGGCGTGGCGGCGCTGGCCACGACTGCGAGTTGGATCTGGCTGGTGGGGTTCTTTGTGGTTTACACCTGGGGTGAGTTACACATTCTGCCGACCGGCCTCGGCTTGTTCGCGCGTCTGGCCCCGGCAGGTCTCGCTGCGACCACGGTCGCCGCCTGGTTCCTGGCGACCTTCTCGGGAAGCCTGACCGCAGGGGCCGTGGGTACGCTCTGGAGCAGCGTGAATCACGCCCAGTTCTTTGCCATGCTGGCAGCGCTGGCGATCGGCGCCGGCCTCCTATTGCTGACACTGGATCGGTCGACCTCCCGAATCGAATCTGAGAGATAACCCATGTCGTCGCGATTCCAACGCTTCCTGTTACCGGGGTTCGCCTTCAAGGCGGTGGTTATTGGCGGCGGATACGCGACCGGACGCGAGCTGGCCGAGTTCTTCATGCCCAGTGGGCCGTGGGGCGGCGTTGCGGCCATGTTGCTGGCGACGGTGATCTGGGCAGTCGTCTGCGTGGCCACCTTCCTCTTCGCCCGGCGTTATGCGGCACTCGACTACCGGACATTCGTTCGGGCTCTGCTGGGGCCCGCCTCGATTGTGTTCGAAGTGGCCTACCTGTTGTTTGTTGTCTTGATACTGGCGGTCTTCGGCGCGGCGGCCGGTGCGATCGGCAAGGCGACTCTGGGTGCGCCCGAGATTTTCGGGACACTGGCCCTGATGGGCGCTATCGCATTCGTCGTCGCTTTCGGTAACACGTCAGTGGAACGCCTGTTCAAGTATGTCTCGTTCCTGTTGTATGGCGTGTACGTGCTGTTCGTGATCCTGTCGTTCACGCATTTCGGCGACAGGATTGTGGCCGGGTTTGGAATATCAGTGCCCATGGAGGGTTGGGCGATGGGGGGCCTGACTTACGCCAGCTACAACATTGTTGGCGCGGTCGTGATATTGCCCGTCCTGCGCCATCTGACGAGCGATCGGGACGCGGTCGTCGCGGGGTTGATTGCCGCACCCCTGGCAATGCTTCCGGCGTTGATGTTCTTCTGCTGCATGGTCGCCTACTACCCGGGTATAGCAAACGAGACTCTACCGTCCGACTTCCTGTTGCAGCGCCTGAACCTGCCGCTGTTCCATCTCGCGTTTCAGTTGATGATATTCGCGGCTCTCCTGGAGAGCGGCACGGGCGCAGTGCATGCGATCAACGAACGCATCAGCAACACTCTGCGCAATCATCAACGGCCATCCCTGACACGTCCGGCGCGTCTGACCATAGCGCTCGTGATACTCGCCGGCTGCATGTTGCTGGCGCAGCGGTTTGGGCTGGTCACTCTGATCGCCAGGGGTTATCGCGCCCTGGCGATCATTTTCCTGCTCGTCTATGTACTGCCATTACTCACCGTCGGCGTCGCCCGGCTGTCGCGCGGTCGCACGGTCAAACTCGCGCACTGACGAAGTTGCCGGCAGGTGTTACGCCCTGCAGATCGCTGGCCAGCGTGGTCAGGAAGTTGTTCATCGTGGTCTGCGATGAATCGGTGCTGCCTCCCAGTGCCGAGACCAGATTGTTGAAGCTCGTCTGCAAATCCGAAGTCGCGGACGAGTCGCTCGTGTCGGACGATGCGAGCTGCTGCACAGCTGCCTGCAGATCACCGCCGTGATGATGATGGTGCCACCCGGTCGCCGTGGGCGCCTGGCTGGTCGAACTGCCTGAGACCGCTTGGGTGGAGCTGCTGCTGGCGTCAGATGTGGCGGTGCCACTCGCCGCATTCGTGCTCTGAGCCTGCAGGCTCGCCATCAAGCTCTGCATGAACTGCTGCATCGCGGCAGCTACGTCCTGGCTGTTGCTGTCGGTGCTGCTGCTTCCGGTGACACCAATCTGCGAAAGTGCGTCCATTACGGAGCCCGTCAACCCACCGCCCGGCGGCGGCGGTTGCGACACATCGGAGCTGGTGCTCGTCGTGTCCGGCAGAGCACTGCTGGTGCTGTTGGTCGAATCCAGTTGGGCCAGCCAACTGTTCATATTGGAAATGCTGCTGATCGTCATGTCACTCACTCCGTGGGTCGACTGGAAAGTCAATCCAACATAGACCACCCCAGGGCGCTCATTTGTGACCCAGCCAACAGAACACGGCCCGCCGCTCGTGAGCAATTGTGTCCAACTTTTATAGCGGCAAACGCTTGCCGGCCGCGCTTTCGGCCCGCTTTCAAACACGCACTGCAGGCGGCAAACCGCTGCCGCTTGCGACGCCCCAAACAAAAAGGCCGCGACTCACGCCGCGGCCTTTGATTCTCGGAACGCCGACAGGTCGTTAGCGGTTGTCGCGAACCTTCGCGAGCAATCGCAGCACTTCCATGTACAGCCACACCAGCGTGACCAGCAGGCCGAACGCCGAGTACCACTCCATGTAACGCGGCGCACCCTGACGTGCACCCGACTCGATCAAGTCAAAGTCGAGCACCAGGTTCAGAGCAGCCACAGCGCAGATCGCGAGCGACACGATGATGCTCAGCGGGCTGGAGGAAGCCAGGAAAGGCACGCTGATGTGGAACAGGCCCAGCACCATGCTGACCAGATACAGCAACGCAATGGCGCCAGTGGCACCGATGACGATCGTCCGGAACCGCTGCGTCGCCTGGATGATGCGCATCGAGTACGCGAGCAACAACACGGCGAGGACGCCGAAGGTCAGGCCGACCGCCTGAATTGCGATACCCGGATACTTACGCTCCAGGATCGCGGAGATCCCGCCAAGCACCAGACCCTCGAGCGCCGCGTACGGAATCGCGAGGTACGTAGCCGTCGTCGGCTTGAAGCTGATGATGAGCGCCGTGATGAGCCCGCCGACCAGACCGATCAGGGTTGTCGGTCCAACCACGGACGCATCGCCCGTCTCAGCAAACTGCGACCAGGGATAAAACGCAGTTGCCATCAGAACCACGAGCAGCAGGAACGACTTATTGATCGCTCCCTGCAGGGTCATCCGATCGCCAGCGGCCATCGGCCGCGGCAGTCCCGAGAACGTCTTATCGTTCAGTCCTGGGTTACCGGATCGCACGGGAAGGGGCATCGACATCTCCTCAATTGAAAGGCGGCTAATTGTAGTCCACCGCAGGAGGACGTGTGGTTTCCCGCCCTGGTTTCAAGGCCTGGATTATGTCTAAACGGCCGCCGGGGGCCCGGTTGCCACATTCTGGGGCAGCGGCTTGACCGAAATCAGCCGGATGGCCACCGCCAGCGCCAATACGAGCAGCACCATCGTGAACAGCGCGACGCCAGGCCATTTCGCCCTGCTCCACGCTACACCGCCGGCCGACCCTAGAACGCTGGATCCCACGTACATGAAGAACGAATAGAACGCCGCAGCCTGAGCAGGCGCAGCGTGCCCACGGCGGCCCACCCAGCTCGACGCTACCGAGTGCGCGCCGAAATAGCCCGCGGTGGCTACGCCGATTCCGCTGATGATCATGATCAGAGGGCTGGCTGCCGTCATTGCAACACCGATGAGGAAGACGAGGATGGGTATCCAGAAAACCCGTCGTCGTCCCAATCGGCCGGCGAGCCGTCCAAACCAGGTCGAGACAAACGAACCCACGATGTAGAACAGGAAGATGGCGCCGACCGCGGATTGGCTCATCGAGTACGGCGGCGCGAGCAGGCGGAAGCTCACGTAGTTGTAGATCGTGATGAAGGCGCCCATCAGCAGGAAGCCTTCAGAGTAGAGCCAGGGTAAGCCGGCGTCGCGCCTCAGAATATGCAGGCTGGCGAGGAAGGACGCCAGGTCGTGTCTGCGCGAGACAAATGATCGGGACACCGGTGCGGCCCATCGAAACACAAATGCGCCGATCAGGCAGATGACTCCAATGGATCCGACGGCCATGCGCCAGCCCAGCCAATCGGCAATGACGCTCGAGCCTATGCGGCCCAGCATGCCGCCGATTGCAGCACCGGCGATGTAGAGCCCCATTGTTCCGCCAATGGTGCTCGCATCAACCTCCTCGGCGAGATACGTCATTGCGATTGCAGGAATGCCTGAGAGGGCGATGCCGGTGAGGAAACGCGTGAACAGCAGAGCGTGCCATCCCGGCAACGCCGCGGACACGATGGTCAGAATCGATGCAGCGAAGAGCGAGGTAACCATCATTTCGCGCCGCCCGACCCGGTCGGAGACCACGCTGGCAATGAGCAACATCAACGCCATCGCCCCGGTGGCAAGCGAAACCACGAGACTGGACTCCGCCGCACTCACATGAAAATCGCGAGCGAACACCGGCAACAGGGACTGCACGCTGTACAGCAGCGCGAATGTCGAAAGACCTGCGATTACCAGTGCCAGTGCGAGCCGGCGATACGCCGGAGTGCCCGCGGAAATGCGAGTTGAAGCTGAATCGGTAGCCATCGTGCGGCCGACGAGCATGCCCGGAAATCAGCGGCCTGCCAAATCAAGCTATGCAGGCCGCCGCAATTACATGCTGTCAGCCGACGGCAGCCGGGTGAAGGGTCACATTCTTAGCATCGCGCTGCGCCTTGATGGACAGCTCGGCAGCGAGCAGACACTGCGTCTGGTCCTGCGCGACATGAGTCCGATTCACAACGTCCGCAACGAACTGGGGCCCAAACGGTAACGTGAGGTTACTGCAATCGATGTACCGGGCTTCCTTCTGATCAACAATGAACAGATTGTTACCCTGCTTCGCCACCGCAACATTCGTGTACTTGCGCAGCTCGATATACCCCTGCGTACCCAGAACAAACAATCGCCCGTCACCCCAGGTACCGAGCCCATCCGGCGTGAACCAATCCAACCGCACGTAACCCATCCCGCGGTTACCGCGCAACATCATGTCGCCGAAGTCCTGAAAACGCGGCCGGTCATGATGTGCCACATTCGCAATCTGCGACGCCACCACCTCCGCCTGCGTCGATCCCGTGTAGTACAAAAACTGATCCACCTGGTGTGACCCGATGTCGCACAGAATCCCGCCGTACAGATCGGGATCCCAGAACCACTCCGGCCGACCGCTGCCGCCACTCGCTTCACCGTGCCCCTGGTGAATCTGGTGAGGCGCAATCTTGATCGTCTGAATGACCTTCCCGCTGGCCCCCGCCTGACTCAACTCGCCGGCTTT
>Ga0105240_10016384_pt1 | contig 10035 bp, 7 predicted proteins | sample KBSC54metaG_FD_80426 | JGI IMG/M metagenome (GOLD analysis project Ga0105240, IMG submission 80426) | Corn rhizosphere microbial communities from Kellogg Biological Station, Michigan, USA - KBS C5-4 metaG | ecosystem: Host-associated > Plants > Roots > Rhizosphere > Soil | place: Michigan, USA... | reverse complement strand
CTCGCTTCGGATTTCAGCATCATCCCGATCTCAGCCCGTCGCGTGTCGATATCGAAGGACTGGATGGCGCACATGCCGATCGAGCGATGCGTCAGTTTCTCTAGCATCGCGAAAAACCGCAGATCCGACGACTGTGCACTAGGTTTAGCCAGCGCCTTGCGGAAGCTCCGCATCGCCCGTTCTTGCGACAGCGGCTCGCCTATGTAGCGCATGGTTTCCGCATCGGTGTACAAATCGATGAACAGGGCTTCGTCGCCAGGCTCCAGCGGACGCATGCGCAAGCGCTCGGTATCGAACGCGAACCCTGAAGCATCGATTTCGATGGAACGGCTCATGGGTTGTCCGCCGCCAACAGGTCAAGTGCATCGAGGCGTGCGCGAATATCCGCGTTGGGCTGCAAGGCGCTGGCCGGCGGGATCACCACGGTGTCGTGCAAGCTGATGTCCGCGTCGGGCAGTTTGCCGAGCATGATCTTCTCCATGCGCGGCTGCTGGATCGGCAGGGTGGCGCAACGGTAGACGATGATTTCGTGATCGAGCGGATAATCGGGCGCGAGCACGTCGACCAGCACCTGCCTGTACGCAGCGCCGGTCGAGAAACGCGCCAGCGACTGGTCGCCGACGACGCCGACCTGCCACAGGATGAGGTAGGCGGTCGGGTCGATGCGGCGTTTGTAGAACAGCAATTGGCTCGCCTCGTAATGCTGGCAGCCGACCTTGCCCGGGTCGATGCCGAGATCGGCGTACAGGCAATCCTCGGCGGAAATGCCGGGCTCCATGTGCGCGCGATAGCCTTCGCCGCGCGCGACTTCGATCGCCTTGTGCGTCGGCCACGCGAACACGCCCGGATGGCCGTAGAACACGCCGACCACTTTCTTGCCGGCGCGCACTTCGGTCAGCATCGCGTCCACCATTCCGCGATAGGTTTGCATGCGCGAGGTGCCTTCGTTGTAGAGCGGCTGCAGGCTGCGCACGTCGGGATGCATTTCGGACAGCCATAGTTCGACGATGCCATCGGAAACCGCGGCGAACACCACGTCGGCCTGTTCGATATGGCTGCGCGCGAGGGGCGTGATGTGCGAGCCGAGGGTCATGCCGATGCCGACGCAGGCCAGGCTGCCGGGGCGGGAGGGGGTGGTTTCCAAGCGTGTCATTCCTTATATGGGTTGCCGGAGTCTAGCGAAACGTCCGCCAATCCAAGAGATGACGCCGCATCGTTGGGCCTCGTGAAGGCATGACCTTGCAAAAACCCGACTCGATCCGCATAATCGGCGTTCCACTGCTGCGGGGTGGAGCAGTCTGGCAGCTCGTCGGGCTCATAACCCGAAGGTCGCAGGTTCAAATCCTGCCCCCGCTACCAGCTCGGTAACGGAAAGCCTCGCAAGAGGCTTTTTTGTTTCTGCAAGCCTGGATGTTTTACCGCAGTCGTTTCACGCTGGTCTCGCGCACGGTTCGCTGCACTGCCGTCGCACCGGAAGCTGGAAATACCGGAGGGGCCTTGCGGCCCCTTTGTGCTTTCTGGAATTGCAGTTTTCCCGCTGGATCGTTTCACTGGAGTCCGTTGTGTCGAATCGCAGCACCGACATCGCCACCATGCTCGCGCCGAGCGTCGAAGCCCTGCAGCTTGAACTGCTGGGCGTCGAGCTTGCGGCGTCGGGCACGAATGCGTTGTTGCGCCTGTACATCGACGCACCCGGCCGCACGGTGGCGATCGAGGATTGCGAAGCGGTCAGCCGCGAGGTCTCGGCGGTGCTCGACATCAACGATCCGATCGCATCGCACTACACCCTGGAAGTGTCGTCGCCGGGCATCGATCGCCCGCTGTTCACCGTCGCGCATTTCGCGCGGCATATCGGCGAAACGGTGAAGTTGAACCTGCAGATTCCGGTCAATGCCCGCCGCCGCCTGCAAGGCGTGATCGTGGGCGTGGACGGCGACAACATCACGCTGCGCACCGAGACGGCAGAAGTTTCTGTGCAGCACGCGAACATCGAAAAAGCGCGGCTGGTCCCGGACTGGGTCGCATTGGGTTTGGCGCCCGGCAAGAAAAAGGCGCCGCGTAAAAAGGACTCGCGCAAACCGGGTCCGTCATTCAACGACAACGGTGCGGATCGACCGCCCGTCACGGAGCAGAAGCAATGAGCAAAGAGCTGTTGATGGTGATCGATGCGGTCGCCAACGAAAAGGGCGTGCCGCGCGAAGTGATCCTCGAAGCGATGGAAGCCGCGCTGGCGTCCGCCGCGAAGAAGTCGTATCACGACCAGGACGTGAACGTGCGCGTGTCGATCCATCCCAAGGACGGCAGCTACGAAACCTTCCGCCAGTGGGAAGTCGTGGCCGACGACGTGGTGATGGAATCGCCGGATCGCCAGTTGCGCCTGATGGACGCACTCGACGACAACGCCGAAGCAGCGGTCGGCGACGTGATCGAGGAACAGATCGAGAACGCCGAATTCGGCCGCATCGAAGCGCAGGCCGCCAAGCAAGTCATCGTGCAGAAAGTGCGCGAAGCCGAGCGCGCGCAGGTCGTCGAAGCCTGGCAGGATCGCGTCGGCGAGCTCGTCACCGGCATCGTCAAGCGCGCCGAGCGCGGCAACATCTTCGTCGATCTTGGCGGCAATGCCGAAGGCTATATCCCGAAGGACAAGGCGATCCCGCGCGACGTGCTGCGCCCCGGCGACCGCGTCAAGGGTTACCTGATGGAAGTGCGCGCCGAAGCGCGCGGCCCGCAGCTGTTCATCAGCCGCGGCGCGCCTGAATTCATGATGGAACTGTTCAAGCTCGAAGTGCCGGAAGTCGGCCAGGGCCTCGTTGAAATCAAGGCCGCGGCGCGCGATCCCGGCGACCGCGCGAAGATCGCCGTGCTCGCGCACGATCGCCGCACCGATCCGATCGGCGCCTGCATCGGCATGCGCGGTTCGCGCGTGCAGGCGGTGTCGAACGAACTCAACGGCGAGCGCGTCGACATCATCCTGTGGAGCGACAACGCTGCGCAGTTCGTGATCAACGCGATGGCGCCGGCCGAAGTGCAGTCGATCATCGTCGATGAAGAGCGCCACTCGATGGATCTCGCCGTCGCCGAGGACAAGCTCGCGCAGGCGATCGGCAAGGGCGGCCAGAACGTGCGCCTCGCCAGCCGCCTGACCGGCTGGCAGCTCAACGTGATGACCCAGGATCAGGTCACCGCGAAGAGCGACGCCGAGCAAGCCACCGCGCGCCAGCTGTTCATGGACAAGCTCGAGGTCGACGAGGAAATCGCCGGCATCCTGGTGGGCGAGGGCTTCAACACGGTCGAGGAAATCGCCTACGTTCCGAATGCCGAACTGCTCGCGATCGAAGGTTTCGACGAAGACATCGTCGAGGAACTGCGTGCGCGTGCGCGCGATGCGTTGCTCACCGACGCGCTCGCGGTCGAGGAAGGCATCGACGAACACCAGCCGGCCGAAGACCTGCTCACGCTCGATGGCATGGACGAGGATACGGCGTTCGCGCTGGCGGCCCGCGGCGCGACCACGCGCGAGGAGCTGGCCGAACTTGCGACCGACGACATCATCGACATCGACGGAATGACCCAGGAACGGGCGGCGGCGCTGATCATGGCCGCGCGCGCGCACTGGTTCGAGTAAACGCTGCGGCGTGCCGGGCGCATCCGCGCCGGCGCGGTAAACTAGCCTGCGGACTCGTGTTGCATGGAGCCCGCATTGCACGGAATTTGCGTTGCATAGAATCATGGGAATCGAATGTCCGAAGTCACGGTAAGCACGCTCGCGAAGATGGTCGGCACCCCGGTCGAGAAGCTGCTCGAGCAGCTCGCCGAGGCCGGCATGACCTTCAGCGGCCCGGATCAGGTGGTCACCAGCACCGAGAAGATGAAACTTCTCGGCTTCCTGCGGCGCACCCACGGCAAGGTCGAGAAGCAGGCCGAAGAGGCCGCGCCGAAGCAGATCACGCTGGCGCGGCGCAAGGTCGAGGAACTCACCGTCGCGGCGGGCAAGAGCAAGACCACCGTCAACGTCGAAGTGCGCCAGAAGCGCACCTACATGCAGCGCAAGCTCGTCGAGGAACACGACGAGCAGAAACTCGAGCGCGAGGATGCGCAGCGCAAGCTCGATGCATCGCGCCAGCAGTCCGAAGCCGAACTGACCGCATTGCGCGCTGGTGATCAGCGTCGCATCGATGAAGAAAACAAGCGCCGCGAGCTGCTCGAAGCGCAGCGCAAGGCCAACGAGCCGGTTGTCGAGGAAGTCGTAGTCGAAGCCGACGCGATTCCGAAAACGGTCGTCGCGCCGCCCGCCGAAAAACCCGTGCACAAACAGCCAGCCGCTGGCGAGCCGCGCCGTCGCGAAATCGTGCGCGAACCCGTGCGCGAAACCAACAAGCCGGGCCACAAGAAGCCCGTGCATCGCGGCACGCATGCGATGCCGACCGAAGTCGAGGAAGGCGATCCGGCGAATCGTTTCACGGCGCAATTGCACCTCACCGATTCCGAGCGCGCGCGTCGCGGCGCCGGCAAGCGCAAGGTGCGTTCGCGCCCGATCGAGGCGAGCCGCCAGGCCGTTGGCCAGCACGGCTTCGCGCGACCGACCGCGCCGGTGCAACGCGAAGTCGCGATCGGCGAAAGCATCAGTGTTGCGGATCTGGCACAGAAGCTCGCGATCAAGGGCGGCGAAGTGGTCAGGGCGCTGTTCAAGATGGGCAGCATGGTCACCATCAACCAGGTGATCGACCACGACACCGCGGTACTCGTCGTCGAGGAGCTCGGCCACACCGCCGTCGCCGCGACCGAGAACGATGCGGAATCCGCATTGATCGCGCACGGCGAAGAAGTGCAGGGCGACAAGCAGTCGCGTCCGCCCGTCGTCACGATCATGGGCCACGTCGATCACGGCAAGACGTCATTGCTCGATTACATCCGCCGCACCAAGGTCGCGCATGGCGAGGCCGGTGGCATCACCCAGCACATCGGCGCGTACCACGTCGAAACCGACAAGGGTGTCATCAGCTTCCTCGATACGCCGGGCCACGCGGCGTTCTCGTCGATGCGCGCACGCGGCGCGAAGCTCACCGATATCGTGATCCTCGTCGTTGCCGCCGACGACGGCGTGATGCCGCAGACGATCGAGGCCGTGCAGCATGCGCGCGCCGCGAAGGTGCCGCTGATCGTCGCGATGAACAAGATGGACAAGCCCGAGGCGAATCCGGACAACATCAAGCAAGGCTTGGTGAAACTCGAAGTCGTGCCGGAAGACTGGGGCGGCGACGTGCAGTTCGTGCCGGTGTCGGCCAAGACCGGCGACGGCGTGGACGCATTGCTCGACGCGATCCTTATCCAGTCCGAAGTGATGGAATTGACTGCCGTGCGCGATGCGCGCGCGAGCGGAGTGGTGATCGAATCGAGCCTCGACAAGGGCCGGGGCCCGGTCGCGACCGTGCTTGTGCAGCAAGGCACGCTGAAGAAGGGCGATTACCTCGTCTGCGGCGTGCAATACGGCCGCGTGCGTGCGTTGTTCGACGAGAACGGATCGCAGGTCGATGAAGCCGGTCCGTCGATTCCGGTGCAGTTGCTCGGCTTGTCGGGCGTGCCCGATGCGGGCGACGATTTCACCGTGGTCGCCGACGAGCGCCTCGCAAAAGACGTCGCGCAACAGCGCGATGCCAAGCGTCGCGAATCGCGCCTGGTTGGCCAGGCCGGCAACCGCATGGAAGACATCATGGCGCAGATGGGCCAGGGCACGGCGCAGTTGTCGCTCGCGCTCGTCGTCAAGGCCGACGTGCAGGGTTCGGTGCAGGCATTGCGCGAATCGCTGGTCGGATTGTCGAACGAGCAGATCAAGATCAACGTCGTGTCGTCGGGCGTCGGTGGCATCACCGAATCCGACGCGACGCTCGCCGCCGCGTCGAAGGCCGTCATCATCGGCTTCAACGTGCGCGCCGATGCGTCCGCGCGCCGCGTGATCGAAGCGAACGGCCTCGACCTGCGCTACTTCTCGATCATCTACGACGTGATCGACCAGGTGAAGCAGGTCGCGTCCGGCTTGCTGGGCGTCGAAGTCCGCGAGGAAATCATCGGCACGGCAGAAGTGCGCGATGTGTTCCGCAGCTCGAAGTTCGGCGCGGTCGCCGGCAGCATCGTGACCGAGGGCGTGATCCGCCGCGGCAAGCCGATCCGCGTGTTGCGCAACAACGTGGTCGTCTTCGAAGGCGAACTCGAATCGCTGCGTCGCTTCAAGGAACTCGTCGAGGAAGTGCGCAACGGCACCGAGTGCGGCATCGCCGTGAAGCAGTACAACGACGTCAAGGTGGGCGACCAGATCGAATGCTTCGAGCGCATCGAGATCCAGCGCACGCTGTAATCCGAGCCCGCGATGCCAGCCAAATCCTTCCATCGTTCCGACCGCGTCGCAGCCCAGCTGCGCCGCGAACTCGGGCAACTCGTCCACGACGCAGTGCGCGACCACGCCCTGCCGTCGGTGAGCGTGTCGGACGTCGAGATCACTCGAGACCTTGAGCACGCGAAAGTCTTCGTGACTGCGTTGCAGGCGGAGCGTTCGGCCGAAGCGGTGAAAGGGCTCAAGACGCACGCGAAGGAAATTCGCTACAAGCTCGCGCAGCTGGTGAAGATGCGCCACGTGCCCGAGCTGCATTTCCATTACGACGATTCGGTCGATCGCGGCGAGAAGATCGAAAAGCTGTTGCGCGCGTCCGGAACCGATCTCGTTTCCTCCGATGAGGACGCGGAGCCTGCCGGCGAAACAGAGTCCGACGGCGATTGAACGAGCCTCGCGGATGAGCCGCATCGCGTTCCGGCCGCTGCACGGCATCCTGCTGCTGGACAAGCCGACAGGCGTCAGTTCCAACCACGCCTTGCAGCAGGTGCGACGATTGTTCCGCGCCGAAAAAGCCGGGCATACCGGCAGCCTCGATCCGCTCGCGACCGGCTTGCTGCCGATCTGCTTCGGCGAAGCGACCAAGATCGCTGGCGTGCTGCTCGGCGAATCCAAGTCCTACGCCACGCTCGCGCGCCTCGGCACGACCACCGATACCGACGATGCCGACGGCACGGTGCTGCGCACGCGGCCGATTCCGGCATTCGACGATACGACGCTCGAAGCCGCGCTCGCGCCGTTGCGCGGACGCATCATGCAGCGACCGCCGATCTACGCCGCGCTCAAGCAGGGCGGCGAACCGTTGTATGCGAAGGCGCGGCGCGGCGAGGTCGTCGAAGTCGCCGAGCGCGAAGCGCATGTATTCCGCATCGCATGCGTCGAACGAGGCGACGATTGGCTGCGGCTCGAAATCGATTGCGGCAGCGGTACCTATGTCCGCAGCCTTGTGCGCGATCTTGGCGAAGCGCTTGGATGCGGTGCGCATGTCGCCGAACTGCGCAGGCTATGGGTCGAGCCGTTCCGAGCGCCGCGCATGTACGGCATGGCTGAATTGCAGGAGCTGGCCGCGACGGGCGAAGCCGCGCTGGAAGCGTGCCTGCTGCCAATCGAGGACGGTATGGCCGGATTGCCGGGAGTGCGCCTCGACACGGAGCAGGCGCAGCGGCTCGGGCAAGGACAACCGACGTGGGTGAAGCCGCAGCAGGTCGAGCCGGTTCGCATCGCGCCATCGCAAGCCGGTGTCCAGCCTGAGGCACCACCGTGGATTGGCGACGCCACGACCGTTGCGCTGTACGACGCGGCAGGTCGCGCGTTGGGGCTGGGCGCGCTATCGCTTGATGGCATGCTGCGCGCGCAGCGCCTGTTCGTCTGGGCGGCGCATTCGGGGCAATTGCTCTAATTGCTCGATATGAAAGCGCGACGTAAAGCCTTGTTCCGGCAGGCATCCGCGGGCTACAATGGCCTGCTTTTTCCGAGCCATCGCGGCTCCGCTTCAACGCTGCATACAAACGATTCATTCCCCAATCGGCGGGCCACGCGGTGTGTCGCACGACATTCCTGCAGGTCACGCATCATCCGAGGTAGTTAAAGATGTCCATCGACACCGGCAAGATCATCGAAGAATTCAAGCGTGGCCCCGGCGACACGGGTTCGCCCGAAGTGCAGGTCGCGCTGATCACCGCGCGCATCGAAATGCTCACTGGCCATTTCAAGACCCACAAGAAAGACCACCATTCGCGTCGTGGCTTGCTGATGCTGGTCAACCAGCGCCGCAGCCTGCTCGACTATCTGCATGGCAAGGACGCCGAGCGTTACAAGACGCTGATTGGCAAGCTCGGAATTCGTAGGTAATAAGATTTGCTTCGCATCGATCGCTGAGCGCGGGTTCCAAAAGCGACGCCTTGTCGCACTCTGAAATTAAACCAGGACAAACATCACGTGGCGAAAGTAACCAAGACGTTCCAGTACGGCAAACACAAGGTCACGCTGGAAACGGGCGAAATCGCCCGCCAGGCTGGCGGCGCAGTCATGGTTTCGGTGGACGGCACGGTCGTGCTGGTCACCGCAGTCGCCAACAAGTCGGCGCGCGAGGGGCAGGATTTCTTCCCGCTCACCGTCGACTACCAGGAAAAGTTCTACGCCGGCGGCCGCATCCCGGGCGGCTTCTTCAAGCGTGAAGGTCGCCAGACCGAGAAGGAAACGCTGATCTCGCGCCTGATCGATCGCCCGATCCGCCCGCTGTTCCCGGAAGAGTTCCGCAACGAAGTACAGATCATCGCCACCGTGATGTCGATGAATCCGGAAGTGGACGGCGACATCCCGGCTCTGCTCGGCGCATCCGCCGCGCTCGCACTCACCGGCGCGCCATTCAACGGTCCGATCGGCGCTGCGAAGGTCGGTTACAAGGATGGCCAGTACATCCTCAACCCGAGCGCCACCGAGCTGAAGGATTCGCAGCTTGAACTCGTCGTCGCCGGTACCGCGAACGCGGTGCTGATGGTCGAGTCCGAAGCGAAGGAATTGTCGGAAGACGTGATGCTCGGCGCAGTGATGTTCGGTCATCGCGAAATGCAGGCTGCGATCCGCGCGATCAACGAACTCACCACCGAAGTCGGCGTGAAGTCGTGGATGTGGAAAGCGCCGGAGCGCAACGAGGCGCTTGCTGCTGCCGTCAAAGGCGCAGTGGGCGACAGCTTGATCCAGGCTTACGGCGTGCGCGACAAGCTCGAACGTCGCGATGCGATTTCCGCGTTGAAGAAGGAAGTTCTCGCCTCGTTGAAGTCCGATGCCGAGACGCATGCCTGGGCGACTGCCGATCTCGCCAAGGAATTCCACGATCTCGAATACAGCACCCTGCGTCACTCGGTGCTGTCCAGCAAGGTGCGCATCGACGGCCGCCAGCTGGATACCGTGCGTCCGATCACCGTCCGCGTCGGCGTCCTGCCGCGCACCCACGGCTCGGCGCTGTTCACCCGCGGCGAAACCCAGGCGCTGGTCGTCACCACGCTCGGCACCGCGCGCGACGGCCAGATCATCGATGCCGTCTCGGGCGAGTACAAGGACCACTTCCTGTTCCACTACAACTTCCCGCCGTACTCGGTCGGTGAAGCCGGCCGCATGATGGGCCCGAAGCGTCGCGAAATCGGCCACGGCCGCCTCGCCAAGCGCGGCGTGCTCGCGGTGATGCCGTCGATGGAGTCGTTCCCGTACACGATCCGCACGGTCTCGGAAATCACCGAGTCGAACGGTTCCTCGTCGATGGCTTCGGTCTGCGGATCGTCGCTGGCGATGATGGACGCGGGCATCCCGCTGAAGGCTCCGGTCGCGGGCATCGCGATGGGCCTGATCAAGGAAGGCGGCGACTTCGCCGTGCTGTCCGACATCCTCGGCGACGAAGACCACCTCGGCGACATGGATTTCAAGGTGGCGGGCACCACCAACGGCATCTCCGCGCTACAGATGGACATCAAGATCGACGGCATCACCGAGGAGATCATGCAGGTGGCGTTGCAGCAGGCGAAGGCCGGCCGCATCCACATCCTCGGCGAGATGGCGAAGGGCCTGTCGGCTCCGCGTGCCGAGATGAGCGAATACGCGCCGCGCCTGATCACCATGAAGATCCATCCGGACAAGATCCGCGAAGTGATCGG
>Ga0105240_10016382_pt1 | contig 10035 bp, 8 predicted proteins | sample KBSC54metaG_FD_80426 | JGI IMG/M metagenome (GOLD analysis project Ga0105240, IMG submission 80426) | Corn rhizosphere microbial communities from Kellogg Biological Station, Michigan, USA - KBS C5-4 metaG | ecosystem: Host-associated > Plants > Roots > Rhizosphere > Soil | place: Michigan, USA... | reverse complement strand
GCCGGTGCGCGTCGGAGTGTCCATCGGCGACACGCTCGCGGCCCTGCACGGCGTGATCGGCGTCCTCATGGCGCTCTATCACCGCGAAGCGCGCGGCGGCGAGGGGCAGTTCATCGACGTCGCGCTCTACGAATCCGTGTTCAACGTGATGGAGAGCCTGCTGCCCGAGTACGACGCGTTCGGCGTCGTCCGCGAGCGCGCGGGGAGTGCCCTCCCGGGCATCGTGCCCTCCAACGCGTACCGCTGCCGCGGCGGCGACTACGTGCTGGTCGCGGGCAACGGCGACAGCATCTTCCGGCGGCTCATGGCCGCGATCGGCCGCGCGGACCTGGAGCGCGATCCCGCGCTCGCGCACAACGACGGGCGTGTCGCGCACACGGCACGGATCGACGGCGCCATCGAGGCGTGGACCGCGGAGCGCACGCCGGACGAGGTCGTCGCGGCGCTCGACGCCGCGAACGTGCCGGCGGGCCGCATCTGTTCGGTGGCGGACATCGCCCGCGACCCGCAGTACCTCGCGCGGGACATGATCGTCTCCACCGTGGCGGGCGACGGCGCGCCGCTCAGGGTGCCGGGGATCGTGCCGAAGCTCAGCGCCACGCCGGGCGCGATCCGCCATCCCGCGCCGCGCCTGGGCGAGCACGACGCGGAAATCCGCCGGGCGAAAGGGTGGCCGGAGCGCTCGGGCACGGACGAGTAGGGTTTTCTGCCGCCGCTCGGCCGGGGACCCCCGGGAAACTCCGGGTGCGCCACGGGGTCACTCGGAGGATCCCACCGTCCCGGCACCCCCCGTGAAGATCCGCAGCCACCTCCTGGTCCTCGTGGCCGGCGCGTTCGTGCCGCTGATGGTGTTCGCGGTCGCGATCACCTCGTTCTCGTGGTGGCAGCAGAGGAACGACCTGGAGCTGCGCTACCTCGAGCGCGTGCGCGCCATGACGATCGCGCTCGACGCCGAGATGGACGGCGCCATCCGCATGCTCCGCGCGCTGGGGCTGTCCGTGGGGATGAACGGCGAGTCGCGCGAGACGGTCGCCGAGCAGATGCGCCGCACGCTGGAGACGCAGCCCCTGTGGTCCTCCGTCGCGATGGGGGATCCCGGCTGGTCCGACGTCGTGAGCGCGAGCCGGGAAGCTCCCGCCGCGAGCGGCGAGGAGCCGCCCGGGGTGGACAAGGAGACGCTCCGGCGCGCGGTGGACTCGGCGCTTCCCGCGGTCTCGGGGGTCGTGCAGGCCGCGGACGGGCACTACGAGACGCAGGTCGCCGTCCCCATCGGGAGGGCCGGCTCCGTCGAGCGGGTCCTGGTCGCGATCGTCGATCAGTCGGCATGGCTCAAGTTCCTGAGCCAGTACCCGATCGGCACGGGCGCCACGATGACGCTCCTCGACGCCAACGGGCGCGTCATCGCGACCACGCAGGGGAACGGCCGCTGGGTGGGAAAGCCTCCGGCGCCGCTCCTCCTCGAGAAGTCGCGCGAGATGGCCGAAGGCGCCTATCGCGGACGCGGCGCGGACGGCGAGCGCGTGTACGCCGCCCACAGCCGCTCGGTGCGCTGGGGCTGGACGGTCGCGACCGGCGTACCCGCGCGCCTCATCGAGGCGGCGCTCCTCGACTCCTCCGCGCTCCTCGCCGCCGCGGCGTTCGTCTCGATCGGCCTCGCGGTCCTCCTCGCCTTCGTCTTCGGCCGGCGGATCCAGCGCGCGGTCACGGCGCTCGGTTTCTCCGCGAGCGCGCTCGCGCACGGCGAGCCGCAGCCGTCGCACCGGCCGTCGTCCATCGACGAGGTGCAGGAGGTGCAGGACGCGTTCGAAGAGGCGGACCAGAAGCTGCGCGAGCGCCAGCAGCGGCTGAACGAGGCGCTCGCCGCGGAGCAGCGCTCGCGGCGCGACGCCGAGCAGGCGAGCCGGGCGAAGGACGAGTTCCTCGCGATGCTGGGGCATGAGCTGCGCAACCCGCTGAACGCCATCTCCAGCGCGGTGAACGTCCTCCACCACGTGGACCCGCGCGGCGCCGAGGCCCTGCGCGCGCGCGACATCGTGGAGCGCCAGATGGTGAGCCTGCGCGAGCTCGTGGACGACCTCCTCGACGTCGCGCGCGTGACGAGCGGGCGGATCATGCTCAGCGCACGCGCGCTCGACCTGGCCGAGGTCGCCCGGCGCACCGTGATGATGATGTCCGCCTCGGGGCGCCTCGCCCGCCACAAGCTCGTGACCGATTACCGCACGGCCTGGGTGAACGCGGACGCGACGCGCATCGAGCAGATCGTCACCAACCTCGTGGACAACGCGGCCAAGTACACGCCGGACGGCGGGACCATCGCGGTGCGCGTGCGGCCGCGCAACGGCGAGGCCGCGCTCGAGGTCGCGGACACCGGGATGGGCATCGCGCCCTCGCTCCTGCCGCGCATCTTCGACCTCTTCACCCAGGGCGAGCGCACCATCGACCGCGCCCAGGGCGGCCTGGGCCTGGGCCTCGCGCTCGTGAGGAGGCTCGCGGAGCTGCACGGCGGGACGGTCCGCGCCGAGAGCCCCGGCGTGGGGGAGGGCGCCACCTTCGCGGTGAACCTCCCGCGGATCGACGCGCCCAAGGAGGATCGCCCGCCGGAGGACGGGACGCATGCGGGAAAGGAGGGGAAGCCCTTGCGGATCCTCGTGGTGGAGGACAACGACGACGGCCGGGAGACGCTCGCGATGATGCTGCGGCTGAACGGCCACCAGGTCCACGAGGCGGACAGCGGACCCGGCGGCGTCGCGAGCATCCAATCCGTGCATCCCCAGGTCGCCATCGTCGACATCGGGCTTCCCGGCTTTGACGGCTACGAGGTCGCCCGCCGCACGCGCGCCTCGCCGGACACGCGCGAGGTCCGCCTCGTGGCCCTCACCGGCTACGGGCAGGAGGAGGACCGCCGCAATGCCCGGGCCGCGGGATTCGACTGGTTCCTCGTGAAGCCCGCCGACATGGGCGCGCTCACCGAGATCCTGGCGCACGTCTGAGCGCGCGGTGGGCGAGATCCGCATCGGCATCTCGGGCTGGCGCTACGCCGGCTGGCGCGGCGCATTCTATCCCGAAGGCCTCGCCCAGCGCCGGGAGCTCGAGTACGCCTCGCACCGGTTCCCCACGATCGAGATCAACGGCACCTTCTACTCGCTCCAGCGTCCGGAGCACTTCGCGGACTGGTACCAAGCGACGCCCCCGGGGTTCGTCTTCGCCGTGAAGGGGAGCCGCTTCATCTCCCACATGAAGCGGCTGAAGGACGTCGAGAAGCCGCTCGCGAACTTCCTCGCCTCCGGGCTCTTCAACCTGCGCGAGAAGACCGGCCCCTTCCTCTGGCAATTCCCGCCGGATTTCCGGTTCGATTCCGGACGGCTGGAGGAATTCTTCGCGATGCTGCCGCGCAACGCCGAGGCCGCTCTCGCCCTCGCACGGCGGCGCGACGCCCGCGTGAAGGGGCGCTCCCGGCTCGCCATCGACCGCAACCGGAAGCTCCGCCACGCGATCGAGATCCGGCACGAGAGCTTCCTGGATCCCGCGTTCCTCGCGCTGCTGCGACGGCAGGGGATCGCGCTCGTGATCGCCGATACCGCGGGCAAATGGCCCTTCCTGGAGGACGTGACGGCGGACTTCGCCTACGTGCGCCTCCACGGCGACAAGGTGCTCTATGCGAGCGGCTATTCGGACGCGGCGCTCGACCGGTGGGCCGCGCGCATCCGCGCGTGGAGCGCGGGCCGCGACGTGTACTGCTATTTCGACAACGACGCGAAAGTGAAGGCGCCGTTCGACGCGGCGCGCCTCATGGAGCGGCTGGGCCTGGGCTCGGCCCTGCCGCCGCCGCGGCGGCGATCCGTTGCCGGTGCGGCGCGCGCCGCGCACGCGAGCCCGTAGGAAGGAGTAATCTCGGCGGGAACAAATCCCGTCGGACCCGTGTTCACCCCGTGTTGCCAACCGAAGGAGAAAAACCCATGAAAACCCTCTCGCGCACGCTCGCCGTCCTCGGCGCCGCGGCGATCCTCGCCAGCTGCTCGTCCATGCACCACATGATGAATTCGTCCTCCGGAGAGTCGGTCATGCTCACCGGCGCGAACGAAGTGCCGCCCGTCTCCACCTCCGCTTCCGGCTCCGGCACGGTGACCGTGAACCCGGACCACACCGTGACGGCGAAGATCGTCGCGACCGGCATGACCGCGACCGCCGCGCACATCCACCAGGGCGCGAAGGGCGCCAACGGCAAGGTGATCGTGCCCTTCACCAAGACCGGCGACAACGAGTTCTCCGCGCCCCCGGGAGCCAAGCTCTCGGACGAGCAGTACCAGGCCTACAAGGCGGGCGACCTCTACGTGAACGTCCACAGCGCCGCGCACCCCGGCGGCGAGATCCGCGCCCAGCTCTCGGGCCGCTAGACCGTCGCCTCGAACGGCCCTCCGGAGCGACGCTCCGGAGGGCCGTTTCGCTGCGCCACCGGAGGCCGGCAAATCGGCGAGCTCGACGCGTATTTCGAGCGGATCGGCTTCCGCGCCGCGCCGGCGCCCACGCTGGGCGTGCTGGCGGATCTCCACCGCCTGCACGCCGAGGCGATTCCGTTCGAGAACCTCGCGGCCTTCCTGGGCGAGCCCGTCCGCCTGGATCCCGCCTCGATCCACGAGAAGCTGGTGGAGCGGGGCCGCGGCGGATGGTGCTTCGAGCAGAACCTCCTCTTCGCCCGCGTCCTGGAAGCGATCGGCTTTCCGGTCCGCCGGCTGGCTGCGCGCGTGCGCTGGAACGTGGCTCCCGGCGTCGTCACGGCGCGCAGCCACATGCTGATGCTCGTGGCGGCGGAAGGGCGCGACTGGATCGCGGACGTGGGCTTCGGCGGCCAGAGCCTTACCGCCCCGCTCCTCCTGGTAGCGCACGTCGCGCAGCCCACGCCGCACGAGACCTGCCGCCTCGTCCCGGAGGCGGAAGGCTTCGTGCTCGAGACCCAGGTGGGCGGCGAATGGCAGGCGCTCTACGCCTTCGACCTCCACGCACAGCACCTCGCGGACTACGAGGTGAGCAACTGGTACCTCGCGAACCATCCGCAGTCGCAGTTCGTGACCGGCATCGTCGCCGCGCGCGCCGCGGCGGACCGCCGCCATGCGCTGCGGAACGCGCGCTACGCCATCCACCATCGCGACGGACGCACCGAGCGGCGTCTCCTCGCGAGCGTGGACGAGCTCCGCGCGGTCCTCGAGGAGGACCTGCGCATTGCGCTGCCGGATTCGCCGCGCCTCGCCGAGGGCCTCGAGCGGCTGGTGCGCGAGGCGCGCTAGCGCAGGAGGAGGGCCGAGAGCACCACCACGATCGCGAGGAAGACGATCCACGCGATCCCGTTCCAGGTGCGCGGGTCGTGCAGCACGAAGCTCGACTCGAGCTCTTCCAGCACCGACTCGGCGTGGGGCGCGGCGCCCGCGGGAGCGAGCTGCCGCTCGAACGCCGCGAAGAAATCGTCCGCGAGCTTCAACGCCGCGGAGTCGACCAGCCGGCTTCCGACCTGCGCGAGGCGCCCGCCCACCTGCGCGGACGCGGTGTAGGTGACGAGCGTGGCCCCGCCTTCGTCGGCGAGCGCCACGCGGGCGGCCCCCTTCGCGAAGCCCGCGGCGCCGCCCTCGCCCTCGAAGCGGAGCGCATAGCGCTCCGGGGGCACGATGTCCTCGACGGCGAGCCGCCCGCGGAACTTCGCGCGCACGGGTCCGAGGGAAGCCGTGATCTCCACGCGGTACTCGTTCGCCCCCGTGCGCTCCATCGCGGAGCATCCCGGGATCGCCGCGCGCAGGCGCTCCGGGTCGTTCAACGCCCGCCACGCCGTCTCGCGGTCGACGGGCAGGCGCCGCTCGCCGGCGAGCTCCATGTCAGCGCGGGAGCGCCGCGGCGAGCGCGCGCAGCGATTCGATGTCGTGCACCGGAAGGAACGCGTCCACGTGCGGCCGCATCGAGGCGATGCCGGAGGCGCGCGGCTCGAATCCCGCGTAGCGCAGGAGCGGGTTCAGCCACACGAGCCGCCGGCACGAGCGATTCAGGCGCGCCATCTCCGCCCCGAGCGCGCCGGTGTCGTCGCGCTCCAGGCCGTCGGTCACGAGGAGCACGCACGCGTTCTGGCCGAGGAGGCGGCGGGCCCAGCGGAAATTGAACTCGCGCAGGCACGCGCCGATGCGCGTGCCGCCCGCCCAGTCGGCCGCGGCGGCGCCCACGCGGGCGAGCGCCTCGTCCACGTCCCGGTCGCGCAGCGGTCGCGTGACGTTCGTGAGCCGCGTCCCGAACACGAACGTGGAGACCCGCTCGCGATCGCGCGTGAGGGCGTGCAGGAAATGCAGGAACATGCGCGTATAGCGGTGCATCGATCCGGAGATGTCGCAGAGGACCACGAGCGGCGGGGGCCGGCGGCGGGGCTCGCGCCGGGCGACCTGGGCGACCTCGCCGCCGCGGCGCGCCATGTGCTTCAACGTCGCCGCGAGGTCGATCGTCCGCCCGCGCTGAGAGGGCACGTGGCGGCGCGTGCGCACTTCCGGGACGGGAAGGCGCATTTCGGCCACGATCCGGCGGGCGAGCGCCCATTCCTCGGCCGTCATGCGCTCGAAGTCGACACGGCCCAGTTTCTCGCGTGCCGAGAACGTGAGCGCCGCGTCGATCGCCGCCTCCGGCGGCGCCTCGCGCCGCCGCGCGCGGGCTTCGCTCGCCGGAAAGAGCGCCTCGGCGAGCCGGCCGTCGGCGCGGTCGCGGGGCGTGCGGCCCTCGACCCTGGGCAGGAGGAGCGCGCGCATGCGGTCCTCGATTCCCGGGTCCCGCCAGAAGCGCTCGAACGCCTCGTCGAAGAGCGCCTGCTGCTCGCGCCGGGTGAGGAAGAGGGCGGCGAGCGTGTCGTGCCAGTCCGTGCGCCGGGCGAGGCCCGAGAGGGGCAGCACGCGGACGGCGTCCATCACCTTGTCCGTCCCGATGGGAATGCCGGAGGCGCGGAGCACCCGCGCGAAATGCACCACGTTCGCGCCGAGCTCACCCGGCGAGCGCGCGAGCACCGAGGGCGCCGGGCTCATGCGGGCACCGCGCGCGCCTGCGCGAGCACCGCGGCGACGGCTTCGCCCGGGAACCGCGCGAGGTCGTCCTGGTACTTGAGGAGCGCGCCCAGCGTATCGCTCACGGTCTCCGGATCGAGCGTCGTCGCGTCGAGGAGGAGGAGCGAGCGCGTCCAGTCGATCGTCTCCGCGACGCCGGGCGCCTTGTAGAGGTCCATCGCACGCAGGCGCTGCACGAAGGCCACGACCTCGCGGGAAAGGGCCTCCTGGGCGCCGGGCGCCTTCCGGCGAAGGATCTCCAGCTCGCGCTCCGCGGTGGGGTAGTCCACCCAGTGGTAGAGGCAGCGGCGCTTGATGGCGTCGTGGATCTCGCGCGTGCGGTTGGAGGTCACGACGACGATCGGGGGCTCGACCGCCCGGATCGCGCCCAGCTCGGGGATCGTCACCTGGAAATCCGAGAGCACCTCGAGGAGGTAGGCCTCGAAGGGCTCGTCCGCCCGGTCGAGCTCGTCGATGAGGAGGACGGGAGGCTTTCCTCCCGCCGCGGACTCGAGCGCGCGCAGGATCGGGCGCTTCACGAGGTAGTGCGCGGAGAAGAGGTCGCGTTCGAGCGACTCTTCGCGCGCGCGCCCGCCCGCCTCCGCGAGCCGGATCGCCATCATCTGGCGCTGCACGTTCCATTCGTAGACCGCGCTCGAGATGTCGAGCCCTTCGTAGCACTGCAGGCGGATGAGCTCCCGGCCGAGCCCCGAGGCGAGCGCCTTGGCGAGCTCGGTCTTCCCGACGCCCGCCTCTCCTTCGAGGAAAAGCGGGCGCCCCAGCCTGAGGGCGAGGAAGACGGCGGTGGCGAGGCGGCGCTCCGCGACGTAGTCCGCGCCCGCGAGGAGCGCCTGCGCTTCCTCGATCGACCTCATGCCGCCGCGACGGCGCGCCGCGCGAGGACGCTCACCAGGTGCGCGCGATACTCGGCGCTCGCGTGGAGGTCCGATTGCAGGTCCGCCGCCGGGATCGCGATCGACTCGATCGCCCTGGCCGACCACTCGCGCGCGAGCGCCTGCTCCATCGGCTTCGCGCGGAAGACGCCGCGCGCGCCCGCGCCGGTCACGGCCACGCGCGGGCCCTGCGCGGTGAGCGCCACGAAGACGCCCACCACGGCGAAGCGCGAGGCGGGATTGCGGAACTTGAGGTACGCCGCCTTCTTCGGGACCGGGAAGGTGACCGACATCACGAGCTCGCCGGGAGCGAGCGCGGTCTCGAAGAGGCCGCGGAAGAAATCGTCCGCCGCGACCTGGCGCGTGTTCGTGTTCACCGTGGCGCCGAGGCCCAGCACCGCCGCGGGGTAGTCCGCCGCGGGATCGTTGTTGGCGAGCGAGCCCCCCAACGTGCCGCGGTTGCGCACCTGCCGGTCGCCGATCGCGCCGGCGAGCCCCGCCAGCGCCGGGATGCGCGCGCCCACCTCGAGCGAGGCCGCGACCTCCGCGTGCCTTGTCATCGCCGCGATGGTGATCGCCGCCCCGTTCGCCTCCACCTTGATGCCGCGCAGCTCCGGCACGTGGTTCAAGTCCACGAGCTCCGCGGGCGTGGCGAGGCCCAGCTTCATCGCGGCGAGGAGCGACTGCCCTCCCGCGAGGTAGCGCGCGTCCGGATTGCCGCCGGCGCTCGCGGCCGCGTTGGCGGTGGACGTCGGTTCCTGGTAGCCGAATGTGTTCATGGTCACGCCCTCCGGGTCTGGGAACGAACGGCGCGCCACACGCGCTCCGGCGTGGCCGGCATCTCCACGTCCTTCGCACCCGTGGCATCGCAGATCGCGTTGATCACCGCCGCCGGCGCGCCGATCGCGCCCGCCTCGCCGCACCCTTTCACGCCGAGCGGGTTGTGCGTGCAGGGCGTGCAGCGCGTGTCGACGCGGAAGGACGGGAGGTCCGACGCCCGCGGCATCGTGTAGTCCATGTACGAGCCGGTGAGGAGCTGGCCGGACTCGCGGTCGTAGACGCAGCCCTCGAGGAGCGCCTGCCCGATCCCCTGCGCGAGCCCGCCGTGCACCTGGCCCTCGACGATCATGGGATTGATGATGTTGCCGAAGTCGTCGCAGGCGGTGAAGGCGACCACCTGCGTCTCGCCGGTCTCCGGGTCGATCTCCACCTCGCAGATGTGCGTGCCCGCGGGATAGGTGAAGTTCGTGGGGTCGTAGAACGCGGTCTCGTCCAGGCCGGGCTCGAGCCTGTCCAGCGGGTAGTTGTGCGGCACGTACGCGGTGAGCGCCACCTGGGCGAAGGCGATGTTCTTGTCCGTCCCCTTCACGGTGAACTTCCCGTCGCGGAACTCCACGTCCGCGTCGCTCACTTCCATCAGGTGCGCGGCGATCTTCCGGCCCTTGGCGACCACCTTGTCCACCGCCTTCATGATCGCGGTCCCGCCCACCGCGATCGAGCGCGAGCCGTAGGTGCCCATGCCGAAGGGGATCCGGCCCGTGTCGCCGTGGACCACGTCGACATCGTCCACGCCGATTCCCAGCCGGTCGGCGACCACCTGCGCGAACGTGGTCTCGTGCCCCTGGCCGTGGCTGTGGGAACCGGTGAAGACCGTGACCTTGCCCGTGGGATGCACGCGCACCTCGCCCGCCTCGAAGAGGCCGGCGCGCGCGCCGAGCGACCCCGCGACGTTGGAGGGGGCGAGCCCGCACGCCTCGATGTACGAGGAGAAGCCCAGGCCCCGGAGCTTCCCGCGCTTGGCCGCTTCCTCGCGGCGCTTGGCGAAGCCCGCGACGTCCGCGAGCTGCATCGCGCCCTCGAGGCAGGCGTCGTAGTCTCCCGTGTCGTAGGTGAGCGCCACCGGCGTCGCGTACGGGAAGGTGCGGATGAAGTTCCGCCGCCGGATCTCGTCCTGCGCGATCTTCATCTCGCGCGCGGCGGTCGCGACGAGCCGCTCCACGACATACGTCGCTTCCGGCCGTCCGGCGCCGCGGTATGCGTCGACCGGGGCGGTGTTCGTGAAGACCGCCGTCACCTCGCAATGG
>Ga0105240_10016380_pt1 | contig 10036 bp, 6 predicted proteins | sample KBSC54metaG_FD_80426 | JGI IMG/M metagenome (GOLD analysis project Ga0105240, IMG submission 80426) | Corn rhizosphere microbial communities from Kellogg Biological Station, Michigan, USA - KBS C5-4 metaG | ecosystem: Host-associated > Plants > Roots > Rhizosphere > Soil | place: Michigan, USA... | reverse complement strand
CAGCGCGCGCGAGAGATCGCAGTTTCCTATGATAAAGTGAACCAGCTAAAAATCTTTGTACAGACGATGGAGGGGGTTGTTCGCGAATGACCAAGGCGGAAACTTTTTGGACAGGCAAGAAGGTTTTAATTACGGGGGGATCGTCCTTCATCGGCTCATCGCTGGCCGATCAGCTCATTGACCGCGGCGCGAAGATTCGCGTCGTTGACGATTTAACGAGCGGGCACCTGGGCAACATCGCGGGGCACATTTCCACCGGCAACATCGAATTTATACGCGCCGACTTACGCGAACCGGGCATTGCGCGGGGAGCGATGCAGGGAATTCACACGGTGTTTCATCTGGCAGCGGATCACGGTGGACGCGGGTACGTGGATTTGCATCAGGCCGGACCGGCCTCAAACTTTTTCCTGGATGGATTGATTTTTTGGGAAGCGCTGAAAGCCAAGGTCGATAAAGTCGTATTTGCCTCCTCCGGCTGCGTGTACCCGAATTTTCTGCAATCCGACGTCAGCAAGGAAGTATTTCTGACCGAAGATCTGACCAAAGGCCCCAACGACGCCGACAATACTTACGGCTGGGCCAAGCTGATGGCTGAAATTACGCTGCAGGCCTATCACAAGGAACACGGCTTGAAAGCCGCCTCCTGTCGGTACTTCACGGTGTACGGTCCGCGCGGCGTGGAAAATCATGCGGTGATCGCCATGATCGCTCGCGCTTTTCTGAAGCAAAATCCGTTCGAGGTCTGGGGAGACGGAACCCAGATTCGCAACTGGACCTACATTGATGACATTGTTTCCGGGACGATTGCGGCGGGAGAAAAAATCGACGACGGCACCGCCATTAATCTGGGGACGATGGAACGCGTCAAGGTAATTGACGCGGTAAATATGGTAATGGAGTTTACCGGCCATAAGGCCGATGTGAAACTGTTGCCCAACATGCCCACCGGTCCGCTCAATCGTGTCGCGGATAACGCGCTGGCCAAGAAACTGACAGGCTGGGAGCCCAAGGTAACTTTCCGCGAAGGACTGAAACGCACCATCGATTGGTATTACAAAGATAGAGACCGAGCGCAGGTGCAGGCGATCTTCCAGAGGATGCTGACCGAGCGCTAGTCACCGGTCTCCAACGCCGTTTTCGTTATGAACATGACTTTGCTTGCGTTCGCGGTTGGTCTGGTTGCTTCCATGGGGCTCACCATTCCGGTGCGTCAATTGGCGCTGCGCGTTGGAATGGTCGATCGTCCCGGGCCGCGCAAAGTTCATCTGCAACCCATTCCATTGCTCGGCGGCCTGGCAATTTATTGCGGGGCGCTGATTGCGCTTCTGGTTTCCCTGCGTGGTCCGGCTTTTGTCGAGGTGCTGGGAATTTACGCGGGGGCCACGCTGGTGGGCCTGGTGGGAATTCTCGATGACCGCGGCTTGCTGCATCATCAGATCAAGCTGTTCGGCGCCATGCCTGCCGCTGCGATTATCCTGCTTCTTACTGGAGTGCGCGCGCAGGTATTCAGTTTATTTTGGCCTGGAATTTTAGGAAACCTCGCCGACATTGCTCTGACGATTATCTGGGTGGTCGGCATCACCGCATCGTTCAGCATTCTGGATCACATGGACGGCCTGTGTGCCGGGATTGCTGCGATTGCTTCGCTGTTCTTTGCTATTTTTGCGCTGGGAAGCGGGCAACTGCTGGTAAGCACCATGGCGGCAGCCGTAATGGGAGCGGCGGCGGGATTCCTGCGCTGGAATTTCAAGCCCGCGAAAATCTTTATGGGTGACGGCGGCGCCATGTTCCTGGGCTTTCTGATGGCGACGTTGGCGCTGAAACTGCGACCGGTTATGGCCGGGGGAGAAAAAGCAGCGTGGCTAGTCCCTATCCTGATTCTGGGCGCCACGATTTTCGATACTACTCTCATTACTATCTCGCGCTCACGCCGAGGTTTTCTGCCGTTTACGACACCCGGCAAGGATCACACCGCTCATCGCCTCTCGAATATCTTCAACAACCAGCGCACGGCGGTTCTAATGATGTACCTGCTCGGAACCATTTTTGGACTGCTGGCCCTGGGCATCAGCCAACTGAGTTCTGCCGCAGCTTATGGCTCCGCCGTGTTGGCGCTGCTGGCTGTGTTCGGAGCCGTGGCGTTGCTGGAACTCGCCCCCTACGAACGCCAGTCAAAGCAGAAAACTGCAGCTCAATAGCCCGGGCTTCAGCCTGTGTGTCCATTTAAAATCGACTTGCGATGAAAAAATCCGCGCAGTACGAAGCCTCGGCTACGGGCATCTCGCTTGCCAATCAGGGTCCGCGTGAGCCATCATTCTTCTTCTCGCAATAGCCCATGGGATCCCTTACGCCACAGTGAGAAACCGCATTACATTGACGATGCGGTTTAGCGTCATCGCGCTTTTTATGCTGTGTTCGTGTCTCCTGCTGCAGGCGGATACCGGAGGCAGGATCTCCGGCACGGTCAAGGATACCAGCGGCGGGGTGGTGCCCGGCAGCACCGTGACGGTGCGCAACATCGCAACACAATTGGCTCGCACCACGCCTGCGAACCTGGACGGCTTCTACTCTTTCGCTGGACTTCCTGTAGGACAGTATGAAATCGAAGTTCTCCATCCGGATTTCAAGCCCTACAAGCGCACCGGATTAGTCATCGACGTGGAAACACAGCTGCAAGTGGACGTGGTTATGCAAGTCGGCGAACAGACGGAAGAGATTACGATTTCCGATTCCGCGGTTCACGTCGAAACCGAAACTGCACAGATGGGCGAGGTAATCGCGGACTCACAAATTTCTTCGGTTCCGTTGAACGGGCGCAGCTTTACGGATCTGCTGGGACTGCAGCCTGGCGTCATTCCGGTCAGCACGCGGCAAGAAAATTCCGTGATTATGGCGGGTGTCAGCAGCGCGCCTCCTTCCGGAGATTTGAATCCCGGGAATGTATCGATTAGCGGGCAGCGCGAAACCTCCAACGGCTTTATCGTCAACGGCAGCAATGTTGAGGAAGACGTGAACATGGGCGCCGCCATCCTGCCCAATCTCGACTCCATCAGCGAATTTCGTATTCTCACCAATAATTTTGACGCGGAGTACGGCAACTACAGTGGTGGACAAATTCTGGTGGTGACCAAGTCCGGCACCAACCAACTTCACGGCGACGCATTTGAGTTTTTTCGAAACACCCATTTGGACGCTAAGAACTTTTTTTCACCGCAGCGCGCCAAATACGATCAGAACCAGTTTGGCGCCACCTTGGGCGGCCCCATCCGGAAAGAGAAAGTGTTTATTTTTGGCGATTACCAGGGATCTCGTACAAATGAAGGCGTGGAAACGGGAATCATATCGGTGCCGTCGTCCCTGGAAAGAAGCGGGAACTTTGGAGCAGGCGCCCTGACGGGTAAGGTCAACGGTCAGAACTGGGCTGATCTGCTTTCGCAGAAGCTGGGATTTCCTGTCGTCGCGGGCGAAAGCTATACTGATGTTTTTCCAACAGGGATAATTCCCCAGCAGGCCTGGTCGGGCCCGGCTAAGTCACTATTGCAATATATTCCCCAAAGTAATTTCGGCCCCGACAAGTTTTACACTTCAGGCCAGGACGAAACGATTCGCGACGACAAAGGGTCTGTCCGGCTGGATGCCAATACCCGGCTGGGAAATGTGGCCTTGTATTATTTTCTAGACGATTACACGCTGAATAATCCTTACCCCACAGGCCAGGGAGGGGCCAATGTTCCCGGCTTCGATGCCGTGTCCTCGGGACGAGCGCAACTGTTCAGCCTGGACATCGTAAAAACTTTCGGCCGCAATTCGGTGAATGATTTCCATTTCAGCTATATGCGGGACGCGAATAATATCGGGCAGCCGCAGGGCGGCGTGGGGCCCAGCCTGGCGTCTCAGGGATTTGTTACGAGCACCGGATCTCCGAGCATCTTCGCCCTGGACCCTCGCATTGAAGGAATTGAAAACGTCGCGTTCAATAACTATACGATCGGCGTGGATATTACCGGACTGGCGCAACACAATAATACGTTTCAATGGTCCGATAATTTTTCAAAAGTTATCGGTACGCATACGCTGAAGTTCGGCGGCGAGTTTCATTACGATCAAGTGAATACCATCCCTGACGCCACCTTTAACGGCACTTTTTCCTTTAACGGACAAGAAACGGGTTCCGACTTTGCCGATTTTTTGCTTGGAATTCCCAGTACGTTTACCCAATCGGACGGCCAGGCGTTTTATACCCGTAATCGATATGCGGGATTTTTTGCGCAGGACGCCTGGAGAGTCCGCAGCAACCTTACGCTCAACTACGGCCTGCGCTGGGATTTGATTCGCCCGTGGTATGAGAAATTCAACCAGCTACAGACCATTGTGCCCGGCCAACAATCCGTGGTTTATCCCGGAGCTCCCCAGGGATTGGTGTTCCCGGGCGACCCGGGCATATCCCGGACGCTTGCGCCGGCTCGAAACCGCAATTTTTCGCCGCGCATCGGCTTGGCCTATTCGCCAAATTTTCAGAATTCCTTCCTGAAGAAAATGTTCGGGGATTCCGGCAAGACCAGCGTGCGCGCCGGATACGGTATTTTCGACACGGCGTTTGAGGGGCTCTCGGCTGGAATCATGTATGCGGTGCCGCCTTACGGCTACAACTACGTAAGCCCCGCGCCGCCGTTGTTTTCTGATCCCTTTATCACGGCGGCAAGCGGCGCCGTTAATCCACAACCTTACCCCATCGCATTCCCTGCGTTCGGCGCCTCTCGAGAAAATCCGAACACGGCCGTCGATTGGAATCCGCTGCTTCCGGTAAGTGCCGACCCGGCGTTTTCTAAAGACAACCGCGTTCCCTACGCGGAGCAATACAACTTTTCGGTGCAGCGCCAACTCAGTTCCAACATGCTAATCAGCATCAGCTATGTTGGCAGCCAGGCCCATCGCCTTCTTGCGGTCCAGGAAGCCAATCCCGGCAATCCTGCTCTGTGTCTGAGCGTAAGCCAGCCTGATCAGGTAGCTCCTGGGAGCGCCACCTGCGGCCCGTTTGCCGAAAATGGCGTATTTGTAACCAGCGCCGGCACCTCGATTAATGGAACTCGGGGCCCGCTGGGTCCAAATTTTGGAAGCGATACGTATCAGAAGACCGTTGGTAATTCCAGCTATAACGCGCTGGAGTTCAATTTTCGCCGGTCCAGCGAACATTCGGAGCTGTTGGTTGGATACACGTACAGCAAATCCATTGATTTGTCCTCAAGCTTAGGCGAAGAGGTGAATCCTTTCCGCCTTGGCGACACTCGGGCCATCTCCGTTTTCGATATGCGCCATAACTTCGTCGCCAGCTACCGCATTGATTTGCCGTTCCATCGTTTGTTTGACCGCCGCAATCAGTTTACCGACGGCTGGAGCCTCTCGGGTACAACGCGCTTCAGCTCGGGATTTCCCGTTACGCTCTACAACAACAATGACACTTCACTGCTCGGGACTTTTGCCAATGGCGTGAACAACAACCTGCTGGACACGCCGAACTTCACCACGGGCCCTCTGGAAGTAAACACGAACCCTCGCGACGGGAATCCCGCCTTCAATACTTCCTTGTTTACTGTCCCCGCGCTGGGTCAACTTGGAACTGCTCAGCGACGCTTTCTGTACGGCCCGGGAATCAATAATTTTGATCTGGCGTTGTTGAAAACAGTGGAAATTACCGAGTCCCAACAGCTGCAGTTCCGCGTGGAAGCCTTTAACGCCTTTAATCATGCCCAGTTCTACGGCTCCGCGGCGGTGAACGGCAATATCAGCAGCACGAATTTTGGTCGAGTAGTAAGTGCTGCGGCGCCCCGACTCCTCCAACTGGCCATCAAATTCATCTTCTAAGCCAATTTTAATGTTTTTGGTGATACTCTTTGACGCCGTCGGAGTTGCGTTGCCATCCTTCCGCTTTGCCGAATGACTGGGTTTGGCTATACTGCTGTCTCCATATTTTGCTTCTTCTTGGCTTAGGCGCAGGTGAGGCTGGCAACAGGAATCTTCGCCGACCAGTACAGGGACTGGCGGCCGTTCCCATCGATAAAGTCATTGTTATTCAATTTACGGGCATTCCCACGTAATCGCGCCAGCGGGATGCGACACGAAATTAGGCGCCGGAAGGTCAAACTGCAGCAAGGGATCGCAAAAACAACAGGACCCAAGTCCGGTCCACAAGTCGCCGTCATCGGCGGCTCTGCTTCTGGTTTTTTTACGGCATCCCTGCTGGCGGCGGCCGGATGCTCGGTGGATGTTTTGGAACGATCCGAGCAGCTGGACCCCACGCCCCGCACCCTCATTGTAACCAGCCACATGCGCAAGTTATTGGGTGAAACAGGCGAGCGCGCCATCGTCAATGAAATCCGGAAATTCGAGTTGTTCACGGACGGGCGAGTTGCCCATGTGAACTTGCAAGATCCGGACCTGATTATTGAGCGGTCGCAATTAATTCGCGATCTCGCCCAGCAAGCGCAGCAGCGCGGAGCACGGGTTTCCTTCGGCAGCCGTTTTGTTTCCCTGCAACCGAACGGAACTGGCTTGCGCGTAGGTTTTGAACGATCCACGGGATCGCAGGCAGGGGAATTGCATGCCGATGTGGTCGTGGGAGCCGACGGAGCGGTATCCAAAGTGGGCCAAGCCGCGGGCTGGCCGCGTCAACCCACCGTACCCTTGGTTCAAGCCGTCGTTCGAACTCCCAAGGACATGTCGCCGGATACGGTGCGCGTCTGGTTTATCCCGGACGATACGCCCTACTTCTATTGGTTGATCCCGGAGTCGCCGGAACGCTCCGTCCTGGGCCTGATTGGCGAAGACGGTCAGGAAACCCATCGTTGCCTAGAGCGCTTCATGGAAAAGCGCGGGTTTACATCTCTGGGATTTCAAGGCGCGCGCATCCCGGTGTACGACAAATGGACCCCTGTTGAAAAGCGCGTGGGTGCGGGCCGCGTTTTTCTGGTCGGCGACGCTGCGGGACAAGTGAAAGTCTCAACGGTGGGCGGAATTGTAACCGGATTCCGGGGAGCGCTGGGGGTTAGCGAGGCGATTCTTGGTGGCGGAGAAAGCCGCGAACTGCGCGCATTGCGCCGCGAACTGGATTTGCATTTGCTGGTGCGAAAAACGATTCACCAGTTCAAGCAGACCGATTACAGCCGCCTGGTGGATCTGCTGAATGTTTCCACGCGACGCTCGCTGAGCCAATACTCGCGCGATCAGGCTGCGCGGGTTCTTTGGCACATTACTTTGAGCCAGCCTCGCCTGCTTTTGATGGGGCTGCGAGGGCTCATTTCCGGCGGCTCCATCCTTCCGAAAAATCGCAGCTGATCATCCGCGCGCAATTGCGGACACGCCGTTTCGTCAGCGTTCGATCGCTCAGCGCGACTGGCTTTCGGCGAACTGTCTTTTAAACGATTCCAACGTTAGCCGCAGCCCTTCCTCCAGATTGACTTTGGGTTCCCACTGCAACAGGCGCCGAGCCTTGGCGATGTCCGGGCAGCGTTGTTTGGGATCATCTTGCGGAAGCGGTTCAAAGACAATCGGGGTCGATGCGTCGAGCAGGGTCCGGATGCGCTCGGCGAATTCCAAGATAGTAATTTCCTGGGGATTGCCGATGTTGGTCGGCTCATGCTCGCTGGACTGCATCAGGCGGTAAATTCCGTCGATCAGGTCGGAGACGTAGCAGAAGCTGCGCGTCTGTCTTCCTGTGCCGTATACCGTGATGGGCTGGCCAGAAAGCGCCTGATGCACAAAGTTGGGAAGCGCGCGGCCGTCGTTCAAACGCATGCGCGGCCCGTAGGTGTTGAAGATGCGCACAATGTGCGTATCCAGCCCATGGGCGCGGTGGTAGGCCATCACGATCGCCTCTGAGAATCGCTTGGCTTCATCGTAGACGCCGCGCGGCCCGATGGTGTTGACGTTTCCCCAATACGTTTCCGGCTGCGGACTTACCAGCGGATCCCCGTAACACTCCGACGTGGAGGCCAGGAAGTACTTGGCTTTTTTTGCCAGCGCCAGGCCCAACGTGTTGTGCGTGCCCAGCGAACCCACCTTCAGCGTCTGGATCGGAAGCTTCAAATAATCCACCGGGCTGGCTGGCGACGCAAAATGCAGAACGTAATCGACCGGGCCGGGAACGTCGATGAATTGTGAAACGTTGTGCCGCAGCATCTGAAATCGCGGATTATTTTTCAGATGCCGGATGTTGGCCTCATTGCCCGTTGCCAGATTATCGATGGATAAGACGTCCCACCCGCGATCCAAAAGATAGTCGCAGAGATGAGAACCTAAAAATCCGGCGCCGCCGGTGACTACTGCTCGCATGGTGTCCGCCTCGGAGAAAGAACGTTTGCTCCCAAGTCCATTTCGGTTCGTTTGAATTTGCCCGGTCGCCTAAAGCCGAAGTAAGCTCGGCGAGGCCATGCCATTGTAGCTTTCGAGCGCGTCCGCACAAAGGATGCTTCTCACAACAGGCTGAGGGTTATGTAACCGCCGGTGCCTTTCGATCTCCCTGGAGCCATGGCCCCGCCGCTATTTGATTTCGCTTCGGTGGCGGGTTACGATTCCGGGTCTGCATTCTAAACCATGTCGCATTCTCGATTCTATTTTGTGCGCTGCTGTCCTTCTTGCCGGAGCCTGGATGTTCGCCGATCCCACCGGCGAGGGTTGTTTGAAATGATCTTGCTGCCATTGTTCCTGATGCGCCCATTTCGTTGCGAGGATTGCACCAAGCGGCATTATAATTTTTTCTTTACACGAGCGTTGCATGAGCCCAAGGAACCCGTGCAAAAAGGCGCTTGAACCTCGGGCATGGCGCCACTTTTTTCAACTTACCAAAAAAGGGGAATGATGAGGCAGGAAGGTGAGTGAGTCCAAACGAAGATTACTGCGCTGGGTGCTGCTGGCAGTAATCATACTGGTGTTGACGATTGGCACTGTCGTATTTTTTACCATTGGAGATTGGTTGGTTGTTGCGGATCCCTTGACGCACGCCGACGCCATCGTCGTTCTCAGCGGCCACCTTCCGGATCGCGCTATGGAAGCGGCGCGCATTTACCATGCCGGTTACGCAGGCCAAGTCTGGATTTCTCCTCCCCTTTCCCCAGTGGAAGAACTAAAGGCCATGAAAATCGCATTCCTGGGCGAAGATTTCTATAACGAAAAAGTATTGCTGGCGCAGGGCGTTCCCGCTGACGCAATTCGTGTTCTGGATCGTCCCAGTGCGAATACCGAGGAGGAAGTTCGCGAGATTAAAGATGCCCTGCAACACGGCGATTTTCACAGCGTGATTATTGTAACGTCCAAGCCCCATACTCGCCGCGTGCGCACCATCTGGAAAAAATTGGCGGGCCCGGACTTCCACTCCGTGGTGCGTTTTGCAAACGACGATCCCTATGATGGCGGGCACTGGTGGCGCCATACTCATGACGCCCTTGATATCGTGCGTGAAACCCTTGGCCTGCTCAATGCCTGGGCGGGCTTTCCCCTGCGGCCGAGCGCGTACTGACCATGCCCCCGAGACGTCGCAAACCTAATGAAATTGTGCAACAGCTCGTGCCGCTGTTGATTTTTGGATTCGTCCTGCTGGGCTCCGGACGCAGCTTCACGATGATCGATGACGAAGCGTTGACTCTGCGAGCCGCGGTCCAACCCGTCCGTGCGACGCTGATGTTGTTCTTGTCCGGCACGGGCCAGCACGAGCATCCGCCGCTCTACGACATTCTTCTTCACTTTTGGCTGCGCGGGACTTCGGGCGCGTTTGAATATTTGCGCGTCCCTTCGATCTTTTTTTATCTGGCGGGTATCTTTTTGCTGGGGCGCATCGCCAGGAGGCTCGGCGGACCGGAAAGCGCTTTCGCCGTCATTTGGATCGGCGTCTTGTGGCCTTTTGGTTTTCATTATGGACCGCTGGTTGTCTGGTACTCGTTTTCCTTCTTCCTGGTTGCCGCGCTTACCCTCGCTTACGTGCGATATCTCGAAGATCCCAATCCCGGCCGGTGGCTGACATTGTTGCTCCTGGGCATTTGCT
>Ga0105240_10016379_pt1 | contig 10036 bp, 13 predicted proteins | sample KBSC54metaG_FD_80426 | JGI IMG/M metagenome (GOLD analysis project Ga0105240, IMG submission 80426) | Corn rhizosphere microbial communities from Kellogg Biological Station, Michigan, USA - KBS C5-4 metaG | ecosystem: Host-associated > Plants > Roots > Rhizosphere > Soil | place: Michigan, USA... | reverse complement strand
CCTCGTATATGAACTCGAAATGAGCCGCCAGGAGATTCTTGACCAGCTCGGCTTCAAGCACACGTTCTCCGTCGAATGTCCCTACGGCACGGAAAACGATCGTGCTGTGCAGGGCGCCCTGCTGCGCTACCAACTCACCCGCAATTACATGCCCGATTCAGACGTCGATGATCTGGACCGCTCCAACGACATGGACCCTGCAACTTCCCGCAAAGAATATGTCCGATGGCAGCGTGGACCACTCACAGAAACGCCGATGGAGCTGATGAAGTCCTGGGTTGACAAGACCGCAGGACAGGGCAACATCTGGCTCGTTCTCGTGTTTCATGGCGTGGATGGAATAGGGTGGAAACCGAAGACCGGTGCTGACCTAAAAAATTACTTTTCGTACATCAAATCCAGAGAGCAGAGCCTGTGGGTTGCGACCTTTCAGGATGTCGCGAAATACCTTCGTGAGCGGCAACACGGCACGGTGACCTCTTACAGAGATGGCGAAATTATCTCGGTCGTGCTTCGCAGCGATCTTACCAACTTAAGCTACGATCTGCCCCTGACTCTGAAGACCCATGTCCCCGATGAATGGAAAATAGTGGAAATTCAGCAGGGTGAGAAAAGGAAGCAGGTTGATGTCCTCCAAAGCAATGGCGCGAAGTACGTCCTGTATCAGGCGGCACCCAATGCCGAAGTTGTGAAACTGTCCCGTGTGACGCAGACACAGTAAGCCTTGCGGTCGGTAAGTTGAGGTACTCTCCATGAAGCGGGCCCGCTTTGGCACCCGTGGATTGTCGCCCATCCGGAGACTAACAATAAACGAACTTGTGGGAAATTAATGGTGGGGGAAGCCTCGGCTTGCGCGCAACGCCTGCCGGGCAACGGGGTATAAACATCGGCGGTCCGGCCGGCACCGCGATGCTCGGTTAAAAAGCTTGCGAGAAACGGGCCTCCAGGAATTCGCCCAGCTTGGCTGTCGACTTGAACTGCGGAATCGGATCGAGCTCCTTGAACGCCGAAGTGAATGCGTTCGAGAGACTCCAGATCGTGCGCGGCCGGAACTCCTCATAGGTCGGCTCAAAGTAGAGATCGTGTACCCTCCGGGCCAGATGTTTGGGAGCCTCCAGCCGGCCCTCCACAAACGCTTCGTAGATGACCACCTTGGCGGTGACGTCCGTGAGTTCACTTCCCTGCCATGCCATTACTTGCTTCCGCATCGGTTCGAAGTTTCGCTGCATTCGGTCTACCCCTACCGAGACGCAATCAATCAAAGAGAACGACTTCGAGTGTTTCGCGAGGACCGGCGTGAAGTCGCCACTGAACGCCATGTTTGAGCACACGAACACGCGATACCCGCAGGTCATCGCCAATCGCATGCTCTTATCGTGAGAATTGCGCAACCCGATGGAGAAGCGGCAGCCCTCCATTTCCGTAGCCAGATCTAACACTCCGAACATCTTCATCCCATCCGGCGACACTGCATATTCGTCGTGGACGACTCCGATGTGACGAAACCCGAGAGTTTCGATCAATGCTTGCACGATCTCGTGATGGGGGATCGGGCGGTGTGTTTCGGTCGCCGGTGGTGTAGGCACCAGCACCAGTTCTTCGCGGCCAATGGTTCGGCCGCTATAGCCAATGAGCGTACTTGTTTCTGACATACTTCTGTTTTCTCCTTTTCGAATGAATTGAACGGCAAAGACTTACGAAGTGACTCTCACTCTGCGAGAGCCAGGGGGCATTTGAACGAAGGTAGTAGACTGCCAGGTTCGAAGACCTGGCCATTATTCTCTGGAGGAAAGGTCAGGAATGAAGAAGCCGACTCTGCGGGTTACGAAATGGTTGAGCGACATTCCGGTCGAGGCCCACTGCAGCGATTGTCCTGCCGTGTCATTCAAGGCGCAGGGTACTGGTCATCGCCCAAACCGCGAGCAGTACAAAAGGTCTTTGCAGTCCCAATTTGATGTGCATTGCAAGGAGGTGCATTCCGAAGTTCATGATAGCCGGCTTGATGGATAGCCGACCAACTCATCCGAACAGTGAAGCTTGCTCCGGAACTGAGCGCTTGTTACGGGGTCTGCGGCCCCCTCCAGATCTTTGCCCGAATATGAGCACCGAACTCGCATCGATCAATTCTTCGACAAGCACCCGAGCATCGGTTCCGTTCTGATTCGCCTTGGCAGGCAGTCCGGGCAGTGGGACTTCGTCTACCGGTTCAGAAGCGGTTGGAAATAACTTCTGGTGTTCAGCGTTGAGTGCTTTCCAAACGGCATCAGCCGACTCGCCGATGCCGTTTCTCGCAACCAGCTCTCTTGCCATCGCGGATAGCATGTCATCGTCTTCATCGATATTCTGAAGTCCTTCCCCAGCAAACTTCCCCTCCATGGTGAGCGCGACCAGGAGTTTCTTTCCCATTAAGCGCAGACAGGCCGTCTGCATCGTTGCTTGGTAGCAAAAGAACTTCACGCGAACTGGGCGCCGCTGTCCGATTCGCCAGGATCTTCGGCTGGCCTGCCGCAGCGTGTGCAGCGAGTACCCGGACTCATAAAAAATGATGGTAGGAAAATCCAGCAGGTCCAGACCGGTCTCTACGAGTTTGGGATGGGAGATGACAACCTGCACGTTTTCCTTGATCTGCCGCGCATACCAGGCTTCCCGTTTCGAGGTGTCCACGCTGGCACGCAGAACAGCTGTGCGCATGCCTTCGTTGTTTAGGATTCTCTGAAGTCGCGCCGTGACGTCATGCTTCTGGGTGTAGACCGCGAACACCTGACATCGGCGCCCCTCGGCTAGTTCTTTTCTGACCTCTTCGATGAGTGTCCTTTCCTTGGAATGCAGTTGGTCTTCGGGAAGATCGCGGGTTTCAGCCATCACGAAGCGAAGGTTGCGCTTAAGCTCCGGATCAAACTTGGTCCCGTACAGGGTTCCAAGACCATAGGGATGGTCTGGATAAAGCAGCAGAGTGTTAAGCATGGTGCTCAATACACTCCGGTTGCCTCTGTGCTCTTTCAACGCTTTTCGAATAGCATCTTCCAGCTCGCGATACGCACTCATCATCGGAGCATCCATCGCTACGCTGACATAACTCTCCTCGTAGGGCGAAAGTTCTACCGGAACGTCTTCGAGGAACACGAAAGCGCACAGCTGCATGAGAAATTCACCGAAGAGCAAGGGCGATGCTCCTGGCTTGCGGCGGACCATGCTGGTGGCCTTCGCTTTCGAGCATCGATTCTCGGCGGGTTCCACTTTGGTGATGGTTTCAAGAACGCCATAGTCCTCGGTGAACGCGCGTCGCCCCGTCGTGCCCCACTCATACCCGTGCTCTTTCATCCGGGCGGCTTCGAGACGGAACAAGGTATTGAACAGGTCGTCGGCATAGCCCCCGAGCAGTGTGCCGGTTAGACCGACAATCCGATCGGTGCACGATGCCAAAGTACCCAGCGCATTCCCCTGCGCGGTGTCTCCCGCCAGTTGATGAATCTCGTCGCAGATTGTGTAGTCGAACCAGCCCGGCATGTAGCGGCCGATGAACTCGATGGGCGCCATTCGCTCGATTCTGTCGCTGTCGGCTTGCCAAAGGGCGCTATGAAATGGGCGACACCGCTTGCCGCCTCTGGCCTGAAGGCTCTCGCTGATTTTGACCTTCTTAAACTCGGCGAATCGCTCGATGTGTTTTCAGTTCGTCCCGAAACCAGGTAGCCCATTCCGGAAGTCCCGGAATTCCATACTGATGGGCGATGGAGGCCCAGACGAATTGCTGATCCGATCCAGCCAATACGGTCCTGCCGGAGCTGACAGACATGGTCCCCGACGCGAACTCGTCCGAGATCCCAACCAGGTGACGCAGAGGTTTTTTCCGCCCCGCCGGTTGGATCGAGCCTCGGAAGCACTGTGCATTTCGCTCCAGAGATACTCGTGCCGGTGGTACGCCCGGCCCTTCGATGATGAATCGATCTCCGAGGGAAATGGCGGCACTAATGGCCGATATCTGGGCATCTGCGCCGATGACGGAAATCAGATGAGCTTTCGCCTGCCGCGGAGCATCCGGCAACAATTCTCCGATAAAACGGTCCAGGTGCAACTTGATGCTGGTCTTGGTTTTCTCTGTGCTCTTCAGGTAGGTAAGCCAGCCAAAGCGGAGGTGAGCATTTTTCATGCTGCCTCCTTCTTTTCATGAGTCAGAATCTGTGTCTTTCCGTTAGCAAATATCAGGGTCAGCTCATGCGAGAAACGTTGCCGGTCATGCAAAATCTTCGTCCCGTCCTCTTCCTCTTCTTCCCAGTGGTCGGTGAACTTCACCGACCGCCAATGAGCGATGTGTCGATCCTCTCCCTCCCCGAATACCCCGTTGAGCATACCAGCCGTGCACAGCAGCCCAACGTGGCCGCCATGCAGTGGCGTGAGTGGCCTGCCTTGGACGTCCCGCTGTTTCGGGAGCAGGATTCGACTCGCCTGGCGATATGCGGCGGAATCAAGTAGCACATCCTCGATTTCATCCAATGGAATGCCAGTGTTCGTGAGTACGACCGGTCCAGAAGGCGGCACTTCGTAGCGAGCTGTTACGACGTCCGTCAGGGCCTGAAGGTCCGGTATCAAAGCCAATGACTCCAACCAGCGCAGGGACTCGAGGAGTGCGGAGTCGCGGCGATATTGGATTCGCTTTCGCCGTCGGCCCAGAACGGCGACCTGTTTGTAACGGACACTCTCAGGTTCGGTGAGCCGATAGACTGTCAAATCGGCAAAATGCTCGCTGAGCGTCCTCGCACACGCTTTCAATTGCGGCTGTGGAATGACAAAAACCAGAATCCCGCCCGGTTTCAGCCAGCGATATGTATGTTCCAGAAAGACCAACTCCAGGCGCTGGTTGTTTGTCCGGCCGACCTCAAAATCGTACGGGGGATTCAGATAAAGAAGGGAGATGGACTCCGCCGGGCAGCGCACATCCATTGTGTTCGCTTGCAGGGTTTCGATCCCCAATTGTCTGGCTTGTTCGGCACGGTTGGCATCGATTTCAATCCCGTACCGCCGCGCGTGTGTCGCTTCGAGGAGTTTCGTGAACGCCACGCCATCTCCAACACACGGATCAAGAGCAGCAAAATCGCAATCGAATTCGAGGCAGTGTCTTAGCAGTTTGGCTTGCTGGATCGGCAAAGGAAAAAAGGCAAGTTTTGTTTTGCCCTGAGGACGCATGAAAAAACCCTTTCCAGTGGTTCTGTTTGAGCCAATACACCATGCCTCCGCCCCCATTCTCTCGAAACGGATTGCAAGTTGAAGCCAATTCGGAGTTATTCGAAGGTGGCTCGGTACAGGTGGGGAGAATTACTTAGGTTGATTCGTGCCGGCAGAACGTAAGTTCTTGGCGTCTAGAATGTCTTGCTCGCGTCCGGATGCAAGCTTATTGCGGATGAGGTCGTGCTTGGATATGACTGCCGCTTGGATTTCGTCATCGATGACTCCCTCGATCCGGTTTTCCCAAGCCTCATCGAAGGTGACACCATCAATCTGCTGCAAAATGTCAATCCGAGCTGGGGCTTGGCCGATCTGGAACGTCGTCCCATCCATAAAGTCAGTCGGCTTCAGGTCCACGAGAGGTGCGCCGTACTGGGCAAGCGCGCGAAATACAGCTGCGGCGTTCTGCTCGTCAGATCGAATAAAGATGTCCAGATCTTTCGTTGCTCGCGGCTCAGCGTGAACGCCGAAGGCGTAGCCGCCCACGATGAGATACTTAACCCCTTGATCGTTGAATGCGCGTAATAGTTCTTTGAGGTCGTCGGGCATCATTGAGCAAAACTCCCTTAAAAGCGGCAGCGAATGCATAAGCCGCTGCGCTGACATCCCACACAGCTGAGAGACGGGCCCCCACCGGCAAAGTTTGCCAGTAGCGGTACGCTTCGATTTGCTGCTCTATGGGTGCCGCGACCCTGCGAATTGTTCTGTTCGTATTCAAAGTTGGCGGCCTCTTCGATGGGCGAAGCAAGCGGCGAGAAAGCACTCCGCCTCTCCCCTGAATTTATTATAGTTGCGCGTCGACATTTTCGATCTGCGACTGAGACAAATGTACCTGTAGCATCAACGACTTGGAGGCTGCCGCCGTCAGCATGCGATATCGAGCGGCTTCGGCCGCGTTTATACCACATCAAACCGTAATCCGTAATCCTGCACCTATGAGTCGCTCAATATTCCTCAGGCAGAAGCAGGGTGGTCGCGGATCGATCCGCTTCGGTGATGACCCAGATCTTTTTCGAACCTGCGATCGCATAGCTGCTCATCAGCCGAAAACCATGTTTGAGGCTCAATTCGTTCTCAGTCCTGTCGTCCGGGCAGAGATCGCCCCAATCGCCGCGAAAATGCCGGGACAGGAATTCGACCGGGCAACGCTTGGCTTGCTCGAGCAGTCGGAGCGCGCCTGGAGTCGCGACGATCTGACCGGAAGGGAAAAGCGGAATGATCGGTAGAGAGTTCATGACTCACCCCTGTTCAGAGTGTTGGTTGTGGTGGGAAAACGGCGAACAGCCCAGCAGAGTTGTGAGCGAGATTTAAGCGGATTCGTTTTCGGAGATCCTCGAGCACTCGCTGGCCGAGGCTTTGTCACGGCCGCTGGCTCGAGAAGCGACCAAACCGCTTGGGTTCGCGGCTCTTCGTCTCGCAATCCTGACGTACTGATCGATCACATAGAGAGACTCGCAGCCTTCGCACTTACTGTGTTCTGGCTGTCCATCTCGCGCTGGGTTGTAACGGGGATGGAGACTGCATTTGCCATCAAAACGAAATCGGATCCTCAGCGACATCGGGACCTCACCAGTCTCCACGGAATCCGTGGTTGGCTTGGAGCGCCTGTGCTACGCATTCCGCGAGCGTGTCTCGTTCGGCTGATTGCTCGACAGCAACGAAGGAGCAGAGCCCGTTGACAGGCGTTGGTTGCTCATTCTCGATTCGATAGCCGCACTCAACGTGCTGTCGCTTTCGTTCTTCAAACAAGTCGGCCCTAGTGGTCACATGAATTCTCATGGCCGTCCTCATTTCTGCTGGATTTGGGAAGGGATTAGGCCCTAGGCATTGATTACTCAGACTGACTGCCTGCGATTTACGCGAATCGCATCCTGCGACGAGAGTCGCCGGGGCCCATAAAGGAACATTCGTGAGACTTGCAGATCTTTGGCGTCCCCTTCGGGACACAGAACCGCAAGTTTGACGGCTCGGAGATTAGCCAGGAGCGAGTCGCCGACTAGACCCTACACGGTAGATTGGCTACTGAAATAGAGGAACTCTCACCACTCTGGGCGGAGAGTGGCCCGTCACTATGTGGAGGATGACTACTTTCGGCGGCGCGACCTTGAGAGGCTGCGTATCTTAATTAGGAGACAATTCGACCACCTTGCCATTGCGGCCGATATGAAGCGGAAGTCCGAGGCGAGCGTGCTCTTTAACCACCCCTTCGACCGCTTTATGAAGTGCCAGTTCGGCACGCTTCTGCAAAGGCAGGCGGAGAATAGTGTTACGACCTCGCGTCTTTGGTGCCAGAGCGCTTTATCAGCCTCTGATAGTTGCCACGGTTTATTAAACGGGGCTTGCTGCCTGTTCTGAAGGCGATTGTCACCGCCTGCGAGTCTGTGTTGTCAAACCAATGCCACGAATCTACGATTGGCTGATATTCCCAAAAGAAATTCTTGACTGAGCGACTGAAGCGCCTGCGCACCACCACTTCTGGCACATTGTGTCATCCCTTCATTACGCGCTGATAAATCCTGGATAGCGCGACATCCTTGGCAAGAGAAAAAATAATGAACTTTGTAGCCCATTTTTCTAGGCCTTCGTATCAGGCCCAGGTAGCTTCTCCCAGATAGCGTTGTTTCGAATTCGAACGATTCGCGCCTCTTGGAAAGTGATCGAATCTCATTCAGCATCATTCTTCCCGCTCGCAAGGCAACGGTCTCAGGAGAAAAAGGCGCCACCCCTTGCGCAATCAGGTCGGCATTCACGAACTTTTTACAGTCCGCATAGTGAGGCAGGAATTCTCTGGCAAACGTCGTCTTACCGACTCCGTTCGGCCCTGCGATGATGTTAGGTTCGATGAGCTTTCTATCCTACCGAATGGATGTGGTTTCGTCGGATTGTTAAGCCTTCCACCTACGGCGCCAAATGGGACCACGTCTCTTGCACCTAGGTGAAGATAACCTGTTCCTACAAGCGCTGCCCGTACATCCAGCGCTCAGGATGGATCCGTATGAGCCAATCTTGGACAGTTGGGATACGCCCGAGGTCTTCCCTCACGTGTTGTTCGCCGAGGTAGCGGACTGGAATTTCAGCACCATCAAAATTGCGTACGCTGACACCAAAGAGGTTCTCGGCTAAAAAGATTCCCTGGGTGTGATGCCGAAGCTCACGGTGGCGGAAGTCGGGGAAAAACGCCTTTGATTCGTCAAACCAGCGGTGAATCGCTAGATAGTCCTCGGGCTTACCGCCGAATTTCCTGGCACTACTTTGAGCGTGTTCCAGGGGATGAGCCATCGCTACACCTCGTGCGTGCTCGTCGTGTAGTCCTCAAAGCGATCATTCCGCTCCACCGTGATTGTGTGCGCAGTGACATCGAGGACTACGTCCCCGAAGCCGCCGCAGTCGTTTTCGTATCCAAGTGGAACTAAGGTTTCGAAGTGTTCCTGGAGGTAGGCGGCGTCATGCGCCACTGGCTTGTGTTCTTCGTAGGCGTAGTACTCGGAATCGAAACACCGTACCTCTTCGGTAACGCCGCTGTCTCCGTAACCGTCAAAGTGAACGGCAACGAACGTCACACCCGCTGCCGCCAGGTTCTCGCATTCGGCGAGAATGGCCGCTTTAGCTCGTGTCTGCTCGGAAGATAAGGGATCGGGATTCGTCATTGACTCGTTTTCCATTGTTGTCGTTACTCCATTTCCAAATTCTTTCTAGGCCGCGGCTATTCCTTGGCCGCTTCCGGCAAGTTATGGCGGTGTCTCCGCGTCGGCTTCCCGTTCCAGTGCAACCACCAGGGTGTGTAGGGTTTGCAGGTCTTCAAGCTTTGCCGGCGGTGCATTCAACGAGGAGATAACTCTCTGGACCGTTTCCGGTGCAAGTCTTGCCTGGGCTGCCTCTAAGCGCGCCATCCCTCGCTCCGCGCCCTGCATCTGTGCCAAGGTCTTCTCCAGGACAGACGTCTCCTGGATCTGTTGGGGAATCCAGACCCGTGCAATGTTCTTCAGCAATCCGCGATAGAGACGCTTACCAATCTTCGACTCTGTGGCTTCGATTGCGACAATCAGACTTTGGCGATGGTCGTTCGTCTCTGGACTCGGGCGACCACCATCGTTGGCGTGCCCATTGGCTCGAATCAGTGCATGACGGTTTCGTTTCAGTTTCGGCCGCAGCCCGGCCAACCATCCGTTTGGCGTTGCCCAGCGCGGTAATTTCGGAATCTTTGTCGGAAACCCGCGCTCATCCAGCTCGACCCATTGGCCATCGATGTCGTACAGGTACCGTCCAAGTCCGAAACAGGACAGAGCCCGTTTGAATGCCTGCGCCTCGGCTCCGGTCAAGGCATTCTCTTTGTCTGACCATTCTTCTCCGGTGCCTGAGTTGGTGCCGATACAGGCGATGGTCACTTCACAGGTGACCAAGATCTTCGCAGCCGGTCCGCGCTTGCTCCGCTGAACTGGCGCGCTAGCCTGCACGGCGTACTTGCGGCTCCAGCCCGCAGGAGTAAACACGTCGTTCAGGCGGTCGCTGTAAGCTCTGGGATCGGCGTAAGGCATCATCATCCCGCGCGTTCCATCGTCACTCCACTCGGTGATGCGCCACTGCACAACTGGCAAATCGAACGGGATGGAAAGTGCGCGCAGAACTTCATTGAGTTCGTCCTTCGCATGCGGTTGCATCGGATGACTTCGCCGGTCCTCATACGGGAGAAATCGTGAAGACACTTCTGGGGGAACTTCAGGCACAGAATTCATGACCGCGCCGCCTCCTGTAGAAGATTCGGGTGAGCGATGGTTAGTATCGTTGGCTTAGACTTTCGATTCGATCGGAAATTAAT
>Ga0105240_10016376_pt1 | contig 10036 bp, 11 predicted proteins | sample KBSC54metaG_FD_80426 | JGI IMG/M metagenome (GOLD analysis project Ga0105240, IMG submission 80426) | Corn rhizosphere microbial communities from Kellogg Biological Station, Michigan, USA - KBS C5-4 metaG | ecosystem: Host-associated > Plants > Roots > Rhizosphere > Soil | place: Michigan, USA... | reverse complement strand
TTTGAATGTCTTCTACGGCAATAGGATCAACGCCGGCAAAAGGTTCATCCAGTAGAATGAATTTAGGATCAACAGCCAATGAGCGTGCTATTTCCGTTCTTCTTCTTTCACCACCACTCAATGTATCGCCATTACCTTTTCTTACATGTTGTAAATGAAATTCATCCAATAATGTTTCCAGTTTTTCTTTTTGTTCTTCTTTGCTAAGCGTTGTCATTTCAAGCACGGCTTTGATATTATTTTCAACGCTTAATTTCCTGAAAACGCTTGCTTCCTGCGGTAAATAACCCAATCCCATCTGTGCTCTTTTATACATGGGAAGCCTGGTAATATTGGTGTCATTTAAGTAAACTTCACCTTCATCAGGCTTAACAAGTCCCACAACCTGGTAGAATGAAGTGGTCTTTCCGGCGCCATTCGGGCCCAATAAACCAACAATTTCTCCCTGGCTTACGGAAAAAGAAACATGATCAACAACCGTGCGGCTGCCGTATTTTTTAACCAGATCTTTTGTTTGTATTGTTAAGCTCAAGATTGCTTGTTTCAGGCAAATTTAGCGTAAAGAAATAAAAGCATCGGTTTAGGGCAATATTTAACGGCAGTTTGTGTTTTATCGTTACTTAACTATGTTTGCAGATATTTTATAAAAATGAAAGTTACAGATCACATTAAAGAGGCAAAGAGTCAGCTGGTTTCTTTTGAAATTCTTCCGCCGTTGAAGGGAAAAACAATCAGTTCTATTTATGATCACCTCGATCCATTAATGGAGTTTAAGCCATCGTTCATAAACGTTACGTATCATCGCAGCGAAACGATGTTCAAGAAAAAATTGGATGGCAGCTTTGAAAAAGTAGAAGTGCGTAAACGTCCGGGAACTGTTGCTATTTGTGCAGCTATAAAAAATCATTATAAAGTAGATGCTGTTCCGCATTTGATCTGCGGAGGTTTTTCTAAAAGAGAAACAGAAGATGCATTGATTGATCTTAACTTCCTTGGGATTGATAATGTATTGGCATTAAGAGGCGATGCTGCAAAGAACGAAGCACACTTTGAACCCGAAGCCGATGGACATAATTATGCCATTGATCTGATCAAGCAAGTAATGAATTTGAAGAATGGAATTTATTTAGAAGAAGATATTAAAAACGGTGGCAAGCCTGATTTCTGCATAGGCACTGCAGGTTATCCTGAAAAACATTTTGAAGCACCGAATTTAGAAACAGATCTGGTACGCTTAAAAGAAAAAGTTGATGCAGGCGCTGATTATGTCATGACGCAAATGTTTTTTGATAATCAAAAGTTTTTCCAGTTTGTGAAAGACTGCAAGGCAATGGGCATCAATGTTCCCATCATTCCGGGATTAAAGCCTATTACCAACAAAAAGCAACTAAGCATTCTGCCGAAAGTATTTCATGTTGATATTCCAACAGACTTGTCGAATGCTATCTTAAAAGCGAAGTCAGATGCTGAAGTTGAACAGATTGGAACAGAATGGCTGATTCAGCAATCAAAAGAATTAAAAAAATTCGGAGTGCCTGTCTTGCATTATTATACTTTGGGAAAACCCAAAGTGATCTATAATGTGGTGAAGGCTGTGATGTAATGAATTAAATAAGGAAAGAGTTAAAGAATTGCCGGTATTATTTTGATACCGGCATTTGTTTTTCATGGCGTCATCGTTGTGTCACTCTCTTGTACTTTTTCAGCTTTATTGAGCAATAAATATTTTCCAACATCAACATGCTTCAAAAATACCCTTCGTAACTTTGCAGTATGAGTAAGTATCTGAATGAATTGAATGAACCACAAAAAGAAGCTGTACAACATATCAACGGCCCGATAATGATCATTGCCGGCGCAGGAAGCGGCAAAACGAAAGTACTTACTACTCGTATCGCACACCTGCTGGCAAACGGCGTTGATGCATTTAATATACTTGCACTTACGTTTACGAACAAAGCTGCCGCTGAAATGAAGGAACGTATTGAAAAAATTCTCGGCAATACGGAAGCAAGAAATTTATACATCGGAACTTTTCACAGTGTGTTTGCAAGAATACTTCGTGCTGAAGCAGACAAGCTCGGCTATCCAAAAAACTTTACCATTTACGATACGGATGACGCAAAAAGCGTAATTAAAGCTGTTATCAATGAAATGAATCTGGATGACAAGCAATACAAACCCAACGTCGTTTATAATCGAATTTCATCTGCAAAAAATAGTTTGATCGGACCTGCAGAATACATAAATGATTGGGCAATTCAGCAGGAAGATGCACGTGCCAACCGTCCGCAGCTTGGGCAAATTTATGATGCATACAGCAAGCGTTGTTTTAAAAATGGCGCAATGGATTTTGATGATTTGCTTTTTAAAATGTATATCCTGTTGAAAAATTTTCCGGATGCATTAAGCAAATATCAGCGCAAGTTTAAATACATTTTAATTGATGAGTATCAGGATACGAATGAAACGCAATACCAGATTATAAAGTTATTAGGTGCCATGCATGAGAATGTTTGTGTAGTGGGTGATGATGCACAAAGCATTTACAGTTTTCGTGGAGCAACGATTGAAAACATTCTGCAGTTTCAAAAAGATTATGATGATGTGAAAGTTGTGAAGCTTGAACAGAATTATCGCAGCACACAAAGTATATTGAACGTTGCAAACAATGTGATTGCCAACAATAAAAATCAACTGCCGAAAAAACTCTGGACAAATAATTCAGAAGGTGAAAAAATAAAACTCGTTCGCACAGCAACTGATAATGAAGAAGGAAAATATGTTGCAGACACTATTCAGGAACAAAAGCTGCGCAATCATTTTCCTAATAGTGAATTTGCAATTTTATATCGTACGAACGCACAAAGCCGTGCGTATGAAGAAAGCCTTCGCCGCATGAATATTGCTTATCGCATTTATGGCGGCTTGTCTTTTTATCAACGTAAAGAAATCAAAGATTTTATTGCATACCTGCGTGTGATTGTGAATCCAAATGATGAAGAAGCATTAAAACGCATCATTAATTTTCCGGCAAGAGGAATTGGTAAAACAACTGTTGATAAAGCAATTCTAATTGCCAATGAAACAAACGTCAGCTTATGGAATGTGATTGAAAACGCTGCTACCAACGGCTATAAAGCAGGAACGCTGGAAGCCATCAGCAATTTTGTGATTATGATAAAGATGTTTCAAAGTGAATTGCAAAAAAAGAATGCATATGATTTAGCCGTGATTGTTGGTAAAAGCACAAACATCGTTAAAGAATTATTCAACGATAAAACAACCGAAGGACTTGCACGCTACGAAAACGTTCAGGAGTTATTGAACTCAATAAAAGAATTTATTGAAACCCCGATGAATGAAGAAGACGGAGAAGTTGGAGACAAAAGCCTCGGCACTTATTTACAACAAATTACATTGCTTACTGATGCAGATGATGATAAGCAAAATATTGATTCTGTAAAATTGATGACCATACACGCTGCAAAAGGATTAGAATTCAGCTGTGTCTTTTTAGGCGGCCTGGAAGAAACATTGTTTCCAAACGCCATGGCAATTAATACTCGTGAAGAGCTGGAAGAAGAAAGAAGATTATTTTATGTTGCCATTACTAGGGCGAAGAAAAAACTTTGGCTGACTTATGCCAATGCACGTTATCGCTTTGGGCAATTGCAGCAAAACGATCCAAGCCGTTTTATTGATGAGCTTCCCGAAGAATTTTTAGATAAAAGTTATGCCGGAGGCGGAATAAAAAATCAATCAAACAACTGGGAATCAAATGCACGTCAATGGGGCAAAAGTTTTTTTGAAACAAATAAGCCAAAAACAGCATCAAGCGCAAAACCAGCTACCACACCATATTTGGTAACTCAACGCCCTCAAACAAAAGAACATACACCTTCACCTGATTTTGTTGCAAGCGATACGAGTAATTTACAGGCAGGACAAAAAGTTGAACATCAAAAGTTTGGTTTTGGAGAAGTTGTAAAAATGGAAGGCGCTGCTCACCATCCTTTTGCAACTGTAAAGTTTCAATTGAATGGTGAGAAAAAGATTATGCTCAATTATGCACGCCTTCGCATTATTGAATAACTAATTTGATTTGCTGAAATACAATATTCCATCATTACCAAAAATGAAGTTGATTCCGTCTGCCTGCTTCACTAAGTAATTCCAGCTATTTTGACCGGCTGTAATTTTTATATTGCCACCACTTAAACTAACGGTACAGGGTAGTTGCTGTGCAGATTGTCCCTGATAAAAAGTTATATCTCCAGTTGCTGTGCTGTCGTTTGTTTTGGTTAAAATGTTTAAATATTTTATCAGCTGCATATTGTTGTTAATTGCGCCAGGCTTAGCTTCTCTTCTGTAAACAGACCATTTACCCATTACACTTTTAATCGGGACACTAACAGAATTTGAATAATCATCCTGTTTTACAGAAAGCTTTCCAAGTGATTCATACCAAAACATATCAACTCTTCTCAAGCGATGAATGTACTTCTCATTGTCATCCAACACCATTTCATTTTTAGCAAAAGACTTTACCGTGTATTCATCAGAGGCAACGGTTAGGTTATTGTCATCATCAATTTCTGCAAGGCCATTCATGCTTACGGCGTTACTTACACTGATTCTTGTGCGAACCTGGCTGCTATCGCCAAATGCTAGTTGTATGCTATCTGTAAATGGAACAACTAAATTACTATCACGATCAACACGTTCATATTCCTGCCATTTTCCACGAAACTGGTCTACAGAAAAATCCGCTTTTTTATTTGGATTGCTAGGCCTGCTTCCACGCTGAAGCGGAGTAACGCCTTTGCGTCTTACCTGCGCAATGGATTGTTTTCCAAAAGAACATAACAGAATCAGGAACAAAAAAAATCTTGCTGACATGGTGATGTTTACGGGTGTTTTGTAGGTTATAAAATTCTGTAAAGATTAATATTACTAAAAAAATTAATTGTAACCAATTATCAATGAGAATAAGCAAAGTTTTCAATTGGATTACAGTTGTAAAGATTAGAATACAGCAGAATAAGTTGCACCAAGGATTAATATTGCAAAGAGGTTATCATAAAAATCATTTAACCGCTAATTAATTCAATGGAAAGCCTTTTATTAATGCATAAACATAACCACAGATTAAAAGCGCAAAAATTATGAACATCAGAATGGAGAATTCTTTTTTTAATACTTCCTCATCCATCTTTTCTTCTTCAATTATTTCTTTTTTCGTCTTGACATATTGAGCCTTATCCTTGTGAGGAATTAATTCAGCAATTAATAAAGTTATCAATAGCGCCGTTCCGATTACTGCCAACCAAGGCACTCCTTTATAAATCGGACCTAAAGGATGCATCCAGACACCCAAAGCAAGTGTGAAAGAAAATATGATTGCAAAAAAATAAAGGATTCCGTGGTAAGGTCCCGGCCCTCTTCTTTTGAAGAAAAACGTCAAAAAGAAGGCGAACGCAATGCTGCATGCAAAAGCAAAAACAAACTGTACAATCATGATTGACAAGCGTTTTATCACAACAGACCCTCTTCTTCCTGGTATTTCACAAGAATAGTGCCCCTTTTGCCACAACTGTTTTTCGAGATTGGAAATTATTTCACCCTTGTCCTGTTCAAAAGCAAACCAGGCAACCATTGTCGCATTAATCTTGTTATTTTTGTATTGAATTTAAACACAATTTTATGATAAAGACAGGAAACCCGGTCATCAGCATATACACCGAAATGACGCCCAACCCGGAAACGATGAAGTTTGTGGCGAATAAATTGTTGTACCCAGGAAAGAGTATCGATTTCCCTGATGAAGCAAGTGCCGGGCCATCTCCATTGGCATTGGAGCTGTTTACTTTTCCATTTATCAAATCGGTATTCATCGCCAGCAATTTTATTACACTTACCAAAACAAATGAAACAGAAAACTGGCAAGATGTAATTCCTGCAATTAAACAGTTTTTAAAAGAATATCTGGAAGAAGGAAAAGCGGTTGTGAATGAAGAAGAAGTTGCATCAAGAAAAACAGAAAGCAGCAATGAGGTAAGTGCAGATGATGATGATGTGGTTAAGCGTATTAAAGAGTTATTGGAAAATTATGTAAAACCTGCTGTTGAAATGGACGGCGGCGCCATACAATTTAAAAGCTATGAAGATGGCAAAGTGAATTTGATGTTGCAGGGAAGCTGCAGCGGATGTCCATCAAGCATTATAACATTGAAAGCCGGCATTGAAGGAATGATGAAACGCATGATACCGGAAGTGAAAGAAGTTGTAGCTGAAGCAGAATAATTTATTTCAGGATTTTATAGAAGCGCTCAAATAACCTGAGCGCTTTTTTTATACTTCATTTTTTTTATTATTTACCTTCATGCAAATTGTCGTGCTTTGAAATATTTGTTTTCATTTTTGATGATGATGGTTTGTTCTGTTGGTTATGCTCAGCTAACAGATCAACAGATATATAATTTGAAAGCAGGCAGAGTAAAACCCGACACAAGTTTTATTTATTGGCTTCCTTACGAAGAAGGGCGCAAACATTTGCTGATACAGGCATACAACAGCAAGATGAGCCATAAGAACGAACTGTCACTCGATTTTAAAATGAATAAAGGTTCTAAAGTTTGTGCAGCAAGAGAGGGCATTGTTATTGAAACAAAAGCAGATAGCGATGAGGGTGGTTTGAATGATGAATATCTGTCTAAAGGAAATCATATAATCATTCGTCATGCAGATGGAAGCGTTGCAATGTATTGGCATCTGCGAAAAAAAGGTGTTCTTGTAAACGTCGGCGACACGGTTTTGCAAGGTCAGCATATTGGATATAGCGGCAATACAGGCTATTCGGCATTTCCACATTTGCATTTCCAGGTGCAGGATAAAGATGGAAATGATATTGCAACAAGATTTCTTACTAAAAAAGGAGTGCGATATTTGCGTCCTGCCAAATGGTATAAATGTATTCATCATTAAACATTAACTAAATCCCTTCATTTGTCTTTTTCAGAAATTCTTCAGCAGCTCATCGGAGACATTAAGCAAACTACATGGCTGGAATGTATTGCTGTGATTAGTGGAATTGGAAGTGTATGGTATTCCAGGATCGAGAATATATTGGTTTATCCTGTGGGATTGATCAGTACAATTATATACGTTTACATTAGTATCAAAGGAGGATTAATGGGCGAAGCAAGTGTAAATTTTTATTACACAGTGATGAGCATTTATGGATGGATACTTTGGGCAAAGAAAGATCAACAACATCATCATGTATTGCATATTACATTTTCCGTTAAAAGAGAATGGATACATCATTTATTATTTTTTCTCACATTTTATATAGTTCTCTATTTTGGTTTAACCTGGATGTCACAAACTTCCATCAGCCAAATACATATCAAAGGAGCTATTCCCTGGGCCGATGCATTTGCCAGCGCCACCGCTTATACAGGCATGTGGCTGATGGCAAAGAAAAAAGTAGAAAGCTGGTATTGGTGGATTGCAACTAATATTGCATCCATACCTTTATACTTTGTAAAGCATTATGTACTCACCAGTTTTCTTTATGTTGTATTATTAGTCATGGCTTTCTTTGGTTTATTTGAATGGATAAAAAGAGTAAAACAACAACATGCAGCAGCGTAAAAAAATAGTTGTCATAGGACCGGAATCAACAGGCAAGAGTACGCTTTGTGAAAAGCTTGCTGATCATTACAACACTGAATGGGTAAGAGAATATGCACGTGAATATTTATTAACGTACGGAACAAATTATAGCTATGAAAATTTGCTAGACATAGCAAAAGGCCAAATTGCATTGGAGGAAAACACTAAACAACAAACACTAAACACTAAACTCTTCATTGATACCGATATGTATGTAATGAAAGTCTGGTGTGAATTTGTTTTCAATAATTGCCATCGATGGATATTGGATCAGATCGCTGAAAGAAAATATGATCTCTATTTATTGTGCAATGTTGATCTGCCTTGGGTAAAAGATGAACTAAGAGAATATCCTGATCTGGAAAGCAGAAAAAAATTATATCATCTCTATAAAGATATTATGGTGAATCAGCAAGTGCCATGGATTGATATCAGCGGCAATTATGAAGAACGTTTACAGAAAGCAATCTCAGCAGTTGATAAAATTGTTTAGTTCAATATTCAATTAAAGTTGCGTTTAATTTTTTTGCCAATCCTTTTGCACCCCATTTCATAATTACGTTATGATTCCATTCAAACAATGGTTTTAAAATAAATGAAAAAGCATTCATCCATTTTTTAGATGTATTTACATTCCAATAGCATGTTGCTGTTGTGACTCCATTTTTTTCTTCGAGTATCCATTTTCCTTCGCCTTCTAATTCTCCAAAAGCATTTCCTTCCATTAATGTTGGCCGTTGAATTTTTTTTGAGATCATTTTAAAATTCAATGTGTAGGGTAAAATGCTTCTCCAGCTATAATCAACAATTTTTCCAATATCATTTTGATCCCCTTCTTTAAATGTATCTGCTTTTAAAACTCCTTTCCACCAGGCCGGCCATAATTTTTGATCATAGATTATTTGCCACACACTTTCTATAGACGCCTTGATCCTCCAGGTGGTTACAAAGTGGTATTGATAGGACTTCTTCATTACTGCTAATTTGAGGAATTTAAGCCAAAAAGCTCCATTATATTAATATTTTTAATAAATCGACAGAGCCACTTATCACAAAATAAATATTTTTTTAAGGCTATAAAAAAAGAGCAAAATGCAGCACTGTACTGCATTAGCAGCCAAAATTTTATAGTGTTTACCACCAGCTACTAAAAAATAAATGGTATTATGTCTTGCATAGTACTAAAATGATATTATCTTTGTGTCAGAAATCGGAATCATCTTAATTCATAAATAAAGAAACCATGAATATAGACAATACAGCGAGCCAGATGCGAAAAGGGGTTTTAGAGTTTTGCATCCTTTCTGTAATAAAGCAAGGAGAAGCTTACCCATCTGACATCATTGAAAAGATGAAAGCAGCGAACCTCAATATTTTTGAAGGCACACTTTATCCGCTTTTGACCAGGCTGAAAAATGCTGAGTTCTTAACGTATCGCTGGGTAGAAAGCAATAGTGGTCCACCTAGAAAATATTTTTCTCTTACGGAGAAAGGAGCAGCTTTTTATAAAGAACTGGAAGCCACCTGGAACGAGCTGGCTAATGCAGTGAAAGCGCTTTCGGATGCAGGTCAAAACAACTTCAACTCTTAAATATAAATAAGCACCGATCTTTTAAACAGATCATCACATCAAAACAAAGTAGGCCATGAAACAAGTAATCAATATAAACTTCCAGGGTCGGGTAATACCGATTGAAGTTTCTGCTTTTGAGTTATTGAAAAGTTATACAGACAGCCTTGCCAAATATTTTTCCAACGAAGACGGAAAGGAAGAGATCATCAATGATATAGAAAACCGTATCGGGGAATTATTCCAGGAACGTTTAAAAGCAGGCGTAACCTGCATCACCGACGATGATGTAAATGCTATCATCAGAAGCATGGGAAGGCCGGAAGATCTCGAAGCCGTTGAAGAAACAACTTCACAACAAAGCAATAACACTCAACAGCAAAGAACAGAACAGCAAAGTCAAAGCACATCAACTTCGCAAACAACGGAAACGCATAGACGCTTATTCAGAGATGAGAATCACAAAGTGCTGGGTGGGGTTTGTTCGGGATTTGCAAATTATTTTGGTACAGATATCATCATCATCCGCATCATTGCTGTTCTTCTTGCCGGCGTTCTGATCGTTCCCTATCTTATTTTGTGGGTTGCAGTTCCAAGCTCTGCTTCAGTTGAAATTGGCGGAGCCAGAAAAAAATTATATCGTGACAGCGATGATAAAATAATCGCAGGTGTTGGAAGTGGTCTTGGAAATTATTTCGGGGTAAATCCGTGGATACCAAGGGTTTTGTTTCTATTGCCTTTCTTGTCTTTTATATTTCATTGGAGCCACATGGCGTTTCTTGATTT
>Ga0105240_10016374_pt1 | contig 10038 bp, 5 predicted proteins | sample KBSC54metaG_FD_80426 | JGI IMG/M metagenome (GOLD analysis project Ga0105240, IMG submission 80426) | Corn rhizosphere microbial communities from Kellogg Biological Station, Michigan, USA - KBS C5-4 metaG | ecosystem: Host-associated > Plants > Roots > Rhizosphere > Soil | place: Michigan, USA... | reverse complement strand
CTGTAAAAATAATATCTGTCCTTAGGACGAACCGCTTCCAGCGGTCCCTGATTTTGCTCATACGATCTTAAGGATGGTGTTGATTGCCTTTTCCATTGGATTGAAAACAGCCCAGATCAGCACCGGGAAGAGTAACCTCAGAAGCGCCATAGGTAAGATCCAGCGGCACCACTACCAAAGGTTGAACACCCGTATAACCTTTCCCGATCAGCGGAGAAGTAGGCTGTAGCCGGAAATCAAAGCTGCCGATCGCCGTGTTCTGCCACGGTTGAAAACCGTGGAAGTCGGCGGGAAGAGGATAATTGACGAACATAGGGTTCATCTTTTGCACGGCAGCCCCTCCGCTGTAGGAGGACGTCCCTCCATCATATTTGGCCGTGGGGCTCTCATAGTTCCAGTCTGCCGGCAGATAAGAGGACGGCAGCGGCAGATCAGTGGTCTGAGGTATGGTACAAACAGGCCCCCATGTAAAGAACTGGTCGGCTGAGGCCAGCGAGTCCGCCCACTGATAGTTATATCCATAAGAGAGATGCGTAGTATCCGCGGCAGGATTGTTGACCACGCGATAGCCCACACGACAGTTGATGGCTATATTGTTGTAGTAGGCTCCTGCCGCCCCCTGTTCATAGTCGATGGTGGAACCGCGCTGACCTGGTTGTACCTGTGCGCCGCAATTGACAAAAGTGCTGTTATACATCACGACATTTGCCTGCGGAGCGCCGGCGGGTTGCCCTTTATTCGAAAGCTTCTGCCCGTTATAGGCCGTGGCCATAAAGAAATTATACGCCACCGTACCTGTCGTGCCTCCTTTCATATTCACGCAGTCCCCGCCGCTGCCGCCGCCCGGCTTCTCAAATGTATTTCGAAATACATGGACCTTGCCGTTGGAGATCCGGATCGCATCATCTGTACCGCCATAGACCCAGCTGTCTTCCATGATGAAATAACCACCGGGGTTTTGGAATAGGATACAAAAAGAAGTACCGGCGCTCTCATTCACAGAGGGGTTCTTGGCAATAACAGCCCCTTCCGGATTGCCCGCATACTCGATATGCGTCCATTTAAGCACCATCGCAGGACAGGTGGTACCTCCGATGAGGCCTCTCCAAAGCCCCTGGTGGGCGGGATCCGTGGTCGGGTCCTGACCGGGAGCATCATTCCTCGTAACACCCGGCACTGTCATATAGATGGGATTGGCCTGGGTACCGATACTGTAAAGAGAACCCAGAACGACGATCCCGGAACCGTTCTTGAAATTCAACGTGACACCCGGCTGGATCATCAGCGTATCACCCTGGTTGATATAGACGTCACTGTCGACTGTATAGGTCTTTCCGGCCTGCATCGTTCCTTTGATAGAGCCGGCCAGCGGTACGGAATCACTTACAGTCTTCCCCGGCAGATAGACGGTCCGGTAGATATTCGCTTTTTCTTCCGCCCATTTGCTACACCCCCCAACGACATAAACAGCCAGGAGCAATATCGGATAAATTATTTTTCGCATAAATATTTCTTTGTAGGCTTATTGATGATTTAGAATTTAAACCGGAACCCTCCTAAGATCCCGATGTTGTAATAATCCCTTTCCATGATCGTAATGCTGCTCTTGCTCTGGTAGGACAGCGGCTGCTCCTGTACTCTGGCGTGAGGGAACTTCATATACAGCTGGTGTGGTGAATTCAGCAGATTGGTGATCTTGGCGAAGAAATAAAAACGCCGGGACAATTTCTTCTCTCCGGAAAAGTCCAGCTGAACATAAGCCTTATCCCAGAGGTCCTCGTTCACGTACTGCTGCACCTGGGCAATACGATCTCCGGTGTACGACAGGGCGAGCTGCAGATCCAGCCCTGCCTTCGGGTCCTTGAAAAGTAAGGAAAGGTTCCCGATATGATCGGCCTGTCCTTGTAAGGGCCTTGTCTGATTGACCGTGTCCGTATGAATGGTCGATCCCACGTAGTGATAGAACAGCTTGGGGGTTGTCACGCGGGAATGGGTATACGTATAGTTCAACGAAATACCGAACATTCCGAAGTACTTGGTAAATACAGCCTCGACACCATAGTTGGTGGCATTGCTGCCATTCTGTGGCTTGATGAAGTTGCTGCTGGGAGGACCATTACGGACCACAAAATATTCAATGGGATTCTCCAGGGTCTTGTAAAAAGCGCCCAGCAGGAGCTGATCTGCCAACCCGGGGAACCATTCATAACGAAGATCGAAATTGTCGGCCCTTGTGTGTTTCAGCAAAGGATTGCCCAATTCCGTAAAATATTCTCCCGGATAGGTGTACGGAGCCAGTTCCGAGAACGAGGGTCTGCTAATGGATTTATAGTAGGACAATCGGATATTCCGCTGGCGGCTCAGCGCATATTTCAGGTGCGCGCTGGGAAGCACGTCCGTATAATGGATGGTGCCATAACCTTCGTCCGAATTGAACGGCAGGTTGGTGGTATAGCTTTCGTGTGTATCTTCTATCCTCACTCCACCCAGCGCCTGCAGGGCCGGGGTCAGCATGAACTTGGCCTGGAGGAATCCGGAAGCGATCTTTTCATGCGCGACATAGTTATTGCCGCTGACTGCCGTAATATTGCCCGTACCCTTGTCAGGCTGCGAGAACACAAAAGCCACGGAATCCAGCGAGTGAACCTCCTGGGTCGTTGATTTGGCCTGCAAGTCGTATTGATTGTAGTACGCATTCCTCGTCTTATATCTATACATTCCTCCCGTCTCGAACTCCACCGCCGTGTGTGCAATGGTAGGAGTAAAGAAAAGGTTGGCATATCCGGACCAGTCTTTGTCCGAGTTGTGCGCCCATACCCTGGTCATGCTGCCGCCGGTGGAGTCGTTCTTTACGGTGCCTTTCCCGGTGGAATCATATACTACACTCCCGTCAAAGCTGTTCGATGCCTGATCCGGCAATTTCTTATGCGCATCGGAGAAAGAACCCGTCCAATCAAGCCGGACCTTGCTGCCCAGCACATGGCTGCCCTGCAGAGTGGCATTATAAATATTCTGAACCGTCCAGGTGCTCCTGTTCTCATATTTCATTGTATAGCTGCCGTTACCGGAGTTTACACCCAGGGTAGTATCAGGCGTCATCCTTGACTGGAATTCATCCTGGTGTACAAAAAAGTTATATAGTGAGATCTTATGATGGCTGTTGATGACATAATCGATCTTATTGTTCAGACCGATGCGGGTGGTCTGTGTCGAATAATGCCGTTCATATTTATCCGAAACGCTGAGCTGCTGCGGGGTTGTAGCATAGTAAGGCGAGGTAGGCAGCACGGCATTGGGCTGGGCATCCGGAATGATGTACTGGGAGTTGGATCCCCGGTAAAAGTTCTGGACAGCGCCGGAAATGATGAACCCCAGCCTTTTCTGTAACCAGCGGTTGCCAAAAGTGACGCCGGCTGACCCATTGATCGGTGTGGAGATATCGTGATATTTCAGATTCGACAGCGGGAAGTCGGCAGCAGTGGCCTGGTAACTATTCCCATGTATCTCCGCAGGGCTCTGCTGATTGATCCCGGAATGGTAAAAAGCATTGAACGGGCGTTTGGAGAACAGGGTTGAATAGCCTCCCGATATATTGGCTGTCAAAAGGAAATCTTTTGGTGCATCCTTCATAACCAGGTTCATTGTACCCCCGATGGCATCCCCTTCCATGTTCGGCGTCAGCGTCTTGATGACCTCCAGTCTTTCCAGCAGCTCCGAAGGGAAAAGGTCCATGGGTACAAACCGGTATTTATCATCCGGGCTGGCGATCTTGATCCCGTTGACCAAAACATTGTTGTAGCGCTGGTCCATTCCACGGATGATGGCATAACGCCCTTCTCCGCTGGAGCCCCGCTGTACGGATACACCGCTGATCCTCGCCATGGCATTGCCGACAGTGAGGTCCGGAGACAATTCAATGGCCCTGGCGGAAAGGATATTCTGCACAATGTCGGCTTTATGCTCCAGCCTCCGGGCTCCTTTGTCCGAACCACCGCCACCTGCGCTGACCTGTACCTCCTGCAATTCCTTGCCCTGCTCCAGCAGATGTATTTCCTGTACCGTTACACTTTCATCACCATCGATTGTAACCTTCGTTCCCTCCACCACACCATATCCTACGAATCTCACATCCATCTCATATACTCCCCTGGGAAGTCGCCTAAAAATAAAAGACCCGTCCAGCTCCACCACTGCGGTCATCGACAGATTGCCGCTCCGGATATGCACCGTAGCGCCCGCCAGCGGTTCGCCGGTCCTGCTGTCCGCGACATGCCCTTTGATAACACCCGCAAATACATTGGAAATTGAAAAAAGAAGAATGAGAAGGAGCAACCATCTCTTGGATCTAATTGCCATCGTTTTGGTTTTGCGGGCGAAATTATCCTTCGCGATTATATCTAACCGTTAACGAATTGCAATTAATGATATGGTAATCTTTACTTAATAATTAGATCATATTAGATTCAGATTATCTACAGATTGTCAAAAAAGACTACCCCGGACGGGGTCCGTCAGGCGGGAGGCAGGTAGGCTAACCCCCTTATAAAGGCGGGAATATCCTCCGCCGGCACGATAAAATCGACGGTCATCCGGACGATGGCATGCTGTGGCATATACGGCACGTCCGCCGTGGCAGGGTCCTGTGCTACCACCACCCCGCCCTTTTGCTTCACATATACCATACCCTCCACCCCATCCGAATTCCCCCCGGACAGGAGCACACAGATCAGCTTTTTGCCATACACATCCGCGGCGCAGCGGAAAGTAACATCGATGCTGGGGCGGCTGAAATTCACTTTCTCCGAATAATCCAGGGAGAAGGTCTGATCCTCCTCTATGAGCAAATGATAGTCGGCTGGAGCAAGATAAATAGTACCGGGCACGATAGGCTCTTTTTCCTCCACTTCCTTGATGGTTGCCCGGGTCCTGGCCGACAAAAGCTCTTCCAGGCTGGATGCAAAGTCCACATTCCGGTGTACTACGATCAGCATAGGCAAAGGAAGGTCCCTGCCAACGGCCGAGATGATACCCAGTATCACCTGCAGACTGCCGGCAGAACCCGCTATAATGATGAGCTTAGCCTGTCTCATGCACCTTCCTCCATATTTTTTCCTTGCCAATTTGTTTGTACCCATCGGCTATGGAGGAGAACCTCAGGGATTCTTTGGCCCCCAATGCCAGATAGCCAAAATTCTCCAGACTATAATCGAAGAGCTTAAAGACCTTCGCCTGCAGGTTCCGTTCGAAATAAATAAGCACATTTCTGCAGAGTATCAGCTGGAATTCATTAAAAGAAAAGTCCGAGACCAGGTTGTGTGTAGAAAAGATCATTTTCCCCGTCAGGGAACTATCGAACTTCGCCAGATGATAGTTGGCCGTATAGTAAGAAGAAAAATCCTTTATGCCGCCCGACTGGATATAGTTCTCGGAATACTTCTGCATCTGACTGACGGGAAATATACCCTTTCGCGCCTTTTCAATAACCTGGGGATTGATATCCGTCCCATACAAAAGGGATTTATGCAATAACCCGGCTTCTTTTAACAGGATGGCCATGGAATAGACCTCTTCTCCCGTGGAGCATCCGGCGTGCCATATCCGAATGAAAGGGTAGGTTGCCAGCACAGGCAGGATAGTACTACGCAAGGTCCGATAAAAAGACGGATCACGCAACATTTCCGTCACATTTACCGTCACCTCCTCGACAAACCGGCGAAAGTATTGTGGATCATGTTGTAGCCGGTGACGGAATTCGGCAAAGGATGGAAGTTTGTCCAGGGTGAAGAGTCGCTGTATCCTCCGCTGCAATGAGGCTTTGGAATATTCGGTAAAATCATACCCATACCTGGTGAAAAGGTCATTCAGCAGGATCTCCATTTCCTCGTATCTGATAGCATCTATCATTTTTCATACAGCCATATCCTCAAAAGGGACATGAGCTGATCGATATCGACGGGTTTTGATATGTAATCCGATGCGCCGGCCTGGATACATTTTTCCCTGTCCCCCGCCATGGCCTTGGCAGTGACGGCGATAATGGGTATACCCGAAAAGCGTGGCTTCTTTCGGATGCGGGCAATGGTCTCGAAACCGTCCATCTCCGGCATCATCATATCCATAAGAATGATATCCACTGGGGTGGCCCCCTCCTCCAGCACGGCCAGCGCCTCCTTTCCATCCATAGCCGAAAATACCCGCATCTTATGTGTCTCCAGCGCCCTGGTCAGCGAAAAGATATTGCGTACATCGTCGTCGGCTACCAGCACCGTCTTGTTTTTCAGCACTTCTTCCAATGCTCCCATCCTTCCCATGCCGCCGGCAGGCTCCTTCTCCCGCCCCGCATCCACCAGGTGCAGGAAGAGAGATACCTCATCCAGTATCCGCTGATAGGAGTGAGCCGTCTTTACAACAATGCTGTCGGCATACTGACGCAACCGCACTTCCTCTCCCTTCGAGATGGTCTTCCCTGTCAATACAATAACAGGGACATTTTCCAGGCCGGGGTTCTCCCGGATAGAATCCAAACTTTCCCTGTCGGCCTCATCGGCATTCTCCCTGCTCAGGATCGCACATTGCACCTCCTCCTTGTCCAGGACAGCGACACTTTCTGCGATAGTATGCACTATTTCACTGCGCACCTGGTGAACACCCAAAAAGTAGGACAGCGCTTCCGCATGCTTCGTATTGTCTTCAATGATCAATACCTTCTTCGAGCTACGGTTCAACACATATTCTATTCGCTCGAAGACTGCCGCCATATTCTCCGAAGCCGCGGGCTTTGAGATAAAGTCGATGGCTCCCTTTGTGATGCTTTCGCTCTTCGCCTCAAAAGAGGAGATGATATGCACCGGTATGTGCCGGGTCATCGGGTTCTTCTTCAGCTCTTCCATTACCTCCCATCCACTCTTCACCGGCAGCTGGATATCCAGCAATATCCCGATGGGATTATATGTCTTCGCCAGACTGGTCGCCGTGTCGCCCCTGACGGATATGATGCCTTTATAACCCTTCTTCCTTCCAAATTCCAATAGCGATCTGGCAAAATAGCTGTCGTCTTCCACGATCAGCAGCGCCTTGTCCCCCGGAACAATATTGCTCCTGTCGTCCGGTACATCCGGCGGTATATCCGCGAGTGTATACTGAAGCACTTCCCCGTCGGCCGGCGCCGGCGTTATTTTTGTGCCCAAAGGAGCCGGTATCTCCGGCAGCTCTTCCATCCTGAACCGGGGAATGGTGACCCTGAACGCTGCCCCCTCTCCCGGTGCGCTGGTAAGGGTGATATCTCCGCCCAACAATCTGGCCAGCTCCCGGCTGATGGAAAGCCCCAGTCCTGTCCCCCCATACTGCCGGCGGGTAGACCCGTCCGCCTGTTGAAAAGCCTCAAAGATCAGCTGATGCTTGTCCTGCGGGATGCCGATGCCGGAGTCGCGGACGGCAATATCTATATAGTTCTTCTGAAATGAAGGTGATATCCGGAGTTGAATATATCCCCTGGCCGTGAACTTGAATGCATTAGACAGAAGGTTCTTCAATATCTGCTCCAGCCGCATCTTGTCCGTCTCCAGCTGCGGAGGTGTTCCCTCCTCCACAATAAATTTCAGATCCAGGTTCTTGTCCTTTGCCAGCGGGGCGAACAGCATCCGCATGTCGGCGACAAGCTCATCGATGGTGACGATGGAATGCTCCAGCTGCAGCTTGCCGGATTCGATGCGGGACAAGTCCAGTATCTCGTCGATGAGCTCCAGCAGCCCCTGCCCGGAGTTCTGGATCACCCGTGCATATTCTATCTGGTCTGCAGAAAGGTTCTGATTGTTGTTCTCCGACAGCAGTCTGGACAGCAACAGGATGGAGTTCAGTGGCGTCCGCAGCTCATGCGACATATTGGCCATGAACTCCGACTTGTATTGAGTGGTCTGCGCCAGCTCCTCCGCCTTTTTTTGGATATCCAGGTTACGGAAAAGGATCAGCTGGTTCTTCTCCTCCAGACTCCGGCTCCTTTCCTCCAGCTCCTGGTTGGTCTGCTGCAATTCTTCCTGCTGTACCCTGAGCTCCTCTTCGGACACCTGCAGTTTTTCCGCCTGTACCTCCAGCTCCATATTCATATTCTCCAGCTCGCTGTGCTGCGACTGCAGCTCTTCCGCCTGTGCCTGTGTTTCTTCCAACAGCTCCTGCAGCCGTGTCCGGGCTTCGATACTATTGACCGCTATTCCAATACTCTCGCTGATACTGGTGAAAAAAGCCAGCTCCTTTTCCGTATAATAATCCAAAGCCCCCAGCTCGATCACTCCCTTTATACTCTTCTCGTGCGCAACAGCAAATGTCACCATCGTACGGGGCTTGATGCTTCCTGCAGCCCAGCTCACCACCCAATCCCCGGGCGGGATGTCCTTTACCAGTATCCGCTTCCCATCCATGGCCACCTGTCCCGCCATTCCATCCCCCACCGCAATCGTCTTCCGACGGCTGTCAGAGGACAAGCCGTGACTGGCTTGCAGGATCAGCTCGCGGGCGCCGGGACCCATCAGATAAATGGCCCCTATCATACTGCGGCTGTACTCCGTGATAAAATCGATCACATGAAGAGACAGGGTCTTCATATCCGTCTGGCAGGCCATGATCTCGCTGAGACGCGCGAGTCCTGTCTGAAGCCATTCATTGTCCGACAGCTGTCTGAAAGAATGATCCAGCGACTCCGCCATCTTGTTCAACGACCCCCCAAGCGCGCCCAGGTTGTCCTTCTGCTCATCGGACACTCTTACCTGGTAGTTCCCATCGGATATCTTGTCGGCTATTTCACTTATAATGTCTATACGCTTCCTTATATCCTCATCCTTTTGTTGTAGTTCGGTATAAAGAGCCACCCGTTCCTGGTAGTCACCTACCACCCGCCGGTAAAAAAATATAGTGATAAGAATGGAAAGGGCCGCCGCCACCACTATGAGTATCGGGGTATAGTTGGAGAATCTTTGCATCCTTTCTACCCGCTCCTCCATCAGCAGATGCTCCTCCACCTGCATTCGGGCCACCACCCGGCGGGCCTCCTCCATATACCCCTGTCCTTTCTTGATATCAGCCAGATTGATCAGGTTATCTTTTTTCTGATCGATGACCTCCTGTAGCAACGTCATGCGTTGGGAAATGATAGCGTACAGCTCATTGGCATTTTGCGTTTGGGAGGGATTATCCATCGTCATGCTGCGGATATCGCCCACCAGCGCAAGCGCCCTCTCCTGCGCCCCACGATAAGGCCGAAGAAAGGTAGTATCGCCCGTCAGCAAATAACCTCGCTGCCCCGTCTCCGCATCCTTCAGCGTGGAAAGGGCCATCTCCAGTCTGTTGATAACGGAGTCGGTATGATCCACCTGCCGGGCGCTGCCCAACAAATTTTGAATGCTGCTGTAGCTGGCGATGGATGAAACGATCAGGATCAATAGGGATAACCCAAACCCGATCTGCAAATTGCGCAAAAGACCAGGCCGCATAACAATCTTCATTGTGCTCTATATTTTTTTAAACTTGTCCGACAGGTTGAGGTGTACCATTGGCGGCCACAGGAATGGAAAAATAAAAGACGGAGCCCAGCCCCGGTTCACTTTCTACGCCATACGCTCCATCATGCCGGCGAATGATCTCCGCACAGATATAAAGCCCGATGCCCAACCCCTGGAATCGATTGGCCGCGTCTTCCACCCTGTAGAATTTGGAAAAAATATTGGATTGATGATCTTTTTGTATACCGATGCCAAAATCCCTTACCTGGACATACAATTTCTTGTCCGGCCGGAGCTCGACATCTACCTGCACCTCCTTGCTGTCGGGAGAATATTTCACCGCATTGGTAAGGTAGTTGATCAGCACCTGCTCGATACGCATCTCATCACCATACAGTCTTACGTCCGGCCGCCCTCTCAATTTGAACTGATAATCCGGATAGGTCTGCCGGATCATCTCCAGCGCGCTGGAAAGGGTGGTCTCGAAATTAAATACCTTTTTATTGAATTTTAATTTACCGCTCTCGATCTTCGACAGGTCCAGCAG
>Ga0105240_10016372_pt1 | contig 10040 bp, 26 predicted proteins | sample KBSC54metaG_FD_80426 | JGI IMG/M metagenome (GOLD analysis project Ga0105240, IMG submission 80426) | Corn rhizosphere microbial communities from Kellogg Biological Station, Michigan, USA - KBS C5-4 metaG | ecosystem: Host-associated > Plants > Roots > Rhizosphere > Soil | place: Michigan, USA... | reverse complement strand
GATAGGCCTCGACCATGTCGGCTTCGGTCCGCAGCATCGGCACAGCTCGGATCGGCGCTGTCATCGAACGTACCTGATTGAGCCAGGCTTCATTTCCTGCGGATCTGCGCTGACGCCGGGACATGGATCAACTTCGGCCAGCAAGTGACCGTCCATGGACCAATACTGCGTGACGAGGCGAATGCGCGTTTCGCTGGTCTTGCCGTCTCCTCGGCGAAGTAGCGTGGTTTCAATGACCTGAATTACGCGGGCCTGATCCATCTGCGGCGGCTGGTATTTATCCGTCATTGCTTCACCGCCTCCTCGGCCTTCTCGCGCTCATCCATCGCGTTGTGCACCATGACAGCCGGATCCTCTTCGTCCAACATGGGACGGCACCAGCAGTCCACGGAATGACGGTGTGGCCGCATGTCAGCCTTGGGGATGACGTGCTGCTTGCCATCGGATCCGGGCCAGATTTCCCAGGTCATTCCGCGGCCTCCGCGCGATCGATGATATGGCCCAGCTCGCGCCTTGCCGTGATGCTCAGAGCTAATGGTGAGGGCGGCTCAAGACCTAGGTGGATATATTCCGCTCGAACCCTCGCCTGCTCGCGCTCAAGAGCCGCCGCATTGGCCTTGGCCTGAAGGCTCGGATCAACTTGTGTCGCCTCGCGCAAGCGCTCCAGCAGGGCCGCAAAGCCCGCGTTGACCCGTTCCTCGATGTCGGTGGCGTTGCTCACATGCGCCTCGTCGCGATCGAGAGTACGCGGCCGCTCTCGTGAGCGATTTGCTTCGGCGGGATGGGGCGTGGGTCCATCGCCTGCTCGATCGTGAGCGCGGTCAACACCGCGTCCAGGTGCGCAATCGTCTGTTTGGCGGGTTGCAGGATCTGCATCACGGCGTAGCGCAGCTCGGCCGGCGCCGGTGCGAACCGATAGCTCGCATTGGGTCCACCACCCTCTCCGCGGTGCCAGTTTCGGATGGCGTCCGCGATCGCCCAGGGCGGCAGATCATCCAGCGCCGCCAGATAGGCATTGGCTCGAGCTCGTCCCGATTCCTCGCTGCCCCCGGCCATCGGATAGGCCATGAGCATGTTGGCGATCAGCCCCAGTCGGGATTTGCGGTTCTCAGTCGAGTCGTCAGCTTGCGAGATTTCGCGAAGCTGGGCGAGCCGGCTTTCGATCCGCGCCCGCTCGTCACCCGTCAATGTTAAACCGCCCGAGAGGTATTTCCTCGGCGGCAATCCCGGATGGTTGATCGTCCCCAGCGATATCCGCCGCAACGCCAGCAATTCCGGCGAAGAAATCAGCGCTTGCAGATCGACGCGCTGGGTTGAAATTTCGCGTGCCATTGTTCACCACCGGCTGATCAAGCCAGCGCTCCTGGTTAAGCCATGTTGACGGGTTGCAGAACGGTCGATCGTCGGTTTTCGCCGCGTATCGGTGGAGAGCCGGAAACAGGATTTCCGGCGTCGTTTTGTGGGAGGCTTTGTCGAAAGCCTTCATCGCGTCAGCCTTGCCGACCTTGTTCGGGAATTCAGCCCAGAAACGCTCGCGATCCGCCTCGCTCCAAGAAGCATGCAGCGCGCTCGCGCGCGTTCTCTTTCTCTGATCTGTTTCTGTATTCTGTATCTGCTCTGTATCTGGGGTCGTTTCAGTAACGGTCGATGTAACGTTACGTTTCCGTTCCCTATGCTGTTTCACTCTCTCATTTGAAACGTCGCTTTTGAATTGGCGGGCATTCCAATTGTGAGGACGCAATCCCGTTTCATCGGAGTCGATCAGCCCGCACTCACCCAGGACAGAAAGCAGGGTTTCGACCTTGGCAGGCTTCATTCGTAGCTTGAACGCGATATCGTCAATGGCCGGCAACAATCCGTCATTCTGTGACGCGAGGCACCACAGATTGAGGAGCGCCTTGACCGTTTCGCCGGACAGCCGCTGGATTTTTGGATCGTCAACCAGATTATCATAGACACGAAACCAACGGCTCACTTCTGGTCCTCCATCTCACGCTGTTTGCGGCGAATCCTGGAGAGCCTTGAGTTCAAATCCTCCCTCGTGATCTTTAGATCGTCACAGATGGCATCCTTGCTCGCGCCGGCATCGACCATCGCCGATATTCTCGCTTCAATTGTCACGTGCTGCGGACCGCGTTCCTTGCGCATCACAGCCCCGCCAGTTCGTCGGCCAGATCGGCTACGGCACGCGCTAGTTCTTCGGCCTCCTTGTCGGCCTTCGGATCGTCTGGGAATGCCGCGCGGTGGCGTTCCGCGCGCTGCAGGGAGCGCTCGAGCACCGAGCGCATATCGAGCAGTTCGCCACGGGTCAGTCGCTTGGTCATGTGGCACCCCTGAGCAATCCCCAGGCGCCGAGAGTGGCCAATGCCGCGTCCAGGCCCTCGACCATCGCGGTAAAGGCGCCGGCCCGGTCGATATCGGAAAGGAATTCCATCTGCGCTGGCGAGGCCCGGCCACCTGGCGCCTTGAGCTCGAGCGCGAATATCTTCTCGCGGTGGACAAGGATCAGATCCGACACGCCGGCCCGCACGCCCATCGCCTTGAACGACGACGCCTCGACGATCCCGCGCTTGCCGCCGTTCGGCGTGTGCCAGAACACAAGGCCTGGCACGCCGCGGGCGCAGAGGTGCTGCACCACGGCGCGCTGAATGGCCTCTTCCGGCCGCCGGATTCTGCGAGATCGAGAGTTCACGCGGTCGCCCTCGCGATCGCAGCATCACCCAGCGGCGTTCCGGCAAGCATTCCCAATGCCTGCATATAGGTTTCGAGGATCGTTTCCTGTTCCGCTCGCTCGTTTGCGTCCTGCTTGCGCAGGCGCACGATGGTGCGGAGCGCTTTGACATCGTAGCCGTTGCCCTTTGCCTCTGCGTAGACGTCGCGGATATCGTCCGAGATCGTCTTTTTCTCCTCCTCCAGCCGCTCGATCCGCTCCACCACGGCGCGCAGTTGGTCTTTCGCGAACTTCGTCGCGCTGTTGTGCCCGATCTCGCTCATGTCAGTGCCCCGCCAGCACGGCGAGCACTGGGATCAGCTCGACGGCCTTGAGATATTCCTGACTGGGCTTTGCGATGAACGCCGGCATTTCGGCGAGATCGGCCATGAACTTCGCCTCGTCCAGGACAAAGCGTGGCGGCTCGTCGGCTTGCACCGGCGGCACAAAAGGATTCGGCAGGCTCCACATGAGGGATGTCCCTGATGATGCGCCGGAATGCCTCCGGCCAGGAACGCAAACGGCTACTGTTAGAACGGTCGTCGACGTACTGGTTTGGCGGGGGTGTTGGCCCAGCAGATGAATTTCCCGACGAAGATGCCGGCAACGAGGCTCACCGCGAACCACGCGAACAGCGCTGCCAGCACCCATTTCATGCAGCGCTCCTATTTTCGAGCGGCAACGCGGACATTGCGCATGGCGTGGCGTTTGAGAATTTCGGAGACAACTGCTGCGATCGCGTCGCCGGACCAGTCGCGATCTCCAGCGAGATAAAATTCTGCGGCGCGCACCGAACAATTGGCGGCCGTCGCAATATTTGCGGCAGTTTTTTCCGGCCAAAGCGTTCTAGCGACTTGCGAAAGCGTCGATCCGAACAAGTGTTCGGCGGGGTCGTCTGTGGATAATTTGGCCCGTTGTTCCTCTCGCGGAACCCGCGATAATGCACGCATGAAACGCCTCTAACGCTACGCAACACAACAAAACTGGAATTTGAAAATGCCCTCACGAGATCACCTCACCCGCGTTGGCCGACGAACCCTCATCGCCATGGGCGTTCTGATCGTCGTGGCTATCGTTTGGGGCCTGTGGGGGTGAATCGAAGAACCAATCGTCGTCCCACGCGATGCCACGGGCTTTTGCCTCATCGCGAATGCGGGACATCTCATCCAAAGACGGCGCGCCCTCACCGTTTTCCCACCGTGAAACCGTGGCCTGGGTAACCCCCACGATCGCGCCGAAGTCGGCTTGTGTGATCCCGAGGACAGCTTTTCGGATGTGCTCAATCGTTCCCATAGGCGGGAAATATGCGTCAGCGTATAGAAATGTCAAGTGAATTATACGTCGGCGTATTTGATCCCAAATATACGGAAACGCATAATGAGAGAATGGAAATCGATTATGCGAAACTCACGCGCGGATTGCTGGCCAGCTACAGCAAGAACCCGCAGGCGGCTTTGGCGAAAGAGATTGGCGTCGAACAGGCGACCGTCTCCAGGTGGCTAAAAGGGTCTATGCCCAAGACGCCACAGGCGAAGAAGCTTGAGAATCTCGGCCGCCGCCGTGGTCTCATCGGAGAGGATGACCGAACCCCAGATTTTGACGACACGGCTCGCCGCCCCACTTCGGGGATCGTAGAAATCGACGTTCGAGCCGGTCTGGGCGCCGGCGGCACCACGGAAGGAAGGGAGGTGCGCCACGATGGCGACCACTCCGATCCCTTAAAAAGCGAGTCGTGGCACTTCCCCTCGCGGTTCATGAGGGAGGAAATTCGAGCTACGGAAAGTCAGGTAATTATCCTCGAGACCGACGGCGATAGCATGGAACCGACGATCGGATCCGGCGAGCGCATTATCGTCCACACCGGCATGAAAACCCCCTCTCCTGACGGTATTTTTGCGCTTCGCGACGTCTTCGGAAACATCATCGCAAAGCGGCTTCAAGTGCTTCGGAAGGGTGATCCGCCGCGGATATTGATCATCTCCGACAACAAGTCGCATCCCACGGAAGAAGTTGGGCTGGATGAAATCAATATCGTCGGGAGGGTGCTTTGGGGCTTAAAGAGACTATAGGCTTGGTGCTGTTGACCGTGTCACCCGCTGTGGCCGATCCGCTCAACTTCAGGGGGAAAGACTACCTTGAAATGAATGAAACCTATCGAACCGGCTTTGTGCACGGCGTGATGGCCTCTTGGGTCGATCTTGGCTCGCCTGAGCGGTATAGAGAATTCATCCTCGCTGGTTACGGATGCCTCGACCGCCGGCCGCGAACCATCCCAGTCATGGCTTCAGAGCTCGCCAAATACATCGAGTCGCACCCTAACATGCTCCAAGCACCTGCTTCCGTTGCCTTCACTACCTATTTTTTGGACTGTCCCGAAAAATAATATACGTCAACGCATTTTCTCATTGACGTATTTATACGTCGGCGTATATTGGTCTCCATCAACGGAGACCGCCCGATGCTTGCTCCCGCCCCCTCCTTTACCGACTGGCTGGCCGCCGAGCTCGACAAAAAGCTCAATAGCCTTCGTTCAGATCAGGCCCGATACCGGCATCTGATCCTCGTCGGCAACGTCTGGCGCGAGAAATACGATCAGTTCGTCGCGTTCGGCACCCAGCCATTCAATTGCCCGCACCCCGTCTATGGCGACATGGACGCTTTCGATTTCACGATCCTGCTGGCCGCCATCGAACTTCGCAAAACTCAGCTTGAGCGGGTGCAGGCATGACCGTCGAGCAAGAGCGGCAGGCTGCCGCTGTTGAGCTGTGCGGCATCGTGCAGGGCCTGATCCTGACAAACACAGTACCCGACTACATGAAGGATTTTCTGGCGTCGCGATGCGCCAGGGTCCAGCGGGCCTTCGGGATGAGCCCGACACTTGCCACCGCCAAGGTACAGGAGGCCGCCAATGCGCCGTCCTGATCCTGTTGAGATCGTCGCTATCGGCCTGCCGATCGTGCTGGAAGCAGTCAGCGTGCTCGGCTTCATCGCCGGGCTCGCGGTGTGGATCGCGTTGAGGGCCGGCGCATGAGCCCGCCGGTCGGTGGTTACACCCCTGTTCCAGAGCGCGCCGTATGTCGGCGCTGCCAGAACGAATTCGTGTACGGGCGAAAGACAAAGCGCCGATTTTACTGCGATCCCTGCCAACCGCTGGAGCGGCAGGATACCAACGACTTCAACAACAACCTCGCGCGGCAAAGGCGACTGGCTGCACGGATGAACGCCTTTCTCGCGCATGAGGCTGCGGCATGAACGTTTTGGTTTTCATTGAACCACATGAGCGTTTTGAGGCCGTCGAAGCCTATCGGCAGCGGCTCACGCCCGCGCAGATCAGGGAAATTACCGATGCTCCCGATGGCGCCTTGGTTCAACTGAACTTCGGCGTCGGCATTGAGGGAACTCGCGTCATTGTCATCGAGGAAGGCTAATGCCCGACGTCACCCGTAAAACCATCAGCGCCACCGAAATGTCAGGCCTGCTCGGCGTGTCGCCATATCTGACGCGCTGGATGCTCTGGCAGAAATTCGCAAAGGGCATTGAGCCGGCCGGCCCGGATCACAACCGGCTCGATTGGGGCACGAAGATGGAGCCGCTGTTGCTGGAGCAGGCGGCAGCAGATTTGCGGCTGGAGGTCACTACGAACCGCCAACCGGACGGATCGCAAGTCTATGTGCGCCGCGGGCTGCTCGGCTGCTCCCGCGATGCGGATATTTACGATCCGCAGCGTGGCCCTGGCGCTCTCGAAACCAAATGCTGCTTCGACTACAAAATTCTGATGCAAGAGTGGGATGGTGGAAAGACCCCTCCCCGCCAGCATGAAATCCAATTGCAGCAGCAGATGTACGTCGGCGACGGCAAAAAGCCGTTCGAGTGGGGCGTGATCGCGCTCTGGTGTGGCGGCGACATGACCTATTTCCAGCGCAAGCCGATGCCGGATCTGTGGGAACGATTTGAGTCCGCCGCCGAGGAATTTTTCGCCGACGTCAAGGACGGCCGCGAGCCGGAGCCGTTCGGAACGCCGGTTGAATTGCCGCTGCTCAAGCAAATCTTCGACAAACCCTCGGGCGAGATCATCAACGCCGTCGAAACACTCGGCGAGGTCGAGGCCACGAAGCTGGCGCAGCGTGTGGTCGATGCCGACTATCAACGCGTGGTCCGACTCGCTGCCGAAAAGATCGAGGAAGAAACCAAGGCAAAGTTGCTTGGCCTTATGAAAGACGCCGCCGAGATCGATCTCCCGCAAGGCATCAGGGTCACGCGGACCGTCCAGACCCGGAATAACAAAGCTCGACCGGCGAGCACATCAACCGCCGTTGTCGTCAAGACCCACATTCCGCAGCAGATCAATGGAGACTTCGGTGGCATCTGAACTTGTGTTGTTCGAAAACACGCTTAAGCCGCTCGCTCCACGTTTCGAGCAGGCGCTCGCCGGAGCTATCCCGGTCGAACGGCTGATGCGATCGATTATGGTTTCGGTCGAGCGCAGCCCAAAGCTGCTGGAAGCGAACCGGCAGAGTTTGCTTAACGCCAGCATGTCCGCCGCGTGCCTGGCGCTGGAAGTGGATGGCGTCACCGGCCAGGCCTACTTCATTCCGTTCAAGGGCGTTGCCCAGCTTGTGATCGGCTACAAGGGCATGAACACACTCGCCGCTCGCTCCGGCTTCACGGTGCAGGGCGAGGTCGTCCGCGAGGGTGACGCCTTCGATTATGAGCTCGGCGACAAGGGGTTCGTCCGCCACAAGCCGAAGCTCGGTAATAAGGCGCCGATCATCGCAGCCTGGGCCACCGCGTCCTCCCACAACCGGCCCTCGATCATTTCGGTGCTCGGCATCGACGACATCATGGCAATCAAGGCCAAATCGCCTGGCGGCAGCCGAAGCGACAGTCCGTGGAATGATCCGCTGATCGGCTTCCCGGCGATGGCATCAAAGTCGGCCAAGCGGCGGCTTTCCCGCGCGATGCCGCTCAATGCCGACCCGCGATTTCAACTCGCCGCCGCGATGGAAGAAGCTGTCGAGGAGCGCGGAAAATCCGCATGGATTGACCCGCAACGTGGTCTGCAGATTGACGGCGAAATCGTCCACGGCGCGCCGCAGATCAACCACGACCAGCGAGACGCCGCCGAAATTCTGGCGCCGAAAAACGACACCGCCGAAGATCTGATGGCCTGGGATTCGAAGCTCGCAACAGCGGCGCTGATGGGTGTCGATGCATTGCGCGAAACGTGGGGAATGGTGCCGCGCGAGTTCAAGCCGATGCTCAAAGCCGCGATGGACACTCGGCACAAGCCCACAGCGGAACAGGTACCGGCCTAGCTGGTGATGAACGGGAAGTTGTTATGGCTCAGAGCTTTATGGAACTGATTTACATCGACAACGACGGTGATGCCCGACAGACCGGGTTGCGTCGTTCGGCTGGGACGAACGCTGCGACACTCGCTGAATTTAGGCGATGGCGCCCGTTCGGCGTTGACATAAACGATGCCAGGTTCTTGCTCGACTACCACAACGCAAAGGGCGATCTGAGCGACACCATTGCCGTTGATGTGGACGGATTCCGTGCGATTACCGGCTTGGAGCCGGGTGATGACGAGCATTACCGAATGATTGACGCTCGCTTCTGGGACGAAGCTAGGAGCGCCGCATGACACCCCACATCCAGCCAGTCATCGGGGGAGGCGAAATGAACGATAAGCCCTGGGGCGAGATCATGGGCGAGATGGACCATGATTCCGCACATCTGCCGGCAGAGGATATCTTGGCGGATGTCATCACGACCATGAAACACGCCCGCGTGTTCATTTCCAGCCGAGAGAAAATGCACCAAACCGGCATCGAGTTGTATGACGAATTGCTGGAAAGGCTGACCCGCCGCCGTTACCCGCTCTCTCAACATCAGCGGGGTGACCAGTCATGACCGCGACGACCTTGGTTATCATGACTGCAACGATGTTCCTTCCGAATGGGAAGGAACTGAAACAGGCTTGGCAGATCGTTGAGACGGTCACGCTGGAACATTGTGTTCAGATGAACCAATTGTTTGCCCAAGGCGGACCGCGCGCAGTTATGACCGTTCGCTGCGAGGTGAAGTCATGACCGATGAAGCAACCCGGCTGGCGCTGGCGGAAATGCTCAAGCGCAACGGCTTTACATCACGCGATGACACTTATCTGCAGGGCGGAACATTTGGTGTAATTGATGCCATATTGGAAACCCTCCGCGCCATACCGCAAGAGCCGGTGGCGAAGCGCCCATTTGTTTTCGCTGTCCGTCGCGCTCCTGAAAATGGCCCCGATCAATGGCGTTTATTTATGGACGAGGAAGATGCGCGCGAAGCCGCTAACCAATTAGACGGTGACTATGAAGGGCTCTATCGAGTTGGTGACCGACGTTCTGCAATTGCTGCTCTCGCACCGGCTGGCTGGCGTTCGCGCAATATTCTCGGACCAGAAAATTGTTGGGTGTTTACCAAGGATCAGCCACAACCACACCCGCAATACATTGATGAACCACTCTACGCGGCACCAATAATTCAAAGTTCTGACGGGCGGACGGACGAGGCTAAGGCCCGTGAGGCCGCTGCGGTTGTGGGAGTAGCCAAGTCCCTACTTGGTGGCGACAGAACCACGATGGCGGCGGATCAAGCCGGGGTGGGAAGCGAGCGGTCCAGCCCGTCAGAGCCCATCGCGCAGGGGCAGAGGGAGGCGATTGCAGACCTGCCGATGTATTGGACTGGTCGTGCCAAGGCGCTGACACTGATACGTGATGCTCGCGATGCCTCATCTGAGGACTACACACTCGGTCAAATTGAGGCATTCGAAGATTGTGCAAAAGAACTGCGCGCCATCCTCGCCACCCTCCCCCAACCCCCTGTCGGGGCGTGTAGGGAGGCGCTGGAAGGTCTGAGGACCGCGTTTGCAACAGATGCTTACCGGCTGACGCAATGCCTAGACCGCAAGGACTGGACGCCGCGCCGTTCGCACATAGAAGGTAATCGAAACATCTTTACCCGAGCGGTTAAACGGCTGGAAGAAATCCTCGCCGCCCTCGCCCCATCAGCCCAGGAGGGGGAGACGCTGGAGACGCTGATCCGAGAATATGCTCGCGATCTGCGCCGAAACTCCAGTGGAGGCGATGACTATCCGTGGGAATGGGCCAAGGCCACCGCCGACTATCTGGAAGTTTTGATTGAGCGCGCCTCCCCGCATTCGCGCCCGGAGCGTGGAGCATGAGCCTTATCATCCGCAAAGGTGACGCCCTCGACCTAATTACACTCGAGGAAAGGCGCCCATCCCTTATTGTAACGGACCCCCCGTATGCGTTCGGCGGCT
>Ga0105240_10016371_pt1 | contig 10040 bp, 10 predicted proteins | sample KBSC54metaG_FD_80426 | JGI IMG/M metagenome (GOLD analysis project Ga0105240, IMG submission 80426) | Corn rhizosphere microbial communities from Kellogg Biological Station, Michigan, USA - KBS C5-4 metaG | ecosystem: Host-associated > Plants > Roots > Rhizosphere > Soil | place: Michigan, USA... | reverse complement strand
GCAGCGGCTCGACCAGCGCCTCGGCCACGATGGCCACCCCGGTGCGCTCGTCGTCCTGCATCGACAGCCCGTCCAGCGCGGGCAGCGCGTGCACCAGCGCGGCGCCGCCGCCAGCGATGATGCCCTGCTCGACCGCGGCCCGGGTGGCCGAGATGGCGTCCTCGATCCGGTGCTTCTTCTCCTTCAACTCCACCTCGGTGGAGGCACCGACCTTGATCACGCCGACCCCGCCGGCCAGTTTGGCCAGCCGTTCCTGCAACTTCTCCCGATCCCAGTCGGAGTCGGTGTTCTCGATCTCGTTGCGAAGCTGGCCGATCCGGGCATCGATGTCGGCCTGGGTCCCGGCGCCATGGGTGACCGTGGTGGTGTCCTTGGTGATCACCACCCGGCCGGCCCGGCCCAGGTCGTCCAGACCGACCTGGTCCAGCTTCAGCCCGACCTCGGGCGAGATGACCTGGCCACCGGTGACGATCGCCAGATCCTGCAGGAACGCCTTGCGCCGGTCGCCGAAGTAGGGCGCCTTGACCGCTACGGTTACGAAGGTCTTGCGGATCGCGTTGACCACCAGGGTGGACAGCGCCTCGCCATCGACGTCCTCGGCGATCACGACCAGCGGCTTGTTGGCCTGGACCACCTTCTCCAGCAACGGCAGGATGTCGGCGATCGAGCTGATCTTCTGGGTGGTGATCAGCAGGTACGCGTCATCGAAGGAGGCAAGCATGCCCTCCGGGTCGGTGACGAAGTAGGGCGAGATGAAGCCCTTGTCGAACTGCATGCCCTCGGTGAATTCCAGTTCGGTGACCAGGGTGTTGGCCTCCTCGACCGTGATCACCCCGTCCTTGCCGACCTTGGTCATCGCCTCGGCGATCAGCTGGCCGATCTGCGGGTCCTGGGCCGAGATGGTCGCCACATGGGCGATGCTCTGCTCCCCCTCCACCGGCGTGGCGGCGGAGTCCAGCGCGGCGCACACCGCATCCACCGCGGCGTCCATCCCCCGCTTCAGGCCGGCCGGGTTGGCACCGGCCGCGATGTTGCGCAGCCCCTCCGCGACCAGCGCCTGGGCCAGCACGGTGGCGGTCGTGGTGCCGTCACCGGCCACGTCGTTGGTCTTGGTGGCCACCGACTTCACCAGCTGCGCGCCCAGGTTCTCGAACCGGTCGGCCAGTTCGATCTCCCGGGCGATCGTCACCCCGTCGTTGGTGATCAGCGGCGCACCGAAGGACTTGTCCAGTACCACGTTGCGGCCGCGCGGGCCGAGGGTGACCTTGACGGTGTCCGCCAGCTTGTCCACGCCACGCTCCAGCGCGCGGCGGGCGTCCTCGTTGAAGCTGAGGAGCTTCGACATTGCGGCAATTCCTCTCTGAAATGTCTGGGCGTTCTCGCTGAGGACGCCCGGCTGTCTCGGCGCACTCAACCGAGAACGCCCCGGCGGCGCTGGTAGGCGCAGCCGGGGCGTTTCGAGTACGGAAGTTACTTCTCGATGATGGCGAGCACGTCGCGCGCCGACAGCACCAGGTAGTCCTGGCCGGCGTAGCGGACCTCGGTGCCGCCGTACTTCGAGTACAGCACTACGTCGCCCTCACGGACGTCGATCGGAATCCGGTTGCCCTTGTCGTCCACCCGGCCCGGGCCGACTGCGAGGACGGTGCCCTCCTGCGGCTTCTCCTTGGCGGTGTCCGGGATGACGATGCCCGACGCGGTGGTGGTCTCGGCCTCCAGGGCCTGCACGACGATCCGGTCTTCCAGCGGCTTGATGTTGACCTTCGTGGCGGTCACGCTCAGCTCCCCTCCTTAGGGGTCAATCAGGGTGTTGCGATCTGATGTCAGGTTGTGTCCGGCTACGGCTGTCGTCGCGGGGTGCCAGCCGCTGTCCTTCGACTAGCACTCTAGTCGGGAGAGTGCCAGCCCTCAACATCGGGGTCCGCCCCGGGGTCACTCTGCCGCTGCCGGCCTGACCGGTCAGCCGAAGCTGTGGAAGGTCCAGCTCCGGCCGCCGTCGGTGGTGGTCCAGGTGCCGGCCGGGCCGCCGTTCGATCGGGGGCCGAGCACCCGGCCGACCGTCGCCGACTCGAACCCGATCCAGGTGTCGCCCGGCGGCCCGGGCTCGACCGCGATCCAGTGCGCGCCGGAGTCGGTGCTGCGATAGAACCGGTCCTGTGCCACGACCACCAGGTCGGAGGCAGAGGCGGCACCGAGCCCGCCATCCGCCCCAGGCGGCGGGGTGCCGGCCACGAAATGCACGCCATCGGTCGAGGTCAGGGTGAACGCCCGGCCGGGCAGGCGAGGCTGGCACAGCACGCTGATCGAGCCGTCCGATGCGACCGTCGCTTGCAGGCTGTCCACCTCACCGCCGCCGGTGCGGGGGCACGGCTCGCCCAGCTTCTGCCAGCTGGTGCCGCCGTCGTGCGAGGCGAACAGCACCGAGGTGGCATCCTCTGCCCCGCCGGCCGAGTTGGCACGGGTGACCAGCACCACCGTGTGACCGCTAGCCGCCAGTTGCGCGCGGGCGGAACGGCCACCGGCCGGCAACGAGACGTCCTGCCAGGAGTCGCTGCCGATCGCGGAGCGCTGCAGCCGGAAGCTACAGCCCGGTTCGCAGCCGGCCGCCTGCGCCGACACCCGAAGGACCGTACCGGCCACCACCTCCAGCCCGTAGGCATAACCGCCGGCCTGCTTGTGCCAGGTGGCGCCGCCGTCGGTGGTCAGGTAGAAGGCGTCCGGGCCGTAGGCGTAGCCCACCAGCTGATTGGCGAAGCGCAGGTTGCTGATCCGGTCACAGGTGCTGTTGCAGGTGTCCGTCGGGATGAGGAAGGCGCGCGGTGCCGGGATGCCGACCCAGCTCCGGCCGCCGTCCCGGGTACGCAGGATCGAGGTGCACGGCGGGTTGCCGCACGGCGCGGTGCCGAGTGCCCAGCCGAGGTCGTTGCTCACCCAGGTCAGATCCCAGCCGGTGAAGCCGGCCGGTACCGGGCCGCCGGCCGGACCGACCGCACCTGAGCCGGTGGCCGGGCTCGATGGCACCGGGCTCGTCGGGGCCGGGCTCGACGGGGCCGGACTGGTCTGCAGGGACGGCGGCGGGGTGGTCAGCACCGGCTGGCTCAGCGTGGGGGTCGGCCGGGTGGCCGGACCGGCCGAGTGCAGCAGCTTGGTACCGAACAACGCCGAGCCGACCAGCAGCGCCACCAGCGCCGCGGCCGCCGCGGGAAGCACCCAGTTCCGCCAGGGCGGCCGGTGCCCCGGTCCGGCGGAGCCGCCGGTTGCCAGCGCCTGCCCGATGACCCGCTCGGTGAACTCGGGACCCGCGGAGACGCCGCGCGCCTCGGCGAGCATGCCGTCGCGCATCAGCCGGCTCAGTTGCCGCTCGTCACTCATCGCAGATTCCCGTTCGTCTGCCGGGGCTGGCTTGCCGCCTGCCGCTCGGTCTCGGCACGTAGTTGCTGCAGGCCGCGGCTGATGATGCTGCGCACCGTGCCGCGCCGGCAGCCCATGATCGAGGCGATCTCGGTGTCCTCCAGATCGTCGAAGAACCGCAGCACCAGTACCGCGCGCTGGCGGTCCGGCAGCCCGTCCAGCAGTTGGCGGACCAGCTGCCGATCCGACAGCCGGCCGCCCAGGTCCGGCTCGTACCCGCGCTCCGGTGGCTCGGCGAAGAGCAGGTCGCCGGACGAACGCCGTCGCCGGCCGTTCAGGAAGTTGTTGGTCAGCGACCGCCGGACGTAGGCAAGCGGCACCTCAGCGGCGCTCACCCGGCCCCAGTTCGGGTAGAGCCGGACCAGGGTGTCCTGCACCAGCTCCTCCGCCTCGAGCCGGTCACCGGTCAGCAGGCACGCCGATCTGAGCAGCACAGTGCTGTGCTGCCGGACGAACGACGTGAACTCCACCGGACCCGTCATCACCGACCTCCACCCCTATGACACACCACAGTGGCGCGGTGTTGCAGCAAGAACGGTGTTGCAGGCGATCTGAGGTGTCGCGGGCCGATCAGCCGTTGCCGGTGCTGCCGGGCACGAACGGATGCGCCTGGATGGCACAGACCCGGCTCGGCAACGGGCCGCCGCCCGCCCGTGGAGTGCCCAGGGTGAGCCACAGGACGCCAGCCGAATCACAGCGCCCGTCCGCGGGATTCTCCGACCATTCCACCAGGGCGGTGGCCGGGTGACCCGGGGCGACGGTCACCTGCGGGAACCGGTCTCCGGCCAGGCCGCCCAGCGGTCCGCGTAACGTCTGGGCCGGGAACGGGAACCGCTGCAGGTTCCTGTCGTCATCCGTCACCCGGACGTCCGGATAACCGGTGATGGTGCAGGACGTGGCGCCGATGGCGCTCAGCGTGATGGTCACTCTCCCTCGGTTCCCCGACTGCAACTGGTCGAAGCCGAACGAGAGATCCTTGCTGTCCAGGCAGCTACCGGTCGCCGAGGCTGGCGCATTGAGTTCCGGATGCGTCTCGCTGCCGTTCTCGGCTCGTACCAGCGGATAGCTGACCACATCGCCCAAGCACGGGTTGCTGGGTAGCGCGCCGAGGTTGACTCCGTTCGGCAGTACGGCGCTGATGCCCGCTGTCGGGCAGCTGGCCACCGGTTTCCCGCCGATTGCCGAGGAAGCCGTCTGACCCGGCTGCAGCACCAGCGGTGGCGCCGACGGCTCGTCCGCCAGCCCGCCGATCGGCCCACGCAGCACCGACCGGGACGTCACCGGCCCGTTGCTGGTGGCCTGCAGGTAGCGCGGATTGCCCCACACCGCACACGCCTTGGCACTGTGGTTGGTCAGCTGCATTGCCTGATGCTGCTTCGGCTCGTACGCGAACATCAACCGGACGGTCAGGTCGGTTGCCAGGCACGGCTGGGCGATCGGGTCGCCGACGGCGGTCGACCCGTCGGAGCCGACCGGCAGATGGATGTCGGACACCACGCCACCTGGATGACCGGCCACGCCGGGGCTGGCATCGTAGGCACGAACCAGCAGCCCGCCATCGGTGCCGGTCAGCGACATCACGTACTCGTTCGCGCCGGCGAAGGTCAGCTGCGGCGCCTGAAAGGCCAGCCGGCCGTCGATCGTCCGGAACCACTCCAGCACGCTGCCGGTCCGGCTGCCGTCCGTACCGGCGCAGTAGTAGTCGTAGGCGTAGCCGAGCCGGCCCTCCGCATCGGTGAATCGTGCGCCCGCACCGGACACCAGCTGTTGCCCATGGCCGCAGGTCATCCCCATCGGGGACGGAGCGACCGGCAGCGAAGGCGACGGCTTCGGGTGCGCCGGCTGGCCGTGCCCGCTGAGTGCTCGCGGCAGCAGCAGCGTGGCCGCAACCGCGAGCGCCACCACCGCGGCCGCCACCAGCAGCGGCACCGCCCAGCGACGTATCGGCCGGTCGATCATCGGCACACCGGCCACCGCGTCCAGTACCGCAGCCCGCAGCTGCCGGCCGGACGGAGCGCTCAAGGCGTCGCGATGCAGCTCGTCCCGGATGATGCCCTCCAACTCCTCGACGTTCATCGCAACACCCCTTCCGTTCCGCTCGGTGTGGCCGCCGCGCGCATCGAAGCGAGCGCTCGGCTGATCAGGCTGCGCACGGTGCCGATCCGGCAACCCATCGCATCGGCAATCTGCTGGTCGGCGTAGTCGTAGAAGTAGCGCAGCACCACGGCCGCCCGCTGCCGTTCAGGCAGCTCGGCCAGCACCCGCCGCACCTGGTCCCGGTCGGCCACCCCGGCGGTGAAGTCCGTCCGGGAGCCGAACCCGGCCACGCTGCTCAACGGCAACTCGCCACTTGCCCGGCGCCGGCGCTGGTTGAGGAACCGATTGACCAGCGAGCGCCGGACGTAAGCCAGCGCCGAGTCGGCGGCCAACACCTTGCGCCACTGCGGATACAGCGCCACCAGGACCTCCTGCAGCAGTTCCTCGGCGGCCGATCGGTCGCGGGTCAGCAGGTAGCCGGTGGTCAGCAACGAATCGGTGTACTGCTCGACGAACTCCGCGAAATGGGCGTCCGGCGCGATCACGACCTCCATATCGGACTAGACACCGCCGGTCCGCGAAGCATTGCAGTGGTTGCCCGGATCAGGCGGAGCCGCTGCGGCTCGCCACGATCGGATGCACCTGCGCCCCGCACAATGCGAACCCGGCCGCCAGCACCCCGACCGGCCTGCCGTTCGGCAGCGTGACCGCGACCGCGGCGTTCTGCGCGCACTTCGGGTGCGCGGCCGGTTCGATCATGGCCGCCACCGTGGTGCCCTGCGCCAGCTCGACGATCGGCGGCACGTCCCCACCCCAGCCGCCGGAGGCGCCGCGCAGCGTCAGTGCCACGCCGGCCGGCGTGCCGTCGGCAGCGGTCACCGCCGGATAGCCGGACAGCACGCAGATCCCCGCCGAATGCTTGGTCAACTGCACCGCGTACGGGCGCGGGCCACCGGTCGGCGAGGCCGGATCGACCTGCCCGATCCGTACCGAGAGGTCGGACGGCAGGCACGCCGGTGCCACCGCGAAGCTGCTCGCCGTGAAATGCGTGCCGTCGCCGGTGCTGAAGTCCTTCCGGATCAAGGTGCCCTCGTGGGTCAGCAGCTGTACCGCCAGCACCTGGCCGTTGTCGCTACTGCCCATGTAGTCGACCTGCTCATCGTCAGCCGCCGGTACCAGCACCGCCTGCAGCCGCAGCGCGCCGGGCGTGCCGGCGTAGACCGCCACCGTGCTGGCCGAACGCTGGCTGTCGGAGAGCACACAGAGGAAGTCATATAGGTACTCATCGTGCGAGACGCCGGCTAGCCGGACCTTGACCGCCGAGCCGATCACCGGCCGGCTGCCCGGTAGCAGCTGGGCACACTTCGGCCCGGGCGGAGCGGGCGCATTCGCGGAGCCGACGGTGTCACCCGGCGCGATGTACGGCCGCTGCGGCGCCTCGGCCCGGCCGATACCGGGCGGCCCGCTGCCCAGCTGGCCGTTGGCGGCACCGCGCGGCCCCGGGACGCTGGCCGACCCGGCAGTGGCTCCGTTGTTCCGGCCCGCCGACTGCTGGCCCTGGTCGACGATGTAGCCGACGCCGGCCAGCGCCGCCACCAGCACCGCGGCGGCCCCGGCCGCCAGCAGGTTCCGTGGCCGCCACCGGCTGGCCGAACGGCGCTGCTCGGCGGCCACCGTCTCGGCGAGCACCCGGTGCACCGTGCCGGCCGGATCGGGAGCCTGCAGGGCATGTGCCAGCAGCACCGAACGGAGCTCGTCCGGCAGCGTCCGCTTGCTCACTGGTTTACCTGGCTCTTCGCGCGAGCGCTCATCGCCGTATTCGCTCCGCTCCACCTTGGCGCCAGCGCAGCCGCTGGCAGAATCGGCTGCTCACTCATGCCCCCACCTGCCCTGTTCATCGCACGTTCCTCAAGTACGCCGAGCCGGTCCCGTCGTCGGCGAAGCTGCCCCGGCGGCGCAGCGCGCTCAGCGACCGGCTGATCAGGCTGCGGACGGTGCCCACCCGGCACTCCAGCACCTGCGCGACCTCGTCATCGGGCAGGTCGTGGAAGAACCGCAGCACGATCGCCGCCCGTTGCCGCTCGGACAGCTCGCCAAGCTCCGCCCAGATCGCCAGCCGCTCGTCCACCTCGGCCGTCTGGTCCCGCCGTTCGGGCTGGTCGGTGAACCGCTCCAGCGTCGGGTCGTAACGCACCTCGGTCGCCGACATCCGGCGGCGGCCGGCCAGGAACCGGTTCACCACCGCCTTGCGGACGTAGGCCAGCTGATGTTCGGCCTCGGCGACCTGCGACCACTTCGGGTACAGCCAGACCAGCGTGTCCTGCACCAGCTCCTCCGCGTCGCCGGCATCGCGGGTGAGCAGGTAGCCGGTCCGGAGCAGGGCAGCGGTATGCGTGCGGACGAACTCGGCGAACTGCTCGTCCGTCGCCGACCGCGACCCCGCCACGCTCATCGGATGCGCCCGGACCGCTCAGCCGTTGCGTACCGGCGAGAATTCCCAGGACTGGCCCGGCCGGACGATCAGCTCGGCCGGCGGGTCGGCGAGCTGCCGGGCGGCCTGTCCGGTGCCGTCGATCACCACCATCCGGGCCTCGCCACCGTTACTGCGATACACCCGAGCGACCGGATCGAGCCGGCCCAGCGCCCAGTCGAGCAGCTCGTCGAGCCGTCCCTCGGCCGCTCGGATCTCCCACATCACGGTCGGCATCGGCCCCTCCTCCACTCGCCTCTCAGCACAGCACCTCTCAGCACAGCACCTCTCAGCACAGCACCTCGGTGATCGGCAGCGCCGAGTCGGCCGGTATGTCCAGCTCGGACTCCCGAGCCCCCTGCAGCACCAGCTGCGCGCCCAGCGCAGCCACCATCGCGCCGTTGTCGGTACACAACCGGGGCCGTGGCACCCGCAGCCGGAGGCCGGCCTTCGCACAGCGCTGGCCGGCCAACTCACGCAGCCGCGAGTTGGCCGCCACCCCGCCGCCGATCAGCAGGTGATCGATGCCCGCCTCGGTGGCCGCCCGGATCGCCTTGGCGGTCAGCACGTCGACCACTGCCTCCTGGAAGGACGCCGCCACGTCGGCCACCGGAACCGGCTCGCCGGCCCGTTCCCGGGCCTCCACCCAGCGCGCCACCGCCGTCTTCAGGCCGGAGAACGAGAAGTCGAACGCCGGATCCCCTGACCCGGTCAGCCCACGCGGGAACGCGATGGCGTCCGGGTCGCCGGAGCGGGCGGCCCGGTCGATGAGCGGGCCGCCCGGGAACCCCATGCCGAGCAGCCGGGCCACCTTGTCGAACGCCTCACCTGCCGCGTCGTCCATGGTGGCGCCCAGTTCGGTGAGGTCCACCCCGCCGACCCGCGGCACCTGCAGGATCGAGGAGTGGCCGCCGGAGACCAGCAGCGCGATGCACGCCTCGTCGAGCGGGCCGTTCTCCAGCAGGTCGACCGCCACGTGCGCGGACAGGTGGTTCACCCCGTACAGCGGCTTGTCCAGCGCCAGCGCGTACGCCTTGGCCGCCGCGACGCCGACCAGCAGCGCGCCGGCCAGGCCCGGACCGGCGGTGACCGCGATGGCATCGACGTCGGCCAGCCGGATGCCGGCCTCGGCGCAGGCCCGGTGCACGGTGGGCACCATCGCCTCCAGGTGTGCCCGGCTGGCCACCTCCGGCACCACCCCGCCGAACCGGGCGTGCTCGTCGACGCTGCTGGCGACCGCGTCGGCCAGCAGCTCGGTGCCGGCCACGATGCCCACGCCGGTCTCGTCGCAGGACGTCTCGATGCCCAGCACCAGTGGCTGGTCAGAGCGCACGACGCATCACCACCGCATCCACCCGGCCCTGGTCGTAGTAGCCACGCCGGGTGCCGAGCACCGCGAACCCCAGCTTCTCATAGAGCTGCCGGGCGGCGGCGTTGTCGACCCGCACCTCCAGCAGCACCTCGGCCGCCCGCCGCCGGCCGGCCTCGGCGACCAGTGCCTGCACCAGCCGCTCACCGATGCCTCGCCGCCGCGCTGCCGGCAGCACCCCCACGGTGAGGATCTGGGCGGTCTCGCCGATCGCCAGCAGGCCGGCGCTGCCGACCACCTTGCCGTCCAGCTCGGCCACCAGGTAGTGCCGTAGCTCGGTGTCGGCGAGTTCGTCCTGATAGCTCTGCCGCGACCAGGATTCGGTGCCGAACAGCTCGCCCTCGTACGGCAGCAGCTCGTCCAGATCGGCGGTACGCATCCTGCGCAGCGTGATCGCCGCCGCCCGACTGGCCATCAGGCGCTCACCGGCTTGCGGGCGGCGGGCACCGCCGCGTCCGGCCGGCGCAGGTAGAGCGGGGTCAGCGGTTCGCCCCGGGCCCGGCCGAGCACGCGGTCCCGGGCCAGCGCGGCCAATCCGGTCACCGTCGGATAGTCGCCGTCCAGCACCGGCAGCGCGAGCAGGTCGGCGTACAGCCGGGCGCCGGCACCGACCGCGGCGGTCGGGTTCAGGCCGGCCGGCAGCTCGGTGGGCCGGCTCACCGCGGGCTCGGTCAGCCGCCGGCCGGCCTGGTAGAGCGCCCAGTAGATCTCCTTGCGCCGGGCGTCACCGGCGACCAGCAGCCGCTCGGCCTC
>Ga0105240_10016370_pt1 | contig 10041 bp, 8 predicted proteins | sample KBSC54metaG_FD_80426 | JGI IMG/M metagenome (GOLD analysis project Ga0105240, IMG submission 80426) | Corn rhizosphere microbial communities from Kellogg Biological Station, Michigan, USA - KBS C5-4 metaG | ecosystem: Host-associated > Plants > Roots > Rhizosphere > Soil | place: Michigan, USA... | reverse complement strand
GCGAGAACGGCTCGGCGGCGAGCGCCGGATCGATCAGGTGCGATTCGAGATAGTTGAGCTGGTCGCGCAACCACTTCTTGTACGGCGCGCGCGAGCGGTTGATCGCATCGATCGCCGTACTGTCGAGCAGCTTGTGCTCGATCAGGTCGACCGCGATCATCTCGCCCGGGCCGAGGCGGCCCTTGGCGACAATGCGCGAGTCCGGCACGTCCCACAGTCCTGCTTCGGAGGCGACGATGAGATGATTGTCGTCCGAACGCGCCCAGCGTGCCGGGCGCAGGCCGTTGCGGTCTAGCGCGCAAGCTGCATGTCTTCCGTCGCACAGGACGATGCCGGCGGGGCCGTCCCAGGGCTCGGAATGCAGCGCGTAGTATTCGTAGAACGCCTCGAGGTCCTCGTCGAGATCCTCGCGCGAGGACCACGCCGGCGGAATCAGCACACGCATCGCGAGCAGCACGTCGAGGCCGCCTTCGACGAGAACTTCGAGCATGTTGTCGAGGCTCTGCGAGTCGGAGCCCCTGGTCGTGACCAGCTCGCCGAGATCGGAAAAATCCACAAGTGGAGATTTATACTTCGCCGCGCGTGCAGTCGCCCAGTTGCGGTTGGCCTTGATCGTGTTGATCTCGCCATTGTGCGCGAGCAGGCGAAACGGCTGTGCGAGGCGCCAGTGCGGCATCGTATTGGTCGAGTAGCGCTGGTGGAACACCGCGGCACTCGCCTCGAGAGCCGGGTGGGAGAAGTCCGGAAATGCCGCGCGCAGTTGGCCCGGCGCGACCATGGCCTTGGCGGCGAACGTCGTTGCCGACAGGGTGACGACGTAGAAATGGATGTCATCGGCGAAGGTCTTTTCTGCCAGGCGGCGCGCGCGGAACAGGGCGCGGTCGAACGCGCCTTCTTCCATGCCGGCCGGCGCGTTGACGAAGATCTGTTCGATGCGCGGGCGGTGTGCTTCGCCGATCGGACCGCAGGCGCGCGAATCGACCGGCACTTCGCGCCAGCCGGCTACTGCGAGGCCGGCGCCTTCGAGTTGCTTCGCAAGCTCGGCTTTCTGTGCGCGCGCGCGCGCCTCGTCTCTGCGGTCGAGGTAGACATGGCCCGAGGCGAAGCGCTCGCCGACGACGATGCCGGCATCGCTCGCGAGCGCGCGCAGCCAGCCGAACGGGCGATAGAGCAGGATGCCGCAGCCGTCACCGGTGATGCCGTCGGCGCCGATGCCGCCGCGATGCGACATCTTCGCCAGGGTCGAGAACGCCTGGTCGACCAGCCACGCGCCCGCTTTACCGTCGATGTTGGCGATCAGCCCGAAACCGCAGCTGTCGTGCTCGAACGACGGGTCATATAGCGTATTAGCGCGTTGTTGCAACATGGCTTACTCGACTCTACTTGATGTGGCGAAAGCGTCCGGTCCACCGGCATCTGGCGACGACAAAGCCGGCGCATCCCTGGCGCCCGCCTTGGTTATGTGGATATTCCACGCACGCGACTACAACACAAATGTTGCGTCGCGTCAAAGCCTGCGGAAAATGGCCGCCTAAACGTCTATACGGGCAACCGCCGAGATTCGCGAAAATTGAAAAGTGCGGCCAGGGGTGGCCGCTCTTTGATCTTCGCGATCAGCAGATCGCATTCATAACGCGTCCGCGCCGGTTTCGCCCGTGCGAATGCGGATCACCTGTTCCAGGTCGTGGACGAAGATCTTGCCGTCGCCGATCTTGCCGCTGTTGGCGGAAGCGAGAATCGTTTCGACCACGCGCTCGACGAGGTTGTCGGCAACCGCGATCTCGATCTTGATCTTGGGCAGGAAATCGACGACGTATTCGGCGCCGCGATACAGCTCGGTGTGGCCCTTCTGCCGGCCGAAACCCTTGACCTCGGTCACGGTGATGCCCTGCACGCCCACTTCGGCGAGCGCCTGGCGCACATCGTCGAGCTTGAACGGTTTGATAATGGCGGTGACGAGTTTCATGGTTTGGCGAAAGGACTTCGTGTAATCCGACTATACCGAAAAAGCCCGATCCGCGCTGCTGCGCGGAAATGGCGCTACTGCGGCCGGTTTTTCGTCTGTCCTTGTAGGAAAATTCCTACAGAGGAATCAGTAAACTGCCACTGTCCGTCGCGAACGGATTGGTTACGCTTTGTCCCGTCCGTTGCACACCACCGTTTTGCTTGAGAGGTAACGCCGTGATTGCCGTCTCCCCGCTCGACGACCTGGCTCGACGCCTGGCCGATCTGGTTTCCCCTGAAGCGCGCGAGCGCCTCGGCGCCCCCGCGCGCGAGGCCATGGATGACTTGTCCGCGAATTTCAAGGACACGCTGCGCTCGGGCCTGCGCCGGCTCGATCTGGTCACCCGCGAGGAGTTCGACGTGCAGCGCTGCGTGCTGCTGCGCACCCGCGAGATGGTCGAGGCGCTGGAGCATCGCGTCGCCGAGCTGGAAACGATGCTTGGCGCCAAGGCCGTGCCGCACTGACAAAGACCACGGCCGATCGGCATGACGTCGATGCAGCCTCCTCTTTCCGCGTACGGTCGTGAAATCCCGGCACCCAGTGTCGGCGGTTGCGGCGATCACGGCTCGCCGTCCGGTCAGCATGAATTGCTACCCTCCTTGCAAGGACAGCAGGTGGAACCGGCACGACCGCACGCGGAATCTGGTGTTTTTGCGCTCAGCATGGATCGCGGGAAGCAAAAGCCGGCCAATCCGGGCCGCATGTTTCGACAGGGATGCATGACGACGGGACCCTGCCTGGATCGGCAGACGGACAAGGACGTTCACCGTTTTATCGACCGTCTCTGATCGCGAGAATCAAGAAGCGGCCTTCCATGTCCGCACTTCTCAGAGGCTTTCCGGCATGACGGTTCCGCGTCGATGAGCCTTGCAACCGTCCACAGCCGCGCCCAGGACGGCGTCGCCGCGCCGGCGGTCACGGTAGAAGTACATCTCTCCGGAGGCCTGCCTGGCACGAGCATCGTCGGTTTGCCCGAGACAGCGGTGAAGGAGGCGCGTGACCGCGTCCGCGTCGCAATCCAGAATGCGCAACTGGAATATCCCGCGCGTCGCGTGACTGTCAGCCTGGCACCGGCCGATCTGCCCAAGGATGGCGGCCGCTTCGACCTGCCGATCGCGCTCGGTATCCTCGCCGCTGCCGGACACGTGCCGAAGGAAGCGCTGGCGCGCTATGAATTCCTCGGCGAACTCGCGTTGTCCGGCGAGCTGCGTGCGGTCACCGGCGTGCTGCCGGCGGCGCTGAAGACCGTGCAGGCCGACCGCGCACTGATCGTGCCGCGCAGCAATGTCGCCGAAGCCGCGCTCGTTTCTGCGGCCGAGGTGCGCGGCGCCGATTCGCTGCTCGAAGTGCTCGCCTTCCTGCGTGGCGCGGGTGACTTGCCCGAAGGCGTCGTCACGCCGCAGACAACCGTGGAAACAAACGAGCCCGACCATCCCGACCTCGCCGAGGTGCGCGGCCAGGCGCATGCGCGCAGGGCACTGGAAATCGCCGCCGCCGGTGCGCACCACCTGTTGTTCGTCGGCCCGCCCGGCAGCGGCAAGACCATGCTCGCAAGCCGCCTGCCTGGCATCCTGCCGCCGCTGAGCGAGGCTGAGGCTTTGGAGTCGGCGGCAGTGCGTTCGGTTGCCGGGCAGGGCGTCGATCTGCGCAGCTGGAAGACGCGTCCGTTCCGCCAGCCGCATCACACGGCCTCGGCGGTGGCGCTCGTCGGCGGTGGCTCTGACTTCTTGAAATAAATGCGACAGATCGGAAATAAATGCGACTGATATTCGTGACTGAAGAATTCTCAGCTGCAAGGTCGAAAATGTTGCTTCATCGCCACAAAAGCATAGAAAAATCAAGTTGTTACGTTCGATCGGGTTAAGCTTGCATGGCAGCTTGAGCCCGTACTTGGCGCAAAAGACGCGCTTGCGCCTTCGCTTCCGCTGAATGCAGAAGGGAAGCTTGGGAAAATGATCCATTGGATACGCCTCCCAAGCTGCTCTACCGTGCTACTATTTCGCTACTTGGCAATCGAGGGCTGGGATGGGTATTGAGAACCGCCACTCGTACCTCACTTGCTAGGAGTCGCGTCTCAACATGGCCGACGGAGCTTTGCGCGATGAGGCAGCATGCTCCACAAATGCAAGATGTTAAGCCAATATATGGAGTGATCCTATGAATATTGCCGTTGACGCCAAAGATCCCGGGCTCTGAATCAGCTGCTTTGCTTGCCTTTCGGCATGCCAAGTACCTCTTGGACCTCTGGCACGTCCAGTACTGGAAGAAGGTCATCGTCGGTTAGTGCATCTTGCGCAGCGTTACTGTCGACCGCTATTGCGGCGAGCAGCCAGTGTGTCAGGTTGTTTAGCGCTTCCTTATTCGTCCGATCGCGGTTGTATACTTTTGCGGCGTAGCAAGCCACGTTGAATTCGCGGTCCGGCTGATGATCGGGGTTGCAGTTTACGGACTCTTCACCGAGCTTCAGGGCCAATTCGAGGTCGCCCAAGAAGCTGTACACCTCCGCGCTGGCAGCAAGCGCCCAGCTAAGAATGCGACCTTCCGTTGAAGGAACCCTGGCTTTTTTGAGAAGCTCGCCCAGCACTTTCGTCAGTATCGTTCCTTGCTTCCGCTTCACGGCCAGGTCTTTTTCTCCGAAGTAATTGGTCTGCAAGTGCCTGGCTTGAATGAAGTCGTATAAAAGATTCTGACGTTGAAGAGATGCTTCACCATTCTTTTTGTGCTCTTCAAGCAACTGCGTCACATCCTGAACGACCTTATTCGCCTCTAGGATGGCCTCGTTAGTCTCCCTCTCGAACTTCTGCCTCAAATCCCGCCATTCCTTCCCTTCGCGCAAGCCAAACACACCAGCGACGCCCGCTAATACGGCAAGCAGGGCACCCATTGCGGTAACACACCAAGCGATGCGATCTGCGTCCTTGGCAGCACGATCTGCATCAGCAGCAGCACTTTGAATTGCCGCACTTGCGACCTCTTTCTCGTGTGCTGAAAGTGATTTGTACAATTCGGAAATCGTCGCGATTTCGGCGGCTGTAGTCGCTGAGGTTGCGGCTGCGCTGCTCGCGTTCGCCTGTGATTGTATCCGTTGTATTTCTATGCGCTCTGATCGACCAGTCAAACAAGGCGCGTCTTGATAGACGCTTGGGCCTTTCGGTGGCGTGCATTTGTATAGAGGTTCGGCATATGACGGAGAAACCGAAAAATATGCCAAGACGATGAAGGCGGAGAACCACCAGCGAACTAGCATAATACGCCCCAGAATGAAGAGGTTAGAGCACGGATGGCGGTACCGAAATATTCTCGACAATCTCTCTTTCCGACAAATTTAGGACATCTTGCAGATACTCTCTCAACGCCATCAGGACAAAGGCGCTTTCCGCGCACATGAAAATCAACAGATACAGCGCCATGAGCAACCACCCGCTATCAATCGAGTTCTGCTCGGTGTTTTGAAGGATGTACGTCATCGAGGCGCGTCGATGTCCTTCATCGGTCCCCCAAAGGGGCGTCGTCGGCGCTGCATTTCCAGCGGCAGGTGTTGCCGGCGTCGACGTCTTTTGTTGGTGCTCCACTTGGGCTAGTTGCATCGACTGGAAGTCCATTTCGCGGAGTTCCGAAGCGTTGATTGATTGGACCAATAGCGCCTGATATAAAAACATACTCGCCAAGGAAAGCACGATCAGCAGCAGCGGGAGAGCATCCACGATCTTCGCGAGTTTGCGCCGCGAATGCCGGTGCAGAAACACGATCGAGGCAATGGAATGCCGCAAGTAAAATGTATACGCGAGCAGCAGAAAGCACACGAGCGACGTATAAGTTGCCAGTTCCGCCTTTTGGTGGGAGAACGTGGGAATAGTGCCAAACGCCGCGATTGGAATCGGCAGCGCGGCCGTAACGACCGCGGCGACTCCCATATATCTCTTGAAGAACTGCGCAAACTTCGCAATGCGTTGCGATTGCATGTCGGGAGTACTCCTCGTCTTCATTAAAGATCGAAGTTCTCGTTCATTGCCAGGTAGTTCAAGCGGTTAAGATTTAGGCGACGCAATTCGTACCGTTACATGGAGCGAGCGAACGTACGAGGCAGGCGCGGGTGCGGCGGGGATAAAAGAGGTGCCTGGAGTTGACGGAGGGACATTGGCCGCGGCCTTGGGTGGTGCCGACGAGGCCGGCAACGGCGTGTTGAGGGACGTTTTCGTAGCATCGCTGAATCTGTCTAACGCTTGGTTAACGTCGGCGCTCCGTTGAGATGTCCATTTGCTCGCTACGAAATTTCCTTTCGAGTCGATTGGAAGGTTAGATTCAGGAATTCCAGATTTGGTAAGGCTTGCAAAAATCTGCGCGCGATTGTCAGGTTGAAGTGAAATTTTGGCCATCTGCCAAACTGCATGGGCTTGATCGATGGATAAGGCGCCCGGAGGATTGAAAAGCACGCCTAAGTCGGCCAGAGCTTTGCTGTCTTGCGCCTGACCGAGCTTTGTAAGCTCGCTTGCAGGATCTGGAGACGTTTCAACGGTACCGTTCTTGATCGCCGCGCGAACTAAGGCCGTGATGGCCGGTGGGGAACAAATGTCTTGATGGTCCAATAGCGCCTCGGTCACAGTGCCGTACGTGGCGTTTCCACCTATCGTCTCGACGGCGTGTTGGTGAGTGTTGAGCGCCGTGGTCACTAAAGTGCGTACTGCATCCGTATTTTCGGCGGAAAATAGAAAGTCTTTTGTATACAAATCCAATCCTGCGAACGCTATAGCTGTACCGAGGGCAAGATTGGAAATTGCCATATGGCCGCCGTTGTGCAGGGCGAGAGCCGAGGTTGCAAGGGTGCCCATGACTCCGACAGTGTCGCGCGAGACCGTTAACCATTTTTGCGTTGTGCCGGCAGAAGTGAAGAAGTCACTACAGTTGGCGTACACAAGGACGAAACCGCTTTCCAGCATCGCTCGGGAAGATTTGTTCAATTGGTCGGTGCCGACACTGCCTGGGGTAGCAGCTTCCTTCTGGGCATCATCGTGCGCCACTTTCTCCGCAGCGATGAATTGAGCAACAACGCCTTGAGCATTGGCGGATGAGCCACCAGCCAGACCCTGGCTCGATAAGATCGGTTGTGGGCCACGAGTCGTCGTCGCGCAACCGGATAAGATGACGAGTGAACAGCCCAACAAACAACCACCTATACGACTAGTCGACATGTAACCCCCTGTTGAATATCCAGACGTCAATAGAGCCGATTGTCACGACATGTTGGATTGCTGATGGAACTCAAGGCGTGGGCTGTGGTAGGTGTAGTGCTCGCAACGCGGTTGCGATAGCCGAATCTTGAATGAGATATGCAGTGAAGGGGTGGGCATCGCTACCACTAGCGATTGCAGGCAAGCAGTTTGAGGCGCCAGCCCCACAGAAGACGTCAATGTGCGAACCTTTGATCGCGCCTCCACTGTCGGCCGCGAAGAAATATCCGTCATGTTCGATTGTTGTTCCCGGAGCAACGGTAATAAGTGACCCACGAGCCGTAGGAATGTATACGACGCTCCCAATGGGAATTTTTGTTGGGTCTACGGCCACTGTGCGCCACGGGACTAACTGGTATCCCTTGACTCCATCTCCGTAAATTCCACGCGCGGGAGCGAATGCAGATTTGCCTATTGAGGTTATCCAGGGGCGTTTGCGCGGATCGATTTTGAGTATCGCGGAGCAGTCAATCTGCGTTGCGGAGATCGTTCCTGCAAAGTTGAGAGTCTTCCGCTCCCCGGGCGATACCACCTGAATCGTTCCTTCGATTGCTCCCAGGCACCAATCCCGCGATGAAATATTGCCCGTTAATGCGACGCCCTTCATGTCTCGATACGGAAGTCCCGACTCGGATTCGACAGCGGTATGCACATAGTAGTAAGTGGCCCACAGTGAGGCAGGGGTTGGAAGGCCATCAGTCTTGGGCGGTGGAAATGCAAAATCCGCGGCAGTTGCCGCGTAGTCAAACGAACTAATGAAAAGCATCCATAAGAAGGACGTGCAACGAAGAAACCACATACTGATCTCTCCAAAAAAACGGGTTGTTGGATCGGGCCGTGATAGCTGTGACTATTGCTATAGCAGTGTGGCCAACAAAAGCTTAGCGCTTAAGCTGACCGAGTTATCTTCTAACCTTTGATGGCGTCGTTCGAAATCGATCGTGCATGGGCGCGAAAAATGTCTCGCCAAACTTAGGAGTCATGGACGGCAGACAAAGCCACGCTGCGCCACCTTGAGTGGCCCACGAAATATTGGAAAAAAGTCTCAGAGACTTAAGCTTCGGCATGCACGCTCCCCCTATAAAAGCGTGAACCGGGTGCCATGCAAAGGCGTGGCTAGACTGTTCTTGTCCGACTATACTCTAAAAAATTTCTTCGAGGCGAGAATATTTAGTTCTTAAAATAGATGCGACGAAATCTCATATAATTCGTATCGTCATTAGAGAATCCTAATTGACTGGACGCTTTTGTTCTTTTGTATGCGTGGTAAATGAGCGCTGGTTCTCGGATTTGCTTCAAATATTCTCGTTGCAGAGCATCCCTGCTTTTGGAACCCACGACACTTCGTGTAGAAAGAGCGGATCGAGAGGCAAGGATGCAACTTCCATCTGAAAATCTCCTACGCTTCGCCTCCTTTCCCAAAGGCCCAACTTCTTGGCGCTTGGATTGGTTCGGCGATGTAGCTTTTCCGGACGCAGCACAGCGTCGCCGGCAGCCCTCGATCTTCGTCTATCTCTCGCCCGTCGATGAGAAGGCCATCAACGAAGTTGCTTCACTGCTTTCTCCTGAAGTAACACAAAGCGGATGGGCTCAGCGCGGCTGCTGGATATCCGTTGGCGCGTTGCCACTGCTCAGAATTGGTGACATTTGGCGGGACGGGCAGTTGCATCTCCGGCCCGACTACCAGCTTGAAACCTTCGTCGACCTCCAGATCGACGGCGATACAACGACCCTTGTCAAAGCGGGACTCAACAAGGATGAGCAAGGATTTCTGCTGCCCCTGGCCGAGCACCCATGGCACCGGAAGTGCACTCACTCCTATTGCTTGGAGGTCGCGCTGGGCGGAAACCGCCGCATGCTCATTCCTTGTATGGAGATGATCCGATTCTATTTCGGGTCATCGAGTAAGCTGATCAACCGACTTTTCACACCACCGTTGGCGGCGGAAGCGCTCTACACAAAGGCGGAGTTTGATCATAGTAAAGGTCGGCTGATTTTGGATCTCGCCGAAGGAATGTCCGGTGCCTCGGCTGCGGACATCGGTCGAATCCATCGTGATCCACTCGCCTGGCGGGCCGCCAAACTAATGGGTGCTTCGTTACTCAAGATGACACCGGGCGCAGAGGCCACTTTTCCGCAGGCCGTTTTTCCGTTCGAAGGCAAAACCACTCTGGTCGCTGCAGGTAAATGGCTGTCCTATGCTGGTGTGGAAAATGCTACCTTCATCGTGTTCAATCTGCGTTCCTGTTCTTATCCATTTCCGTTCAGGTCGCTGCGTTACGAAGTCAGGCAGCCAATAGCGCAAAGTTCGGCCAATGTTGGATGGAGCGAACAACTAACATCCGTACGGAAAAGTTCGCGCCGTCGAACTGCAACTGGTAGCCAGGATCTGGATCTTGTGGAGCGAGACCCCTCCAAGAGTCTGGCGACGAGAATACTTCCTATGCGTGATGCACCTCGTTTCCGGGACCTGCTGCACAAGCCCGTCTGGAAGCAAGCCTTGCTGCCGAATCCGTTAGGTAGCGAATCAGGCCCTCCAACACCTGATATCAGCCAGCTGTCGACCGGGAAGCCAGATCGAGAGCATCGAATTCGGTCGGTAGACCTTACGATTGCCGTCGCGTCCCCTCAGCCACCGCCAGATTTTCTTCAAACGACCATCAAGCGCTTGAAACGACTGCGTAGGCTGGACATGACCTTGCTAACCGCCAGCGAGCATGATGGCTGGACGGTGCCGATCACGATGTTATGCGACGTGAACGGAGAAATCGACCCTCATCTCTTTATCGTAGAACCCCATGGAAAGTC
>Ga0105240_10016368_pt1 | contig 10041 bp, 8 predicted proteins | sample KBSC54metaG_FD_80426 | JGI IMG/M metagenome (GOLD analysis project Ga0105240, IMG submission 80426) | Corn rhizosphere microbial communities from Kellogg Biological Station, Michigan, USA - KBS C5-4 metaG | ecosystem: Host-associated > Plants > Roots > Rhizosphere > Soil | place: Michigan, USA... | reverse complement strand
GTCGACCTTCGCCACCAACTGGCTGTCCTCGCGCATCGGCGAGTTCCAGCTCGCGCGGCCCGACCTGGCGGTGAGGCTCCGCGTGTCGGATGCGTTGACCGAGTTCGATCGTGGCGAGATCGACGTCGCGATCCGCGGTGCGCCGGCGCCGTGGCCGGGGCTGGAAGCGGACTTCCTGATGCGGATGCCGTTTACGCCGCTGGCCAGCCCCGCGCTGCTCGCTGCCCATCCACCCGTCGAAACCGTCGACGACTTGCTGGCGCTGCCGCGACTGTCGCCGGGCGACGGCTGGTGGCGATTGTGGCTTGAAAGCGCGCTGGGCGATCAGCCGGGGGAGCCGCCGCCCAGCGTCCAACTCGAATCGCAAGTGCTGCAGGGCCAGGCGGCGATTGCGGGGCACGGCGTCGCGGTGCTGAGCCCGCCAATGTGGCAGCTCGCGATCGACGCCGGCCAACTCGTCCAGCCGATCAAGCGGATCGCCTATTGGCGCAACAGCTTTTGGCTGGTCTATCCCGCGCACCGCAAGCGACAGCGCAAAGTCGCGGCCTTCCGTAGCTGGCTGCTGGCCGAAGTGGCGTCGTCGTTGCATGACGATCCGTTCGGCGCACTGGTCCGGCCGCCGGTCTAACCATCGGTCGTGGTAAAGGCGGCGGCGATCAGCTGCTTCGTCACGGTCCAGGCCTTTGTACCCGGCGTCACCAGCTCGACATGGCCGGTATCCGGGACGGTGTGCAGCACGGCTTCCTCGCCCGCTTTGCCGGCATAGTCGGTCGCCAGTCGATAAGGGACGATGCGATCCTCGCGGCCATTGACCAGATCGTGGCGCACGCCGATCGGCAAGAGTGGCGGGATCGAGGTGTCGGCATAGACGTCGCACCGGTCGCCGCCCGGAACGCCGACCAGATCGTGGACAACGTCGGTGCCGCAGCCATTGTCGGGGCTCGCCGCCACCGCTTCGAGGTCGGGAAGCGCGCCACAGGCGACGACATGCGCGATCGCCAACGGAGTCGCGCACCAGAGCGGACTGTCGAACGGCAAGCGCCGCCGTCCGGCCAGCCATAAAGCGAGATGCCCCCCTGCCGAATGACCGGTGGCGACGACGCGGCGCAAGTCGAGTCCGTATTTGGGGGCATAACCGCGTAACGCGTCGGCCGCCGCGGCGGCGTCGCGAAAGGTGCCGGGATAGCCGCCGCCCGGCCGGTCGACGCCGCGATAATCCACGTTCCACACCGCAAAGCCGTCGCGGCGCAAATCTTCGGCCGCCCAGTTCATCAGCGTGCGATCGGCGATGCTCGTCGTCCAGCATCCGCCATGGACCATTAGCACGATGGGGAAGGGGCCGGCGCCCCCAGGCAGCCAGAGGTCGACGCGTTGCCAGGGATCGTCGCCATAGGCGATCGCCGCCTGCGGCTCGGGGCGTGGGCGCGCCGTCAGGTCGGCCCAGGTCAACGGCACGAAATCGTCGCTCATGGGAAGGAAAAAGACCGGCGGCGCCCGGAAGGCAAGAAGGAAGCGGATCCTGCCGACCGATTGGCGCCGCCGGAGAAGCGCAGGTTCGCTGGGGTGGGCCGGGCACGCACGGGGGCATGCGTCCCGGCCCCGAGGCTGCGGCGGCTCACCGCAGCCCGGAGATGCGGACCTTGCGCCAAACCCGCCGCCACGGCGCGTCGAACTGCGCGCGGTTGAGCGCCTCGAAACTGTCGCCGACCTTCTCGACGATATTGTTGCTCAGCTTATCGATATCCGCCGTCAGACGGTGTTTGTTGGCGGCCCAGTCGCCGCTCAGGAAATCATCGCGCATTGCCGAGTCCTCCATGTTAAATCCGGCGTTGGTGACGAACTGGTTATGCTCGTATCGACCATTGCGCGCCAACAAATCGTTGGACATGATCAACAAGCCATGCTTATCAAGTCGGCATGCGCCGTCTACCACCCCTTGCCGCCGTTCGCGTGTTCGAGGCCGCAGCCCGGCACGAGAATTTCACTGCCGCCGCAAACGAACTCGGCATGACCCAGGCGGCGGTCAGCTATCAGGTCAAATTGCTCGAGGAGCGGCTGGGCGCGCCGCTGTTCCGCCGCGAAAAACGCCGCGTGGTGCTGACCGATGCGGGCCGCAAGGCCGCTCCCCAGATCACCCGCGCCTTCGACGCGATCGACGCCGCGTTCGGCGCGATCCGAGCCGACGACGCGGCGGTGCTGACCGTGTCGACCTCGAACACGTTCGCCAATACCTGGCTCGCCTGGCGGCTGGGCAGTTTCCAGATGAACCATCCGGAGATGGCGGTGCGCTTGCTGACCAGCGATGCGCTGGCGGATTTCGTCAGCGACGATGTCGATGTCGCGATCCGCGCCGGGCTGGGCGGATGGGAGGGGTTGCACGAGGAATTGCTCGTGCGGATCGACTTCACGCCGATGTGCTCGCCCGGATTCCTGAAGCGTCACGGACCGTTCTCGGTCGAAGACCTCATGCGCGTACCGCAGATCAGCCCGCACGATCCATGGTGGCCGTTCTGGCTGCGCGAAGCGGGGGTGGAAGTCCCCGACGGGCCGCCGCGCGTCGGCGTTCGCCTCGACAGTCAGGCGCATGAAGGACATGCCGCGATGGCGGGGCAGGGGATGGCGATGCTGACGCCGTTCTTCTGGCGCAACGATCTGGCGGAAGGGCGATTGGTACGGCCGTTCGACCAGGTCTCGACGCGCGGCTATGCTTATTGGCTATGTTATCCCGAAGCGCGGCGCGGCGTCGCCAAGGTCCGCCGATTCCGGGAATGGCTGCTCGCCGAACTGGCGCGGGACATGCCGAGCCCGGTCTGATCGCATCGCCGGCGGCTGTGTCGCATTCCGCCAATACGGTCGGGGCGGTTCGGCCTAATCCTGCGCAGGTCGAGAGCCGCTCCCCGCTCCCGGGGCGCGCTCTCGCTTTGATGGGAGGATGGCATGGCCGATCTCATGAAACCCGCGCTGGCGGCGGCGGTATCGATGCTGGGCCTGTCGCTGGGCGTAACCGATGCGGCGGCGCAAAAGCAGTCCGGCGTGCCGAAGGGCGAGACGCAGGGCGTCCTGATCGGGCTGGACAAGCCGGACAGCACCCAGATCAAGAGCGAACAGCTCAAGAGGCAAGCGCCGGTCAGCAATCAGTTCAAGGCACCCTCCAGCACGCAGTTGAAGTCGCCCGCTAGCAACCAATGGAAAGCGCCGTCGAGCAACCAGATCAAATGGTAGCCGCGATCCGCTGACCTTTCCGCCGCGTCAGTTTGTCGGCGCACCGATCAACGCAGTGCGTGCGGCGCGCGCCGCCATGCGGCGATCCAGACGTACGCCAGGCCTGCCGACCGATCCTTCGCGCATGATCCGTTGCGTGACGTGTTCCAGTTCGTCGGGTCGTGGTCCGCGATCCTGCGCGATGCAGGCGGCAAGCACGGGGTAAAGCGACGGATATTGCACGACAATTCAGCCGTGCAAGGGATCGTCGATGCCGGGCTGTTGCCGCGCGATCCACGCCGCGCGCCAGGCGCGACCCTCTATCCAGAAAGGAATGGCCGCCAGCAACGCGAAGACCAACGTCATGCGCAGGAAGTCGCTGCGCGGCAGCATGTTGGCCGCCCACAGGATGACGGGCACGACGACGATCGGGGGACCCCAGGCGGGGTGGCGGATCAACCGGAAGACGCGCCATAGAAACCAGCACGCCAGAATCGCGGCGGCGACGCTGCCGACCATCAGGCCGATCGCTTCGACGATCACCAGCAAGATTTCCATCCAGCCATCCTCCTGGACGGAATTTATATCGTATTGCGATATAAATCAAGGATGGACGTCAGGCGATCGTGTCGAGCAGGTGTTTCAGCATCGGCCGCATCCGGACGATCTCGTCGCGGTGCACCGCCGATAAGCGTTCGAGAATCTGTTGTGCCTTCGGCGTCAGCTCCAGCAAGGCCTGGCGGCCGTCATGCGGCGATGCCCGGCGTGCGATCAGTCCGAGCGTTTCCAGCCGCACGATCAGCCCCGACGCGCTGTGCGGCTTCACGAACAGGCGTTCGGCGACATAGCCGATGCTGACCGGGCTGGGTGCCGCGCCGCGAATGGTCAGCAGCACCTGATGCTGTTGCGGTGTCAGTCCGAAATCGGCGGCACGCTCTTCGCTGAACGCCTGGAACTGGCGCAAGGTACGGCGAAAATCGGCCAGCGCGGCATATTCGGCGTCGGTCAGTTCGTGCCCGCTCGGCATGATTCGTCATCCCTTGATTGAACTATGTCGCGCCGCGATATAGTTGCGCGGCGTCTCCCTACAAAACAGGACGCCATGTCACTCCATTCCACGTCCGCCGACAAGGCGCGTCCACTCGGCGATCATAGCGCCGATTTCCGCATGATCATGTTGACCGCCGCGGCGATTCCGGTCGGGATCGGCGCGGCACTCGGGGCATGGCTGTTGATCCGGCTGATCGCCGTCGCGACCAATCTGTTCTGGTTCGGCCGGCTGTCGACGAACCCCGCGGATATTACCGACGCGCATCTCGGCCTGTTGACGGTGGCGGTCCCGGCGATCGGTGGGCTGCTGATCGGATTGATGGCGCGATTCGGGTCGGAGAAGATCAAGGGGCACGGCATTCCCGAAGCGATCGAGGCGATCCTCTATGGCGAAAGCCGATTGTCGCTCAAGGTCGCGCTCCTCAAGCCGTTATCGTCGGCGATCTCGATCGGCAGCGGCGGCCCGTTCGGCGCCGAAGGCCCGATCATCATGACCGGTGGCGCGATCGGGTCGCTGTTCGCGCAGCGATTCAAGCTGAGCGCCGCGGAGCGCAAGACCTTGCTGGTCGCGGGCGCTGCCGCCGGTATGACCGGGATCTTCGGCACGCCGCTCGCGGCGATCCTGCTGGCGATCGAGGTGCTGTTGTTCGAGTGGAAGCCGCGCAGCTTCGTGCCGGTGGTGACGGCTGTCCTGATGTCGTTCGCTTGTCGTCCCTTGCTCCTCGGCTCCGGCGCGCTCTTTCCGTTCCCGCCAGTCGCGCTCGATTGGTGGCAGGCGGCGTCGGGGTCGCTCGCGACCGGAATTCTCGCCGGTCTCGAAGCGGCGTTGCTGTCGGTCGCGCTCTACAAGGTCGAGGACCTTTTCCACCACCTGCCGGTCCACTGGTTCTGGTGGCCCGCGCTTGGCGGTATCGTCGTTGGACTGGGCGGCTTGATCGACGCGCATGTGCTCGGCGCCGGCTATTCGAATATCCAGGCATTGCTCGACGGTTCGATGACCCTGCGCGTCGTGCTTGCCTTGCTGGTGGTCAAGGCAGTGGTCTGGCTGATCGCTCTGGGATCGGGGACGTCGGGCGGCGTGCTCGCGCCGTTGCTGATCCTGGGCGGCGCGCTCGGCGTCGCGCTCGGCCAATTCCTGCCCGGACCGGCGGGTTTCTGGGCGATGGCGGGGATGGCCGGGATCATGAGCGGCGCGATGCGCGCGCCGCTGACCGGCGCCTTCTTCGCGGTCGAGGTGACCGGGCATTTCGCCGATCTGCCGGCGATGACCGCGGCCTCGGTCGGCGCTTATGCAGTCAGCGTGCTGATCATGCGCCGATCGATCCTGACCGAGAAGATCGCGCGGCGCGGGCGCCACATCCTGCAAGAATATACCGTCGACCCGCTCGACTTCCTCCAGGCCGAACAAGTGATGACGCGCGATCCCGAGACGTTGCCGGGCGACATGCCGATCCGCGACGTCGTCGCTTTCTTCGCCGATCATGCGACGCACCGTTCCTATCCGGTGGTGGGGAAGGACGACCGGCTGCTTGGCCTCGTCTCGCGCTCCGATGCGTTGCGCTGGCAAGTCGAAGGCGGCCAATTGGACATACCGCTTGCCGATATCCTGTCCGACGCCTCGCAGCCGATGGCGTATCGACATTCGCCGATCGGCGAAGTCGCCGACCTGATGGTCGAAACCGGAATTGGCCGCGTGCCGATCGTCGACCCCGACACCGGCAAGGTTGTCGGTATCCTGTCGCGCCACGATCTGCTCAAGGCCCGTGGCGAGCGCCGCCGCGCTGAATTCGAGCGCGAACGCGGCGCAGCCACCGGCTGATTGCGGGGCGACGATCCACACCTTCTTCGTTCCCGATATTTCCTCGCGCGCAATTAGGCTCTAACCGCTTCGGATGGCATCCGAGATTACCGACCTTCCCGACAATCCGTCCGTAGGCGTGTTCGACGCGCCGTTCGATAGCGCGCTCAGCGAACGCTACCTCGTTTACGCGCTGTCGACGATCACCGCGCGTTCCTTGCCCGACGTCCGCGACGGGCTGAAGCCGGTGCACCGCCGGCTGCTCTGGGCGATGCGGACGCTCAAGATGGATCCCAACAGCGCCTACAAGAAATCGGCGCGTGTGGTCGGCGACGTCATCGGCAAATACCACCCGCATGGCGACGCCTCGGTCTATGACGCGATGGTCCGCCTCGCGCAGGATTTCTCGCTGCGCTATCCGCTGGTCGACGGCCAGGGTAATTTCGGCAATATCGATGGCGATAACGCCGCCGCCTATCGCTACACCGAAGCGCGGCTGACGCAGGTCGCGACCGACCTGATGGAAGGCCTGGACGAGGACGCGGTCGGGTTTCGTCCCACCTATAATGGTGAGGATCACGAGCCCGAGCTGATGCCAGGCGCGTTCCCCAATCTGCTCGCCAATGGCGCGGCGGGGATCGCGGTGGGCATGGCGACCAGCATCCCGCCGCACAATGCCGCCGAATTGCTCGATGCGTCGATCGCGCTGATCGACAATCCGGACGCCAATGTGCTCGATTATGTGAAGGGCCCCGATTTGCCGACGGGCGGCGCGATCGTCGATAGCCCGGCGGCGATCGCGGAGGCCTATGCCACCGGCCGCGGCTCGTTCCGGACTCGCGCGACGATCGAGCGGGTCAACGAAAAGGGCGGCGGCTGGCACCTCGTGGTGACCGAAATCCCTTATGGCGTGTCCAAGGGCAAGTTGATCGAAGGCATCGCCGACTTGGTCAACGACAAGCGCTTACCGATCCTGGCCGATGTCCGCGACGAATCCGCCGAGGATCTGCGCATCGTGCTCGAACCGCGCAGCCGTACGGTCGATTCGGACACGCTGATGGAAAGCCTCTATCGGCTGTCCGACCTCGAGACCCGCGTGCCGCTCAACCTCAACGTCCTGGATGCGACGCGTACACCGCGCGTGATGAGCCTCAAGGAAGCGTTGCAATCCTGGGTCGATCATCAGTTCATCGTACTGCGCCGCCGATCCCAGCATCGGCTCGACAAGATCGCCGATCGGCTCGAACTGCTCGACGGCTATATCATCGCCTATCTCAACCTCGACCGCGTGATCGAGATCATCCGCACCGAGGATGAGCCCAAACCGGTGATGATCGCCGAGTTCGAGCTGACCGACCGCCAGGTCGAAGCCATCCTCAACATGCGGCTGCGCAGCTTGCGCAAACTCGAGGAAATGGAATTGCGCAAGGAGCGCGAGGGGCTCGAGAAGGAAAAGGCCGAGCTCGACCTGCTGCTCTCGTCCGACGCGCGACAGCGCACGCGGTTGAAGCGCGACCTGGGCAAGGTGCGCGACCGTTACGGGCCGGAAACCGAGCTCGGCCGGCGCCGTACCAGGATCGAGGAAGCGGCGCCGGCGCGCGAAATCCCGCTCGAAGCGATGATCGAGCGCGAGCCGATCACCGTGATCCTGTCGCAGCGCGGCTGGATCCGCGCGATGAAGGGGCATGTCGAACTCGCCTCGGCCGATGCGATGAAGTTCAAGGAAGGCGACGGCCCGCGCTTCGCTTTCCATGCCCAGACTACCGACAAATTGCTGCTCGCCGCCGAAACCGGGCGCTTCTACACGCTCGCCGCCGACAAGCTGCCCGGCGGGCGCGGCTTCGGCGAACCGGTGCGGCTGATGATCGACCTCGATGGAGAGGCGGGGATCGCGGCGTTGCTGCGGGCGAGCGAGGCGGAGAAGTTGCTGGTCGCGGCGTCCGACGGCCGCGGCTTCGTGCTCAAGGCGACCGACGCGGTTGCCGAGACGCGCAAGGGCAAGGCCGTGGTGACGCCGCGCGCCGGCGCCAAGCTCAAGATCGTCCGGCCGATTGCGGGGGACGACGATTACGTCGCGGCGATCGGCGATAATCGCAAGATGCTAGTCTTCCCGCTGTCGGAAGTCGCCGAGCTGGCCAAGGGACAAGGCGTGCAGTTGCAGCGCTATCGCGACGGCGGGCTTTCCGATGCGGTCACGTTCAAGTTCGCCGAGGGGTTGAGCTGGGCAATGGGTGGTGACAGCGGACGGACACGGACCGAGACTGACCTGCAGCCGTGGCGTACGGCGCGCGGTGCCGCCGGGCGGATGCCACCCACCGGATTTCCACGCGACAACAGGTTTTAGCCACCCCCTCCCGCGTGCGGGAGGGGCCCAGCGCGAAGCGGTGGGCGGCAAGATCGGCATCCTGCCTGCCACCCGCAAGTGACTGAAAGCCGGGCAGGCTTCAGGGCGCTTTAACCAATTCTCCCTAACCGGGACGCGATGGCGTTTGGACTGTCTCGCGCGAGGGCCGCTAAAGCCGTGCCCGCTGACTCGGCGGCGGTCGTGTTGCGCCCCGACGAGATCGCCCGAGTTGCGGGATCGATCGAGCTGATCCCGGTGCCTTTGGCGCTGGTCGGCAGCCCCGACGGTACTGTCGTTCTGGCCGCTGCCAACCGCGCCTTCCGGGTGGCCGGGCTGGGCAGTGTGGGGCACGATTCGTCGATGATCGCCTCGCTAGGCGAGCGGATCGCAATGTTCCTGGCGGGAGAGGCGGCGAACGAGGATTTCGCCTGGGAATTCGGCGACGCGGTCGATTGCCGTTACTTCCGGGTCACGCTCGCTCGCCGCTCGCCCGCCTCGTCTTACTGCTTCGCCACCCTGGTCGACCATACCGGCGAATTGCGGACCGCGCGCAATCTGCGCCGCGAGATGATCACCGACAGCCTGACCGGCCTGCCCAATCGCAGCGGCTTCAGCGAATTGCTGGAGGAGCGGATCGCGCGGCGCGATAATGCTCGCTATGCGGTGTTGATCATCGATCTCGACCGTTTCAGCCGGGTCAATGCCTGCATGGGATCGATGGCCGGCGACGAATTGCTCATCACGCTCGCGCGGCGCCTCAAGGGCGCGCTGCGTGCAGCGGACATGCTGGCGCGAACCGGCGGCGACGAATTCGGTATCCTGCTCGCATTGGAAGAGAGCGAGGCGGAAGCCGAACAGGTCGTCCGTCGCATTCAACAGACGCTGGCGACGCCGTTCCGCATGTCGGATTTCGAGATCCGCGTGTCGTGTTCGATCGGCATCGCCTTCGGATCGGACGCGGTGGAGGATTCGGAAGACCTGATCCGACACGCCCATTTCGCGGTCAAACGGTCGAAGAATTCGGGCCAGGCCGAATATTACCAGACCCAGGCGCTCGACATGGCGCGCGAGCAATTCGGCATCGAAACCGAGCTTCGCCGCGCGATCGAGAATGGCGCGATGCGGCTGACCTATCATCCGATCTGCGACCTCGCGACCGGAAAGGTGGTCGCGTTCGAATCGCTCGCGCGCTGGACCGACGACCATGGCCACGAACATTCGCCCGCCGACTTCATCCCGGTCGCGGAGGAATCGGGGCTGATCGTGCCGCTCGGCCGCTGGGCGATCGACGAAGCGGCGCGGACGCTGCGGTCCTGGGACGTGCGGGCCGGCGGCGGCTGTGGGGTCCGCGTCGCGGTCAATCTGTCGGCGATCCAGTTGCAGCGCGACGATATCGCCCCTGTCGTCGAGGACGCGCTACTGCGCAATCGCCTGGCCGGCAGCCGGTTCACGCTCGAACTGACCGAAAGCGCGCTGATATCCGATCCCGAGCGTGTCGCCGAGACCATGCATCAGCTCAAGAGCTTGGGTGCGACCTTGGCGATGGACGATTTCGGCACGGGCTATTCGAACCTGGCCTATCTCCAGAAACTGCCGATCGACGTGCTCAAGATGGATCGCAGTTTCGTGACCGGGATGCTCGCCGACC
>Ga0105240_10016364_pt1 | contig 10043 bp, 8 predicted proteins | sample KBSC54metaG_FD_80426 | JGI IMG/M metagenome (GOLD analysis project Ga0105240, IMG submission 80426) | Corn rhizosphere microbial communities from Kellogg Biological Station, Michigan, USA - KBS C5-4 metaG | ecosystem: Host-associated > Plants > Roots > Rhizosphere > Soil | place: Michigan, USA... | reverse complement strand
GACCCTGCGCTCGCCGCTCCGGATGCGCCGGCCCCAGCGCTCGTGCAGCTACCCACACCGCCCACGCCGCTCGTCGGCCGCCGGCTCGAAGTGGCAGCGGTCTGCGCGCTGCTCCGCAGGGACGACGTCCGGCTCGTGACGCTGACCGGGCCCGGAGGCGCGGGCAAGACGCGCCTGGCGCTCGCGGCGGCCGCGGAGCTCGGGCCGGAGCTGCGTGACGGCGCCGTATTCGTCGATCTGGCCTCGGTACGCGAACCTGCGCTCCTCGAGTCGTCTCTCGCGCAAGCGCTCGTCGTGAGCGAGACCGGCGAGGCCGTGGAGGGGGCGCTCACGGCGCACCTGCGCGAGCGGAGCATGGTGCTGCTGCTCGACAACCTCGAGCAGCTCGTGCCGGACGTCGAGCTTGTCGCGCGTCTGCTGGCGGCGGCGCCGCGATTGCTCGTGCTCGCGACGAGCCGCACGCCGCTTCGGCTGGCCGGCGAGCACGAGTATCCGGTTCCTCCGCTCACCCTCCCCCAGCCCGAGACCGACCCGAGCTTCGAGGAGCTCGCGGCGAACGACGCCGTGCGCCTCTTCGCAACCCGCGCCGGCGCCGTCGACAACGAGTTCCAGCTCGACGAGCACAACGTCGCAGCCGTCGCTCACGTCTGCACGAGGCTCGACGGGCTGCCGCTGGCGATCGAGCTGGCCGCAGCGCGATCGAAGTTGCTGTCGCCGGAGTCGATGAGCGGCCGCCTCGACCGGGCGCTCGACCTGCTCGTCGGCGGAGCACAGGACCTGCCGGGGCGGCAGCGCACGCTCCGCGCGACGCTCGAGTGGAGCCACGACCTGCTGAGCGCCGACGAGCGGACGCTCTTCACGAGACTCGCCGTCTTCGCCGGCGGCTGGACGCTCGAGGCAGCCGAGGCGGTCTGCGGCGAGAACGGGCTCGACGTCTTCGAGACGCTGTCGGCGCTCGTGGACGAGAGCCTCGTTCGTCGTCTGCGCCGCACGGCTGAGCCGCGGTTCGCGATGCTCGAGACGATCCGCGAATACGCCGCTGAGCTGCTCGAAGGCTCAGGTGAGACGGAAGCTCTGCGCAGACGGCACTGCGAGCACATTCTCACCAGGGTGGAGGAAGGCGTCGAGGCATGGCATGCCGGCGCCGACCCACAGGACTCGATCTTTCCGTTCCTCGACGCCGAGCCCGACAACGTTCGCGCGGCGCTGGCCTGGGCGGGGGACGCAGGTGAGATCACGCTGGAGGTGCGGCTCGCCGTCGCGGCGCGGTGGTACTGGGTCCTGAAGGGTCACCTCAGCGATGGGCGCCGCGTCTTCGACGATGTCGTCGACCGTTCCACCGACGCGTCGAAAGAGGTGCGAGCGCTGGCTCTGGTGCACGGCGCGATCTTCCCGTTCCGGCAGGGAGACACTGGAGTGGCGGCTACCTGGCTGCAGGAGAGCCTCGAGCTCTACCGCGAGCTCGGCGACGAGGAGGGGATCGCCCGCGCCACCGCCGAGCTGGGCGGCATCGCTATCGCCGAGCTCGATCTCGACCGTGCCGCGGCGCTGTACGAGGAATGCCTCCCTCTCCTGCGTAACCAGGGCAACGCGAGCCGCCTCGCGGTCGCGCTCGGGAACCTCGGCACGATCGCGCACATGCGCGCCGACCCGGCGCTCGCGGTCGACTACTACGAACAGGCGATCGACGCTGCCGTAGGCGCCGGCGACGAGGACGGTGTCGCGGTCAACCTGCACAACCTCGGCCGCTCCCAGATCGCGCTCGGTCGAGCCGAGCCGGCTCTCGATTCGTTGCGCGAATCGCTCTCGATCGCGCAGCGGCTCGGCTACCGCGAGGTGATCGCATACTGCCTCGGCGGCTTCGCGGAGTTGGCGATGCTCGAGGAGAACGCGCCTCGGGCGGCAACGTTGCTCGGAGCATCCGAAGAGCTCTTCTCCGAGATCGGTGCGAATCCCAGTCCGGACGAGGTCGAGGCTCAGCAACGGGTCGCCACATACATCGTCGACGCGCTCGGCCCGGAGCGGGTCCACGAGCTTCGCGCCGAAGGCGCTGCCCAGACCCTCGATCAACTGCTCGAAGGCGTAGCCTCCCGCGCGTGAGCGACTACACGATCGTGAATCTCGGCGACGTCGAGAACGTCGCCCCGAAGTTCCAGATGCCGGAGGGCATGGACGTCCGCTTCCCGAGGCGCCACCTCGGCTGCTCGGTCGGCGGCGTCGGCGTCGAGAAGCTGCCGCCCGGAGTACGGCAGCCGTTCGGCCACACGCACTCCCAGCAGGAGGAGATCTACGTGATCGCGGAGGGCTCGGGCCGGATCAAGCTCGACGACGAGATCGAGGAGCTCAAGCAGTGGGACATCCTCCGCATCGGCCCGGGCGTGATGCGCAATCTCGAGGCCGGCTCCGAGGGGATCACGCTGATCGCCTTCGGCGCGCCGATCGCGGAGGAGAACGATGGCGAGATCGTGCCCGGGTGGTGGACCGACTGAAGCTCGCGGTCGCCGCGGTGGCAATGGCCGCCACGGCCTGTGGGCTGCTTCAGCTGCAGGCGTCGGCGTCTTCCGGCGGCTCGACCGCGTCGCCGGCGGCGCGCGTGACCGTCGCATTCGCGGGCGACATCGCGCTCCTTGGGCCTGCCCCTGCCTCTCTCTTCGCGGGAGTGCGCGGACAGCTCCGCCGAGCCGACGTCGCGATCGGGAACCTCGAGGGAACGCTGAGCACCGGCGGAACGTCGAAGTGCGGGAAGAACAGCACAGGCTGTTTCGCGTTCCAGTCTCCCCCACAGTCGGCGGCCCTCCTGCGCGGCGCGGGCTTCGACGACCTCAACGTCGCGAACAACCATGCCTTCGACTACGGCGCATCGGGCCAGCAGCAGACCCTGCGGGCGCTCGCGCGCTACCGATTGCGCTGGAGTGGACGGCCGGGCCAACTCACGGTCCTTCGCGCGGACGGCATGCGCGTCGCCGTCGTCGGCTTCGCCCCCTACCCGTGGGCGCAGAGCCTGACCGACATTCCCGCAGCGCAGGCGCTCGTGCAGCGGGCGGCAGCGCAGGCCGACCTCGTCGTCGCAGTCCTCCATGCGGGCGCCGAGGGCGTCGACCACCAGCACGTCCCCGCCGGGACGGAGTTCTACCTCGGAGAGAACCGCGGCAACGAGCGCCAGTTCGCGCACGCGCTCGTCGCCGCCGGTGCGAATCTCGTCGTGGCTTCGGGGCCCCATGTGCTGCGCGGGCTCCAGCTCTTCCACCATACGGCCATCGCCTACTCGGTCGGCAACTTCGCGACCTCCGGCAATGCGCTCTCGACCGGCGGTGTGCTGGGGGAAAGCGCGATTCTCGTCGTCACGCTCGCCGCCGATGGAACGCTCGTCTCCGCCCGGCTGTGGCCCGTGCAGATGGTAGGTGGCGCGCCGCGGCGGAGCTATGGCCCGAGCATCCTGCGGCACGTCAATGCGCTCTCGCGCGCGGACTTCGGTAGGAGCGCGCTGCTCGCGACGGACAGCGGCGCGCTTCGCGTCTCGAGCTGAGTCCGGGAGCGCCGGCTGTGGCCGGCACTCCCGGAGAGGGTCGCTATCTCCGCCGGTCGACGAGGTCGTTCATCGCCGGCACGTTCGCCGTGTCACACGTATTGGCGAGGCAACCGAGATTCCAGTTGTCCTCGATCGTGCGCAGCATCGAGTAGTGGTTGTACGCGGTGAACGAGGCGTCGGGCTCGTGCTGGCCTCCTCGGATCACAAGCGTCAACACGTGGCCGCCGCCCGGGTTCGCGTCACAGCAGCCGCGCGTGTCGCCGAAGCCGAAGTCGGTGGGCGAGCCGGTGAAGTCGCTCTCGTCCCAGGTGATGAAGATCACCGAGTTCGGGCCCCAGGCCGGGGACGACATGATCTCGCCGACCGTGTTGGCGAGGAACGTGTCTCCCGCTTGGATCAGCAGCTGCTCGTTCGAGAAGTCGCACGGATCGGACGAGCCTCCGCCGCCCCTGCCGTGCATGTCGTTGCACTGATCCGGGCTGATCCAGGAGTAGTCCGGAACCTGGTTCGAGGCCAGATCGGCGCTGAGCTGGCTGAAATCGACGAGCTTCGCCATCCGTTCCGAACTGTTCTGGACGTCGGTGAAGGAGACGAACGGGTTGTGCTTTCGCTCGTAGAGCTGATTGCCGCAGGCGTGATCGAGCTTCGTCGTACAGAGCGAGTAGCCCTGCATGTAGCCCTTCCACGATTTGCCATGGCTCTCGAGCTGGTCGACGATGTTCGGCAAGTCGACCGTGACGTCATTGTCGTCCGGCACCCCGGCTCTGGTCCCGGCCGTTGCCGCGATGTAGTTCGGCTGGCTCGGATGCGTGACGCCGTAGTAGTTGCCGGCGACGCCGTACGTCTTCACCGCCTGGTTGATCCACGGCGCGTTCGGGTTGTTGAGCAGGGCTTCGATACCCGTGTTCTCCATCATGATCACGAACACATGACTGAAGGGGGGAACGCCCGCTGGATGCTGCGGCGCCCCCGAGGCGGATGCTGTCCCGACCAGCAGCACGATCGCTGCGATCAGACCGCCACCGAACAGAGTCCAGCGACGCTTGCTCATATCTCACTCCTTTCCCTGGTTTCCTGGGCCGGAGGAAAACCTTTTCAAAACGCAGACGCCGAGCGCGCGCGGAAGGCGCTTGGAATTGCAAGCGCCGCTCAGGAACGAGGCCGCTGTGAGTCGTACATCCCCCACTCCTCGCGCAGCGCCTCGCAGATCTCGCCGACCGTGCAGCGTGCCCGCAGCGCCTCGCGCATCGGCGGGAGCAGGTTCGCGTTTCCGCGCGCGGTGTCGCGAACCGCCGCGATCGCCGCGGTCGCCTCGTCGGCGTTGCGGTCCGCCCGGACACGTGCCGTCCGCTCGAGCTGGCGCCTCTCGGCGTCCGGGTCGATCCGCAGCAACTCGATCCGCTCCGCCTCGTCCTCGGGGAAGGCGTTGACGCCGACGATCACCCGCTCCCCCGTTTCAACCTGCTGCTGGAACTCGAACGCCGCCCGCTCGATCTCCTCCTGCACGAAGCCCGACTCCACCGCGGCGACAGCGCCGCCCACGTCGTCCACACGCTCGATCAGCTCCCAGGCACGCGCCTCGAGCTCGTCCGTCAGCGACTCGATGTAGTAGGAGCCGCCGAGCGGGTCGGCGGTCTCCGTGCTCCCCGCCTCCGCCGCGATGATCTGCTGCGTCCGGAGCGCAATGTGAGCCGCATGTTCGCTCGGCAGCGCGAGCGCCTCGTCGAACGAGTTCGTGTGGAGGCTCTGCGCTCCGCCCGCGACGGCCGACAGCGCCTGGATCGCGACACGGACGATGTTGTTCTCCGGCTGCTGCGCCGTGAGCGTCGAGCCGCCCGTCTGCGCGTGGAAGCGAAGGGCCAAGGACCTCGGATTCGTCGCGCCGAAGCGCTCGCGCATGATCCGCGCCCACAGCCGTCGCGCCGCGCGGAACTTCGCCACCTCCTGGAAGAAGTCGTTGTGGGCGTTGAAGAAGAACGAGAGGCGCGCCCCGAAGTCGTCCGGTGAGAGCCCCGCCTCGACCGCCGCCGCGCAGTAGGCACATCCGTTCGCGAGCGTGAACGCGAGCTCCTGCACCGCGGTCGAGCCGGCCTCGCGGATGTGGTACCCGCTGATCGAGATCGTGTTCCAACGCGGAATCCGCTCGGCGCAGTACGCGAACAGGTCGGTCGTCAGCCGCATCGAGGGCCGCGGCGGGAAGATGTAGTTCCCGCGGGCGATGTACTCCTTGAGGATGTCGTTCTGGACGGTGCCGCGGAGCGCGTCCGGCGCGACGCCCTGCTCGTCGGCCACGAGCTCGTAGAGGAGCAGCAGGAGCGAGGCCGGCGCGTTGATCGTCATCGAGGTCGAGACCTCGCCGAGCGGGATCCCGTCGAGCAGGATCTCCATGTCGGTGATCGAGTCGATCGCGACTCCCGTACGGCCCACCTCCCCGAGCGCCCGTGGGTCGTCGGAGTCGTAGCCGAGCTGCGTCGGCAGGTCGAAGGCGATCGAGAGGCCGGTCTGGCCTCGTTCGAGGAGGTAGCGGTAGCGCGCGTTCGACTCCTCGGCGGAGGCGAAGCCCGCGTACTGCCGGATCGTCCACGGCCGGCCGCGGTACATGTCCGGGTACGGGCCCCGTGTGTACGGGTACTCGCCCGGCGGCTCGAGTGCGCGCGGCGCGTCGGCCGCTGTGTAGACGGGTTTCACCTCGATTCCGGACTCGGTACGCCGGTCGCCGGTCGCCGCCATGGCGAAGATCGTAGACACGCCCCGACGCGGGGGTATATGATTGACTGGCTGTTCAGTCAACCGAGCCCCCGCAGGGCGGTTGGAATCTTCTCCTTGGTCGCGTGAGGCCGGCACCCGCCGGCCTCACGTGTGTCTGCGACAGGCAAGATCGCTCCGTGCGCGTCACCGTTCGCCTCTTTGCCGGGCTCCGCGAGCGTGCCGGGCGTCCGCGGGTCGAGCTCGAGGACGTGGCGCGCGTGGAGGACGTCTGGTCGAGGCTCGATCTCGGAACCGAGCCGCCGGGCCTTCTCTATGCCGTTAACCGCGAGTACGTGGAACGCGGCCACGAGCTTGCCGATGGAGACGAGGTGGCGCTCATTCCCCCGGTCAGTGGTGGTCGGTTCAGCGGTGGTTCGTTCCAGCTCGTCGACGGACCACTCGACGTCGCGGCCGTGCTACGCGAGGTCGAGGATCGTCAGGCCGGTGCGATCGCGAGCTTCGTCGGCACCGTTCGCGGCCACTCACGCGGACGGGACGTCGAGCACCTCGAGTACGAGGCGTTCGAGGAGATGGCCGAGCCGATGCTCGCTCGTCTTGGCGACGAGCTGACCGAGCGGCACAGCCTCTGCGCAGTCGCGATTCACCACCGCCTCGGCCGCGTCGAGATCGGGGAGGCGAGCGTCGTCATCGCGGTCTCCGCGCCGCACCGCTCAGCCGCGCTCGACGCTTGTCGAGAGGCGATCGAGACACTCAAGACGACGATCCCGCTCTGGAAGAAGGAGGTCTACGCCGGCGGCGAGGAATGGATAGGGCGAGGCTCGTGAGCGCCGAGGCCCCACAACCGCAGCGCGACCTCCTCCGCCGCTCACTCGATCGGCTCGTCGGCCTGGCGGTCGTGATCGGAGGGTTCGCGAAGTTCTTCACCTTCTTCGTCTCCTTCGCGGCGTACTCGTTCTGGTTCGGAAGCTGGAAGTTCGGCCTCGGCTTCGTGCTGCTCATCCTCGTACACGAGCTCGGTCATGTCGTGGAGGCGCGACGCCAGGGGGTTCCCGTCTCGCTGCCGACGTTCATCCCGTTCTTCGGCGCCTTCGTGACGGTGCAGAAGGCAGGGCTCACGCCGTGGCGGAGCGCGCTCATCTCACTCGCCGGCCCGTGCATCGGCGGGCTCGGCGCGGCCGCCGCCTGGGCCGTCGGCTCCGCCCAGGGCACGACATGGCTCGTGGTGCTCGCGAACGTCGGCTTCCTGCTCAACGCCTTCAATCTGCTCCCGATCGGCTTCCTCGACGGCGGCAGCGTCTTCCGCGCCATCTCGGAGTCGCGGCGGGGCTGGATCCGCCACGAGAACGGCATCCCGGTCGAAGCGGTTCGACCCGACCGAGAGCAGGCCAATCTCATCACCGTCCTCTACGTCGTCGTCGCGGCCGCACTCGTCGCCTGCTTGCTCGCCACGCGGCAGAGCGGGATGCTCTAGGTCGATGGAAGACCGCGAGCTCCTCCAGTCACACCACTCGCTCGAGTACCTGCGCGGGCGCGCGAAGTCGATCGGCGACGAGTTCCTGGCCGGGTTCGAGGCGGTCGAGCGGATCGATCGCCCGGCGGTCTCCTGCTTCGGCTCGGCGCGATCGCTCGAGGGGTCTCCGGCCTACGAGCTCGCGCGCGAGACGGCGCGGCTCTTCGGCGAGGCGGGCTGGGCCGTCGTCACCGGCGGCGGCCCGGGCGTGATGGAAGCGGCGAACCGCGGCTGCCGCGAGGGCGGCGGGCTCTCGGTCGGCTTCGGGATCGAGCTGCCGCACGAGCAGGGGCTCAACGACTACCTCGACCTCTCGCTGACCTTCGACCACTTCTACGCCCGCAAGACGATGTTCGTGAAGGCGGCGGAGGGCTTCTGCGTCTTCCCGGGTGGCTTCGGCACGGCCGACGAGCTGTTCGAGGCGCTCGTGCTGATCCAGACCGGCAAGGTCCTCCACTTCCCCGTCGTGCTGATGGGCACGGCGTACTGGACACCGCTGCTCGAGTGGGTGCGCCGCAGCGCGCTCGCCGAAGGGATGGTCTCGGCAGAGGATCTCGCCCTGCTGACGCTGACCGACGAACCGGGCATGGCTCTCGAGACCGTGCTCGATGCGTATCGCGCCGGCGACGGAGCGGCGAGCCCGCATGCGCCCGAGAAGGCGGACGCGCAGTAGTGGAGCTCCGCGATCTGCCCTCGGTTGACGAGCTCGCGCGGGCGGCCGGTGATCCGCTCGCGATGGACGCCGCCCGCGTGGTGATCGAGCGGGCGCGGGAGGAGATCCAGGCGGGCTCGGATCCCGGCGATCTCGCCGCGCGGCTGCGAGAGGAGCTGATGGACGCGCGGCGGCCACGGCTGCGACGCGTCATCAACGCAACGGGAGTCGTCGTCCACACGAACCTCGGCCGGGCGCCGCTCGCCGACGAGGCGCTCGCGCGGGTCGTCGAGGCCGGGCGCGGCTACTCGAACCTCGAGTACGACCTCGCCGAGGGCGCGCGCGGCTCGCGCCAGGATCACGTCGCGGCGATCCTGCACCGGCTCACCGGCGCGGAGTCGGCGCTCGTCGTCAACAACAACGCCGCCGCCGTCCTCCTCGCTCTGGCTGCGCTCGGCGAAGGGCGCGAGGTGGTCGTCTCACGCGGAGAGCTGATCGAGATCGGGGACGGCTTCCGCATTCCGGACGTCCTGGCGCGCTCCGGTGCGCGACTCGTCGAGATCGGGACGACGAACCGGACGCGGGCCGCGGATTACGAGCGCGCGATCGGGCCGGAGACGGCGCTGCTCCTGCGCGTCCACCAGTCGAACTTCCGTGTCGTGGGCTTCGAGGAGCGGCCGCGGCTCGAGGAGGTCGCCGCCGTCGCGCGCCGCCACGATCTCCCGCTCGTCGACGACCTTGGTTCGGGTGCCGTAGCGCCGGTCGAGGCCGAGCCCACGGCACGGGAATCGCTCGCGGCCGGCGCCGACCTCGTCTGCTTCTCGGGAGACAAGCTGCTCGGTGGGCCGCAGGCCGGGATCGTGCTCGGCAGCGCCGCGCTCGTCGAGCGGCTGCGCAGGCATCCGCTGCAGCGTGCGCTGCGAATCGACAAGCTCTCGCTCGCCGCGCTCGAAGGCACGCTCCTCCTGCACCTCGAAGCGCCGGAGCGGATCCCTGTCCTGCGCACGCTGGCGCAAGCCACTGACGCGGTGCGCGAGCGCGCTGAGCGGCTCGCGGCGGCGACCGGCGGCGAGGTCGAGGAGACCGTCGGACGCGTCGGCGGCGGCGCGCTGCCGCTGGCGGAGCTGCCGAGCTTCGCCTGCGCGCTCGAGGAGTCGCTCGCAGCTCCGCTTCGCGCGGGCGACCCGCCGGTGGTGGGAGTCGTTCGTGACGGCCGCCTGCTCCTCGACTGCCTGACGCTGACGAACGCGGAGGCCGCCGAGGCCACTGAAGCAGTCCTTGCTAGCCGTCGATGAACGACTACAACCGCCAGCCCGTCGATTTGATCGCAAGCCTCACCGACGAAGGCCAGGTGTGGCCGCTCGATCTCCTTGTCGGCGAGTACGGACCGAGACTGGCGACGCGCGTAATCGCCGATGGGTTCGCTGCTATTCGCCGCGATTCCTATGAAAACCTCGAAGATTCGAGCTTCCTTTCGATCGAGGACGCGACAGTCATCATCAACCGCTCGTACGAGATGTCGGACTACGTCATCGCCGCAGGACCATGGGCGCCAGTAGCTTTGGAAGACGAGCCCAACCTCATCTTCGGCTACTGCTCCGACGAGCCCGACGCCGTTGCCGAGGTACGGCGCCACAACGCGG
>Ga0105240_10016357_pt1 | contig 10045 bp, 7 predicted proteins | sample KBSC54metaG_FD_80426 | JGI IMG/M metagenome (GOLD analysis project Ga0105240, IMG submission 80426) | Corn rhizosphere microbial communities from Kellogg Biological Station, Michigan, USA - KBS C5-4 metaG | ecosystem: Host-associated > Plants > Roots > Rhizosphere > Soil | place: Michigan, USA... | reverse complement strand
TCGGTACATCTTCGGGCGGGTGCTGCAGGTCGGCGTCCATTACCAATACCCACGGCGATTTCGCGCTCGACATCCCGGTGACCACGGCTCCGGAGAGCCCTCCGGTTCGGGCAGCAGCCGGTCTGTGCAGCAGGCGCACCGGGATATCGGCGTCCGCCGAAATCTGGGTAATCACCGACGGCGTATCGTCAGTCGAGTCGTCGACAAAGATGATCTCGTCGATGTTTGCACGCTCGCGCACAGCCTCGAGCCGCCTGACGAGTTCACCGACATTGCCGGATTCGTTGAACGTCGGAACGACAATCGTGACGGAAGACATCGCGTCAGCCTCCGCTCGTGACCGGGGTGAAGACAGACCAGTGGCCCACCAATTGCCCGCGCAGATAGCGCGGCACCTTGGCCGAGACGTGGTAGTAGTCGTGATGCGCCTTCAGGTAATCGAAAACGAACTGCCCGTAAGGCGTCGTCTCGTCGAGGTAGATGACACCGAAGTAGTGCTGGTCGATCGCCTCGGTGTACGCCGGCTTGTTCACTTTGCCGTCGTAGCTGAAGTAGTAGGTGTCGTACCACTGGTTCGGGGCGGTCTGCTTGCGCAGTTCGTACCGTTGCGGTGCGTAGCGTTCACCGAGAATCTTCTTGCCGGGGTGGGCTGCGATCGCGTTCGCGAGCACCGGCCGCAACGGTGCGTCGTTGACCCAGCCGGTCAAGAACTGCTTCGAGTAGTGCAGCCCTGACGCGGCGAGCAGGCTGAGCACGCCGAGCGTCGCCACCGCGAACACGAATGGCACCTTGCGCAGGCCACGTGCGAACAAATCGCCGATCAGTGGTGCAGCAAAGACCACGCCGAAGGCAACGTGCTTCGCGAGCGACGTCGCCTCGCCTATATGCAGCTGGTCAGCGGGGCCGATCACGGCTCCGACGAGCAGCAGGCCGACCAGGGCCCACTGCCTGCGTAGCCTGAACAGCCCGCCGATCAGTGCGAGCAACAGCCACGGGCCGACCCACATCGCCACCTCTTTGGCGAGGAAGCTGGGTGCAGCCGGCCTCAGCACGATGCGGCTGGACGTCGTCGACTGGATGCCGGGCACCATGCCGCGGCCCCACAACTCGATCACCGAGAAACTGATGACAACCGCGGCAACAACAGCGAAAATCCCACGCCGCACGACCTTCCAGCCATACAGCGGCCAACCGACGACGACAGCAATCGCGATAACGATCGGGCCGTAGACAGCGCCGGCGTACTTGGTGAGGAAAGCGAGCGATAGCAGCAGCGCGACCGCCGGCGCCCAGCTGAAGCCGTCGCGCTGCGCGCTGTAGATGGCCAACCACGCGGCGAGCGCGACGAGTGCCATCATCATCGAGTCGTAGGTCGCGAAATGCGAAAGGTAAATGACCGAACCGCACAGGGCTAGGCTCGCGGCTCCGATGATGCCGGCCGTCCGGCCGAACAGCCGATTGCCGACCCCGTAGGTCGCGATCGTTGTGACCATCGCGAAGAACAGGCTTACGTCGCGAGCTGCAGCCAGTCCGCCCACAGCATCTGCCATTGCGGCCAGCACCGGATACAGGCCGGGGGCCCCGGAGAAGAAAGCACCCGGATACTCCGGCAAGAACGTACCGTGCAGCAGGTGCTCGATCATGCGGTGGCCGGTGTAGACGTACAGGCCCTCATCTTCGAACGCGTTGGCGTTCAGGCCATGGCGCAAGGCAAACACTGCCTGCAGAGCGCAGATGAGCGGGAGCCAAGGCCACGGCGAGGAAAAGAAGCGGCGCGCGCGAGACCGGCGGCGGTGGGCCTGATGCCGCGGCGCCTCGATGACGGCATCGGCGCGCAAAGACGTGACTGTCATGCGTAAGCCTCACTGGTCGAGGTGGCGTCGGACGCCGGCTCGATCGGCCCGCTCGACCGCCGGCGACTCCACGGCAGCCGGGCGAGTCCGAGCGCGATCGGCAAGCCTATGTAGAGGTTCAGCACGGCGGTTGCGATGTACGGCCAGTAGCGCAAGAGACCGTATTGCGGTGCGTGCCAGGCGATCGCGCCCCACAGCAGCGCTTGCACCGAGACGAACCACACGGCACCAAGCCGTCTCACTCGGGCCGCGGTCCGCGAACCGGTCGCCGCGCCCGTGGCTACCCAGGAGTCGGTGCGGCCGCGGACGACGTCCCAGAGTGCAACGGCATGGGAGAAGCTGTAGGTCGTCTGAATGCGAGCCAGGCCCAGTAGCGATTCACGTTCAAGCGTGATGAGCGGGACGACGGCCTGCCGCACGATCAGCGCGAGCGCGACGAACACGTAGTTGGACATTCGAACTTGGCCAGCCGCGAAATAGCCCATGATGATGGGCGGAATCAGCATCACGAAGACGTTGACCGCGGTCGTGATGTAGTACAGGAAACCCGACCAGAAGCAAAGCCGCTGCATGACCGACAGGTCGAGCCGATGGAACCGCTTCGAGAAGAGCAGGCTCATGCTTCCGGTGCACCAGCGGTACTGCTGCGTGACGAACTGATCGAACGCGTCAGGGCACATGCCCTTGCTGACGATGGTCGGGACGTAGCGCAACCGGTAACCGACCGCGAGCAGATTGACGCCGGTGTGCACGTCCTCGCTGTGGCCGATCTGCGCGAAGCCGCCCGAGCGCTCGAGGGCCACGCGGCGGTAGAGCGCGCTGGTGCCGACGCAGATCGCTCCGCCACTGCGGTCACGCGACGGCTGCACCCAGCGATAGAACAGGATCTGGGTTGCTCCGGCGGCCCGCTGCAACCAGTTCATCGACTTGAGCACGTCGAAGTACTGCGGCGACTGCACGATCGCGACTTCGGGATCGTCGAGGTATGGCGCGAGTTCGAAGAGGTAGTCACGCCGAGGAACGAAATCTGCGTCGAACACGGCGATGACGTCGCCGCGGGAGTGTTCGAACCCGTAACGGAGATTGCCGGCCTTCTTCAGACGGCCGCGGTCAGGGCGGCTCAGGTATCTGAAGCCGTACGACTCGGCGAGCTCGCGCACGGTCTCGCGGCCGGAATCATCGAGCACGTAGACGACGAGTTCACCGGCCCATTCGAGCCGCGCGATGTGCCGATAGGTGTTCTCCAGCACCTCGAGCTCTTCGCCCGCTGACGGCAAGAACACGTCGACGCTCGGCACGACGTCCGGCATCCAGCCGTCGACGAGCTTGCGGTGATCTGCAAGCGAAACCCTGCGCCGACGTGAGGCTGTGAGCAGCGACACCGTCGTGCCCGCCGTGCTCACCAGCAACGGGATAAACAAAAAGGCGACCCAATACCGGCGCATCACGAACAACGAAACGCTGATCACGATCAGGATGTAGCCGAGGAACGACAGTGGCGTCACCCAGCGATGCTGGGGGCCGAGATAGAGATCGCGCTCAATGTCGTCGGGCGGCGCAGGAAGATATCGCTTCGAGGCGCCCTGCGTCGATTCGAGCGCAGCCGCGGTCGACGGCCGTTCGGCCGTGATCTGGTTCATGGATTGTCTCCAAAAATGGCATGCCAGAGGCAGCGAGCGTCAAGCGGGTCAAGCGGCTAAAGCGCGCGAGGCGCGCAAGGCGCATAAAGGCAGGGCAAACAAAGAGCGCGACCGGCGCAGAGCACGGTGCGCCAAAGCCTGAACAATCAGCCCTGAGTCAGCTGACGCCTACGAGGGCAACTGATGCCGAGGGCGAAGCGAGATCGAGTTCTCTATCGCGCGGCACGAGCACAGGCCACACCTACAGGTGGACACGGCTCGTCATCGGATCGCTCGGCGGCGGTACGGACGCTTACGCCGCCGCCCCTACCCGCGGCGCGTGAGCATCGAACAGATCGCGGGTGCCGGTGACGGCGGGCGATCGTGCTGGGCATCGCCGTGGGGCAGATCATGGCGTACCTCCCTCCCTTTGCACGAGTTGGCCCATGGAGCATGACCAGACGTAGTCAGAATGGGCAGTTGTAACCATAGACGACACCATCTGCCCGGTCTATTTCGAGAAGGTGAAATCGGCGCAGCCAGTGGGTTAATCTCAAATTGTCCTAAGCCGATTCACAGGCATGTAGCCGACAGCGAATCCACGCGGCGTGCGATCCAAACGGCGGCGATTTGCCGCCGTCGTGATAGATCGATTAGTGGCAGTTCCCTTTAACTTGCTCGAGAAGCGTTTCCGGCCACGATTGCGCGGGCATGCCGGGCGGTTTAACCACACAGCGTTCGGTTCAACGGCAGCGTCGCGCGAGTCGCAGCGCGCCCACTACGAGCGCGACGGCGGCGCCAAGCCGGCCCGCGACTGCGATCTCGTTACGCAGTCGGTCGGGCGACTCATCCTGGATGCGCGCATGGAACTCGTCGATCGCGGGCGGAAAGGGCGAGCGGCCGAAGAACAACTGCGCCGGCTTGTCGGCGTCCGGCAGACAAGAGCCCAACATCGCCGCGATCACCGAGGCTCGGCGCGAGGACGGCACGACACGCGCGACGAGCCCGACTGCCGCAAGGCCACATAGCCCGTCGACGACGGCGACGCGGAGGAACAACCGCTTGTCCTGGTCGGCGCCCCAGTGCGGGACGGCGTCGAGCGCGAAGTGGCTTGCCAGGCCGAGTGTGGTGGCGGTCACACAGCGGCGCGGCGGCACGGCAAGGCCGATCACCGCGCCGGTCAAGACGTGGTTGGTGATCAGCACAGCGCCGTCAGAACAGCGCCCGGCTCAACGCAGCGCGCGCCGGCCCGAGTGCAGGCTCGTCGGGGCCGGCGGCGTCGAAGAGGCCCAGCAGGTGCACACGGGCGCGGTCGCGATCGGCACCGCTGGTGCGCACCACGACGTTGACCAGCCGCTGAAAAGCCTCGGCAACCTTGCCTTCGAGCATGTCGACGTCGGCCGCCGCGAGCTGCGCATCGACGTCGTCAGGCTGCGCCTGCGCCGCCGCCCGCGTCGCTTGCGGGTCGAGATGCTCAGCTCTCTTGAAAAGCCGGACGCCGGCGAGCGCGCCGACCGCCATCGGCTCGCCCGGCGTGTTGGCCAGGATCGCCTCATAGGCCTGCTCAGCGGCCTCGTAGTCGCCCTGCTCGAAGGCACTGGCCGCAGCGACGTAGGCCGGGTCGTCGGCGAGCGTGGGCGGCCCGCTTGTGCTGCCGGCCGAACCGTCGGGACGCTCGGCGCCGGTGGCCTCGAGCAGCTGGTCGAGCCAGCCCCTGACCTCGGGCTCTGGCACCGCGCCGGTGAACTCCCCGACGATGCCGCCCTGCCACACGGCCTTCACCGCCGGAATGCCCTGAACCCCGGCCGCGGCAGCGAGCCGCTGGTTCGTGTCGCAGTCGATCTTCGCGAGGACCCAGGCGCCGCCGTCTGCCTCGGCGAGCTTCTCGAGGATGGGGCTGAGCTGCTTGCAGGGCCCGCACCAGGCCGCCCAGAAGTCGATGACCACCGGCACGCTCATGGAGCGCTCGATCACGTCGCGCTGGAACGTCTCTTCTGTGACGTCGATCACGGTGACCGGCTGGTTTCCGACGTCCGGCGGTTGTTGTGGTGAGCTGGACGGCGACGAAGGTGCGGGCGCGGCCGGCGGCCGGCGTCCAGCGAGCGAGTCGAGCGGGACGGCGCCCGCGAACCTCGGCGAGTAGTTCATGTCTCCATCATCGACTACGGGCGGGCGTGACGCGAAAGCGATGTCGACCGCCTAGACGCGAGGTGGCTCGGTGTAGGCGCCCCACTCACCGACCAGGAGCTGGCACATCTCGCCCAACGTCGCTTCGGCCCGGGCGGCGTCGAGCAGCGGCTCGATCAGGTTGGCGTCAGAGTGCACGGCCTCGCGGACCTTCGCGAGTGCGACCTCGACCGCCTCGTTGTCGCGCCCGGCTTTACGCTCGGCCAGGGCGGTGCGCTGCTCGCGCTCGACCTCGTGCGACACCCGCAGGATTTCGAGCGGAGGCTCGACCGCCTCGGTATACGCATTGACGCCGACGATCTTCTGCTCGCCGGATTGCAAGGCTTCGTGCTCCCGGAACGCGGCATCAGCGATGTTGCCGGTGAACCAGCCGTCGTCGATGCCGCGGAGGATGCCGGCAGTCATGGTGCCGTCATTACCGAGTTTGCGGATGCGTTCGAAGATCTGCTCGGCTTCGGCCTCGATGCGATCGGTCAGAGCCTCGACGAACCACGACCCGCCGAGCGGATCGACGACGTTGGTGACCCCGGTCTCCTCCATCAGCACCTGCTGGGTACGCAAGGCGATCGCGGCGGCACGTTCACTCGGCAGGGCGAGCACTTCGTCGAGTGCGTTCGTGTGAAGTGAGTTCGTGCCGCCAAGCACAGCAGCCAGCGCCTCGACCGCCGTCCGCACGATGTTGTTGTCGGGCTGTTGTGCAGTAAGGGAGACGCCTGCGGTCTGGGTGTGGAAGCGAAGCCATTGCGCGCGCTCGGTTTTGGCGCCGTAGGTGTCGCGCATCCAGCGCGCCCAGATCCGCCGGGCGGCCCGAAATTTCGCTATCTCCTCGAAGAAGTCGATGTGCGCGTCGAAGAAGAACGAAAGCTGCGGAGCAAATATCTCGATGTCAAGGTTTCGAGACAGCCCGAGTTCGACGTACGCGAAGCCGTCGGCCAACGTAAACGCAAGCTCCTGTGCCGCCGTCGAGCCGGCCTCGCGGATGTGGTAACCCGACACGGAAATTGGCTTGTACGCAGGCATTTCGGCGGCACAGAACTCCATGAGGTCGCCGATGAGCTTCAGGTGCGGCTGCGGCGGGAACAACCACTCTTTCTGCGCGATGTACTCCTTGAAGATGTCGGTCTGGAGTGTGCCGTTGAGATCTTTGGCTTTGGCGCCCTGCCGCTCGGCGGCGACGACGTACATGCAGAAGATCGGGATCGCCGGGCCGCTGATGGTCATCGACGTCGTGACGTCGGCGAGTCGTATGCCGTTGAACAGCACCTCCATGTCGGACGCCGAGTCGATGGCCACTCCACAGTGGCCGACCTCGCCGAGTGCCCGCGGATCATCGGAGTCGCGGCCCATCAGGGTCGGCATGTCGAACGCTACGGAAAGGCCGCCGCCACCAGCGCCGAGCAGCATGCGGTAGCGCTCGTTCGTCTGCTGGGCGTTACCGAAGCCCGCGAATTGGCGGATCGTCCACGGTCGCCCGCGGTACCCACTGGCGTACAGGCCGCGGGTGAACGGAAACTCGCCCGGCCAACCGACGCGGTCGAACCTCGGGTCGTCGCTGCCAGCCGGCGGCCCGTACACCGGCTCGACCGGGATGCCCGAGCGGGTCTCGCGCTGGGGCGGGCTGGCAGCGTCGTATCGCCGCTGCCACCGCTCACGGCCGGCTTCGATGTCTCGGGCGTCCACGCCGCCTCCCAATGGAGTCCTGTCTCGATACTAGGACGTCCAACTAGTTCGCGGGGCCAGACGGAACGCTCAGCCCCCCCGATCGCCCGGACGGCTCCCAACCCGACTCGCGAGCCCGAGCCACGGCCGCGAGCTGCGACCGCACGTCGAGCTTGAGCAAGATCCCGCGCACGTGCGTGCGCACGGTGGCTTCGCCGACGAACAGCGCACGGCTGATTTCGTCGACCTGACGACCGTGCATCAGCTCGGCGAGCACCTCACACTCTCGGTCGGTGAGCGTCTCGAACGGCGCCAACCGGCGGTCGCGTGCGGCTCGTTCGCGCCTGCTCTCGAGCAGCAGATCGAGCCGGCGCTGCGCCGGCAGCACCCGCTCGCCACGAGCCGCGAGCCGCACGTGCTCGACCAGGAACTCGAGCGGTTCGGCCTTCGCGATGACACCTGACGCGCCGAGCTCGAGGCAATGGCCCAGCCGCGCGTCGTCCGTAGAACCGGTGAGCACCACGGCCCGCGCGCCGGCTGCAACGAAGGGCGCGATCAACGCGCCGCCGTCACCGATCGCACCGCCGAGGTCGAGATCGAGCAACACGACATGCGGGCGGTGCTGCAGGCACGCCTCGACGACGGCATCGGCGTTAGTGAGCTCGACGGCGCGAACGTCGGCACCCTCGGCCGCGAGCGATAAACGCAAGCTTTGTGCAAGCAGTGCATGATCTTCGACAAGACAAAGGCGGACGCCGAGCAGGCGCCGACTCTCGACCGGCTCGACTCCTGGCGCTGAGGTCATCGCGCCTCGGTCGCGTGCACAACGACCGCCGAGCGCAGCAACAGTTCGAAGCTCGTACCCGTGGTGGTTTGGGCAAGCCGAAGCCGGGCGCCCTGCTCGCGCGCAAGCCGGGCACAGATCGCAAGGCCGAGCCCGTGCCCGTCCTGGCGGATTGGCTCCGCGGCGTCGGCCGGCTGCGCCTGTCGCGGGATTGCAACCTCACCGCCGGCCGGGTCACCGTCGGCGAGCAGGATCGCGACGCGTTGCCTGACACTGTCGGGCAAGCCCGGCCCATCGTCGGTTACGACGACGCGCACCGCGCCGGGAGCCGCCTCCGCGACGACGGTAACTGTCGCCCCGGGTGCGTGCCTGCGCACGTTGGTCACGAGGTTTTGCACCAGCGCCGCAGTGGCGTCGGCGTTGCCAATGACCTCGACGTCGGGCAAGTCGGCGTTCACGACAGTGCCACGAGCGCGCTCGGCAGTGATCACCGGCTCGACAACGGCACGCAGGGCGAACGGTTCTTCCTCGGCCGGACCGGCGCTGATCGCGTGCTGCAGCCGACCGATCTCGGAAAGCAGAGCGGCCTCGAGTTGGTGCTGCTCGCTCACATCAAGAAATCCCCGATAGCGCGTCAGCGTCGTCGTCGCGCCCTGGATGCCGGCGATCAACGACCGCAGGTCGTGTCGACGCTCCTCGATGTTGCGGCGCTGCTCGGCGAGGCCGCTCGCAATGCGGTCGCGTGCGGCGCGCAACTCGCGCTGCCGGCTCCTCGAGGTGCGCCGGGCACCGACCACCGACCGCATCGCCACGACGAACAACAGTGCCCATCCGAGCAGGACGACACCCCGCGCGCAGCTGAAAGCCCATGACGCGACGTGGTCACTCGAGAAAAGCCGACCAGCAGTACGGTCGAGGGCCGCGACACCGAACGCGCAGAGCGCAAGGGCGAGAGTCTTGCGATCGATTGCTGACAAATCACGGCTGCGTCGGCAGATCTGGGCAGCAGCGAACCACATCGCGGCACTCGCGACGCCACCGACGATCACCATGGCCCGAGGCGCATCAGGAGCCAACTCGATGGCCAAGACGACGGCGACCACGAGCGCGCTCGTAGCTCCGATCAAGACAGCGAGTGTGCGGAACGGACGCAACGACGTGTCGACGTCTGGCGACCGGCGGGCACGGCGAAGCATTGCGGTTGCCACGATCGGGGGCAACAAGGCGATGAACGTGGCGATCGAGTCGCGGCTCATCGAACTGAGCGGCGTGCCGGCAATCTCGGCCATGACCCAACCCGGCACCAGCGCGAGCCCAACGTAGGCAGGCCAGGCGCGGCCAGACAAGGTCCAAGCACCCAACCAGCCGGCGATGGTGGCTAGCCCGAGCACACCGGAAACAGTCGCGATTGGCCAGCCGTCACCCGGCAGCCGGCCGGGAAGGGAGTTCGCTAGGGCCGGTAGACAGGCGAGAAGAACAGTCGCCGCAGCACAAACAAGTAAGTAACTCGAGCCCGACTTACCGGGCGAATCGGTCACACTGACGGCGCGCCTATCAGCACCGGCAAAGCTTGCGATCGTTGCAGTCCCCACGTTTGCAGACGCTAGACCCGGCATCCGACAGTGTCATCGGCCCTTTGGGCGGTCGTCGCATGACTACAAGGACCCTCGGCCATACCGTTCGGGCTAGTCGTTTCGGCATTCGTGACTAGAGCCTGCTCTGTTCGTGCGCCACACCGTACGTTGTTCGTCGCACGACACGTCTCCCCAATTTTGTCGATGCCTGGTTCGGCGATCGTCGTCAGCCTTGGACTGAATAGCGCCGTCCTGGCGTGGTTCTTCATCGCACGGAGGGGACAGGAACATGGCAATTAGCAAGGCATGGCGGCTCGGCGGCTTCATCGCCGCACTCGGCGCGTCGGGCGCGCTGATCGCATCGGCCAC
>Ga0105240_10016355_pt1 | contig 10045 bp, 6 predicted proteins | sample KBSC54metaG_FD_80426 | JGI IMG/M metagenome (GOLD analysis project Ga0105240, IMG submission 80426) | Corn rhizosphere microbial communities from Kellogg Biological Station, Michigan, USA - KBS C5-4 metaG | ecosystem: Host-associated > Plants > Roots > Rhizosphere > Soil | place: Michigan, USA... | reverse complement strand
AGCTGAGGGTCGTCCTCCCTGCTCTTATAGCTGACGAAGGGCAGGTGGTCGAAGAGGGGCTCGACGATCTTTTTGATGCTATCGAACGGAATGTCCCGCATATAGTCGTTGTCGAGCCGGAAATCGCCCGGCTTTTCGGTCCATTCGTGCGTTTCGGTGGTGTACCACTGGCGCGTTTCCTTGTCGAAATGGTTCTGGAAGAGATAGACGCGGCTAACCATCGCCGTGCTGCCCAGCACCTGTATGGAATCGTTGATGGCCTGATTCAGGTCCGTGTTGATCAGCAGGGAATGGGTCGCCTGCGCCACGGCGTGCAGCAGGTGGTCCTTCTTCTTCAGTTTTTCCTGTGCGATCTTCTGGTCGGTGATGTTCCGGGAAGTACAGATCAGCTTGACCAGCTGTTCTTCGTCCACGATGGGTTTGACGATGCTTTCCAGCCAGACATAGGTACCGTTGCGGCGCAGTACGCGATAGCGAACGGTGATGCTGGTCTCCCGCGAGATCGAAACTTCGGCAAAAGCCGGGACCTGATCGACGGGCAGGAATTTATGCCGGTCTTCCGGGTGTACATATTGTTCGAATGAGCGGCCGATGATATCGTCCACTTCGTAGCCGAGAACCGTGGTCACGGACGGGGAAAGATACCAGATGGTCCCGTCGACGGCGTGCACGCTGATGATGTCCTCGGAGTTCTCGGCGAGCAGACGGAATTTTTGTTCGCTGTTCAGCAGTGCGTTCTCCGCCTCTTTCTGGAAGGTGATGTCCTGGGCGATCCCGAACTCTATCTGTTCGTCCACCACCTTACCTTTTACCGAAAGATAGCGCATCCATCCCTGTTTGGTGATGACGCGGCAGGAGAGGGAGGTCTCATAGCCGATGTTCTCCTTGTGCTGGATAGCCCTGGCGAACTCCTCCGCGACGTGGTTGAAATCCTCGGGGACGACGTATACGTGCATGAAACTATCGAACGATATCTTGTCCGGATCTTCCTCGTCCATGGCGAGCAGCGCCTTGAACTCCTTGCTGAGCGAGAGCTCGTTGTTCATGAAATCCAGTTTCCAGGAGCCCATCTTGGCATAGGTCATGGCATAGGAGAGGGTGCGGATCGCCTCCTCTTTGCCCTGTTCCATCTGCAGTTTTTCCGACACGTTGAGGCCGATGCCCTGTATCTCGTTGACCTCGCCGTTCTCTCCCAGCAGGGCCAGAAACTCCCATTCGGTCCAGAGAAACTCCCTCGTATGGCCGATGGGCTTGCGGATCAGCAGGCGGGCTACCTTCCCCGGGTTGTTCCAGCAGTCGTTGGCGACCTGCTGACAGCGGTTGAGGTCTTTCGGGAAGATCGTGGTATAAAAAAGGATCGTGTGTATCTCCTGTTCCGTATAGCCGAAGGTCTTAAGAAAAGCGGGGTTGGCATAGGTGAAATGCCCCGCGCGGTTGATGCGGATGACATAGTTGGTCTGCGAGCGCAGGATGGATGCCAGGAATTTCTTTTCGTTGAGCAGCTCGTTGCGGGCTTTCTGCAGTTCCTTATAATTCTTTTCGCCTTTTTTAAATGCGGGCTCCAGCACGAGGATGACGAGACCGATGATGGCGAGGAGCAGCGAGATCATCTTGCCGGTGTCGATGGTAGCGACTTCGGCGTTCTTCTCCCGGACCAGCTCGGAATAGTGCTGGTTGATCTCGTCCATGAGGGAGCTATATTTTTGTTCGTTGTAGAGAATATCGCGGAGATAGAGTTTTTTGTTCATCACCAGCAGACCGGAGTCGGCCTGTGTCAGCTCGAGCCCGATGGCCATGATCGACTGGAAATAGGACTGGGAGGTAGAGAGCAGCAGCTTGATCTGGAAGATCTGCTGGGGGACGGGCGGCGGTGTCGCGCTGGCCTGCTGCTGTAGCTGGGTCTGCAGTCGCTGCAGGGCTTCCAGCTGTGCGGAGAGGCTGTCGCGGATGGGGGACGCCGGGGTCTGTCCGGGATTGTTCAGTAAAAGAATGGATTCCTTGGCGATACGCTGGCTGAGGGCCTGCTGCTGGGCAGACCGATTGATAGACTCAATCAGCTCCTTGTTTTCCAGGGACTTAATATGATTAAAGTAGTACCCAAAGAAATTAAAAAGGAGTACAAGTACCAGTAAGACTACCGATATGCGAATCAGTTTGCGAAAAGGGCTTTTCATTGAATATTAAGCTGATCTTAACCTATAGGAACGCAAAATCGGCATTTTAAGTTTCTATGACCGCAAAAAAAGGCCGGGCCGCCGGCAAACCGACGCCTGGAAGGGCTTTTAGTATTGATTATTAATAGTTTATGACCTGCTCTTCGATCGCAGCCGGGATCTCGCGCCATTCGTACTGCTGGTTTCGCAGCTGGGGCTCGAAGCCGGCTTCGCGAATAGCCTCCTGTATCCCCTTCGCGGTAAACCGGTGGGGGGCCCCGGCGGCGCTCACGACGTTCTCTTCCAGCATGATACTGCCGAAGTCATTGGCGCCGGCCTGAAGGCAGATCTGCGCCGTTTGCTTCCCGACGGTGAGCCAGGAGGCCTGGATATTTTTGACGTTGGGCAGCATGATGCGGCTGATGGCGATCATGCGGATATATTCCTCCGGCGTGGTCAGGTTGTGTACGCCGCGAATGCGGGTCAAAAGAGTATCGACGTCCTGGAATGTCCAGGGGATGAAGGCGAGAAAACCCTTTGCGTCGGCCGGCTTACGGGACTGCACCTCGCGGATCTTTATCAGGTGCTCCATCCTTTCCTCCAGGGTCTCGACGTGTCCGAACATCATGGTCGCGGAGGTGGTGATATGGAGCTTGTGGGCTTCGTGCATGATATCGAGCCATTCCTGGGCTCCGCATTTGCCTTTGCTGATGAGGCGGCGGACGCGGTCAACCAGTATCTCGGCGCCTGCTCCCGGAAGGGAATCCATGCCAGCGGCCTTCAGCTGCGCCAGCACGTCGTGGTGGCTCATTTTTTCCAGCTTGCAGATATGGGCTACTTCGGGGGGACCGAGGGTGTGGAGTTTGAGGTGCGGGTATAATTCCTTCAGCTGGCGGAACAGCGTGGTATAGAAGCTGAGGCCCAGTTCAGGGTGGTGTCCGCCCTGGAGGAGCAGCTGATCGCCGCCCCAGCGGAAGGTCTCTTCTATCTTCCTTTTATAGGTATCGATATCGGTGATATAGGCATCTGCGTGGCCGGGTATCCGGTAGAAGTTGCAGAATTTGCAGTTTGCGATGCAGACATTGGTCGTATTGACGTTGCGGTCGATCTGCCAGGTCACTTTTCCGTGAGGAACCTGCTGCTTGCGCAGCTCGTCGGCTATATACATGAGTTCGGTCAGGGGAGCCTGTTCGAACAGGAATACGCCTTCTTCGACGGACAGGAATTCTTTTTTCAGCGCTCTATCGTATAATCCGGATAAATTCATTGTGACCAGTGGTTTAGAAATGCTGGGCAAATGTACTATATTTAAGAGGCCAAGATCACACTAACTATGCTTAGCCAGAAAAATCACCTTTCACTGTTGTCTTCCCGACTGAAGATCCGTACTTACCGGAAGCTTCTTTTTATGCCGGTCTTTCTCATGCTCTTCACCGGACGGTCGGTCGGGGCGCAGGAGACATTTACACAGCCGGCGAAACTAATTACAACTTTTCCCTTTACAATGTTCACGGGCGGCGTTATCCTGCTGAGGGCGCAGCTGGACAATTTTGCCGATACGCTGAATTTCATCCTGGACACGGGCAGCGGGGGCATCTCGCTGGATTCGTTGACCTGTCTGCGGCTCAAACTGACGCCGCAACCATCGGACAGGACGATACTCGGGATCGCAGGAGTGAGACAGGTGAAATTCCTTTACAACGAAAAGCTGCACCTGCCGGGGCTTACCGTGGACAGTCTGAATTTTCACGTCAACGACTATGATATCCTTACCAGCGTATATGGAGAGAAGATCGACGGGATCATCGGGTATAGTTTTTTTACCCGGTATATCGTTCAGATCAACTATGACAGCCTCCGGATATCGGTGTATTCAAAGGGGACGTTCCGCTATCCCAAGGGCGGGTATATGCTGCGGCCCGTGATCGCCAGCCTGCCCATCATGTCGGCCCAGGTCTCGGACGCCCGGAAGGTCGAGAACCGATTTTATTTCGACACGGGGGCTGGTCTCTGCAGCCTGCTTTCCACAGACTTTGCCACCGACAGCAACCTGCTGGATTCCAGGAAAGCAAGTTTTTTCACCCAGGCGCAGGGGCTGGGTGGAAAGGCTACCATGAAGCTGACGACCCTGCGGGAGGTCAGGATCGGACCCTTCAAATTCCGCAAAGTGCCTACCTATATTTTTGACGATCAATACAATGTGACCTCATATCCCAATCTCGGCGGGCTGATCGGCAACGATATCCTGCGGCGGTTCAACGTCATCCTCAACTATGACCGTCGGATGATCTACCTGACCCCCAACTCACACTACCGGGAACTGTTCGACTACTCCTATACCGGGCTGGGCATCTACTGGATCGACGGGGAGATAAAGGTGGGGGACGTCATGAAGGACTCGCCGGCGGATAAGGCGGGGCTGAAGGAGGACGACATCGTCCTGGCGGTTGGCAACAATTTCAGCAATAACATTCAGACATACAAGAACTTACTACAAAACCCCGGGGACAGGGTGAAGATCATCGTCAAGAGAAATGGCGAGCTCCAGCAGACGTTCCTGAAGGTAAAGAGTATTAAATAGCATAAATTGCAACCCCGCCCGGGACTTTTGCTCCCCGGGAACGGAGTGCAACTATGATAAAATTTGAGAAATTCAGCCTTTCCAACGGTTTAAGAGTTATAGTCCATGAGGACGTTTCCACCCCAATGGTCGTTGTAAATGTACTTTATGACGTCGGCGCCCGGGACGAGGACCCGAAAAGGACCGGATTTGCCCACCTGTTCGAGCACCTGATGTTCGGCGGTTCCGTCAATATCGAAGACTTCGAAACGCCCTTACAGCTGGCGGGAGGAGAGAATAACGCCTACACGACCAACGACTTTACCAACTACTATATCCAGCTGCCCGCGGAGAATATCGAGACCGCTTTCTGGCTGGAGAGCGACCGCATGCTTTCGCTGGCCTTCAGCGAGAAGAGCCTCGAAGTGCAGCGCAAGGTGGTGATGGAAGAGTTCAAGGAGCACTATATCAACAAGCCATACGGGGACGTCTGGTTCAAGATGCGGGAGATGGTGTACAAAAAGCATCCCTACCGCTGGATGACGATCGGCAGCGAGCTGTCCCATATCGAGGAGGCCCGGCTGGAAGACGTAAAGAATTTCTTTTTCAAATACTACCGGCCCGTGAATGCCATCCTGGTCGTGGCCGGGAAGGTTACCGTGCAGCAGGCGAGGCAGCTGGCGGAGAAGTGGTTTGGGGATATTGCCGCCGGAGAAAAATACGAGCGCGACCTGCCGGCCGAGCCCGCACAAAAAGAGGCCCGGAAGATGGAGGTCACCGCGGATGTGCCGCTGGATGCACTCTATAAATGCTATCCGATGGCGTCCAGGACGGAGAAGGGCTATTATACAGCGGACCTGATCACCGAGGTGCTGGGTGGCGGGGCTTCTTCGCGGTTATTCCAGTCCCTTGTAAAAGAAAAGAAACTGTTCAGTCAGATAGAGTGCTATCATACGGGTTCGGTAGATCCCGGCCTGGTTGTCGTCGAAGGCAAACTGATAAAAGGAGTGAGCCTCGAGGACGCGGACGCCGCCGTCGTCGAGCAGCTGGAGTTGCTGAAGGCCGCGCCTATTACGGAAGAAGAGCTGACGAAGATCAAGAACAAGACCGAGTCGGCGATCGTGTTCGAGGACATGAGCGTGATGAACCGGGCGAATTCGCTGGCGATCTACGAGCTGCTGGGAGACGTGAATATGATGAACACCGAGCTGGGGAAATACCAGGCCGTTACCGCGGAGGAGATCCTCGAAGCGAGCCGCCGGCTGTTCGATGTAAAGAACAGCAATACCTTGTATTACCGCAGTGAAAAAAAGAGCTAGAATGGCACAAAAAAAGAGTATGCTTAACAGAACGATCGCACCACCGATAAAGGACGCAGTAGAATTTGAACTGGTATTACCGCCTTATCAGAAACATACCCTGAAGAACGGGATCGAAGTATATATGGTCGACCTTGGGAATGTCGACGCGATGATGATCAACTGGATCTTTGACGCCGGCAACAGCTATGAGAAGAAGCACGGGGTCGCGGCGGCTGTCAGCAGTCTGCTGAAGAACGGGACCTCGAAGAGGAGTGCATTCCAGATCAACGAGCATTTCGAGTACTACGGCGCCTATCTCAACCGCAGCTCGCAGCACGAGACGGCGGAGATCACCCTGCACTGTCTTAACAAGTATGTGGCCGAGCTGCTGCCCGTGGTTGCCGAATTGGTCACCGACTCGGTCTTCCCGCAGGAAGAGCTGGATATTTATAAGAAGAACTCCCAGCAGCGGCTGCAGGTTAGCCTCAAGAAAAGCGATTTTGTGGCGGGTCGGCTCATCGAAGCCTATCTGTATGGCGAGGAACACCCGTACGGCAAGTACAGCAGGATGGAGGACTATCAGCAGCTGCAGCGTGAGGACCTGGTTGATTTTTATAATGCCTTCTATCAGAAGGGCGCCTGCCGGATCATCGTCTCCGGCAAGCTGCCGGCGGATCTGGTGTCGCTGCTGGACCGCTGGTTTGGGGAGCTACCCTTACGGGTACCCGGGGGACAGCCGCCTTCTTTCCCTATAAAGCCTGCCGGCGGACCGCGGAAATACAATGTTGTCAATGATCCCAATGGCGTGCAGGGCTCTATCCGTATCGCGCGGAATTTCCCCAACCGGCACCACCCGGATTTTCAGCGCGTACAGGTACTGAATAACGTTTTTGGCGGATATTTCGGGTCGAGGCTGATGGCGAATATCCGCGAGGAGAAGGGCTACACCTATGGCATTTACAGCTATCTGATGAATAATATCCAGGAGAGCGGGCTGATGATCAGTACGGAGGCGGGGAAGGAAGTTTGTGCGGCGGCTATCCAGGAGGTTTATAACGAGATGGAGAGCCTGCGTGACGAGCCGATCGACGACGAAGAGCTGCAGATGGCGCGGAATTTTGCGATAGGTACCGTATTGGGGGACCTGGACGGGCCGTTCCATGTGGCGGGTCGCTGGAAGAACATCATTCTGAACGGGCTCGGCTCCGACTATTTTGAAAAAAGCATCGAAATCGTCAAGACAATCACGCCGGAGGAGTTGCAGGCGCTGGCGAAGACGTACCTGAATCCGGAGGATTTTTATGAGTTGGTGGTAGTGTAGGGGTCGAGTGAACCACACGGTTCACGCGACGTGTAATTCGAGTTGGTGATAGTATAAATATGGCTTAACTTGAACAAAACTATCAAATGAATTTCCTGCTCCGCATTGTTATTACGGCGGTAGTTGCATTTGCGTTGTCTTCTGTTCTCCCGGGCATTCATATCAATACTTTCTGGACGGCGATCGTGCTATCGCTTGTGCTGGCTTTTCTGAATTTTTTGCTGAAGCCCATTCTGATCATTCTGACCCTTCCGATCACAATTGTTACCTTTGGTTTCTTCCTCTTTATAATCAACGCCCTCATCGTACTGCTTGCCGGTAAATTTGTGAAGGGATTCGAAGTGGACAGCTTTGGATGGGCACTGCTGTTCAGTCTTCTTTTGTCCCTGCTGACATCACTCCTTTACAAAGACAAAGACAGGGAGGAACGGGCAGATAAATACTAAACAGCCGGGAGGAGTCCTATGTATTTCGAGAGAAAACAGCTTAACAACGACGAACTGGTCCGCATTTACAAGAGTCTTTTACTGCCAAGGATCATCGAAGAGAAAATGCTGGTGCTGTTGCGTCAGGGACGGATCAGCAAATGGTTCAGCGGCATCGGACAGGAGGCTATCGCGGTCGGGGCCACGCTGGCGATGGACCGGGAGGAGTGGATACTGCCGCTGCACCGGAATCTGGGCGTTTTTACCGGGCGCGGAATGCCTTTATCCCGTCTTTTTCTCCAGTGGCAGGGCAGCCCCGCGGGTTATAGCAAGGGCCGCGAACGGAGCTTTCATTTTGGCAGCCGCGAGCACGCCATCTGCGGGATGATCTCTCATCTCGGACCACAGCTGGGGGTAGCCGACGGCATCGCGCTGGCCTACAAGCTGGCGAAGAAGAATAAGGCAGCACTCGTCTTTTCGGGCGACGGGGGCACCAGCGAAGGAGATTTTCACGAAGCATTGAATGTGGCGTCGGTCTGGGACCTGCCCGTTATCTTTTTGGTTGAGAACAACGGCTATGGCCTGAGCACGCCTGTCTCCGAACAGTACCGCTGCGAGAGTCTGGTGTATAAGGCGGAGGGATATGGCATGGAGGGGGTTCGCATCGACGGAAATAACATTCTTACCGTTGTCGATACACTGCGGGGTATACGGGAGTATTGTATCAAATACCAGCGCCCCTATCTGGTGGAGTGCATGACCTTCCGGATGCGGGGGCACGAGGAGGCCAGCGGGACCAAATATGTGCCGCAGGAGTTGCTCGAGGACTGGGGGAAAAAGGATCCGATCGCCAATTTTGAGAACTGGCTCCGCGGGGAAGGGGTGTTGACTGAGGAGGCCATACAGCATATCCATGAGGAGACGAAGCAGAGGATCGAGGAGGAGTTGAGCGGGGTTTTGGACCCTGTGAATATAGTGCCGGATACGGAGGACGAGTTGGGGGATGTATATGCGCCGCGGGCAGGGGAGGCCCTCGCGTATGCAACGGGAGCAGCGGGTTCCCTGGCGGCGGGATCTGACGGGCCGGAAGAAGGGGGGGAGAGCCACGGCCCCGAAAAACGCTTTGTCGACGCCATCACCGAAGGGCTGAACCAGTCGATGGTGCGCCACGACAATCTTATCCTGATGGGCCAGGACATCGCGGAATATGGCGGAGCCTTCAAGATAACCGAAGGATTTGTGCAGCAGTTCGGCCCGTCACGGGTTCGGAATACGCCGCTGTGCGAGAGCGCGATCGTCGGCTGCGCGCTCGGCCTGAGCCTGGAAGGCTATAAGAGCGTTATGGAAATGCAGTTTGCGGATTTTGTGACGGCGGGTTTTAATCAGATCGTAAACAATCTGGCCAAGATATACTATCGCTGGGGGCAGCCGGCCGATGTGGTGATCCGGATGCCGACGGGCGCCGGTGTGGCTGCGGGACCGTTTCATTCTCAAAGCAACGAGGCCTGGTTCGTGCATACGCCCGGCCTCAGGGTCGTCTATCCTTCGACCCCGCGGGATGCGAAGGGGCTGCTGATCGCCGCGATCAATGATCCCAATCCCGTATTGTATTTCGAACACAAGGCGCTTTACAGAAGCATCAGCGGGCCGGTGCCGGAAGATTATTATGAAGTAGAGATCGGGAAGGCGAGAGTGGTGCAGGAAGGGGAGGACGTCTCCGTTATTACGTATGGCGCCGGGGTGCACTGGGCGGCGGATTATGCAAAGGCTCACCCCGAACTCTCTATAGACATTCTGGATTTGCGTTCGCTGCTGCCGGTAGACCATGATGCGATACGGGCTGCCGTGGGCCGGACCGGCAAAGTGCTGGTCCTGCATGAAGACACGCTTACCGGCGGCATCGGCGCAGAGATCGCGGCGTGGATCAGCGAGTTTTGTTTTCAGATGCTGGACGCACCGGTGCTGCGATGCGCGTCGCTGGATACGCCGATACCGTTCAACGCTCAACTCGAGAGAAATTTTTTAGCAGTGTCGCGTCTCGACAGCTATATAAAAAAATTAATGGATTATTAAAAGCTGCAAACCAGAGCGGTCAAGTTTTGCACTTTTAGCGCACATTGTTTGAAATATGAATGAAGATTACATATCTTTATGTAAATAGGATAAGGTTTAATGGTTATGGAACTGATTAGGGCAACCTCCCCCCTCAAAGGGAGGTTTTTTCTTGAAGTCCTATAAGGTATTACTTACTCTTCGTCTTTTTATTCTCCAATTAATTTGATGGT
>Ga0105240_10016353_pt1 | contig 10046 bp, 5 predicted proteins | sample KBSC54metaG_FD_80426 | JGI IMG/M metagenome (GOLD analysis project Ga0105240, IMG submission 80426) | Corn rhizosphere microbial communities from Kellogg Biological Station, Michigan, USA - KBS C5-4 metaG | ecosystem: Host-associated > Plants > Roots > Rhizosphere > Soil | place: Michigan, USA... | reverse complement strand
TGGGTTCGGCAGAAATCGCGCGTCGCATCCATGTAGGCGCGGATGCCGGGAAAGCGTTCGAAATATTTCTTGATATAGACCGAAGCCTCCTCGCGGGCGATGCCAAGCTGGTTGGCCAGGCCGAAGGCGGAAATGCCATAGATGATTCCGAAATTGATGGCTTTCGCGCGGCGTCGGATTTCACCGGGCATGTCCTTCACCGGTACGCCGAACATCTCGGAAGCCGTCATGGCATGGATGTCGAGGCCTTCGCGGAAGGCCTGTTTCAAGACCGGAATATCGGCGATTTCGGCGAGTAGCCGGAGCTCGATCTGCGAGTAATCGGCCGACACCAGTTTGTGACCGGGCGAAGCAATGAAGGCGCGCCGGATCTTGCGACCGTCCTCGGTCCGCACCGGAATGTTCTGCAAATTAGGTTCGTTCGAAGACAACCGGCCGGTCGTGGTCGCCGCCAGCGCATAGGTGGTGTGGACGCGATGGGTCTGCGGATGCACGTAAGTCGGCAGCGCATCGGTATAGGTCGATTTTAATTTCGATACCTGGCGCCACTCGAGAATCTTCTTCGGGAATTCGTGTCCCTGTTCGGCAAGTTCATCAAGCACTTGCGCCGAGGTCGACCAGGCGCCGGTCTTGGTCTTGGAGCCACCCGGCAATCCCATTTTGCCGAAAATGATATCGCCGAGCTGTTTGGGGCTTCCGACATTGATCGGCTCGCCGGCGATTTCCTGAATCTCGGCCTCGACGCGGGCGGCCGTCTGGGCAAATTCGCCGGAGAGGCGCGACAGCACCTGGCGGTCGATCGAGATGCCCCGCCGTTCCATTCGCGCCAGCACCGATACCAGCGGCCGCTCCAGCGTCTCATAGACGGTGGTCATGCGCTCGCCGGCAAGGCGCGGCTTCAACACCCGCCATAGCCGATAGATCACGTCGGCATCCTCGGCGGAATATTCGGTGGCCTTGTCGATCGCTACCTGATCAAAGACAAGCTTGTTCTTGCCGCTGCCGAGGAGGGCGCCCTGGTTGATCACGGCATGACCGAGCCACCGCTCGGCCAGTGCCTCCAGCGAATGCGAGTTGCGTCCGGCGTCGAGCGCATAGGACATCAGCAGCGCATCATCCTGGTTGCGCAGGGATATTCCGTGCTGCGCCAGCATCACATCGGCAAATTTGATGTTGAACCCGATCTTCAGAATGCCGGGGGATTCCAACAGCGGTAGCAGCGCTTCAAGCGCTTGCGCCGCGGGAATCTGGTCTGGTGCCAGCGCCGGCGTAAACAGGCCGGTGCCGTCGCCGCTCTGCTTATGCTGCAGCGGAAGATAGGCTGCATCATTGGGCCCAAGCGCCAGTGCAAGCCCGATGATTTCCGCCTGCATCGGATCGATTGAACTCGCCTTGGCTTCCAGCGCGAAATGGCCGTTGTCGCGAATACGCGCGATCAAGCTTTGCAATTGGTCGAGACTTGTAATCGTAACATAGCGGTTGCGGTTGACCGGTGTGTTCCGCGCCTCCTCGGCCCGCGCGGCGGCCAGCGCCTGCGGTGTCAGAACGACATTGGAAGTGGCGCTTTTTCCGGGCCGACCCTGCGTCGGAACAGCTTTGGCCGGCGCTGGCTCGGGCCCGCCAAACAGATCGCCGGTCTGAGCCGGCGCGGCGGTAGGCGCGGGCTTCGTTCGGCCGCGTGCTGGATCAGCATCGGCCGCGATGTCGGATGGATCGATCTGCGAATATTCGGCAACCCGCCGGGTCAGCGTGGAAAATTCCATCGCCTTCAAGAACGCGATCAGTTTGCGCGCATCGGGCTCATGAACGGCCAAATCATCCAGCGGCACATCGAGCTTGACCCGATCATCGAGCAGCACGAGCTGCCGGGAGATTCGGGCCTTTTCGGCGTTCTCGATCAGGGCCTCGCGGCGTTTCGGCTGCTTGATTTCGCCCGCCCGATTGAGCAGCGATTCCAGATCGCCATATTCGGTGATCAGTTGTGCCGCAGTCTTGATGCCGATTCCGGGAACGCCCGGCACGTTATCGGTGGAATCGCCGGCCAGCGCCTGTACCTCGACCACCTTCTCCGGCGGCACGCCGAACTTTTCGATCACCTCGGCAATTCCGATGCGGCGATCCTTCATGGTGTCGTACATGGTGACGCAGTCATTGACGAGCTGCATCAGATCCTTGTCGGAGGAGACGATGGTCGCGGTGGCGCCGCGCTCGCAGGCCTCGCGCACATAGGTGGCGATCAAATCGTCCGCCTCGAAGCCGCCCTGTTCCAGGCAGGGCAGGTCAAAGGCCCGCACCGCTTCCCGGATCAGCGCAAATTGGGGGATCAGGTCATCGGGCGCGGGCGGCCGGTGCGCCTTGTAGTCGGGATAGAGGTTGTTGCGGAAGGTAATTTCCGACTTGTCGAAAACGATGGCGAGATGCGTCGGCCGGTTGTCCGGCGGCATGTCGCGCAACAGCTTCCACAGCATATTGCAGAAGCCGAGCACGGCATTGACCTGCAGGCCGTCGGATTTGCGGCTGAGCGGAGGCAGCGCGTGATAGGCGCGGAAAATGTAGGAGGAGCCGTCGACCAGGAAGACGTGGTCACCCTTGGCGAGCGGTTTGGCGGCGGGGTTCGCGGCGGCTTGTTCGGCGGGTTTGGGCATGCCCGCGAATTTAAGGATTCTTGCCGCCAAATGCACCCTTGCCGATGCCTTTATGGGCGATTTTTAAGCCGCGAAAAGGGCTATTCCGCAGCCTGCAGCAATGCGGCCGGCTTTTTCGGGGCGATCCAGAAGGCGGCGGGGCGTTCGAACAGGAAATCGGCGCCGGCAATAAGCGCGATCCGCCAGATCGCAAGCGCCCCGAGCACCCCAGTTGCGGTCACGATCAGCGAAATCATGCCGATATCGGTGATCACTCCGCTTTTCAGCAGTAACGTCCGGCTCGCCGCCATCGGCAGGAAGAAGGCGAGATAGATCACGATCGAGTTCTGTCCGCAGAAGCGGAGGAAATCGAGCCAATGGACCCGGGCGAGCAGCGTACCCATGATGATGATGGCACAGGCGCCGGCAAATCCGAGCAAAAGCGAGATTCCGGCCCATTCGCTGTAGCCGGTGGCAACCAGCGCGGCGTTTGCGAGCGCCCACAAGGCAAGGCCGATCAGCGCCAGGGTCGGCCGCGCCCGCGCGCGGTCGGAGAGCGCGAAGACGTAGTCAGCGAACAGATAGCCGGAATAGAAATAGACGAAGCGGGCGCAGAATTCGTCGATCACCGTCCAGCCGGTCGCGACATGGGCCATCTCGAGCAATGCGGCGAGGCCCCAGATCACGGGTGCCGGAATCTGGCGCGTGGCTTTGGTGACGACGAAAAAGATCGGCAGCAAATAGATGAACCACAGCGTACCGAATGGCTCGATGAACGATTCCAGATAGAGGAAGCCGACATGGCTCCAATTGCTCTCGGCGGCAAAGGAGGGCGCCTTGAAGCCGAACTGGATCGTAACCCACAGCACGTAGAAATAAGCGAAGTGCACCACCTTGCGATCGAGATAGGTGCGCCAGTCGCGATTGATCACGACGGCGAGAAATAGGCCCGAGATCAGGAAGAAGTCCGGCATCCGGAACGGTTTGGCGAAGGCCACCAGAAGGTGCATGAAGCCAGTCTGGCCAGCGGCCAGTTCCACGCCGAGCACGGAATGCATCATCACCACCATGATGATGCAGATGCCTTTGGCGTAATCGACCCAATCCACCCGCGGGGGCGCCCCCGTGATGGGACTTGGGGAGGCGGCGAATGTGCCACTTTCAGTCATAGCTGTTCCTGATCGGTGCGGTCTGCCCATCTTGGCAGGCGCGAAGTTTCTTCTTTCTTTATTCATCCAAGGAATGTGCCGCCGACCCCAGGCAAAATCTCGCTATCGGCTGGCTTCAATCCTGCGCTATGACCCTGGCCATGGAAAAAAGGCTGTTAACCACGATCGCGGGCAATTCCCCGCGCGCCAATGCCGGAGGCGTGTGTGCGATCGTTTGAAACGCCGCTTCCGATCGATGTCGTGCTCAATGATCTCGAGCGCGCGCTCATCGCCCGATCAACCGCCGTTCTGGTCGCGCCGCCTGGTGCCGGCAAGACCACGCGGGTGCCGCTGGCGCTGCTTGATGCGCCCTGGGTAAAGGGCGGCAGGATCATCATGCTCGAACCGCGTCGGATCGCCGCGCGGGCCTCCGCTGAGCGAATGGCAAAAACTCTGGGCGAACGGGTCGGCGAAACCGTCGGCTATCGGGTGCGGTTTGGCTCGAAAATATCGCGCGCCACCCGGATCGAGGTGGTGACGGAGGGCATTTTCGCACGACAGATTCTCGACGATCCCGAATTGTCAGATGTCGCGGCGGTCATCTTTGACGAGTTTCACGAGCGTTCACTCGATGCCGATCTGGGGCTCGCGCTGGCACGCGATGCGCAGACGGGCCTGCGCGAAGATCTGCGGCTTCTGGTGATGTCGGCCACGCTCGATGGCGCGCGGATCGCAAGCCTCTTGGGTGACGCGCCGGTGATCGAAAGCCAGGGCCGCGCCTTCGCGGTAGAAACCCGCTATCTCGGGCGTAAAGCGGATGCGCCGTTGGAGCGGCAGATGGCGGAGGCTATTGCGGCTGCCTTGCGGACAGATCAGGGATCGGTGCTCGCCTTCCTGCCCGGCGCCGCCGAAATCCGCCGAACCCAGACCTTCCTCAGCGAGCGCATCCACGACGCTTCGATTGAAATCGTGCCGTTGTTCGGCGCGCTCGATGCGAGCCAGCAGGATCGGGCGATTGCGCCTGCGCCCAAGGGACAGCGTAAGGTGGTGCTGGCGACCTCGATTGCCGAGACGTCGCTGACCATCGAGGGTGTGCGCATCGTCGTGGATTCTGGCCTGTCGCGGGTGCCGCGCTACGAGCCGGATATTGCTCTCACACGGCTCGAAACCGTGCGCGCCTCGAAGGCGGCCGTCGATCAGCGGCGCGGCCGCGCCGGCCGCACCGAGCCCGGCATTTGCTACCGGCTATGGGACGAGCCGCAGACGGCCTCCTTTGCCGCCTACACCCAGCCGGAAATCCTCAGCGCTGACTTGTCGTCGCTGGTGCTCGATCTGGCGGAATGGGGCGTCAGCGATCCCGCAAGCCTTGCCTTTCTCGATCCCCCGCCAGGGCCGGCGTGGAAGGAAGCCCGTTACCTTCTCACCGAACTCGGCGCGCTCGATTCCGATGGGCGGATCACCGGGGAGGGAATTCGCCTGCGCGCACTGGCGCTGCCGCCGCGTCTGGCGCGGATGATCGTCGATTCCGAACTGATGGGAGAGGCTGAGGTCGCGGCCGAAATCGCCGCGATTCTGACCGAACGCGGTCTCGGCGGAGATCATGTCGATCTCGAAGTGCGGCTCGATCAGTTTCGCCGCGATCGCTCGCCGCGCGCAGCCAGTGCCCGGAGCCTTGCGGAGCGCTGGGCCGAGCAGGTGAAAGCCGCTTCGAAAGGAAAGACAGCGCCGGCTCAGGGCGAGGCGGCGCCATCCGTCGGCGTGATGGTGGCCTTGGCCTTTCCCGATCGGATCGCGCGCAATCGGGGCGGCGGCAGCTTTGTCCTCGCCAATGGCCGGGGCGCTTCGATCGAAGCGAGCGCGGGCCTTTCGCGCGCAGCTTTCGTCGCCGTCGCCGAATTGACCGGTACCGCAGCCTCGGGGCGCATTCTTCTCGCCGCGCCGATCTCGCTTGCCGATATCGAACAGCATTTCGCTGACCTGATCGAGACGCGGGAAGAAATCAGCTTCGATCGCAGCGCGATGGCGTTGCGGGCACGCCGCCGCCGTGCCTTGCAGGCGGTGACATTGTCGGAAGCGCCGGTGGCGCTAACGCCCTCGACTGAAACCGCGCGGGTCCTGGCCGATGGTCTGCTCGGTGAGGCCCTAGAGCGGCTGCCCTGGTCGCGGCAGCTCCAGCAATGGCGCGGCCGCGTGATGTTTCTGCGGGCTGCTGAAAGCGACAATTCATGGCCCGATCTCAGGGATGCCGCCCTTATCGACCAGCGCGAGGCCTGGCTGGTGCCTGCGCTGCACGACAAGACCGCGTTGAAGGACATTTCCGCTGGCGACTTGTCGGAGGCGCTGATGGCGTTATTGCCTTGGGAATTGCGATCACGGTTGGAGCGCGAGGCCCCGACCCATTTCGAGGCGCCGACTGGGACCCTGCTGCCGATCGACTATGAAGCCGAACAGGGTCCGACGGTCTCGGTGCGGCTGCAGGAATTGTTCGGATTGACCGAGCATCCATCGGTCGCCAGGGGCGCGATTCCGCTGGTGCTCGAATTGCTGTCGCCGGCGCAACGGCCCGTCCAGGTGACACGCGACCTGCCCGGATTCTGGCGCGGCAGCTATGCGGCCGTACGCAACGAGCTCAGGGGACGTTATCCCCGCCATCCCTGGCCGGACAATCCCGCCCAAGCGCTGCCGACTCGCCGAGCCAAGCCACGGGGAACTTAAGGGCCTGCGCCCTGCCATTAACGTTTCACTCATCCTTTTCGTCAAAATGACGCGCAGCGTTAGTCGCGTCCTCGCGGCCAGCGTGGTCCTATATCCTGTGCAAGGGCCTGTGGCTTCATTATCGCGAGTGTGGCGTCATGCGTAACATCATGATCCTGGCGGCCTTCATGATCGGCATCGGCACCTTCATGGCGCAGATCGCCGACAAGATGGCGGCCGCCCATGTGGCACCCAGCAATCAGCCTTCGATTGCCGCAGCGACGACTCCGCTGTCGGATGCCGGCACCCGCAGCCTGCGAATCCCCCGTGACGAGCGCGGCCACTTTCAGACCGAAGGCCGCATCGATGGCCAGCGGGTCCGCTTCATGGTCGACACCGGCGCCTCCGTCATCGCGCTAAACGAAACCTCCGCCGCGCGGTTTGGCCTGCGCCCCTCGCCCGCCGAATATAACGCTCAGGTGACGACCGCCAACGGTACGATCAAGGCCGCGCGCAGCCGGATCGCCATGGTCGACGTCGGCGGGCTGATCGTGCGCGATGTCGACGCCATCGTGCTGCCCGACGAGGCGTTGTCGGAAAATCTTCTTGGGCTTTCGTTCCTGTCGAAGCTCCGGCGATTTGAATACGCGAACGGCCAGATGGTGCTGGAGCAGTAAGGCTCCTTGATTGGCTATTCGGTGTTACGTCCACGCACCGAGCGCCGTCTGAAATACAGAACTCGGTTTTTCCGGTCGTCGGGTTTATTTTCCAAGAGCCGAACACGGGCAATCCACCAAACCTGTTTGACACGCTCCCTGCACGTTCTCCACAGTCGCACGGGCCGCGAACATTTCGTAGTTCGCAGCCAGCCCAGCGGTCGCCGTCATGGTTAGCAAAAAACGCCAGTATCCCGGTTGGCAGAAGTTTCAAAGGCTCTCCGTATCTTTCTACGATGCGGACCGTATCCTCTGGGTGCTGGAGCAGTGAGCGGGCCTCTGCGGGGAATTTTCTGGAATGGCAGATCTAAAGCCATCCAGGACATCCAGGCGCCGCTTGTTCACATTTTGGGAACGAGCGGGTGATCGAGACGATCTTCGTAGCCCTGGCTCGGCTTTTGCGCCAGACGTTCCCGAGCAACATCAGCCCTAAGGCGTGTTCTCAGAGTGTCGGGCCGGATGCCTTTCTCCTCCAAGGATTTCATCAGATCTACCGGCGCGAAGTTTAATCGCGACACAGGTCCGCGAAGGCTTTATCGACCAAAGCATCCGGTAGCAAACCCGCGCTCTCGGCTCTTACAATCTTGCCCAAGTCTGCAGCCAAATCACCGATCACGCGTTCCCTGCTAACCTGCTTTTGCGCAAGCAGCAAATTGAGTTTGATGCGCTGGTCAACCTCATCCTCGGTGATGAACTGGAGGAAGGTCGTTATGGCGACTGCGCGGTCCAATGCCGATAGGTTCTGGCTATGTGCGGGAAAGACGATCAGTGCAGCCAGACCGACTGCCTTCATGAGACGGATAGCCACGATGATCATTCCTGGGCAAAGCCGATTCGGGCTGTTCTCAATTTTGAAGCCCCCGCGTCGATAGACCCATGCAGTAAGACTAAATGTAGGCGAAATTTCCGGGTCACTTCGCGGCGTAGCCGTTACCCAAATAATTTCGGTCGGTATTAGAGCGGCGGACGTGATCTCGAGGGAGTTATGCCGGTGATTTTGCCCAACGCGTCAAATTGATCCACGCCGCGATGGCGTTTCACAATTCGCCGCAATTATCGCTACACGACGGCTGTCCCGCCTTCCGTTTATCCCGCTCATTCGCTATGCCTGCGGACTAACCGCTGTTCTGCGAGGCGATCTTCGATGTTTCCAAAGCCGAAACCGGTGCTGGTGCCCAATACGCTGGCCTATGAATCCGAGCCGATGGTGAAGCCGACGGGCTTTCGCGAATATGATGCGCGCTGGCTGTTCGGCAAAGAGATCAATTTGATGGGCGTGCAGGCGCTCGGCATGGGTCTGGGAACCCTGATTGCGGAGCTTGGTGTCGCCCAGGAGGTAGTGACCGGCCACGATTTTCGCGGCTATTCGGCCTCGATCAAATACGCGCTGATGTCGGGTCTGCAGGCGTCCGGCTGCAGGGTTCATGACATCGGGCTGTGTACGACGCCGATGGCCTATTTCGCGCAGTTCGATCTCGACGTGCCCTGCGTGGCCATGGTCACTGCCTCGCATAACGACAATGGCTGGACCGGCGTGAAGATGGGAGCCAACCGGCCGCTGACGTTCGGCCCTGATGAAATGGGCCGACTCAAGGAGATCGTGCTCGGGGCCAACTTCGCCAGCCGAAGCGGCGGCTCCTATCAATTCCATGAAAACTTCCCGGCGCGCTATATCGCCGATTTAACCCGAAGGCCGAAGCTCAGGCGCAAGCTCAGGGTTGTGGTGGCCTGCGGCAACGGTACGGCGGGCGCTTTTGCGCCTGAAGTGATGGAGGCGATCGGTTGCGACGTGATCCCGCTCGATACCGAGCTCGATCACACGTTTCCGAAATACAATCCCAATCCCGAAGACTTGGAGATGCTGCACGCAATCCGCGATGCGGTGCTGGCGCACAAGGCCGACGTCGGGCTGGGGTTCGATGGCGACGGCGATCGCTGCGGCGTGGTCGACAACACCGGCGAAGAAATCTTCGCCGACAAGGTCGGCGTGATGCTGGCGCGCGACATGTCGGCCATTCATAAGAACGCGCAGTTTGTGGTCGATGTGAAATCGACCGGGTTGTTTGCCACCGATCCGGTGTTGCAGCGCCAGGGCGCGAAAACCCAATATTGGAAAACCGGTCATTCCTACATGAAGCGGCGCACCCATGAGCTTGGCGCGCTCGCGGGCTTTGAGAAATCAGGCCATTTCTTCTTCAATACACCGTTGGGACGGGGCTATGACGACGGTCTGGTATCGGCGATCGCGATCTGCGAGATGCTGGATCGGGCGGCAGGCAAGTCGATGGCCGATCTGAAGAACGCGCTACCCAAGACCTGGTCGTCACCTACCATGTCGCCGCATTGTGCGGATGAGGCGAAATACGGCGTCGTTGATGCCGTGGTGAAACATTTTGAAGCGTTGTCCAAGGACGGCGGTGCGGTCGCCGGTCAGAAGATCCGCGACCTTGTCACGGTGAACGGCGTGCGGGTGACGGTCGAGGACGGCAGTTGGGGCCTGGTGCGCGCCTCCTCCAATAAGCCCGAGTTGGTGGTCGTGGTCGAAAGTCCGGTCTCCGAGCAGCGAATGCGCGACCTGTTCGAGGCGATGGATTCGGTGCTCCGAACCCATCCGGAAGTCGGCGAATACAATCAGAAGATCTGAGGCGTTTCCGCGGGTCGATTACGCCACCACCGGCACCGGCAGCGTGGTGATGGATTTGATCTTCTCCATCGCAAAGCGCGAGGTGACGTTCTTCAGCGCCACTGCTGCAATCAACTTCTTGTAGAACACGTCATAGCTCTGCATGTCGGCCACCACGACGCGCAGCATGTAATCGACATCGCCGGCCATGCGATAGAATTCCATCACTTCGGGCATGGCA
>Ga0105240_10016352_pt1 | contig 10047 bp, 9 predicted proteins | sample KBSC54metaG_FD_80426 | JGI IMG/M metagenome (GOLD analysis project Ga0105240, IMG submission 80426) | Corn rhizosphere microbial communities from Kellogg Biological Station, Michigan, USA - KBS C5-4 metaG | ecosystem: Host-associated > Plants > Roots > Rhizosphere > Soil | place: Michigan, USA... | reverse complement strand
GTCATGCAAATGGTGGACAGCGGAGACGCTGACGATAAGATCATCGCCGTTGCAGCCAAAGACCCCAGCGTCAACCATTACAACAACCTGGAAGAGCTGCCCAAACATTTCTTTGAAGAGCTCCGCCATTTCTTTGAAGAATATAAAAAACTGGAAAATAAGACGGTCGTGGTGGAAGAGTTCGGTGATAAGACCACCGCATTAAAGGTCATCGAAGAAGCCATGAAGGCATATAAGGACACCTTCAGGACGACTGGAAAATAAGACGACCGACTACGAAGCAGGCAATACTCTTTTGATGATCCGCAGATGATGAGTACGCTGGAAACTATCGCTCCGGACAATCCCCATATTGTCGATCTTGTCGATCCTCACTTTTACGGAAGAATGGATGATCTCATGAGGGCTTAGAAGGATCCCTACATGCGTGATCTTCCCTTCCTCATTGTCAAAAAATGCCAGATCGCCCGTCTTTGTCTCCTCCAGGAATCCCACAGCCTCGCCCTGGGTGGCTTGCTGAGATGCATCCCGTAACAAGGGGATATTCATAAACCGGAAGACGGACTGGACAAACCCGCTGCAGTCTGTACCAAAAACAGTCTTACCACCCCATAAATAGGGAGTATTTAAATATTTATACGTCAGCTGACGAATGGATTTCGCGTCCCTTCCGGCCGCGGAAGGCTCCCATGTCTTGCCCTTGAAATGTACTTGATTTTTCCGCCAGTGCGCCCGGCCATTTTTCATAGCTGTAAGAACAGCCCCCATCGGTACCATCATGGGATGGCCATTGTATTCGAGACTATTGACCCAGTCGGGTGTCAGCGCATTGCCATTGTCGTATTCAGGCTCGTCGATCTCCGTTAGTTGTCCAGACTGGCACCAACCCTCATATCCATCGAAGCTGCCACGGATCTTGCTCCAGGAATCCTTACCCTGTTCCAGGATCTCACAACATTCGCCAAATATCAACTGACTGACCATTTCGCTCCGGTGGGAGGGTTCTGCTCTAAGGGGGCTCACCGGCACACAACAAATAGCTCTGATCATGCCGGAAAATTATGAATTTTCCCCGAACCTGCATCTTAACAAATAAGAAAATCCTTACTTTGGCAATTGTGAACCGCGATCCTAATAACCATATCACCGACCAGGAATTACTCGATAGATTTTATGCCGACGGCAATAAGGAATGGCTTGGCATCTTACTGTCACGTTATACGCTATTGCTCTTCGGCGTCTGTATGAAATACCTGAAACAGGAAGAAGAGGCCAAGGACTGTGTACAACAAATATTTGTTAAGATAATATCCGAACTACCCAAATACAGGGTGACGTATTTCAAATCCTGGATATACACCATCGCCCGCAATCATTGCCTGATGAAGCTTCGGGATCAGCACGGACGAAAGGTCGAGCTGTCCGAGAATATGCTTGCCGACTGGGATGATGCCTCTGGCAAAAACCGGCATCTCGAAAAGGACAGAATGCTGGAAGTCATGAGCGAATCCCTGGATGAGTTGGGCGAAGAACAAAAACGATGTATCTTACTATTCTATTTAGAAAAAAGATCCTACCAGGAGATTGTCGATGTCACGGGCTATAGCCTTATGCAGGTGAAAAGCTATATACAAAATGGCAAGAGGAACCTGAAGCTGCTAATCGAGCGTAAAACCAGCAAAACATGAACGACGATCTACTGAACATATTATCAAATAGCAATAAGGACATCGATAACCAGTTATTGATGGACTACCTCAGCGGCAAACTCTCTGCGGAAAAAAGCCACGAGGTGGAGAAAATGATGGCCGACAACGACCTCTTCAACGATGCCATGGAAGGCCTCCAACAGATCAGGAACAAAAAAGATATACAGACCTATGTCGAGCAGCTGAACCGTGACCTCCAGAAAACCCTGACAAAAAAGAGACAACGACGGGAGAAAAGAAAGTTGAAAGAAGGTCCCTGGGGTTATGTCGCGGCCATCGTGATCATCATGCTGTGCATCGCTGGCTATTATGTCGTCAAAAAAGTATTGGCAGCCCATGGGTATCCGTCCGGCAAATAACAGCGATTGGACTGCCATCTCTCATCTCCTGGACCAGCTTGGGTATCCGGACACAGCCCCTTTCCTGGAAGAAAAGATAAAAAAGATCACCGCCCATCCGGACGAAAGGCTTCTCGTCTATGAAGACGGAACAGAAGGCCCCATCATAGCATTCATTTCTTTGCATTTCATCCCCCAGATAGCCCTGGAAGGAGACTTCGCCCGCATCAGCTATTTCACAGTGGAAGATACAGCCCGCAGCCGTGGCATCGGACAGGAGATGGAGGAATATTGTACCCAGCTGGCACGGGAAAGAGGCTGTCATCTCATGGAGGTACATTGCCATACGCGCCGCACCAGGGCCCACGATTTCTATTTCCGCCAGGGCTATAGCGAGTCCCCTAAATACCTGATAAAGAGGTTGAAATAAAGGCAGAAACCGGGGGCATATTAATTGCATTAACTTAGTAGTTCAAATCTATTGTTATGGACACAATAAAAAGCATCCATCAGTGGAGTGTAACTCACCACCCCCGTTGGCTCGTTATACCCCGGATCATATTGGGAGCACTGCTTTGTATAAAAGGCATAGCTTTCATGAGTAACGCTACTTTATTGGAGAACATTCTTTCCGGAAGCTACCTGGCCGGTAACACACACCCCCTGCAGATCATCATCAGCGGTGCGAATATCCTCGGCGGGATCCTTATCATCATTGGGCTCCAGACCCGCCTGATGTGCCTTATCCAGATACCTATCCTCATCGGCGCCGTTATTTTTATCAATGCCCAGCGGGGCGGGTTTGCCCCTCAGTCGGAGATGGGACTGGCCATCCTGGCTCTCTTATTGACCCTATTATTTCTCATAGAAGGCAGTGGCCCTCTATCATTGGACGCATACTTTCATCACAATAAGAACCGCAACGATCAGGGAAGAAATTTGCCCTAGGAAAGACCAGCTCGCAGCCCTGGCGCGGCCTGCCTGACGCAGATGGACTCTGACCTGAAGCAAAAAGCCTGTACCGGCGATCCCGGCACAGGCTATGTTTTTTATAAGGACCAGCTTACTGGTACTGTATATATATCGGAGAAGGCTTCTGCTTCAACACCTCCGCGGGCGTCAGCATACGGCTTTTAGGCTTCCGGATATCGTTCTTGTAAAATAACTTGAAGCCGGTGAACTGTACAGGCTCCAGAGAAATATAGCTCTTGTAGCTGTCATACTTCAACGTAGGCTCGCCCCATCCGTCCATATCCATGACGATCTGCACCTGGGGATGACGCTGTATGCTCTTATAATTGGTGATCATCGGCCGGGTGAATCTGTGAACAACCAGTATCTTGGGAGGCAGATTATTCGCCTTGACCAGACCCGCCAGGTAGTTCGATACAAAATTCACATCGCTGGCATCCATCGTCCCAATGACTTTACCAGGCTTTTTACCCGTCTTCATAGAGAACTCAGGATCGATACCCAGGTGCACATTGGGCATCTTCAGGTATTTTTCCAGCGCCGGGATCTCCGCCTGTACATTGCTAAAGCCGACCTGTACATCCAAAAACACCAGGGCATTGATACGGGCCGCAATATGCAGGGCAGAGTCGATCTGCTTGGCAGGCATCCGCAGACGATACTTACCGTCCTTACCCGGGCTACCCTGGGCCGTCACAGCAATATAGTGTATGGCAGGTATCACGGGAGTGGCCGTATCGGCCTCCTGCCACTTTTTCAGCTCTGCCTTGAGCTTCCTCAGCATCTCATCCGGGGGATACTCACCCAGCACCCCCATATTCTTGGAATAAAAGTTACCATAATAAGCCACTATCCTCTTAAAGGGCAGTATAGCGCCGGGAATGGGATAAGGCGCCCCCTTCGCCGGCCATCTGCCGGACGAATCCCCGTTGGCCAGGTAAACAAGCTTTTTATTGTACGCCGCCGTATCCACAGGGGTCATATCCACAGTAGCCGGTGGGACAGAATCCTTGGGAGGTTGTGGCTTGACCGCGGCCGCAGCTGAGTCGGATTTACCGGCCTGAGACTGCCCGCTGTTACAGGCGCCGAAAAAAATAGTAAGGCTGCAAAAAGCCGGGATACCCACCGAACGAAGTGCTTGATAAGAGAGAAGGTGCATGTGTTAGCAGAATAAATTATAGGATTTTAAATGAAAATCACGCAAATGTACTCCATAACGGGGCCCCTGGAATTTTATTTTATAACAAAAATCTAAATATTGTGGACAATTCGCTCCTCCGAAAAATATAGGCCAATTGTCCACAAAGGCTGATGTCTGCCCTTCGGGCAACGAACCTCCGGTTCGTTCTGTGTGGACAATCGCCCTTCCGGGGGAATGCTCCCTCCCACTCTCTCTACCCCAGCAGGACACCGGCCGGTCGAAGATTTTCGCTTATCGAAAATTTATTAGTCTACAAAATTGGTGGACTAATAAAAATTGCCTTACTTTGATGCATGCTTCTACTGGTGCTGATAAAGCTAATTTATGAGTTACGTGGCCGAGCGGCAAGGCGGAGGTCCGCATGACCTTTTACGAGGGTTCGAATCCTTCCGTAACTGCTATAGCAACAATGGTTAGACCTTAGCCGGGCGGTGTTTCCACACCGCCCTTTTTTATTCCGGCTTTTTCTCTTCCGGCTTGACCAGGACCGGCTTCATCTGAACAACAAGTGGCTGTTTGATCTTAATAACCATAGAGTCCAGGTTCCGGTACCGCTGAACAGGCATAGGTTCCAGCCTGGAAAGATCCATGACCCGGCAAGGCATCCTGTCCGGGGACATGATCCTTATCGAGTCGGCACTGACAATGCGTGTCCAGACATTCGGAACCCGTCCGCCCGTTATCTTCAGCACCATCGGTGGCCTTATATACCCTGGTGGCGTCTGTCCAAAAACAAAAACGTTGCTCAGGAGCGTAGCCCCGAGCAACGTCAAATATAAAAGTATCTTCATGGCCCTGGTTTTCTACCCGGATGTCCCCACAGGCCCGATTACACACACTTACCGCATCTTTTTATACGCATTGATCAGCCCATTGGTCGAGCTATCATGCCCCTTCACCTCTTCCGCTCCCTTCAATTCGGGTAATATCTTGCCAGCCAATTGTTTACCTAATTCCACACCCCACTGGTCAAAGGAGTAGATATTCCAGATCACACCCTGGACAAAGATCTTATGCTCGTACAACGCTATCAGCTCACCCAGGCTGAATGGCGTGATCTCCTTGATCAGGAAGGAGTTCGTAGGCCTGTTGCCGCTAAACATCTTATAAGGTATCAGCGCCGCCGGCACCTTTTCCGCTTCCAGTTCCTGCCCCGTCTTCCCATTCATAAGTGCCTGAGTCTGAGCAAAGAAATTGGACAACAGCTTCATATGATGGTCCCCAACGGGGTTATGGCTGATGGCCGGGGCGATAAAGTCACAGGGGATCAACGGCTTGCCCTGATGGATCAGCTGGTAGAAAGCATGCTGCCCGTTCGTGCCGGGCTCCCCCCAGACAACAGGCCCTGTAGCCCATTCCACCGGTATCCCCGTCCTGTCCACACTCTTCCCATTGCTCTCCATATTCCCCTGCTGGAAATAGGCCGCAAATCGATGCATATACTGGTCATAAGGCAGGATAGCCTCCGTCTGCGATCCGAAAAAGTTGGTATACCACAACCCGATCAACGCCATGGTCGCCGGAATGTTCTTCTCCACCGGAGTGTTCCGGAAATGCAGGTCGGTCTTGTGTGCTCCCTTTAACAGGGCCTCGAAATTGTCATAGCCGACGGTAAGCACTATTGACAGCCCTATGGCGCTCCATAAGGAATAACGCCCCCCTACCCAATCCCAGAATTCGAACATATTCGCTTTGTCGATACCGAATTTCACCACTTCTTTTTCGTTGGTGGAAAGGGCGACGAAATGCTTTGCTACATACGCTTCATCTTTGGCCGACTGTAAGAACCAATCCCGTGCCGTGAGCGCATTGGTCATCGTCTCCTGTGTAGTAAACGTCTTGGAAGCTATCAGGAACAGCACCTCCTCGGGGTTCACCTTTTTCAGGGTCTCTACGATCTGCGTACCATCGACATTCGATACAAAATAAGGCTGGATACCTTCTACCCAATAAGGCTTCAACGCCTCGGTCACCATGACGGGACCCAGATCGCTTCCTCCGATGCCGATGTTGACGATATATTTTATTTTCTTCCCCGTATAGCCCTTCCATTCTCCGCTGTGCACGCGGCCCGCAAATGCCTTCATCTGCGCCAGCACCCGCATCACATCGGGCATTACATCCTTGCCGTCACTATACACCGGCTGGCCGGAGAAATTCCGTAACGCCGTATGCAGCACACTGCGATCTTCCGTCTGATTGATCTTCTCTCCCGTGAACATGGCCTCGATAGCTTCCTTTACCTTGCTCTCCGCATACAGTTCCCGCAACAACCCCATTGTCTTATCCGTCACGATGTTCTTGGAAAAGTCGACCAGGATATCATCCAGTCTGAAAGAGTATTTGGAAAATCTGTCCGGATCATCTTTAAAGATCGTTCGCATATGCAGAGGCTTGATCTCCGTCTGATAGTGCTGTTGCAACTGCCGCCATGCCGCTGTGCCGTTGGGTGCTACTTTCGGGAACATAAATGTTTGGCTTTAATTTTTATGAATTTACAGACTCTCGATGACTTTAATTACCTGCTCCACCATCTCCGGTGAAATATCCAGATGGGTGACAAACCGCAGTTGATTGGCGGAAATAGCAATGGCCAGCACACCAGCCTCTTTTAGCTGACTGGCTACTGTCTTTGCGCAGTAGGATTCCTCCACTTCAAAAATGATGATATTTGTCTCCACCGGCATGATGCTTTTCACAAACCCCTTCTTTTCCAACGCCACGCAGATACGCGCAGCATGTACATGGTCCTCCGCCAGCCGCTCGATATGATGCTCCAGCGCATAGACGCCCGCGGCAGCCATAAAACCTGCCTGTCGCATCCCGCCGCCAAATACCTTACGCACCCTCCGCGCCTGACGGATAAACGCCGCCGGGCCGATCAGGATACTGCCGATGGGACATCCCAACCCTTTATTCAGACACACCGAAACACTGTCGAATAGCCGGCCATATATGGTGGCGTCCTGCCGTCCCGCAACGAGAGCATTGAACAGCCGGGCCCCATCCAGGTGCAGCTTCAGATGATTGTCCGTACATATATCCCTGATCCGGGAGATCTCTCCGAGATCATAACAGCTTCCTCCTCCCCTGTTGGAGGTATTTTCGAGACATACCAGCGACGTCCTCGCCTTATGTACATCATCGGGATTGATGGCAGCCGATACCTGCTCAGCCCGGATCCTCCCCCTGTCACCGTCCAAAGCGCGTACCTGACTTCCGGAATTGAAGGCAATGCCCCCGCCTTCATAAATGTACACATGCGCCTGCCGTTCGCATATCACCTCATCTCCCGGCTGCGTATGGCATTTGATAGCTATCTGGTTGGACATCGTGCCGCTGGGACAATAAAGGGCCGCCTCCATCCCAAACAGACGGGCAGCCATCGTCTCCAATTGATTGACGGAAGGGTCTTCTCCAAAAACATCATCCCCTACCCTGGCCTGCATCATAGTCTGCAGCATGGCGGGTGTAGGTCGCGTAACAGTGTCCGAACGAAGGTCGATGGGCATAAAGATCAGATCTTTGTAAAGGCTGCAAATTAGGGCGAAATGGGCAGGACTGTATCAAACACGGACAGTTTTTGCATCAAAAAGCTGCAACTTTATTAAATGAAAAAATTATAAATAATTAACCATCAGATTGTTAAAAAACTGGCAAACTCTATGCGACAGTCTTCGTACGAAATCCCTGCATATGTTTAAGAATTACTTCAGAACTGCCTTTCGTCATCTTTCCCGCAACAAGGTCTTTTCCATCATCAATCTCTTAGGTCTCAGCATTGGTCTGGCCTGTTGCATGCTGATCATCCTATATACAAAGGATGAGGTGACCTTCGACCAGTTCCATAAACAAAAACATGATCTATACCAGCTGACCTGCCGCATCATCCAAAAAACCGGTAAAGAAGAGAAGTACGCGATGGCCGCCATGGTAGAAGGTCCCGCCTTCAAACAGGACATACCCGGCATAGAGGATTATATTCGTGTCAACAGCGGAGACGAAGAGCTGGTAAAAAAAGGCAATGAGACCTTTTCTGAAAAGATAGCCTGGGCGGATTCCAACTTCTTTACAGTATTCTCCTTTCCCCTGCTGTCTGGTGATCCCAAAAAAGTGCTTTCATCCAAAGAAGGTATCGTCGTTACGGATGACATCGCTAAAAAGTACTTCGGCACCACCCAGGCCGTAGGCCGGACGCTGGAGATAGAGATCAATGGAGGAAAGTTCATACCATTTGTCGTCACCGGCGTTGCCCGGCGTGCGCCCCAAAACTCCAGCCTGCAGTTCAATATCGTACTTCCTTTTAAATATTATGAACAGGTCAATCCCGGGAGCGGCTGGCTCTGGCTGTCCTATAGCACCTTCTTTCTCATCAATCCCCATGCAGATATCAAGGCCATCGAAACGAAGATGGCAGAAGTATTCCAGCGCAGGGCGGGAGCTCAGATCGAAGACGCCAGAAAGAATGGTGGATTTGAGGATAAATTCATCTGGGGATTGCGTCCTTTTCTCAGCATACACCTGGACACCGAATACCAGACCAGCGGGTCTTTACATACCAGCAATCCTATTTACACCTATATCCTCAGCGGCATTGCCATTTTTATCCTGCTGATAGCGTGTATCAATTTTGTAAATCTTACAGTAGCGCAGTCGTTAAAACGTGCCAAGGAGATAGGCGTACGAAAGGTAGTGGGAGGTCTGCGATCCCAGCTGATCCGGCAATTCCTGGGCGAATCCTTTATCCTCGTTGCCATTGCATTTACGCTGGCGCTGCTGCTGGTACAGCTGGCGCTGCCCATTTTCAATCAACTGGCTAACAAGCAGCTTGCGATCAACTACCTGTTTGACGCCCGGCTGGTGGCCGGATTCGCAGGATTATTCCTCATTACCGGACTTGCAGCAGGCGCATATCCCGCCCTGATCCTCTCCCGATTCAATCCCGTAGAGACCCTGTATCGCCGTATCCGTATCGGCGGCGGAAATTACCTGGGCAAGAGCCTCGTAGTAGTACAGTTTGCCCTGGCTACCTTCCTGATCATCGCCACTCTATTCATTTATGCACAGTTCAATTATCTCACTCATAAGGAACTTGGCTACAACGACAAAAACCTGCTGGTGTTAACGGTAGGCGAAGGAGAGAACGATCATCACCAGCTGAGCAAGCTGTTCCAGAATGAATTCTCCAGGGTCCCCGGGGTAGTGTCCGTAGCGCCCCGCATGCAGGGAGAATGGCAGACCCGTACCCGGGCGGGGGGAAGAGAATTTAGGGTCCGGTATGAACATGTGGACGAGAACTACCTGCCTACCTTGCAGGCGTCGCTGTTGGAAGGACGCAATTTTTCCAAAGACTTCCCCGCCGACAGCACCAATTCCGTGCTGGTCAATGAAGCATATGTCGCTGCCGCAGGCTGGAAAGGCAGCGCACTGGGAAGGACGGTGGATTTCCTCAATGGCCAGGATCGTAAGCTAACGATCGTGGGAGTGGTAAAAGATTATCACTATGAATCTTTGAAGGAAAAGATCAATCCGCAATTATTCTCCGTAGACGACCGTCTGGCTTTCGGCAAGTTCATCATCCGGACAGATCCCCGTCAGACTGCTCAAGCTCTTCACGGCATAGAAAAGATCTTTCACCGGCTGATCCCCTACCATCCTTTCCAATACGACTTTATGCAGGATCTCAACTATAAGAATTACGAGGCCGAGGAGAAATGGAAACAGATCATAACCCTCTCGGCCATCCTCACCATCTTTATCTCCTGTATCGGACTCTTCGGGCTGACCATGCTCAACGCCGAAAAACGCATCAGGGAGATAGGTATCC
>Ga0105240_10016349_pt1 | contig 10049 bp, 8 predicted proteins | sample KBSC54metaG_FD_80426 | JGI IMG/M metagenome (GOLD analysis project Ga0105240, IMG submission 80426) | Corn rhizosphere microbial communities from Kellogg Biological Station, Michigan, USA - KBS C5-4 metaG | ecosystem: Host-associated > Plants > Roots > Rhizosphere > Soil | place: Michigan, USA... | reverse complement strand
GGCACTTCGATGTGGAAGTCGTACTGCACCCGGTAATGCCGCTCACGGCGGCCGTTCCGGTAGCCGTCGCATCCGTTCTCGCACTGGCAGCGGAACGGGCCGTCCACGTAGGCCTTGATGGAGTTGCCGGACTGGGTCAAATCCAACTTCACTTCGCGGCGGGCATCGGCGGCGGCTTCCGCATCGTCCGCATAGAGCGTCTTTCCGGCGACGAGGCGAATTTCCTGGCCCGGATAGGCCGTCACGTCGATTGAGCCCCAGATATTGTCGACGCTCAGGTGTACCTCCGAGGGAGCCACCGGGAAGCTCTTCCGCACAGTCTCCTTCTCAACCACTTCCGCGGAGACGCCGGGCGGCAGAAGAAAAATCGAGCAGAGCGCGGCTGCGGCAACGGCTTTCATTGGAGTTGACCAACTGCCCACTGAACCCGCTTCCGCACGGAAGGATTCAGCTCCGGTTCCTGCAGCAGCCCGTTCATGGTCCGGATGGAAGACTTGTCGCCCAGGTCCACCAGTTCGTCGATAATCGCGACCTGCACGATGGGCGAGCGCTGCGTCTCCAGCGCCTGCACCAGTCCCGCGCGGGTCTCCGGGCTGCGCGAAAACTTGCGCAGCGCGTCCACGGCGGCCAGCCGCACGTTCTCATTCGGGTCCGTCTTCAAGGTGTGCAACAGAGCGTCCTGGACCTCGATGTCGGACTGTTCCACGCGATAGGTCCAACTCACGCCCTTGAGCCGGTCGCTTGCCGACTGTTGTTGCAATAGGGAAAGCGCCACCATTTGCCGCATATCGTTTACCTCTCGTTGCAAATCCGCCAGTTTTCCTTCGTCATGCCCCAACGTGAGACGGCCGATTCCGATCCCGGCCGCCAATACCACCGCCGCGGCGATGCCTTGCACCGCCGGGTGCCGCACCCACCACAGGGGGCGCTTGCGCTCGGAGTCCCGCCGCTGCCATTCGCGGAGGCTGCTATAAAAATCCGTCCGCAGGCCGGCGTCCGGTTCCGGCCGGGGAACTGCTCCCAGCCCTTCCCAGACGCTCCGCAGAGACTCCACTTCCCGCCGGCATGTTTCGCACGAGTGCAGATGGGTCTGAAACGCTCGTTCTGCTGTTTCATCCATATCCCCGCGCCAAACATCCACAAAATATCCACGGGCTTCTTCGCACGTCATGATGACTTCTCCTTCGCTGCTCACGGCTAGCCTGCCTTTTCGTTCGCCATTTGAAAATAGATCTGGCTCAGCGCCTGAACGGCGCGGTAAACCCGTACCTTCACCGTGTTTACTTCACAATCCAAAATCTCCGCGATTTCTTCGTACTTCAGATTTTGATACCGGCTTAGGATCAGGACCTCCCGCTTCTCCGGCGGCAGACGGTCCAGCGCCTTGCGGAGCAGTTTTACCTCCTGCTTCCTGCCGATTCTGTCCTCGGGAGCCTCATCGTGGCTGGGCATCTCGATTTCCTTGGCGTCCGCCCCTCCTGGAATCACTTCAAACCTCCGTTTCCGCAGGGAATCCGTGTGGGTATTCCGTGCGATCTGGTACATCCAGGCTGTAAAGGAGGCGTCCGGCTGGAACGTGTCGCGATACTTCAGAATCCTGAAAAAAACATCCTGCACCAGATCCTGGCTCAGATCACGGTTTCCGCTTAAGTGAACAAAATACTGGTACAAGGGGCGGTGGTAGCGCTCAAACAACGCCGCCAGACCACCCAGATCGCCCTGGCAAACCCGCCGCATGCAACTGTTGTCCGGCATCTCGTACACGTTTGATATTACTGCCCGGCGGCCGGAAGGTTACGCCGCGCCGCGTTTTGCGTCACTATAGCTTTTATATCCATGCGCATCACTGCTATTGACACCTATATCGCCGGTAACCCCTGGAAAAATTGGCTCTTTGCCCGCGTCTCCACGGACGAGGGCATTTACGGCATCGGGGAAGGCACGCTCAACGCGTTCGGCAAGACCGTGGAAGCCGCCATCCATGAATTGAAGCCCCTGGTTCTGGGGATGGACCCATTTCAAGTGGAAGTGATCAGCCAGCGGATGGTCCGGGACGTCTATTCGTTCGGCGCGCAGATTCAGATGTGCGCTGTCGCCGCCGTGGAGATCGCCTGCTGGGACATCATCGGGAAGGCCTGCAATCAGCCGGTTTACAACCTGTGGGGCGGCCGCTGCCAGGAGAAACTTCGCGCCTATGCGAATGGCTGGTACCGGGGACCGCGCACGCCTCAGGATTTCGCGGCCCGGGCGAAAGTGGTGGCCGCGCACGGCTACACAGCCCTGAAATTCGATCCTTTCGGCAGCGCCTGGCGCACCCTGCCGCGCGCCGAGTTCGACCTGAGCCTGCAGATCATCCAGGCCGTTCGGGAGGCCGTTGGCGATTCGGTGGACCTGCTGATCGAAGGTCATTGCCGCTTCAACACCGCCACCGCGATCGCGTTCTCCGAAGCGATGTCTTCCACGCGCCCGGCCTGGTTTGAGGAGCCTGTGCCCCACACCAACATTCAGGCCCTGGTGGAAGTGGCGCGCCATAGCCCGGTACCGGTCGCCACCGGGGAGAGTTTCTCCACCAAGCAGGAGTTTGCCGAGTTGCTCAAGCACGACGCCGTGAGCATTCTCCAGCCGGAGCCGTTGTTTCTGGGTGGGATCTACGCGGCCCGCAAGATTGCCGACATGGTGGACGCGCACCTGGGTGTCATCGCGCCGCACAGCGCGCAAGGGCCGGTTTGTTCGGCGGCCTGCGTGCAACTGAACGCCTCTTTGCCGAACTTCTTCATTCACGAGATCTTCGACGATTTCAATGAGCCCTGGGAGCGGGAAATTGTGGTCAATCCTGTAAAGGTCGTCAATGGATACATCGAGATTCCCGACCGCCCCGGCCTGGGGATCGATCTGAACCTGGAGGAGATCGCCAAGCACCCTTATCAGCAGGAACATTTTCTGCCCCTGTTCCGGCCGGGCTGGGAGAAGCGGGCGTCGAAGAGCTGAGAAGCTGCGCGCCCGCATTTTCCTCGGCGGCGTCCAAGCCCCTATTGCCTTCCCATAGAAAACGTGCCAGAATTCCTATGGGTAGGCAATAGGATGGCAATGCACGAAAAAGCGGATGTATGGCAGGGAACCCTGGCGCTGATGGTTCTGAAAACGCTGGAGGCAATGGGCGCGCTTCATGGTTATGGGATCGCGCGCCGCATTGAGCAGACGAGCGGAGACCGTTTGTCCCTCAATTACGGCACGTTATATCCCGCGCTCTTGAAGCTGGAGCAGGAAGGATCCATCGCGTCCGAATGGGGCGTTTCGGAGAACAACCGGAAGGCGAAGTTCTACCGCCTCACGCGCGCCGGGCGCAAGCAGTTGGAGAAAGAATCGCAGGACTGGCAGCAAACCACAGACATCCTGGCGCAATTTCTGAAGCCTTCGGCGGATCGCGCATGAAGCGGACGCGATCATGGATTCTGCGGCTGACCGGCATCCTGCCAAATGCGCGGCGGGAGCGCGAGCGCGCCGATGAACTCAATGGACATCTTCAGATGCACATTGACGAAAATCTCCGCTCCGGAATGACTCCCGCGCAGGCCCGCCGGGAGGCTCTTCTCAAACTGGGCGGAGTGGAGGCCGGCCGGCAGGCTTACCGTGAGCGCGCCACGCTGCCCTTCGTGGAAAACCTGCTGAAGGACGTCCGTTTCTCCCTCCGACAGCTCGGCAAGAACCTGGGGTTCACCACCACGGCGATCCTGATGCTCGCGCTCGGCCTCTGCGCCAGCGTGTCGATTTTCGCCTTCGTGGATGCCGCGCTGCTGAAGCCCCTGCCGTACCGCGATTCCAATCGCCTCGTCGGCGTGTTTGAAACCGTCCCGATGTTCCCGCAGAGCAACTTGTCCTACCCGGACTATCTGGACTGGAAGAAGGAGAACAAGGTCTTCCGCTCGCTCGATGTGTATGAGCGCTCGGGATTCACCATGGCCACGCCTTCCGGCCCCGAGCCCGCGCGCGGGGCTCGTGTGAGCGATGGCTTTTTCAGCACGCTCGGGGTTACGCCCGTGCTTGGAAGGGATTTCTACACCGGGGAAGATCTGTCCTCCGCCCCGCGCACGGTCCTGTTGAGCTACTCGGCCTGGCAGCAGCGGTACGGAGGCCGTCGCGACGTGCTGGGTAAGACCGTCACGCTGAACTCCCTGCCGAACGTCATCATTGGCGTCCTGCCGAAGGATTTTCACTTCGCGCCCGCCGAGCCGGCGGATTTCTGGGCTACCCTCCACCCGGCCAGCGAATGCGATCTGCGGCGGAGCTGCCATTCCCTCTATGGCGTGGCGCGGTTGAAAGACGGCGTCACCATGGAGACGGCGCTGGCGAATGTGGTGTCCATTGCGAAACAACTGGAGAGACAATATCCGGGGTCGAACCGGGATCAAGGCGCGGCGCTTGCGCCGCTGAGCGAAGTGATCAGCGGACGAATCCGCCCCATCCTGCTGGTGCTGCTCGGCGGAGCGGCGCTGCTCCTTTTGATCGCAGGGGTGAACGTGGCCGGATTGCTCCTGGTCCGCTCCGAGAGCCGCAAGCGGGAGATTGCCGTCCGCACCGCGCTCGGCGCTTCGCCGGGCCGGCTGCTTAGCCAGTTCGTGACGGAAGGAGTGGTTCTGGCGGCGGCAGGCAGCGCGCTGGGGCTTACTCTGGCGTACTGGACCATGCAGCTGCTGGTCAAGCTGATTCCGGAGCAGATGTTGCAGGGAATGCCTTTTCTGATCGGGCTCGGCTGGAATGTGCGAGTGCTCGGCTTCGCGGCTGCTATTTCCGTGCTGGCGGCCCTCCTCTTTTCGCTCACTCCGGCGCTTCATCTTTCCCTCTCGGAAACACACGACGGCCTGGCGGAAGGCAGCCGCGGCTCCGCAGGCACTACCTGGCGCCGTCTGGGCTCCAAGCTGGTGATGGTGGAACTCGCCACCGCCATGGTGCTGCTGGTAGGAGCCGGCCTGCTCGGCAAGAGTCTGTACCGTCTGCTTCAGGTGGATATTGGTTTGCAGCCGGATCATCTGGTCACCATTCAGGTGGCCGCTCCGGACGCGAGCTACGGAAAGCCGGAACAGGCTGTTGCCCTGGAACGGGAAGTCTTGCGCCGCATCGCGAATCTGCCGGGCGTTCAGTCCGCCGGCATTTCGAGCGATATTCCCATGCAGGGCTGGGGCGACACCACGTGGGTCCGGATCCTGGGCCGGCCCTGGCATGGAGAGCACCTTGAGATGCCGGAGCGGGATGTCAGCGCGGATTATTTCACGACGCTCGGGGCCAAACTGGTGCGCGGCCGCTATTTCGCCGAGGATGAAGACGCCACCAAACCCCGTGTGGCCATCATCAACCAGGCTTTCGGGAAGAAGTATTTCCCGGGAGAGGATCCGATGGGCAAGCAGCTCTCTGGCCTCAGCACGCCCCCGGTGCCCATCCAGATTGTGGGAATTGTGGAAGACATCAAGGAGGGCTCGCTCGACTCGGCCAACCAGCCGGCGCTGTACTTTCCATTCCATCAGGCGCCGGGGAATTTCTTTAATGTAGTGGTGCGAACTACCCAAGGCGACCAGTCGCTGCTTGCCGCCCTGGCTTCCACCATCCGCGGCATCAACCCCGGTATTGTCACTTTCGGGGCGGCCACCATGAACGAACTGGTCGCGCGATCCGCCTACCCCCATCGCTCCACAGCCTGGCTGGTGGGTGGTTTTGCAGTGCTGGCTCTGCTGCTCAGTGTGGCGGGGCTGTACGGCGTGGTTGCCTATTCGGTGAGCCAGAGGACCCGTGAAATCGGCGTTCGCATGGCTTTGGGCGCTCAGCCCGCAGCCGTGTACCAACTGATTCTGAAAGAAGCGGGATGGCTGGCGGCGGCTGGAATCCTAGCCGGCCTTCTCTGCGCTGTTGGGGCCGGGCGGCTGCTGAGCGGGTTATTGTTCGGCGTCCGATCCTGGGACATCCCAACGCTGGCAGCGGTGGCCGTTGTGCTCGGCCTTGCGGCGCTGCTGGCCAGTTTTCTCCCCGCCCGCCGCGCGGCGTCGGTGAATCCTGTGGATGCTCTTCGCGCGGAATAAACCGGCGGCTACCTGCCCTTGCGCACTACCCACGTGGTCATGGCCCGCTGGTTCTGAACCACGGTGGTTTTGAGAGGGTCCGCCAGCCGGCCTCCCAGTTCCCGGGTAACGGCGTCCAGCAGCGGCGCATCCACCAGATAGCGTTCCGAGCCGTCCGGGAGAAGGAAGCGCCGTCCGGCGATCCGCCGGACCTCGTTTTCGATTCCGATGGAGGACGCCAGCCGGCAAAACAAAAGGCCGCCCGGCCTCAAAATCCTCCAGGTGCCGAGCAGCATGGCGCGGAACTGATCGTCATCGCGGGCGAAGTGGAGGACCGCGCTGCTGATGGCCACGTCGGCGAAAGCGTCCGGGAAGGACGTGTTTTCGATGGCCTCCGCCCGGAAGTTCTCGGGGGGTAGCGCCGGCGCGAGAGAAGCCGCGAGCCGCCGGACCTCCTCGACCGCCCGCGGATCCGCATCCAAACCAAAAACTTCGTAACCCTCCCGCAGAAGGTAGACCAGGTTCCGGCCGGAACCACAGCCCGCATCCACCACGCGCATCCCCGGCGCCACGCGGCCCCGCAGGATCTGGTCGAAAAGGTAAATATCGATTTGTCCGAACTGCTCCTGGAGATGGCTTCGCACTCTCCCCCGATGGTACGGGATTTGGCGACACGGGATTTACCGGTCCTTGACCTGGGGCGCAGGCATTTGTATACTACCCCTATGAAGTCTATGCCTAAAAATGAGATGCCTTCCGGCGCGCTGGTGCTTCTCATTCTTCGCGTGCTTCGCTCCGGTCCGCTCCATGGCTACGCCATCGCGCAGCGCATCCACTCGCTGTCTTCCGAAGTGCTGCGGGTGGAGGAAGGCGTGCTGTACCCGGCGCTGCAGAGGATTCTGCTGAAAGGCTGGGTGAGTTCGGAATGGGGCATTTCCGAAACGAACCGCAAGGTGCGCTTTTACCGGCTCACGCCGGCCGGCCGGAAGCAGCTCGACGCCGAACTCTCCGGATACGATCGCGTGCACCAGGCGATTCAATCCATCCTGAAGACCGCCTGAAGGAGACACCCATGCATGAACTGTTCCGCCGCCTGCGCTACCTGTTGAGCCGCGGCCGCCGCGATCGCGAATTGGCGAACGACATGGAGTTTCATCGCGAGATGGCCGCGCGCGAGGGCACGCGCGATCCGGGCAATACGCTGCGCCTTCGCGAGGAAGCCCGGGAAGCCTGGGGCTGGATGTGGCTGGAGCGGTTCGGCCAGGACCTTCGCTACGCGGGGCGTATGCTCCGTAAATCTCCCGGGTTCACGCTTGCCGCCGTGCTGATGCTCGCCATTGGCATCGGAGTCAACGTGGCCGCTTTCGGTTTTTTTAATTTTGTACTCTGGCGTCCGGTGCCGGTTCGCGATCCCGGCAGCCTGCTGCGTCTGGAGCGCCGCTCGCCGGACCGTTTCTGGTCGGACATGCCTTACGCGGAGATGGCGTTCTTCCGGGATCAGTCCCGAACTCTCTCCGCGCTCCTGGCTCAGAAGGAGGCCCGGCTTTTTGTCGAGGGAGAATCGAAGCCCGCCAGGGCTAATTTTGTCACTGCGAATTTCATGAGCGAACTGGGCGCGCATCCGGTGTGGGGTAGAGTCCTGGACCCGGGCCGGGACAATGCGGCCGGGGCCGAGCCGGTAGCCGTGCTGAGCTACGGATTCTGGGAACGCCATTTTGGAGCGGATCCCTCCGTTGTCGGGAAAACGATCCGCCTGAATGACAAGCCCGTCACCGTTGCGGGTGTGGTGTCCCGCGAGTTCAGCGGGCTGCGCATGAGCGAGCCCGACGTGTGGATCGCTTTGAGGCAGCAGCCGTACTTCGTCGCCGGAAGCGAGTTGCTCCGGAACTTCGCGGGCGATGCCGGAGACTCGGACCGGGACGGCGTGAATGTGTGGGCTCGCCTGCGCCCGGGCTTTGGTCCCAAGGCTGCCGAAGATGAGTTGCGGCTGCTGGCGAGGGAACTGCGCGCGCAGTATCCGCTTGCCATCTGGAAAAACGAGAGCATTGCCACCACGCCCGGCGGGTTCGCGTCCATTCACGGCACGGAACGCGGGTCCGGCACGCCCAAGAACAAGCAGGCGGAGGTCTACCGTATTGTTGGCCTCGTGGGCGCGCTGACGCTCTTGATTCTCGCCGCGGCTTGCGGCAATTTGGGCGGGCTCCTGCTGGCCCGGGGAGTGACCCGGCAGCGCGAGATTTCCATCCGGGTGTCCGTCGGGGCGGGCAAGGGCCGCCTGGCGCGGCAACTGTTTACGGAAAGCATTTTGCTGGCTCTGTTGGGCTCAGCCGCGGGGTTGGCCCTGGGTTCCGCCCTGCTGCGGGCGCTGGTGGTGTTCACCGATTCGCCCGCGTGGGTGAGCGCGGCGCCGGACTGGCGGGTGATCTGCTTCGCGGTTGGACTGGGTTTCCTCGCGGCCGTCCTTTTTGGATTGACTCCGGCTCTGCAGGGCGCCCGGCAGCGTCATCGGGGCACTATCATGCGCCAGTTCCTGATTGGTGCGCAGGTCGCCGCCAGTTGCGTCCTTCTCATCGTGGCCGGGCTGCTGGTGCGGGCCCTAAACCATGCGCTCGACTCGAATCCCGGTTTTGATGTCCAGCATGTGATTTCCATCGACCCCGGGCTGGATGGCCACGGCTACTCCCCCGCGGCGGCGCGTGCCTATCTGCAGACCTTTCAAGCCCGTTTGCGCGGACTGCCTGGCGTCGAATCGGTGGCCCTGGCGTCCATTGCGCCCCTTGGTCACAAAACCACATCAACGGGTACCGAAATTGGCGGGCGAGGAATCGAAATTCAGGTCAACCACGTCGATCCGGCGTTCTTTCAGACGATGCGGATTCCATTGTTGCGCGGCCGCAATCTGCAGCCCGGGGACACCCACGCGGTTGTAATCAGCCAGTCTCTCGCGCGGCTGTGGCCTACCGGCGACCCCTTGGGACGCCCGCTCACGTTGGATACGAACTACACCGTGGTGGGAGTCGCGGGAAGCGCGCGGCTCACGGCGTTGCAGGATCCCGATTCGGTGGAGGCCTATTTCCTGTCCTCGGAACCCGATCTGCCTTCGACGACTTTGGTGGTGAAGACGGCCGGGCTGCCTGAGAGCCTGGTGCCGCTGGCCGCCTCCATCGCGAAGGACGTGGACCCGAAGGTATTTCCCGAGATTCAGATGCTGAAAACCTCGTTCCGCCTCAAGCTGCGCGACACGGAGCACAGCGCCCTGGCGGTGAGCCTGCTTGGCGCTACGGCGCTTCTTCTGGCGTGCCTCGGCATTGTAGGCCTGGTGGCCTATGCGGTGTCGCAGCGCACAAAAGAAATCGGGATTCGCGTTGCGCTCGGCGCGCGCTCCACCCATGTCCTTTCCATCGTATTGCGGCAGTTCTTCTGGCCGGTCGCCGCCGGCCTGGTGGGCGGCATGGCCGGAGGCGCGGCGTTGTCCCAGATTCTCCGCCGGGACCTTTATGGCATCAGCTTCCTGGATCCGCTCACGTACGCGGCCGCGATTGGGATATTCGCCGTTACCGTGGCGCTGGCAGCCCTCGCTCCCGCGCGCCGGGCGTTGCGGGTGGATCCCATGCTTGCTCTGCGTTACGAATAGGATCCCGGTATGAATGAACTTTTTCGCCGCCTCCACTACCTTTGGAACCGGCGCCGTTACGACCGCGAACTGGCGGGCGACATGGAATTTCATCGCGACATGGCGGCGAGGGAAGGAACAAGCGGTCCCGGGAATACGCTGCGGCTGCGCGAAGAAGCGCGGGAGGCCTGGGGCTGGATGTGGCTCGACCGCCTTTCCCAGGACCTGCGGTATGCCGCCCGGATGCTCCAAAAATCACCGGGCTTTACCCTGGCCGCCATCCTGATGCTCGGCCTTGGCATCGGCGTCAATGTAGCGGTGTTTGGCTTTTTCAATCTGGTATTCCTCAGACCGCTGCCCGTTCGCGACCCGGGCACTTTGCTCCGGTT
>Ga0105240_10016346_pt1 | contig 10049 bp, 8 predicted proteins | sample KBSC54metaG_FD_80426 | JGI IMG/M metagenome (GOLD analysis project Ga0105240, IMG submission 80426) | Corn rhizosphere microbial communities from Kellogg Biological Station, Michigan, USA - KBS C5-4 metaG | ecosystem: Host-associated > Plants > Roots > Rhizosphere > Soil | place: Michigan, USA... | reverse complement strand
GCCGGCGTGGCCTTCGATGCGGGCTTCGGCCTGGTCCAGCAGGGGCAGCACATTGGCGCGTACCACCGACTTGAACAGGCTTTCCTTGCCATCGAAGTAGAGATAGAGCGTGCCCTTGGAGACACCCGCGCGAGTGGCCACGTCTTCCAGCCGGGTAGCGGCGTAACCGCGCTCGACGAACAATTCCAGCGCCGCCGCCAGCAATTCCTGGGGGCGGTCCTGTTTGCGTCGTTCCCAACGCGGTTCTTTGGCCGATGCAGACATGAGAAACAAGATTACCGGGAGGGGGCACTGTAAGTGGCAAGCCGCGCCGGCGTCAAGCGGCCAGATCAAGCCGCCGGCACCGCGTGCCGTCCGATGCACTACAATGCAGTCCCCCCGCGCTACCCGCCACCAGGAAAGTCCATGAACTGCCGAGACGCATGCGGCGCTTGCTGCATCGCCCCTTCCATCACCAGTCCGATCCCCGGCATGCCCGATGGCAAGCCGGCTGTCAACTAAAGAGATACATGAATTGCCGTCCTCACTGTGGTGCGTGCTGCATCGCTCCTTCAATCTCTAGCGCCATTCCAGGCATGCCTGGTGGGAAACCGGCTGGCATTCGATGTGTTCAGCTTGATGAGCAAGAGAGGTGTAAGCTCTTCGGAAGCGCTGAGCGACCTAGCGTTTGCCAATCTTTGCGTCCAGAGCGTGGCATGTGCGGAGACGGCAGAGAGCATGCGATTACTTGGCTTCACTTCCTGGAAATTGCCACTGGTCCTGCGGGAGCGTGACATTCTGACTGCCAAGCTGTCCGCTGGAAGGCCAGAATGGGGAGAATAGGAAGGCAAACCGCAAGGATACCTGCTGGATTGTCTGGTTGCACACTGTTAATATAGAAGGTTTATCACATTCGCAATCAGCGGCCTTCTGGGCCGTGCGAGGATGGACATGCCAGCTAAACCACTTATCACGACGCTGCCCGACGGCAAGGTGTGCGATTTCATTGACGGCAGTATTCGGAATGACACGCCGGAGGAGTACGTCCGTCAGAACATCGAGCGGCGGCTGGTGAAAGAACTCGGCTATAAGCCGGAGCGTATCGCCATCGAATTTCCTATCAAGGTTGGCTCGTCGACTAAACGAGTGGATATCGCCATCTTCCCTGACGGGGTCCAACACGCACAACAGAACATCGATATCATTATTGAGTGCAAACATGAGAAGGTGAAGCCATCTGATAAGAAAGATGGAGAGGACCAGCTCAAGTCCTATTTGTCATCTTGCCCTAATGCAGCTTGGGGAATGTGGACAAATGGTCGCCACAAGTCTGTATTTCGTCGAGTTGATATTAAAGGGCGAGTTGTTTGGGAAGAGCCTAATGACATTCCTGCGCACGACGGCAATATTGATGATACCGACCGTCCTACGAGAGACAAACTCGTCCGCTCTACGGACGACAATTTACTGTTTTCGTTTCGAACCTGTCACGACCATATCTACATCACAGACGGGTTGCCTAAAGATAAAGCCTTTTTTGAGTTGCTTAAGGTCATCTTCTGCAAAATTCATGACGAACGCAATATCCCTAAGCCGCTTGAGTTCTATGCAACGGCTAAGGAAAAGGCCAGCACGGATGGCCGCTTAACGGTACAAAAACGTCTCGGGAAAATATTTGACGAAGTTAAAAAGCGCTACCCGGCCATTTTTGACAAGAACGATGTCATTAGTCTAAAGCCGCGTTCGCTCGCCTACATCGTAGGGGAGGTCCAGCGATATAGCTTCCTGGATACTCATATTGACGTTAAAGGCAAGGCGTACGAAGAGCTGGTCGGTAGTAACCTTCGGGGCGACCGGGGCGAGTTTTTCACGCCCCGTAATGTCCAACGTATGGCTATTCACATGTTGGACATCCAGCCGGGAGAGAAAATCCTTGACCCCTCATGTGGTACAGGGGGATTCCTGGTCATCGCCATGAATGAGGTAATTAATCGTTTGCGCGGGGCAGTTGCCGGGATTCCCGAAAGTGATGCGTACCGTCAGGCACTCTCGGAAAAGGTAAGAGAAACCGCTGCACGCGGTTTTTTTGGGTTCGACATCAATCGTGAGCTTGTCAAGGCCACGAAGATGAATATGGTCATGAACAACGATGGCTCGGGCAACATCTTGCAGTGCGATAGCTTATCTCATCCGCATGAATGGGAGCCTGAGTTCAGAGAGAAATTAGCGGAGGCTTTGGAAATTGAAGCCGCTGATCTGCGAGGCCCCGATGATATCGGCCACTTCGACATAATTGCCACCAACCCGCCATTTGGCGGGAAACTCCCTATTTCGGACCGGGAGACTCTGTCGCAGTTCAAGTTGGCGCGTGTATGGAAGCGCAGTGGCGACAGGTGGTTGATGACCGAAGACCTCTACGGCACTCGTCCACCCGAAATCTTGTTTATTGAGCGGTGCTGGCAGTTTCTCAAGCCGGGAGGAAGAATGGCTATCGTCCTTCCCGACGGCATCCTCGGAAATCCGGACCTTGAGTACGTGCGGTACTGGTTGATGATTCACTGCCGAATTGTCGCGAGCGTTGACCTACACCCTGACACATTCCAGCCAAATAACGGAACGCAGACCTCTGTGCTGGTCCTGCAGCGCAAGACCGAAGATGAAATGAGGAAGGAAGAGCGTCAGGGTCGACTTGACGATTACGAAATTTTTATGGCGCAGACACTTGCTATCGGCCACGATAAGCGCGGGAGCACCATATATAAGCGAAATGAGGACGGAGAGGAAATACTGTTCCCTCCGGCAGGGGAAGAAACCGAGCATTATCAGCTATCAGCCACAGGGGACGTGTCCAAGAAAATTCTCCGACCCAGTAGGCAGGTAGATGATGATGCTCCTGTCGTTGCTTCTGAGTTTCTTTCATGGAAGCAGTCGGCGGTGCTGGGATGGTAAAGCGTGCAACAGCCCCTTCTGTCGAGAAAGAGCATCTGGCAGAAAGGAGTGTGGGCGTTCGTCTTTCCGAGGTCCTACGGTCAGGCATCCGTTTGGAAGCGTCCGCCTATGCGCTCGAAGCCCGCAAGGCGTTGGCTGAGTTAAAAGCCACCGGGCATCCTCTGCGTCCATTGCTTGGCGATAACGGAATGTGCTTAAAAGGCAACAATGCATTCCGATTTCCACGCATCTATGTTGGCCCGGACCGCGGTGTTCCCTTTTTGTCCAGTTCAGACATCATCGGATTACGTCCTGAAAGAGGAAACTATCTCAGTTTAAGAACTCCTCGGTTGTCCGAGTTGAAGGTGCAACCTTGGGATGTGCTCATCTCTTGCTCCGGCACAATCGGAAATGTGAGTCTTGCGTCGCCCCGCATGGCCGAGTGGGCCGTGTCACAGCATGTAATTCGCTTGACGGCGGTCGACGAGGATACGGCGGGTTTTGTTGCTGCGTGCCTCCGCTCTAACTGGGGGCGTGCGCAGCTAACCGGAATGACATATGGCTCAGTTGTTCAGCATATTGAGCCGCAGCATTTGCATCATGTTCTTATTCCAGAGCTACCGCCTATTGTGCGGATAGAAATCGGACGTGCGTTTGTTCAGGCCGCACTCAAACGAGACGAGGCAAACGATAAGCTCGACAGTGCAGACAAGCTGCTCAAAAAGAGTCTCGCGTTACCTCCGTATCAACGAGCTTCAAATGGTCCTATCGTAAGTACCGCCAAAGCCAGTGAGTTGAGAGGGCGTTTAGACGCTACGTTTCATGACCCTTCCGTACGTTCTCTCGACGCGGCCCTAAAGGCCAGTGGCCATCCGATTGTGCCGCTGAGCGACCCTCGGCTGGCTACGGCAGTCAATGGCGTGACAAAGTTCCGCAAGCGGGTTTACGTGCCAACCGGTGGCATACCTTTGTTGTCAAGTAAGCAGCTCTTCCAGGTCGACCCCATTGAGCAAAAACGGCTAGCTAAGGGCGCTCACGAGAATGACCTAGCTGAAATTTGCCTTGCCGAAAATATGGTCGCTATTACTCGTTCAGGAACTGTCGGACGAGTACAGATTGTGCCGAAGTACATGCACGGATGGGCTAACAGCGAGCATACGATTCGAGTTGTGGCCAAAAATCCGGTCGCTGCTGGGTACCTTTATGCATGGCTGGCCAGCGAATATGGTCAGGCTATCGTTGGTCGATATACTTATGGGTCAGTTATCGTGGAAATTGACCGTTTCATGGTCGGGGAAATTCCGGTACCGTTACTCAATCAGGCTAAGACCGAGAAAATTGCCAACCTAGTACTTGAGGCAAATAGATTGAGAGATGAAGCTTGGCGGCTGGAACAAGATGCGTTGACCATACTCCGACGCCATGTATCTGCGCATGAGAGCCAGGATGAACCGGCGTCTTTGCCAACGAGGAAACAAGCGAAAGGCTTTGCAAAAAAGCAGTAACCAACCTAGCCGTCGGAGTCGGGCTTAACATTGATGAATGCTTCCGGGGACATGTTCCCCGCGCAGGGTTAAGGCCCCCCGCTAGGTTGCTCGCGGCGTTTTTTCTTGCTTAAACGGCATAAATAAGATAATTGACTCGGAGTTCTGTGCCAGTGCAATGCTGGCTTTCGAAGAATTCATTTGTTTCTACCGAGCTTATAACTAGTTACCGGGCCGTTATAAGTTCGTCAATGCACTCAATGAATTCTGCGGGGGACACTTTCAACGCCCGAGCTAGTTTTAGCAGAGTGGTCACCGAGGGTTGCTTCTGGCCCAGTTCCAATTCCGACACGTAATTGCGCTGCAAGTTCGCACTAAGGGATAGTTGCTCTTGCGTTAGCTGCGCTGCTTTTCTGAACTTGCGAAGCGTTCTTCCAAACGCTCGTGCCACCTCATCAGCATCCAAAAATTTTCCTCCTGCTATAGGAGGAATTTCTCAGTTGCTATAACATCTGTCTTCCCGCTATAGCGGGAATTTTGTGGGCTAGCAGTCTTTCTTGATGCTCGGTGTGCGGCTATGTGTTGGGGGTGTCGAAAATGCAACGAACGGTTATGAAATTCTTGAGCGCAGGCTTTGGCGGTGTTGGGATGCTGGTCAGTCTTGTCGCGGGCGTCAGCCTTCTGCAGGGCGACATGGGAGGACTAGCTTGGCTGGCCTTTGGTGGCCTTTGGATGATAGCGGGGCTTAGCTCCTATTTCCGTATGCGGAAATTTGAGCGGCAGGACTTCATCTGGTTTACACAGCAACATCCAAACTCGTGTCGTAGTAGTGGTCCTCTTTCGTGCCCAAGGTGTCAGGGGAACCAAATTCGTGTTCGTGGCCTGATGCGGCACAGCTATACCCGTGAGCATTTTTGTGAAGCCTGCGGCCATACCCTTTATTACAGCCCCGAAGGGTAATCTAAGGAGGATTAAGATGAGGTATAACGGTTTGAAATTTCTGAGCACTCTTCTGCTGGTAATGGCGGGAACTGTTGAGGCCGCAGAATGGCGGCCTTTGCCGGCGGCTCGCAAAGGAGTTTTCTATGACGCAGAGGGCGTAATTAAACTCAACGGCGCATATCAAATAACAGAACGAATGTACGTTGAGCCGGAAAAATTGAAGATTTGGAGCAATCTGGCTCAGACATCACTAGGGCCAGGTGCATTTGTCGATTTCACCTTCGTTCTCAATTGCTCTGACCGGCGAGTTTATCAACTATATGTCAAATACCACGCTGCCAACGGACAGGAGGTCGCACACGAGGACACCCGCGAGAAGGCTCCTTCTAGCAGCGTCGACAAGGCAAATTTTTCGGATCAGCCTCACGACACGCTCGGACTTTATACCCATTTGTGTGCAATTAAGTCCACTGGTCGATGACACGTTCCATGTCACCTAACAAAAACTTCATTCACTTAGAGGGTACAAGGGAAGTACCCTAAAAAAGTTGTTTTCTTTTAGGTGGTACGCGCAGCACACCTATGTAGGGGGGCTGTCTTCTGACATATATCGTTTCGCTTCTAAGCTCACTACGCCCGCTAACAAGGTACATGCTGTGCATGTACCTGTTCCAGCAGCTACGCTGCTGGAGGGCGCGCTGTCCGCGCCATACGTGCCAAGGTGTCTATTGCAATTCGAGCCTTTTATCCGCAACAGCCTATCAAGTGACGAGAACGTATTTTCAAATCTAAAAGCTGGGTCCTAGAGGGTAGACCAACTACTTTAAGGACGACTCATGAACGAGAACAAAGGCTCAGCACTACGTAAAACTTGGATTCCAGACAACTCTTTTGGACTAGCTAAATTTGCTATGGTGCCGCCGCATATTTTTCTGGACCATAGAATTGGAGCACCTCAGGTCATGATTTTCTGCCTGTTGTGTTTCCACGCAAATGGAAGAGGCTTCTGCTACATGTCTCAGGAGCGACTTGCAGAACTAGCTGGATATTCGCTGAACGGGGAACCGAATCGCCGTTACGTATCGAAAGTGCTGCGGGAATTAGAACAACTCGGCTATTTGGAGCGCTTAGGACAGAGGGGCTTTAACATGACAAACGCTTATCGCCTGGTCATACCCGCTGAAGAGAATTTTTTTCGGGTCGCCCGGAACAGAATGTTGAGCGATGAAGTCTATTCGGACCTCCGGCAAAAAGAAGGATTGCCCATAGCAGAGCCTCAAAGCTAAGAACACACAAACCAATATCCGGCAGCGTTAAGCTGCCGGATATTGAGGCGCGGGCCTTACTGATATGGAATTATCCCATCGTAAAGCAGGTTGCCGACCATCTTGCTACCTACGCTCAGGCTTTTGTCTACGGGTAGCAAAACAAATTCGATATCCGCCGCTTGGCGTTCACAAATTTTCTTTTGGTTAAAGCCATCGGTAAATGTATACCACATAGCGCGCAGAGAATCGGGATTTGTTCCGACAATAGCGACACGGAATAAATAGCTACCGGGAAGAAGTTCTTTTAGCTCGCCATTAGTTGTTAGGTGCCGTGTGGCGAATTCAAAAATCTTGTTTCTTTCATGGCGATTTTTCCAAGCGTTTTCGACCTCAACCCAGATAATCCCGTGTTCCGTTTCAATCAGCAAATCCGGAATTTTCCCGTCGTACGCTACTAAAGGTGCCGTCGCTGTCTGAATTTGATGTTCTGTCCAGACTTGATGGCCACTATTGATGCACGAAATCGCATGCCAATTTGCGCAAGCTCGGTGCATTGGATTCCCGAGCGAAAGGGAGTTTCCGCTATGCGCTGCAATTCCCAGTTCGTCGCTGAGAAAGCGTGCTCCCGCAGCTGACAGGACAAGGCAATCACCTCCAGCAGGTAGTGGACGGCGGAGAATAAGTTTTTCGTCGACCAAGTTTTTAACCGTTCGACGGGCCATCGCAACTGATTGGCTAGCGACGGGCCAAATGAGCGCGGCGAGCATGCGATTCGTGAGCCAACCAAACCGATGTAGGTTAGTTAGTACTGCAAGCCTATTTTGTTCGCCAATGAAGCGTTTGTCGGTATTCATAAGTCGTTTTCTAATGACATTGCACGAGAAGGGCCTCGTGTTACGTCATGTATAGCAACGACATTAAAAAGAACTTGTGCCGCCGATTGGCGACACAAGCCTACCGTCCTGCTTCCCGGGCTGGACGCCCGACGCATGACTACGCGCTAGTGCGCGTCACGGCTTAAAAGCCTGCGCCCCACCGACGCTGCGCGCCGGGGCAACCCCCTCAGCCGTTAAGGATGCGTCACAAGCCCCGTGGTCGGGACTCGTGACGCATCCTTAACGCTCGGCTGAACGCCTCGGCCGTTGGCTCTGACGGAGTTGCCCCGGCGCTTCGCTATGGGGGGCGGGGGGCAGAGTGCCCCCCCGAATCGACGTAGGGCGCGCTGGGGCTCGCCACGCCCTTGGACCGGGCTTACATCGCTCGGCTCCCCCGCGCTAGATCGGCTGGCTGGGGCCAGCCGATCTAGCGGGCCTTGGGCTGGACGCCCTGGCCCCACTGCTATGCAGTGGCTCCCCTTCGCTCGGGCACGCCAATTTCGCCGTTTACGATGGCTGGTATGGGAGCGTGTATTGATAAAGGTATTAAGATTTTTGCTGAATCGTTGTGCAGCATTAGCACTGCATGGCTTTCCGGCCAAATCCACAATTTGTTGACTACTCGTGCGAATGACGCATGTAACTCCGAGCGTTCTTTCATGTGCTCATTCGTCACGTCGCGTACGGCGCAAAGCGCATCTGCAATTGCTGCATCTAGGTCTTCTTCCCAGACCGCGCCGACTGGGTCGTTGGCAACGGCTGCGAGCTTCGCAATTTTAATTCGCCGCCGCGCAAGTGTGTCTTCGAGTTCGCGGATGCGGTTAGCTAGCGCAGAAGATGCGCCGGCTTCTTCGATTATCGACAGCAGGTTGCGTAATGACTTGTTGTCCTGCTGCAGAGCTGCCCGCTCGCTATCTAGCGCCTCAATGGCCTCTTTTTTAACGCTGCCCTTCAAAATTTCTGAGGAAACATTGTTCATCAACGGCGGGAGCAAAGCGGTCTCTAGCTCGCGCGCGTTCCAATTGGGGCAATTCGTTATTCCTCGGTCGCGGTCAGCGCAGACGTAGAGGGCATAGCCGATACTGTTGCGGCTGCTGCTTTTTGGCTTTCTGGAGAGAGTAGCGCCGCAGTGTCCGCAGCGCAGAAAGCCCTGAAAGACGTTGTGGTAGCCAGCATCTCGCCTTTTTGGTAGGTGGCGACGACGTTCAGCTGATGCCTGAGCAGCATTGAAAAGGTTGTCGGAAACGATGGAGGGGTAGTAGCCCTCCCACCGCTCACCTGTAGCGCGCCGTACGTTTCCGTCTTTGACGGATGGCTCAAATTCACCAAGGACGCGCCGGTTATGAATCAGTTTATGCGGAAGTGTCTTGTGCCAGTCTTTCGCCTTGCCCGGCACCGGCCATTTTTCGGTGTTGGCGATTCGAGCAATGGCAGTTGAGCCGACACCAATTGCCGCGAGCTCAAACACCTTTAAGACGCTTTCAGCTTTTTCAGGGATGATTTCCCAACCGTTTTTCTCAAAATTGGGCCGTAACCAACCGGGCCCTTGCCCGAAGGCGAAAGTAGACTTGGCGTCCCGCTTGCGCTGATGAGCTTTTTGAACGCGATGAGCCTTGGTTTCTGACTCTTCGTTAGCACGGACGAACACCAGAACAGCCCACATGACGTTTGTTGGCTCTTTGATACTCTCCTCATCGAGGACACGGCCGTCGATAACTGTGACAACGCTAATTCCAAGCTTGACTAAGCGTGAAAGCAATCCCATCGCGTCCAACACATCAGCACGAGAAAGACGGTCCAAACTTTCGACAAGCAGGTAGGAGCCTCGTTCAATTACGCCCGCCTCAACGGCATTTATGAAGGCGGCCAGCGCCCCACGCGTGACGTTGCTGCGGTCGAATGCCGAGACGCCTAGGTCTTCAAACGTCGTCTCCTGTAGGTCGAGTCCTTTTTCTGCTGCATACCGCCGACTCTTTTCTAGTTGACGTTGAAGGCTGTCGCCTTTTGCTTGTCTCTTTGTAGAGAACCGAATGTACGAATAGGCCTTTCTGGTGCGTTCTGCCTCGTTAATTCCAGTGGTCACTTCGGTTGCTACGGGGGAAAGATTGCTCACGATATGGTTCCTTAGGGGAGGGGCATACCGTAGTAATCGTCGTCACTTTAAATTTTTTCCTCATCCGAGACGATTTTTACAGAATGTCCAGCCCTTAAGGTACCAACTGGCAAGCCGGCCGGCGTACCGTGCGTACAACTGGGCGAGGACATGCGCTGCAAGATCTTCGGCCAGCCCGAACGTCCGGATTTCTGCGCCGGCTTGCAGCCTTCCGTGGAGATGTGTGGAGAGAATCGCGGTCAGGCCATCGCCTGGCTCAGTGAACTGGAGACGCTGACAGCGCCGGGCAGCCAAGCTGGCCGGCGAGGGGAGATCACCTGAAGCGGGAGGCCTGTCTTCTAGAAGGCTTCCTCGCGCCGCCGTCGGGCTTCTTCGCGGATATCCTCGATGAGCCGGCGGGTATCCACCTTTTCCTTGAGGTGTGCGGCATGGGCTTCACGGCTGATGGGAGCGATGGTGG
>Ga0105240_10016342_pt1 | contig 10050 bp, 10 predicted proteins | sample KBSC54metaG_FD_80426 | JGI IMG/M metagenome (GOLD analysis project Ga0105240, IMG submission 80426) | Corn rhizosphere microbial communities from Kellogg Biological Station, Michigan, USA - KBS C5-4 metaG | ecosystem: Host-associated > Plants > Roots > Rhizosphere > Soil | place: Michigan, USA... | reverse complement strand
CTGGCCGACGCGATCCGCACCGCCTTGCGTCGCTCTGCAAGGAGTTTCCTCCCAGGCACGCAACTGCAATCAGCGCAATTTGATTTGGCTGCGATTGCAGCGAAGATTCTGCGAGAGTTGTGTTCCGATGCCTGATACTGTGACCACGACGATGGATCCGCGCTGGGGCCACGCCGATCGCGACCGAAAGGCCGAGGCGATCCTGCGCACAGTCGAATTGATGGCGCCAGAACGCGATGTTCGACGCGGCACGTGGCTTGATGTCGGCTGTGGCAGCGGCGGCATCGCTGCCACGCTGGCGCAGCATGTCGAACGGATAACCGGCGTAGATCCCGAATCGTGGGAACGTTGGGAGCAATTTCTGGCCGAGCACTCCAATCTGAAACTACATCAAGGTTCTTATCGCGACGTGGATACGTTGTGCGGGCCGAACTCTATCGACGTCGTGGTATGCAATCAAGTCTACGAGCACGTGGATGATCCCGTTGCATTGCTCGCCGCCATTCATCGCGCGCTGAAACCGGGCGGTATGTGCTATTTCGCGGGACCGAATCTGCTTTGGCCTATAGAGCCGCACGTATTCTGGCCGTTCGTGCATTGGTTGCCTCGGCGATTTGCGCAGCGCACGATGCGTTTGGCTGGGTCGCGTCACTCCGAGGAACTCGATGCGTACTCGACGAACTTCTGGCGTGTGCGCGGCTGGTTCCTCGATGCGGGGCTTGTGCCGAGCAACGCGATCGCCGCGCGTATCGAGGCCGGATTCGCGGTGCGTGGAAAACAGCTGCGAATGCCGCGCTGGCTTGCTGCGATAGTTGATGCGCTCGCGCCGCTGTCGCCGGGATTTGTGTTCGGCTTGCGAAAGCCATGAGCGATACAACGAACGATCTCGATACCGGTTGGCAGGTTGCGTCCGAACCGCATGCAGACCTCACCGTGTGGGCCGAGCGCGGCGGCCGCGTGTTCGCGACGGCGGCGTGGGGCACGGTCGTGCGTACGCTCGGCGCCGAAGCCCAGTTCGCCTGGCACGCGGCACGCGGCATCGGCGCCGTCGTGCCGATATTCCGCCGGCTCGGATTGCGCGTCGGCTTCCTCGGTTTTCCGGTTGCCGGTGTGGATTTCGATGCGCTCGACGGCCACGAGCTCGCGCGCTGCGCCGCCGGAATCGCCGCTGCGGCGCGTCTGGACGTCGTGCGCACGACGCAATCGATGCGCATGCAGATCGAGGGCACGGCGATCTCGGGCCGGCCCGAAGTGTGGATCGAGGATCTGCAACACTGGCAGCTCGACGCGCACAAGCGCCTGCGCAAGGATCTCGCGTTCGCGTATCGTTCGGCGCCGGCACTCGAACTAGTGCAGCGCGGTTTCGACGCGTTCGCATGCTTCGAGCTGTATCTCGCGACCGTCATGCGTCATCGTGGCCAGCAGCGCTACGCCGCCGCATATTTTGCCGCCCTGCAGGCGTTGGCGCAGAAGTCTGATTTGCTCGGTTTTTTCGCCGCGCTCGAAGGGATGACACTCAAGGGCTTCGCCGTGGTCGCGCTGCACGGGGGCGTCGCGCATTACCTGCACGGCGCGGTCGACGCGGCCGGCCGGCGCCAAGGCGTCAGCGACGTGCTGCTCGAACGCTTGGTCGCGTTCGGTCGCGATGCCGGCGCCACGTGCTTCAACTTGATGGCGTCGCCTTGGGAGCAACCCGGCCTGCAGCAGTTCAAACAGAAATGGGGCGACACGGCCGGCTTGTCGGTGACGTTTGACCACGCCGGTAGCCTCGCTGGACGCGGCGCCGTGCTGGCCTCGCGCTGGCAACGACGGCATGATTGGCGCCAGGCGGCGTCCTTTGTCGCGCGCCGCGAGGAATAGTCGACGCATGCAGGCTATGCCAAAGCAGACGAAGTTGCGCGCGCTGCGCGACGCGGTGTCGGAATTGACTGGCGCCTATCGCATCGGCGCATTGCTGCGCGGGCGCGGCGTGATCGCGTGGTCGGCGCGCGTGAAATCGCCCTCGCGCCTGACGCTCGGTCGCGGCGTGTCGGTGCAACTTGGCTCAATCGTGCACTGCGGCGGCAAGCCGTGGTCCGAATTCGAGGGCCATGTGCGACTCGGCGATGGAGTCGCGATCGGTCCGTACTGCATCCTGTACGGTGCCGGCGGCATCGAGCTCTGCGACTACGTGCATCTCGGCCCGGGCGTGAAGCTGATGGCGCAGGCCGGCCGCCACGACGCCAAGCGGCTCGGCCCCGATCCGACTTACAACTTCGCGCCGATTCGCATCGGCGCCGGCTCTTGGATCGGCGCCGGCGCGGTGATCCTCGGCGGTGCGACGCTTGGCCGTTGCGTCAACGTGGCGCCCAATTCGGTCGTCGTCGGCGAGGTGCCGGACTATGCCGTCGTGGTCGGCAATCCCGCCCGCGTGGTGATGAAAAACGAGGGGATTACATGAGTACTGCCGCAGAGCATCCGCTGTTGCGAGCACTGGTCGAACGCATCGCCGCCGACAGCCCGATGCAAGGCCGCTCGCTACCCACCGCAGTCGCCGCGCTGCAGTCGGTCGAGGCGAACGAACTCGAACATTACCTGGCGTTCGGTGCCGGCGTAGGCTGGGGCACGGAGCGCATGGCGCAGGCCTACGTCACGATCGCGAACGACACGCTGCGCGAACAGATCTATTTCCAGCGCAACGGTCGCTATCGCCACGACCGTTTCGAAAGCGTCGCTAAACACGTCTATTTCGACGACGACTACATGGCGCGCTACATGTACGGCCTTGCGCTGACGCTGTTTTTGTGGCCGAACCATCTGCAGATCTTCCGTCATTTCCAGCGCTCGCTCGCAGGCGCAAAAGGTGGCAGCTATCTCGAAATCGGTCCCGGCCACGGCGCGTTTTTCCGCCAGGCGATTCTGCACGGCGGATTCACGAACTGTATCGGCGTTGACATCAGCCCCACATCGCTCGACATGACGCGGCGCGTGCTCGAATCGCTCGGCGCACCGTCGAGCGTGTCGTGGAAGCTGATCGAGGCGGACCTGCTCGCAGCGACCGATCTCGGCGGCAGCTACGATGCGATTGTGATGGGCGAGGTGCTGGAACACGTCGAGCAACCCGGCCGCTTCCTTGAGCGCATCCGCGATCTTGCCATGCCGGGTGCGTTGCTGTACGTGACCACGGCGGTGAATGCGCCGGCGATCGATCACATTTATCTGTTCCGCACCGTGCAGGAAGTCGAAGACCTCGCGTGCGCTGCGGGTCTAGTGTTGCGCGACACGTTCGCCACGCCCTATGTCGGCTGCACGATGGATGAAACCGTGCAACGCCGCCTGCCGATCAACGTCGCGCTGGTGCTGACACGGTGAACGCGCAAGCGGGATTCCGCTTCCATCACTACGGGCTCGCCGCGGCCGACCCCGCAGCGGCAGCGGCCTTTGCTACGAAGCTCGGCTACGTGTGCGGGCCGGTACTATTCGATCCGCTACAGGACGTACATCTGCGCTGGTGCGAGCATGCCATGTCGGCGCCACTCGAAATCGTTTCACCGGCGAGCCCGGACGGTCCATTGAAACGAATCCTGGCCGAGCAGCCAAGCAGTTTCTACCATCTGTGCTACGAGATCCCCGGCGACACCGCTACGGCGCTCGCGGCGCTACGCGCGGACGGCACGCGGGTAGCCACGGTCGTGGCGCCGATTCCCGCCGTGTTGTTCGGCGGGCGCAGGGTGAGTTTCCACATGGTGCGAAACTTCGGGTTGTTGGAACTGCTCGAACCTACACTTGACCAAAGCGGACGCGCGATGTGAACGATGTGAAACGGCTGCGGTTCATCCGCAATTTCACCATCGAGCCGATAGAGCCCTGGCTCAAGCGCGAGCTTGCCGGCAGCGGCATCGCGCTGCGCTGCGAGTTCGGCGGCTTCGCCACTGCGGCTGAGGAGGTCGCAGTGCTCGACTCCGCATCTACGGATCTTACCGTGCTTGCGCTGGGGCTGGAAATGTCCTCGCCTGATTTCGGTCACGCTAACTGGGATGCCGATGCCGCCTGCGAGCGCCTGCTGCTGCTCGCACGCGAAACGGTCGCGCGCTGCCACAACACGCTCGTGCTTAACACTGTGCTAGCGCCGCTGTACAACGCCAATGGCGGTGCCGGTGTGTTGGGGCAACGTTCGGCCGAGGCAGCGGTCGATGCATTGAATCTGGCGCTGCGCGAGCTCGCAGCGTACGATCCAGCACGCATTATGCTCGCCGACTGGACGCTATACGCGCGCCAGCTTGGCGAAGCCGACACCTACGACCGGCGCTTCTGGTTCACGAGCGGCTTACCGTTCGGACGCCGATTTATGGCGCGTTACGCGCGCGACGTCGCTGCCGCGCTACGCATCGCCGCCGGTAAGGTTCGCAAGTGCTTGGTGCTTGACTGCGACAACACGTTGTGGGGTGGTGTGATTGGCGAGGACGGCTTGGACGGCATTCAATTGTCCGAAGACACCGTGCCAGGTGCCTATTTTCGTGCGTTCCAGCGCGCCGTGCTCGACCTACACGCACGCGGTGTTGCGATAGCGCTCGCGAGCAAAAACAACGAAACGGACGTGATGGAGGTGCTCGAGCGGCATCCGCATGCGTTACTCAAACGCGCGCACCTGTCAGCTTGGCGCATCAACTGGGAAGAAAAGCCTATATCGCTCGCGGCGATCGCGGCGCAGCTCAATCTCGGCCTAGATGCACTCGTGTTCGTCGACGACAATCCACTCGAATGCGAGCTGGTTACGCGCGCGCTGCCGCCGGTGCGCGTGCTGCAGGCGCCGGCGGCACGTGAGCAACTAGTGGACCTGCTCCAACGCAACAATCCGTTCGAAGCGTTGATCGTGACCGCCGCAGACCGCGCGCGCAATGCAAGCTACCGCGAGAACCGCGTGCGCGCCGAGTTCTCCGCCGCGATCGGAGACCTGACCGTGTACAAGCGTGAGATCGGTGCCGAACTGCGCGTGCGTCGTGCTGGTGACGCCGACCTCGCGCGCGTGGTTCAGCTGCTGCAGCGGACCAATCAGTTCAATCTGACCACGCGGCGCCACGATACGGCACAAGTGCGTGCGTTGTCTCAGGATGCCGACGCGCTCGTACTGTGCGCGGACCTGCGCGACCGCTTCGGCGACCTTGGTCTGATCGGCGCCGCGATCGTACGCCGCTCCGGCGACGGTGCTATTGTCGATACGTTATTGATGAGTTGCCGTGCGCTCGGCCGCGAGGCAGAGTTCGCATTCGCCGGCGCGCTCTATGCGCGTTTGCGCGACGCTTGGCAACTCAAATGGATTGAGGCCGAATACGTGCCGTCAGCGAAAAACGCGATGGTCGCAGATTTCTGGACACACGCCGGCCTCCAGCGCATGCAGCCCGATCGAGACGACGGCGTGGTGCGCTATCGCGCTGCCATCGACGCGCCGGCGCTCGCCACGATTGCTCCTGATTTTATCACCTTGGTATCCGAATGATGAACGAGAAACTTCGCGCGATCGTGGCGGAAGTGTTGGAGCTGGATCCAGCGCTGATCACGGTGGAAACGAGCGTCGAGAATCAACCGAAATGGGACTCGCTGCGGCACATGAATCTGATCTTCGCGATCGAAGACGGTTTCAGTGTGCGTTTCGAGGACGATGCGCTCCCGCAGCTGACCAGTATCGCCGCGATCGAGTGCGCGCTGAAAAAATGATGCGCGTCTAGTGCGCCGGTGCGTGGCGCGCAGCGTGCCAGAGCAGCCAGCCGGCGAACATGCTCGACATGTCGACCAGCAACTGCCAGCAGCGTGCGAGCAGCGCGATTGATATCAGCGTGGTGGTCGGAACGTCTGGTGCGAGTACCGTGCCGAGCCCGGCGACAGCGGCCTCGCGAACGCCGAGACCTGCAGGTATCGGTAGCGCCAGCAGACTGGCCGCAATGCCGAGCCAGAGGCTCGCGAGCAGATGGGCGAGCTGCAGCGGCGACAGGGCGGTGTGCGCCGCGATCAGCAACCACCACGACGCGGCAAAATTTGCCGCCAGTGCGCCGACGGTCAGCAGGCACAGCACGAATGCGCTGGTCGGCGCATGCGTTTTCTCGGCGCTCGTTTTGAGCCAGCCGCGCAGGCGCGGAAACAGCGCGAGCAGCGCACGACCGCTCGGAAACTGCACCAGCGCCCAACCGGCGGCGATTGTCGCAATTGTCGCCAGGATCGCGAGGGCAGGATTGGCGACGAGGATGCAGGCGAGCCCGAGGCCAGTCGCGTGCAGTACCGCTGCGAGGCTCAGCTCGATGTTGGCGACACCGACCGAGGCCACACCGGTTTGGCCACCGCCGAGCGCGATCGATTGCATCACCGCCTGCCAAAGTTTGCCGGGCAAGTACTTGCCCGGCTGCGACATCAGGTACACCGCGACGTGCAGCAGCGGATGTGGGCGCCCGCCGTATTTCGATAGGATGCGGTCGAACAGCAAGCCGTAGATCACATTCAGTGCAACGCCGGCGACGACTGAGGCCGCGATCCAGAATAGCGACACGCCGCTGAGCACACGCAGCAGGTCCGCACGCGAATGCCATGTCAGCCACGCGAGCACCGCGCCGCCGGCGAGCGCGAGCAGGGTGAAACGCCAGCGCGGATACATCACGTTGCGGTTGCGCCCGTGCCGAGCACCTCAGCGCGCACCGCGACGATCACGCGCTCGACATCGGCGTCGTTCAGTTTCGGCGACAGCGGCAAGCTCACCGTTTGGCGGCCCAGGCGCATCGCATTCGGCCAGCGTTCGGGCTGCCAGCCGTAGCGTTGCTGGTAGTAGGGATGCTCCGGCACCGAAAGATAGTGCACGCCGGTACCGATGCGTTGCGAGTTCATAGCGTCGAGAAATGCATCACGGGAAATGCCGCAGCTCGATTCGTCGATCATGATAGTGAACAAGTGGTATGCGTGACGCGTGTCGGATGCCGGTTGCGACGGCAGACCAATCGGAAGATCGGCGAACGCTTGCATATAGCGATTCCAGATCTGTTCGCGACGTTTCCAATTCCGCTCGACGCGAGCGAGTTGGTGAATGCCGATCGCTGCCTGCAAATCCATCATGTTGTACTTGAATCCCGCTTCAACGACTTGGTAATGCTTGTAACCCTTGTCGCCGAAGCGGTGCCAGGCGTCCTTGCTCATGCCGTGCAATGCCAGTACCTTTGCGCGCGCGATGCGTGCCTCGTCGCGGCCGACGATCATGCCGCCTTCACCGGTGACCACGTTCTTGGTGGCGTAGAAGCTGAAACAGCCGAAGTCGCCGAAGGTACCGGCCTTGCGGCCGTGATAGGTTGTCTCGATTGCGTGTGCACAATCTTCGATCACCATCAAGCCATATTTGTTCGCGATCGCCATGATCGCGCCCATCTCGCAAGGACGTCCCGCGAAATGCACCGGTAGGATCGCGCGGGTACGTGGCGTGATCGCGGCTTCAATTGCAGCAGGGTCAAGGCATTGCGTGGAGGAATCGACATCTGCCAGTACCGGCGTCAGTCCCGCGTGGATGATCGCATTTACCGATGCGCAGAAGGTCATCGGTGTAGTAATTACCTCCGCACCGGGATCGAGTCCCGCGGCAACCATGCTGACGTGCAGGGCTGCAGTACAGGAGTTGACCGCCGCTACTTGGGCCAATTGCAGGCACTGATACGTGGCGAAGTCGTTCTCAAATCGCGCCACACGCGGGCCAGTGCCGAGCCACGCCGATTCCATGCACGCGACGACCTCGTCAATCTCCGCTTGTTCGATCAACGGCGAACCGAAGATTATGAAAGACAATGGCGCTGGCTCGGCACCCGACATGAATCAATTCACCATGTTAGAGATGTGTGTGCTGCTGTCGACAGTATGGGGAGAATGGCAAACATCGAGATCGAGCCGTCGAACGCGCCACTCGATCCGCTCCAGCAACCGCCGGCTTGATCAGGTAACGCTTGTAGCCCAGGCAGATGATGAAATCGTGACGCCATAGTGCGAGTAGATCTTGAGGATATACCAGAGCACCAGAATACCGCCGATTTCGATCATCGGTTTTGGGCGGACGGCGGATACTTCGCTGATCTGCGTGCCGAGGTCGCCGGCGAGGATGACTGCCTTCAATCGGTGTAGTACTTCCAAGAAATGCATACAAAGGAAATATAGTTTACTGGCTTGCGGGTCGATAAAGCCGGACCGCAGTAGAGTTGGATGTTCATGGCCGCCATCGTGGATCTGGAATCGGCGAAACCGCAGATGGCGGTCTGTCGAGCAAGGCACGAAACGCCTTGTTTTGCGCTGCCTCCGGTAGCTCAAGCACGGTCTGGGCGTAGAATTTTTCCGCCGTCTCGTGCTGGCCGCTGGCGGCCAGCAGCAGTAACAGGTTCGCGCGCATCTGCAAGTCGCGCGGTTTTTCCTTCACGGCGTCGCGCGCGAGATCGAGCGCAAGCACGGAATCGTGCATCACGTTGAAAGCGTAGCTGGCATAGATCGAAAGCACACTCGTGTTGGGTGGTGTATGCCGCAGGGCAGCGAGGAAGCTACTCACCATTTCGTTGGCGGGAAATTCGCAATCGGCCTGCAGTACGCAACTGTTGAGCTTGTAAAGCGCGTCGACATCTTGCACCGACGGTGGTTGCGCGGCGAGCTTGTGCTGCATGCGTGCCCAGGTGCCGTCAGGTGGCGCGCGATGCAGGCGCGCGGAAAGCAGCAGCAGGCCCTGATCGGGCAGGATATTGGCGCCGGGCATCGTGGCGGCGTGTTGCATGGCCTTGAATGCCTCGGGGATCAGCGGCGAATCGGCGCGGTCTTGCGACAAGACCGCGTAGGTGTTCGCCAAATCGTAGGCGGCGCGCGGCGAGTCCGGATTCATCTGCGCTTCGCTGAGTGCGAACAGGAGCGGATTGCCCCAGTTCAGTGCACGAACCCAAGTGACGGCGGCAAAGAACAGGATGAGCACGATGCATGCGGCTCTGCGCACAAGTGTCAGCGGTACTGCGATGGGCGGCGCCGCAAAAGAAAAGAGCGCCAGATACAAGCCGATGCTGGCGAAGTAGTTGCGATGCTCGAAAGCGAGTTCAAGCGGGATCACCGTGCCCGTAAGCAAGTGCGCGGCAAAAAACCAAGCTATGCCGATCGCAACCAACGGACGTGTACGGCCCAGGCGCAGCGCCGCGACGAGGGCGATTGCCAGCCCCAGAATTGCAAGCGCCGTGGTCGGTGGGTCGAGCAACCCGTGCGATAGCCGGATGGTGTCATGGTTCAGCGCCATTTGGTTCGGCAACGGCAGCAGCGACCATTGCGCGTAGTCCCACAAAATGCGCGGCTCGGTGAGCAGGCGCTCACCCAGCGTGAACGGCCGGTTGGCCCACGCCGCAGCGGGCAGGAAATGTGTGATCACCCAGTACATAGCCACGCAGGCGGGCAATATCAGCACTACGAGATACATCGCGAGCAGGCGAAGGTCCATCCTGCCGTTGGTTCGTGCAAATCCAAACATGATCCATTCGGTGATCAGCGTGTACAGCGGCAACAAGGCGGCCGATTCCTTGGCCAGTCCGCCCATTGCGGTGCCCAACACGATGCTCGTCGAAGCGAGCATGAACCCGGATTTTCCGTCGCGCATGCGCACGCGAGCCGCGATGTAGCCCCACAGTCCGGCGAGCACGAACATCTGGCACAGGCTTTCCATGCGCTGCACGATGTAGGCCACGGCGGTGAAATTGATCGGCGCGAGTAGCCACGCAGCTGTTACGCACAAGGCCAGCAGCCCGGCACGCGCCGCATCGGGCGCGGGCTGGCGAGCTCGAAATAGTGTCCGCAGCATGCCGAACAACAGCAGGCTGTTGATCAGGTGGATGGTCAGGTTTTCGATCTTCATGCGCAGCGGATCGCCGCCGCCCAGGTACCAGTCGACGGCGAAGCTGATCATCGCCAGGGGGCGACGCGCAGCGGAGGGCGGGCCCAAGGTCGCGTTGCGCAACGACTCCCAATCCAGCGAGGGCGCGTGTACGTTGGTATTCAAGACGATGTTGATGAAGTCGTCGAATACATAGCCGCCGT
>Ga0105240_10016339_pt1 | contig 10052 bp, 5 predicted proteins | sample KBSC54metaG_FD_80426 | JGI IMG/M metagenome (GOLD analysis project Ga0105240, IMG submission 80426) | Corn rhizosphere microbial communities from Kellogg Biological Station, Michigan, USA - KBS C5-4 metaG | ecosystem: Host-associated > Plants > Roots > Rhizosphere > Soil | place: Michigan, USA... | reverse complement strand
GAAAACCGGTGAGGGGATCGGCCGGCTGTTCCGCGACCTGCTGCGCGAGTCGCTGACTCGGACGGTTACAGCTCAGGTCGGCGCCATGCTGTCGCGGAAGGCTTTCAACGACTTCCGCAGGCGGCTCGATTACAACGAATACGGTGGCGCACCGCTGCTGGGTGTTCGCGGAGTTTGCATTATTGGCCACGGGTCATCGACTGAGATTGCGATCCTGAACGGAATTCGCGTCGCGATGGAGTTTGCCAAGGCTGGGATCAACTCCCAGATTGAGCAGGAACTGGCGAACCGGCCCGTTGCTCCGGCTGCCGATGCGAAGCTCGCTGATACGGCGATCCAGTAGGTAAGCCGATGCCTGCCGAGGGAGTTTCTCAAGCAAAACTCAGTGGTTCGAATGCGGAATTCAATCCGCGAACGCTGGACTGCCTGGCTTGTCCGGTCTGTTACGGGAAGCTGTCGGTGGTCGCTGCGGGAATTGCCTGCGCCGGATGTGGGCGGGTGTACCCGCTGATCAGTGGAATTCCTGTGCTTATAGCGGAACGAGCGATACGGGCAGAAGAGAGTAGCTAAGCTGATTGGATCCGCAATCCTGGGAATGATGCTGCGTAAATGCGTTTATCTTGGGTGAGAAGCGTATAACCGCGTACTGACGCATGAGCACCGATTAGAAAGTCCGTCAATATGCGGCGAGGGTACGAAACGCCGTTGGCGCGTCGGCGGTGCACATAACTTTGGAAGGCCACTCCCGCATCCTGCCAGTCAGCCTTCTTCACATCCCACTCGATCACGATTTTCAAATCATTGAAGAGCTCGATCAATTCCTCTACAGTTCGTCCAGGAAAACCGAGCAATTCGGAAAATACCGCTCCACAGATGCACAACGGTCCCGCAGCAGAAGCTTTTGTCAGAGCTGCGGACGCGATCTGACTCGCAGTTGTATCTGCTTGCAGGAGATCGATGAGAACGTTCGTGTCGATGGATGTCATCAGGGCGTAATCATCATTCCTTTCCGAAAATCAGATCGTCAGATTCATCATGGCCACGCACCTCGCGGACGTACCGGACGACGCCCTCTCTTCCTTCATAACCTGCCGGAAGAATGTCTCCCCAAGCTCCGCGGTATTTGTCGAAAACATTCAGTTCAGACTTGCGAGAGACCGTCACCCCTTCACAGGTGGCGGTGAAAGTCAATTTATCTCCGGCTTTGGCCATGAGACGCTTGCGAATCTCTGCAGGAATGGTGACCTGGCCCTTACTCGTAACTGTAGCCTCAACCTCTACAGGAGCATTCGCCTGAGGTGATGTTTCGGTAATGGATGGCACAGCGATACCTCCTTACACTCCGGAGTATACGCCTTACTTGTGTCGAGGACCTGCAAACTCAGATTCGCTTATAAAACGGGTAGACGATGGCGGCGGCGAAGGCCATGGCTGCCAGAATTCCCAGTGCCAGAAGGGCGTACATCAGGACGATGTTGGGGCTCTTGACTGGAGCGTCGTCATCCTCTTGATCTGTGGGCAGGTTACTCATACTTGAGAGACTCCACGGGATCGAGCTGGGCAGCGCGGGTGGCAGGCACTGTGCCGAAGATTACGCCCACAATCACGGAGATACCGAGTGCGGCGACGATTGACCAGGGAGAAATTGGGATGGCGTAGCTGGTGAAGAGCCGGACGGAGAGTGGCAGCATGAGTCCGATGATCGTGCCGCCGAGTCCTCCGGCGAGCGAGATCATGGCCGCTTCGGTAAGGAACTGCAGACGTACTTCGCGGGAGGTGGCGCCGAGAGCCTTGCGGATGCCAATTTCGCGAATACGGGAGCGGACATTGGCCAGCATGATGTTCATGATGCCGACGCCGCCGACTGCCAGGGTGACCATGGCGACGAGAATGAGGACGGCGGTGAGTCCGTTGGCGATGAGCGCGGCGGTGGTGAGGAGTTCCTTGAGATTAGTCGTGTGATAAACGGAGTTGGGCTTGTGCCGGCTTTTGACGATGCGGACGATGGCGGCCGAGGCGTCTGGTACATCGTCCATGCTGCGCAGGGAGAAGTAGATCTGCTTCACGTTGTCGGTCCCGGTGAAGTAGCGGGCGACCGAGTACGGAACGAGAATGGTGTTGTCGGTGAGCTCGGACTGGCCGAAATCGTCTACACTCTGCCGGAAGGTGCCGACGATTGTGAAGGGAATGCCGCTGATCTGGAAGTTCTGGCCTACTGCGTTCTCCGCCGAACCGAACATCTGTTCCGCGAATGGAATCGTGACGATGGCGCACTTGATATGGGCGTTTTCGTCTTCGTCGTCCATGAAGCGGCCGTGGGTGACGATGAGGTTGCGGACTTCTTTGTACTGCGGAACGACACCGAGGACGAGGGTGTCCTTGACCACGCCGCCGCCGAAGCTGATACGGTCGTGCATCTCGAGAACGGGCGAGGAGTACTGGACGCTTGGTACCTGGGCCACGACGGCCCGCTCGTCGTCTCTCGTGAGGTAGTCGTTGTATACGGTGTTTTCTGAACCTGTGGCGCCGCCGCCGGAGTATTCCAGCTCGACCATATTTGTACCAATCTTTTCGATCAGGCCGAGGGCGTAATCGCGGCCGGTCAGGCCGATGGTGACGACGAGGATCACCGAAGCCGAGCCGATAACCATGCCAAGAGCGGTCAGGGCAAAGCGGGTCTTACTGGACCGGAAACTATCAATGGCCAGCCGCATGGTTTCGCTGAAGGCGATAGTGCGGTGCGCGCTGAGGATGGTGCGTTGGAAAGACTCCTGCCGGGCCTGCTCACGGGCCGACTCTGCCGCCTTGGCGGCGGCGTTGCTGGCAGCCTGCTCCTGCGTTTCTTCTCGGGTTTGCTCGGCTTGGGGCATTCTCTTCTTGCTTAGATGCGCGCCAGTCCTGGCGGCTTCCAAATCCTTGGGGACCGCCAGATATGGACTGTCTCCAGATTACAGCGTTTATCTCGGCACGTATTTGTCGAGCCACTTCAACTCTTCACGAACTTTGATGTAACCATGCCAGGGATTGCGGGAAAGGCCGTGGCCTTCGCCGGGGAAGGCGAGGAAGCTGTGGTCGATGCCGAGCTGCTGCAGAGCGCGTTCGAGGGTCACGCCTTCCAGGTAACTGACTCGGACGTCGCTCTGGCCCTGCACGATGTGGGTTGGGGTTTTGACGCGGTTCATGCGGAAAAGTGCGGCTTCGCTTTGGTATAAGTCGGGTGATTCCCACGGTTTGCCGTTCAAATACCAAGCGTCGTCCCAGGTGACGTCGTCGTTGCCCCAGTTGGCTGCGTGCTCTACGGCTCCTGCGCCGGTGACGGCAGCTTTGAAGCGGGTAGTCTCGGTGATGAGCCAGTTGGTCATGTATCCGCCGTAGCTGTACCCGCCAATGGCAAGCTTGTCGGGGTCAGCGTAGCCGTCCTTCACGAGGGCGTCTACGCCAGCGAGGATGTCTTCGCCGGGCTTCGAGACCAGGTGCGGGGCGATCTGGAGCATGAAGTCGTCGCCATATCCCGAGGATCCGCGGTAGTTGGGACGGAATACCAGCCAGCCATTGGTGGCCGCGAGGGTGGCCCAGTCATACCAGTCCGCGCCAAACTTGTTGCCGTCGGCGTCAGCCGGGCCACCGTGGATGAAGGTAAGCATGCGGAGATGATGGGCAGCAGGGTCGCCGGGATGCAGCCCAGGCGGGAAGATCAGTACCCCTTCGACCGAGGCGCCGTCCGGGGATTTCCAGGTGTAGGGCTGCCATTCGGGCTGGGCACGCTGGGCGAAGATGGGGTTGAGCTGAGTAAGGGCGGTTAGCTTGTCGGGGTGGTGAGCGTCAGCGGCCAGGTAGATTTGGGCGGGGTGGTTGATTGAAGACTGGCGAACGAGCAGGGCGTTGCCGGATTTGGGAACGGAGAAGCCGGCGTAAGTGCCGGCGACGCCGGGGAGTTTAGTAGCCTTGGCACCACTGATGCGGTAGAGCTGCTGCTCGACGCCTTTGAGGCCGAGGGCCACGATTTCGCCGCTGGGGAGGAAGTCGTAATCTTCGAAAGATCCGGTGAACTCAGCACCGAGGCGCTCGATCTTTCCAGTAGCCGGGTCGATGCGGTAGAGGCGGCCCTGGACGTCGCGGTATTTGCCTTCAAGAGAGCCGCCGGCAGCGTGGACGGCGCAGTGAAGCCATTTGCCGTAAGGGGACCAATGGAGGCTGGCTTCCAGGGCGTCGTTATGCGTGAGTTGACGGGCTTCGCCGCCGGTCGAGGGAACGAGGAAGATTTCCGTGTCAGCGGGGTTTTCCATGCGATGGCTGATCGAGGTGGTCAGGAACGCCAGGTTTGCGCCGTCCGGCGAGGGAACAATCTCGGCAATTTCGATTTTGCTGCTGGCGATGGTCTTTGCGGTGGAGGGAAGCAGGGGCTTCGAATCGTCTGGCTTGGCGGGATGCGGAGTCGGCAGAGCCGACGCGCTGGCCAGTGAGCCTGCAACAGGGAGTGCCATGAGCACGTCGCCGTGCTCCTGCTCGCGCCATCGGACTACATCTTTCCATTCATCCTTGTTGGCGTCCTCCTGCTGGTGGCTGAGAGGCTGCGTAGCGGAGAGATAGATGGTCTTGCCGTCTGGGGACCAGGCGAAAGCGTGCACGTCGAGCTTCTCCCGATAGAGAGGCTGAGCTTCTCCGCCGGAGACTGGGATGAGCCAGACGCGGGTGGTCTTGTCGTCGTCTGGATCGCCTGCGCGTGATCTGGACTTTGCGTCACCAGAATCGCTGCCGGCATCTTTGGCTGCTGTGTCACCTCCGCCAGCGATAGGTCGGTCGGAAAGGAAGGCGATCCATTGGCCGTCAGGGCTCCACTCGGCGCCCTCGTCAGAACCGGACTGGGTCAGCGGGTGCAAACCTCCCTTGGAAGTCCAGAGCCAGAGAGTATGGCGGAAGGTGTTGGCTTTCCAGTCCGGGCTGTCGGTGCCGATGACAGCGGCGGTGCCATCGGGGGAGAGGCGCGCTCCGGCGATCTCGGTAGTATTCAGGAATTCGTCGAGAGTGATAGGCGGCAGGCTTCTGTCCGATTGAGCAACTTGAGCAACCGCGCTCTGAGCTACAGCAGCGGCAGGGGGCGTCAGCAGGGCGGCGATGAAGACTGGGCAAAGCAATGCGGAGGCTAGCTGGAGAGCGGAAGGCTTCATGGGAACGTTTTATCCTGTTGACGAGATTGAAGATGCCGAGCTGTTCTTTTTTGAGGCTGTCACCACTTTACAGCGGCGCAAAGGAAAACGCCGGAGGAGTATGGCTCCCCCGGCGTTTGGTTTGATTGAATGGACGTTTTAGAAGTCGAAACGAAGTCCGAACTGCATGCGACGGAAGTTGCTTTGACGAGGTAGGGTATCCCCGTAAGCACCCAGCGAGCCACCGGTGAGGCCAGAGCTGATGCTGCTCGTGTCGAACCGGTTGGTATTCGTGATGTTGTAGACTTCGCCGTCAAACTTCAGGTTGCCGAAGTCTCCGATCTTCCAGACTTTGCTCAGCGTCGAGTCGATATCAAAGTAGCCGTCACCACGGAAGACATTGCGGCCGCCAGCTTCGCCCGGGTAGGGCAGGCGGACCGGGCCATTGGCAGTTTCCACACCGGCGTTGATCGCTCCGGGATTGTCGAAGACCTGCATCTGCTGAGCAGCCATGTCGTAGTGCTTGCGGGTCTTTACGTAGCCGGTTTTGACACCGTAGCCCTCGAGCTGCCAGTTGGTCGTCCAACCGGGTTCGAAGAGCGAGAAGGGCAGACCGCTGGTCCAGCGAGCCAGACCTGCGTAGGTCCAGCCACCGAGAAACGAGTCGACCAGATGATTGCTATTGCCGAGGAACTGCTTGCCACGACCCACGGGTAGTTCATAGACGACGTCACCGTTGACCAGGTGACGTGCGTCGAAGTCCGAGACTGCCTTGTTGTTCTTCGGGTTCCAGGAGTTCTGGATGGCCGAACCGCCTAGGCTGTCGTTGGAGAATTCATTCCCGCGTTCTGAGCCGGAGTTCATGTCAAGAGACTTAGAGAGTGTGTAGCTTACATCTACGCTGACGCCGTGACTCTTGGGGTGTCGCAGAGACATCTGCAGAGCATGGTATGAGCTGTTGCCGATGGACGACCATGCATAGAGCGAGGAGAACTGCTGCTGCCAAAACTGGGTGCCGTTAGGACATCCATAGTTGCAGTAGAAGTCGATGTCGGAGAGAGAAGTAGTTTCGCCGTAGGTGTAGCGATAAGGAGCCCACTCGTTGTGGTAGGTGCCTTCTGTTGCTGACTCACCCGGGAAATCCAGGTTGGCCATCTGCGGGAACACATCTTCAAAGTACTGGATCTTAGGAATGGAACCGTAAGTGCAACCATTCGAGCCAGAATAGAGTCCGCAGCCGCTGTTCTGGTCGACGAGCTTTGAGAGGGCGCTGCCAGCGGTGAAGTAGTCTCCGCCACCTTTTGGATCGTTGAAGTTAACAGGTTCCGCTATATCCAACTGCTGCAGCAGATGGCGGCCCAGACGACCTACGTAGGCTTCTTCAAAGAGGAAGCCGCCTGCCAACTGGTGCTGGAAGGAGAGGTTGAAGGCCTCAGAGTAGGGTGTCTTGAGACGGCTGTCTACACCAAAGTTGATGCCAAAGATCGGCGGCGGAGTGTAGGGAAATTTAGCTGAATCCGGAGCGGCGGGCAGAGGAATGGCGGGGATCGCGTTGGCTCCGGTAAAGCGCGGCGCAGCGGGGTGCTTGGCGCTGGCGGTGTAGCTGTACACGCCGGCCGAGTTCGTGAGAGTGGTGCTCAGACCGAATGAAGCTTCAGAACTGAGTGCGCTTGAGATAGCTTCGCCGTAGTGATCGTAGTAGATGCCCGCACCGATGCGGATGGAGGTTTTGGCATCTGGTGAGTAGACGAGCGCTACACGCGGGGCGAAGTCAAACTTGTTCTTGGGCCAATAGCCGGGCTTGCCGTTGGCTTTACCCGAGGGCGCGAACTGTAGATTCGGCTCAAAGACATTCCCTTTGGCTGCCTGGAAGCCGCGCTCCTTAAACCAGTCGTGTGTGTTGATCGTGGGCGCAATTTCCTGACCATTGGTCTCGTATGGAGTTTGCAGGAGGGAGTGCCGCAAGCCGAGCGTCAGCGTTAGGTTGGGCCGAACGCGCCAGCTGTCCTGGACGTACCACTCGTATTCGTTGGATTTGAAATGGCGAGGAATGAAAGCGCCTTCCTTCAACAGAGAAGCAGAAGTCGGCGAAGTGATGGCGTAGTTGGAGGTAGCGCTTACCGACGGCACAGTTCCGATGAGTGTAGCGTAGGCAATCGCGTAAGAGTTAGAGAAGCTGGAGCCCACTGCCGGCTGACCGTTTCCTAGCGTGGAAGGGTCAGGCGGATTGCCGCCAAGCCAGTAGGGGTTGGTGCTGGCGCCGCTGAAGGAGTTCGAATCTGAACTGGTGATCGTCTGCACCATACGCCAGTTGCCGCCCACAGTCACAGTGTGGTTGCCCTTGGTCCATGTGAAGGTGTCTACGATGTTGTGGACAGGTACGAAGTTGATTGTGCTGCGCGTCTGCGCCGTGGGCTGGGTCAGAAAGCGGAAGGTGACATATTCGCCCTGTCCCACACCTGACTGGCCATATCCCTGACGGACGTATCCGTAGCGAATGTCGTTGACGATGTTGGATGTCGGGGTCCAAGTGTGGCCTGCTGCGAGCCCCTTGGTGTTATAGACGGTCACCCTCGAGGGCGGCTGGCCGGGAAGATTTGCGTCACCGGCGTAGGTGTCTTTTTGAAGGTTGCCACGAGCGAAGACCTGCTGTTTGCTGGTGAGGTTGTAGTCCAGCTTAGCGATCGACGTGTTCTGCGTCGTGGGAACCTTTACCGGAAAGAACAGTGAGCCGGAGTTCAGGCCATCACCCGAAGCGGTGCCGGTCGCTGTGGGAACTTTGGCATAGTAAGAGAGAACGTTGGGGTTTGGTCCCGGTCCCCACGGGCAGACCGAGGCGCCGTCGAAGAGGCTGGTCGTGCACCCTGCATCCAGCTTGGCAACCTGGGCTGCTGTAATGACCTGGGTATTACCGTTGGCATCCTGATACTGAATGTTGCCGGCCATGAAGCTTGCGGTCGGAACCGTGGCGGAATTAATGCTGTCAATGGCCTGACGCAAGCCTTCATAATTGCCGAAGAAAAAAAGCTTGTCTCTGAGGATCGGGCCACCGAGGCTGCCGCCGAAGACGTTGCGCAAATATTTGGCCGGAGTGTTGGACTCGCCGGACGAGAGCTGCGAGTTCTTCAGGAACCAGTTGTTGCTCACAGTGTTTGTGGGCCGGTAGTACTCGTACGCAGCACCGTGGAACTTGTTGGTTCCCTTCTTGGTGATGAGCGACACCTGCGCGCCCGACGAGCGGCCTGCATCGGCAGTACCGTTAGAGGTGGTGACGCGGAACTCTTCGGTTGAGTCGAGGGTGGAGCGCAGCACGCCGGTGAAAGCAAATCCGCTGACCTGATCGTTGTCGTCGAGACCATCCAGTGTGATATTGCCCTGATCGGAGCGACTACCAGAGACGGCGCCCTGGCGGCTATCTGTCGAAGATGCAAGATTTGGGTTGTCAGAGGAGGCACTGTTTCCGCCGCCCTCGCCGAGGTACAGCACGCCAGGCTGCATGGCGAGCAGGGAAACCGGGTCGCGGCCGTCCATAGGAAGCGATTGAATCATTTCATTGCCGACGGAGTTGCCCATCGAGGCATCGGTCGTGTTCAGCGTTTGGGCGCTGGCGGTGACGTCCACTGTTACCGAGCTGGCCTGCATGGAGAGGGTAAAGTCCACCGTGGCTGGCTGGTTGACGAGGAACTCAGCCGTCTTCGATTCTGCACCAAAGCCACTAGCATCGACCGTGATGAGGTACTTTGCGGGAGGAATCTGCGGAAAAAGGTACGATCCAGCCGATGTGGACTTCGCGGTGAAGGTCTTTCCAACGCTTTGATCCACGATGGTGACAGTGGCTCCGGGGACTAGTGCTCCGGTGGGATCCTTGATAACGCCGCGCAGTGATGTAGTTGCTGACTGGCCAAATGCGATGCTGCAAGAGATGAGGATGCACAAGAGCATCGCTCCCAGGTGGGATCGTTTCACGTCTGTTCCTCCAAATTATTAGTGCTGAAAAGTGGTGCAGATTGTGTTTATGACACTTTGAAGCGCTTCGAGTATTCGTACTGGCTGACCCCTAGGAGTGGAACGAATGGTGGGCCGCCAACTCGATGAGTAGCTGTATCTTGCCGGAAATTTTCTGGGAATTCAACAGATTTTCTCGAGCGAAACACGTTGTCTTTCGAAAGAGAGGCTAATTCCCGGTAAGAACGGGCAAAACCCGAAGTCGCTGCATCTATTGTTGTTGCTGCATTTGTTGGCTGTCGAGGACGGGCATGATGCGCTGCGGTGGTTCCTGGGCGCGCTCGACGAGAACGGACCAATCTTCTGGGATGGGAAGTTTGCGGTCGAGCGGCGGCGGCTCCATGCTGCCTTCGACTTTGACGGCGACGTAGAGCTCGCTCTCAGTCTTACCGCGGAAGACGCCGTGCGTCGGGGGAACGTCTGCGTAGTCGCGTCCAACGGCGGTACGGATGTGGCGGTTGTAGGCAATGAGGTCGTTGGTGGGGTCGAAACCGACCCAGTTGAGCTGCGGTAGCAGCACCTCTACCCAGGCGTGCGAGGCGTCAGGTGTGGAACGGTCGTGATCCTCGCGTCCGCGATACAGATAGCCGCTGACATAGCGTGCAGGGATCCCGATATGGCGCAGCAGCGCGATCATGGTGTGGGCAAAGTCCTGACAGACGCCGGCGCGGCTCTCGATCGCTTCGTCAATCGGCGAGTCGACGCGGGTGGAGCGGGGAACGTAGTCGAAGTATTCGTAGATTCTCTTGTTGAGCTCGTGGACGACCATGAGCGGGTCATCGCGTCGGACAACATTCAGCTTTTTCGCCATTTCGAGCAGGGCCGGAGTGGGAACGGCAAAAGTGCTGGGCAGAAGCATTTCGCCGTAGTCACCTTCGTGGACAAGTGCGTCGAGCTCAT
>Ga0105240_10016338_pt1 | contig 10052 bp, 10 predicted proteins | sample KBSC54metaG_FD_80426 | JGI IMG/M metagenome (GOLD analysis project Ga0105240, IMG submission 80426) | Corn rhizosphere microbial communities from Kellogg Biological Station, Michigan, USA - KBS C5-4 metaG | ecosystem: Host-associated > Plants > Roots > Rhizosphere > Soil | place: Michigan, USA... | reverse complement strand
TCGGGAATGGGTTTCGCCATCTCTGTCATCGGGGTGCTGATCTTCACCGGTCTTACTGCCTATGACACGCAGCGGATCAAGGAGACCTATTCCGAATCCTGGGGAACGGAGGCGAACGGTAAGTTGGCGCTGATGGGCGCGCTCAGCCTTTACCTCGACTTCATCAATCTGTTCCTGATGCTGTTGCGCCTCACCGGCAACCGCCGATAAGCAGGGCCTGACCCGGAACTGCCGCCGCCCGGTCCAAAGCCGGGCGGCTTCGTTTTCGGGATCGCTATTTGTCGCGGCGCAGGGCGAAAAAACGCCTCAGCAGTTGCTGGGCCCCCAACTCGCCGATGCCGCCATAGATTTCCGGCCGGTGGTGGCAGGTGGGCTGGCCGAACCAGCGCGGCCCATGCTCCACCGCCCCTCCCTTGGGATCGTACGCCGCGAAATAGACACGCCGGATTCTGGCGAAGGAAATGGCTGCGGCGCACAGCGCACACGGCTCCAGCGTGACGTAGAGGTCGCAGTCCGGCAGGCGCGGCTGACCAAGCTGCTTGGCGGCGGCGCGGATCGCCAAAAGCTCGGCATGGGCCGCCGGATCGCAATCGGCCTCGACGCGGTTGCCCGCGGCGGCGAGGACCCGACCGCTCGCCCCTTCGATGATGACGGCCCCGACCGGCACCTCGCCGCGCTGGCCGGCCGCTTCGGCTTCGGCAAAGGCGAGCGCCATCGGCGCGGAATCCGACCCGGCTCTATTCATTTGAACACCATAGCTTATTCTTATAACCCCATGACCGATTCCGATACCGACATAAAGGGCGAGCGCATCGCCAAACGCATGGCCCGCGCCGGACTGTGCTCGCGGCGCGACGCGGAGCGGTGGATCGCGGACCGCCGCGTCGCCGTCAATGGCCGGGTGCTTGAGACGCCGGCCACCATCGTAATGCCCGGCGACGTCGTCACCGTGGACGGAAAGCCGACGCCGGAAGCCGAACCGGCTCGCCTCTGGCGCTATTACAAGCCAGCAGGGCTGGTGACGACCGCGCGCGACGAGCAGGGACGCCCCACCATCTTCGAGCGGCTGCCGCCCACCTTGCCACGGGTTGTGTCCGTGGGGCGGCTGGACCTGACGTCGGAAGGGCTTTTGCTTTTGACCAACGACGGGGAGGTGGCGCGGCACCTCGAACTGCCGGCAACCGGATGGGTCAGGCGCTATCGCGTGCGGGCTTTCGGCCGGATCGACCAGCCGGCGCTTGACCGGCTGCGGCGCGGCATCACTGTCGAAGGCGTGGCCTACGGGCCGATCGAAGCCTTGATCGAGCGGCAGCAAGGCAGCAACATCTGGATCAACATGGCGTTGTCCGAGGGGCGCAACCGCGAAATCCGCCGCGTTCTGGAGTCGCTGGGGCTGACCGTCAACCGTCTGATCCGGGTATCTTATGGGCCATTTCAGCTCGGCAAGATGGAGCCGGGCGCCGTGGATGAGGTCCCCCGGCGGGTCCTCAAAGAACAACTTGGCGAATTCTTGGCGGACGAAACCGCCGCGGCCAAGGCGAAGCGCCAGGAGCGCCAGCGCGAGTCCGATGCGAATCATCGCCGGAACTCATAGAGGCCGGCGGCTCGAAACGCCGCAGGACGAACGCATCCGCCCAACATCCGATCGGATCAGGGAGGCCCTGTTCAACATCCTCCATCATCGTATGGGCGGCCTTTCCGGCAAATGCGTGCTGGATGGGTTTGCCGGTACCGGCGCCCTGGGGCTGGAAGCCTTGTCGCGCGGTGCGCATTTCGCGCTATTCGTCGATCGCGACCGCGAGGCCCTGGCGTTGTGCAAGCGAAACGTGACTTTGCTCGGTCTGGCGGAACGAGCCGGATTCAGGCTCGACGACGTGACATGCCTGCCCTCCCCGGAGAGGGCGTTCGACCTGATTTTCCTCGATCCGCCCTATGGCCAGGGCTTGGCCCACACGGCGTTAGGCGCGCTCGATAGGGGCGGCTGGCTGGCGGTCGGCGCGCTTGCCGTGGTTGAATCGGACATCGCCCAACCCGAGTCGCCCTCGCCGGGGTTCACCGTCACCGACAGCCGCGATTATGGACGCACGCGCATCGCCTTGCTCATGCGTGACGGTTCGCCGAGGCCGCATCGCGGCTGAGGGCCGATAGCCCCCAGCCGCAATCGGTCGCCGGAATACTTCAGCGATCGGTGGTCGTTGTGGTCGTTGTGCTTTGGTTTGTCGTCGTGCCGCTTGGGCGCATGGCATGCTCTTCACGAGATGCGCTTTCTTCGGAACCATCGGGCATTTTGACATGGGCGGATGAGGTAGAGGTCGTTCCGCTGTCGTCGCTCTTATAACTCTTGCTGCTTTCGGACTCAGCGCCGCTGCTGTCGGTGGTTTTTCGGGTCTTGCTTTCGCTATAGGTTCCAGTATCCGCTGACGGCAAGTTCGGAGTCGATTGCGAGCTGGTGGTCGTTTCCGAGGTGCTCGTGCTGGGGGACATTGTCTGGGCTGAGGCCACGCCGGTCGTAAGGATAAGCGCGGCCGCACTCGCAAGCCAAAAATTAGCCATTATCAGGGCCTCCTGGAGCAGTTTCTAAGGAAGTGTTTCTTCCTTCTCCAGTAAAACCTCAAATTCCGCGAATAGTTCAAATATTCTTGACGCTTTAATGTCACAATATAAGTGTCTAACTGAAAGTATCACCCTAAGCGGTCGACCTACTGCTTGCCGCAGTCCTGCGCGGGAATGGGACCATTACGCCATGGGATTCGTCCCACAGCGCGTAACGCCAGCTTTTAAGCCCGGTCCAAATCGACAATACGGGCGCGTTTTGCAATTCGGGCGATGCCCTATGGCAGAGTTCCAGCCGGTAATTCGGAATGCGCGGGCTGAAATGGTGGACGTGATGGAACCCGATATTGCCGGTGAACCATTGCAACACCCTGGGCAGCTTCAAGTAGGAGCTGCCCTGGACGGATGCCATGGCCTTCGTCCAACTGTCGTTACGGTCCCAACGCGTCTTTTCGAACCGGTGCTGCAGTGAAAACAGCCAGACTCCGACGGTCGCCGCGATGACCAATATAGGAATTTGCACTTCGGCAACCCGGGCAAAGCCGAAAAATGATGCCAGCGCCAGAATCAGGCCAAGAATCCCGAGGTCGGTCAAGTACACCCCCACTTTCTCTTTTCTCCAGCCCGCGGGGGAATCGAATGGAATCCGGTACAGGACGAGGAAAACCAGTGGCGGCAACAGCAACAGCGATACGATCGGATTGCGCAGGACGCGATAGCAGCGCTGGTTTAAACGCGACAGAGCATTGAATTCCGTGATGGTCAGGCAGCTCGAATAAATATCCATTCCGCTATCCCGCCGGTCCAGATTGTTCCAATTGGCATGATGGAGAGCATGTTGACGCCGCCAATGGGCATAGGGTGCCAACGTGATCAGGCTGCACAACCACCCGGCCACTTCATTGCCGCGACGCGAAGCGAAAAACGAGCCATGGCCGCAATCGTGCTGGATGATAAAAATGCGGACCATGAATCCACTGGCGAAGAGCCAAAGCACCGGCGTGACCCACCATGAAAGGCCGGGGAATCGATAAAGAACGGCACAGATGCAGATATACGGAAAAAAGGACGTGCCGATCTGCATGAGACTTTTGCCTAGATCGGCATGCTGAAACACCGACAGTGGCGGAGACTGTCGGGATCGGACACGGGTAGTCATTCAGGTCCTTCCGCTCTTCTCAGCCGTAGCAACGAGATGAGCGCTGCGTTTGCGAAGAAAATATCCTTCGCATTGTGTGCGGTAAATTAAGGAGTATTTTTCGTCTCTTTTCAAATATCGGCTGTCCGACGCCGGAAATCAAGCCGATACTGATTTCTGACGTCCGGGGCATTGATGCGGTTAGGTCCGCTTTTCCCATCCGCCCCGTTCTCCTTGTTGCCAATAGCTGATGGCGTGTCCGGCTGACTTATAGCGAGCCCAACGCGCGCGCGCTGCGGCGACTGCGGTTTCATCCAAGCCGTCGAACAATTCGCAGCAAAGCGCATAGGGTGAGATCTCGGTCTCGGCGCCGTCGACCAGGATCAGCAGATCGGCCGCGTTGGGGCATTCCTCAACCGCGGTCAGCCAAATCGGTTGATCCTCGGCGTGACCTCCCGGGCCGCTGCCGTGGGGAAGGAAGCTTTCCGGCCTGTAGGTCCAAAGCAGGGCGTCCAGTGCCTTGACCCGCTCCGGCGAGCCGGCTTGCACGATCACGCGATGGCCGCGCTCCCGCGCCTTTTCCAGCAACAGTGGCAACGCGTCTTCAAGACGTTGCCGCTGCAAATGATAAAACCGGACCTCGGTCAATCAATGCTCAAATGTTTCGGCGACGAAGCGATCGAGCAGGCGCACGCCGAACGCCGTCGCGCCCTTGGGGACGGTCGGCTTGTCTTTTTTCGACCAGGCGACGCCGGCAATGTCGAGATGCGCCCATTTCGTGTCTTTGACGAAACGTTTCAGGAATACCGCGCCGATCGCGCTGCCGGCGCCGCGGTCGCCGCCGACATTCTTCATGTCGGCAGCATCGCTGTCGATCGACCTGTCGTAGGAATCGGCCATAGGCAACCGCCACAGCTTCTCGCCGGTCTCGATTCCGGCGGCCAATAGCTGCTCGGCCAGCGCATCGTCATTGGCATAAAGGCCGGCAAATTCGTTGCCCAGCGCGATAATCACCGCCCCGGTCAGCGTGGCGAGATCGATCATGATCCGCGGCTCGAAACGCGTTCTCGTGTACCAAAGCGCGTCGGCAAGCGCGAGCCGGCCCTCCGCGTCGGTGTTTATGACCTCAATCGTCTGCCCCGACATCGATTTGACGATGTCACCCGGGCGCTGGGCCTTGCCGTCGGGCATGTTTTCGACCAGCGCGATGACGCCGACCGCATTGACCTTGGCCTTGCGTCCGGCAAGCGCCGCCATCAGCCCGGTGACCGCGCCGGCCCCTGCCATGTCCCATTTCATGTCTTCCATGCCCGCCCCGGGCTTGAGCGAAATACCGCCAGTATCGAACGTGACACCCTTGCCGACGAAAGCGAGCGGACGTTTGTCCTTCGATTTCGGAGCCCCGTAATAGCTCATCACCACAATTTGCGTTTCGCGCTCGCTTCCCTGCCCGACACCCAGAAGCGCCCCCATCCCCAGCTTCGCTAACTTGGCTTCGCCCAGCACCTCCACCGTCACGCCAAGCCCGCCCAACCGTTCTTTCACCCGCTCTGAAAAGCTTTCCGGGAACAGTATGTTCGGCGGTTCGGAGATTAGGTCCCGAGCGAAGAAAACGGCTTCGGCAACCGATCTGGCCCGTCCGAAAGCGGTTCGCGCGGCATTGGGATGATTGGTGGCGAACGTCATCTCTCCCATCGCGGGCTTGTCGCCCGGGCGCTCGACCGTGCGATATTTGTCGAATCGGTATGAGCTGAGCAGAGCGCCCAGGGCAAGATCGGTCGCGACGTTCAGCCCGTTCGGCGCGCCGTCCGGCGCTTCCGCCACAATTGTCGCGGACTCCGCTTTCGCCGCCTTCAGTTGGGCATAAATCGCGCCCCCCACCGCCTCGATCGTCCCCTGATCGAGCGCATCGGGCTTTCCCAATCCGGCCAGCAGCACGCGGTCGAACCACGCCGGGGCCTGGATTATCAGCATTTCCTCACGCTTTCCTGTGAAGCCTGCCGCGGTCATGGCGCGAATCAGCTGACCGCCCGCAGCCTTGTCCAGTGTGTGACCGAGAGGCCCGATCAGCCCGGGCTCCGCCACCAGAATGACGATGGAGCCATTGCCCGGCAGGGCGGGCTTGACGAAGTTTATCTCCATCGGATGAACCTCAGTTAGTGCGCGGAAAGGACGAGATGAATTTGATCTGAGAGAACGCTCGTCTGAAAAAATTGTCAAAAACTATGGCAAGCCGCTAGACTGACGTCTCTCCGCAGCCCGTTCCGGATAGCCGGCGTCGATCGTATGAGCGCAAGTTTGGTTTCCCGCTATCTATTTCGCAGCTTGGCGGTATCGACCCTCATCGCGACTCTGATCGTCTGCCTGGTCGCATGGCTGATCGAGTCGCTCAAGTTTTTCGAACTCGCTGTCAATGGCGGAGCCCCGCTCGGCATTTTCCTGTGGCTTGTGGTCCTCGCAATGCCTCCGATCGCGGCAGTTGTCCTGCCAATCATTTTCTTCGCGGTGGTCGTCTTCGTCTATAATAAACTGACTGTTGAGAGTGAATTAATCGTCCTCCGCGCCCTGGGATTGAGCCAGTGGCGACTGGCCGCGCCGGCCCTGCTTTTAGGCGGTATCGTCGCACTGGCGGTTTTCATCCTGAACGCGTTCCTGGCGCCCTTGGCGCACGAGCGCATGCAGAACCTGGAAGACCTTACGCGCGGCCAGTTCGCAGGCGCCCCGTTGAATGCTGGGGTGTTCAACCCGATCGGCGACAAGATGACGATTTATGTCCGCGACCGCGAGCCCAATGGCGATCTGCTGGGCATATTGATCTATCAGGAACAATCCAACGGACGGCCGATTACGACGGTGGCTAAGCGCGGCGTGTTGGCCGATGGCGAACGCGGGCCGGAAATCATCGTCTTCGGGGTCAGCCGGCAGGAGGTCGATCCAGTAACGGGACGTCCCCGGACGACCGAGTTCGAGCGAGGGACGGTCGATCTGCAGCAGGTCCAGGATACGCTGACCGAACGCTGGAAGGAACCGAGTTCGCGCACCCTGCCTGAACTCCTCGCCGGCGCAAGCCGGCCCGGCGACCAGGGTTTCGACAACGCCTTTCGCGCTGAAGCCCATAGTCGCATCACCAGCCCGCTTTTTTCTTTCGCGCTGGCCGCGATGAGCGTCTACACGCTGCTGGGTGGGCATTTCGATCGGCGCGGACAATCCCGGCGTATCCTGATCGGGGCCACGCTCGTGCTGTTGATCGAAGGCGCCGCCATCGGCCTCGCCGACTTTGCCCGAAACAATTCGGTTGCGATTCCGCTGCTTTACGTTAGCGCATTGATCCCCATAGCGGTCATTCTGATCCTGTTCGCCCGCGCCAACGATGGATTCCAGCCATGGAGGCTATGGCTGACGCGGGTGCTCCCGCGCTGGGCAACGACATGGCGCACCGCATGAACCAGTCAATGACCTTGCTGGCTTATCTCGGCCGCCAATTTTTCATCAACTTCCTGGTCTTCATCGCCATATTGCTGATGGTGATCTACCTCATCGACACGCTTGAGTTGATCCGGCGCGCCGCAAGTCATCCGGAAGTCACCTTTGGCGAAATTGCCAGGATGTCATTGTTCCAGTTGCCGAATGTCGGGCAGCAGCTTTTTCAATTCGCCATCCTGTTCAGCGGGCTTTTCACCTTTTGGCGATTGACCCGGACCAGCGAACTTGTCGTGTTACGGGCGGTCGGGGTTTCCGCCTGGGAGTTTCTGATGCCAGCGGTTCTGGTCGCGATCGCGATCGGACTGGTCAAGGTGACGCTCATCAATCCGCTTGGCTCTGCTTTCAGCACACGCTTTGAGCAGATGGACAACACCCTATTGCGAGGAAAGAGCAGCACCATAGATCTTTCAGCGGGCGGATTATGGCTGCGCCAAAGCGGCCCCGATTCCTATACCATCATTCATGCCCGAAACGCCGATTCAACTCTTTGGCGGCTGAAAGACGTCTCGATTTATTATCTGACGAATGCGGACGAGCTGACCGGCCGCCTCGACGCTCCCGAGGCATCGCTGATCGGCGGCAACTGGGTCGTGAACGGGGGCAGGTTCAACCAGCCCAGCCGGCCCGATCAGCCGCCGACACTCGTCGCGCAGACACTGATTCCGACCGACATGACGCCAGCCAAGATTCAAGAAATCTTCGCGTCGCCCAACAGCCACTCTTTTTGGACCATCCTGCATTATATCCGGACAATGGAGGCGACGGGAATTTCGGCGATTCGCCTTCGCCTTCAGTATCTGGGATTGCTTGCCGATCCGTTTCTGTATGGCGGGCTCGTTTTGCTGGCGGCAGCGGCGGCGTTGCGCCAGACAAGGCGGGGCGGAACCATTTTCGTGATCGCGACCGGGATCATTGCCGCATTTGCGCTCTTTTTCCTTGGCAATGTCGTGCGCGCGCTCGGCGAGTCGGAAACCATTCCGATTGCGCTGGCCGCTTGGACGCCGGCAGGACTCAGCCTGCTTGGCGGGGTCGGCGCGTTGCTGTACCTGGAGGACGGCTGACCCATGATCGCTTTCTTCTTGCAGAACCGAGTGCCATGATTTTTTCGATTCCGACATTCCCTCGCTTCGGCGCCGCGGTCCTCATCGCCGCTGCCGGGTTTTTGGCTGCGCCGGAGCCAGCACGCGCCGCAGACCCGGTCGAAAAGATCGTCGCCGTCGTGAATGACGAGGCGATATCCCAGGGTGATTTGGAGGCGCGGGTCAAGCTCGCAATGCTGGCCGGCAATTACCAGGACACGCCGGAAACGCGGGAGCGGCTGACACCGCAGGTGCTGCGCAGTCTCATCGACGACCAGTTGCGCATTCAGGAAGCCAAGCGGCTCAAGCTTTCGGTCGACAAGGAAGAGGTCGACTCGGATATCAAGCAAACTGCCGAGGCGAACAATCAAACAATTGCTCAGTTGAAGGAACTGTTTGCAAAGCAAAACGTGCCGTTTTCAGCGCTGGAGCGCCAGATTCTGGCGCAGATATCCTGGCGCAAGGTGATCCAGAAAGAGATTCGGAAACGGGTAGAGGTGACCGATCAGGAGATCGAAGCGGCATATACCAAGCTGATGTCCAGCGTCGACAAACCGCAATACCTCGTCGCCGAGATATTCCTGGCGGTGGACAACCCGGCCGACGATGCCCGCGTCAAGACATTCGCCGATCAGCTCGAGGATCAGCTGAAAGCCGGAGCCAGCTTTGCAAAATTAGCCCAGCAATTCAGCCAGGCGGCGGGCGCGGCCCAGGGCGGCGATCTCGGCACGGTCCAGGAAGGCGAGCTGGAGGACGAACTCGACCAGACGCTTCGCAAGATGACTCCCGGCCAGATCAGCGAGCCGGTCCGCACCCAGGCCGGATATCATCTGTTGTTCCTGCGGGCCAAAGGCGATGCCTTGGCCGGCGACCCGGCCGAGGCGCTCGTCCATCTGAAGAACGTTCTGATACCCTTCACGTCTCGGCCAACAGCCGAAACGATGCCGCACTTCATAGAAGACGCGGAGAAGGTTCGCGCGAGTTTGAACAGCTGCGCCGCCGTGGACGAGAAGGGCAAACGCGACGGTTTGGCGGGGGATGTCGGTCCGCCCGGGCAAATGACAAAGGTCGCCAGCCTCGCCCGCGGCATCGCGCAGGCGGTCGCTGGATTGCAGGTCAACCAGATGAGCGCGCCGATCCCGACCAATGACGGTATCATGATGTTCATGGTCTGCGCCCGAAAGGACCCGCCGAAACGCGAGCCTCCAACCAAAGAGCAGGTGGGCAACCAGATTTATATGGAACGGCTCGACCAACAGCAGCAACGCTATTTGAGCGACCTACGCTCTTCCGGCTTTGTCGATGTCCGCGTCTAAGCAGCCGATTTGACCGATCTGGCCTGCGACGCGGCTCCTATCCAGAGGGGCGGCTACGAGACAGGGGAGAGTTGAGCTGCAAATGCGCGGACAGCCGCCCCTCTGCCTGACGATGGGCGAACCTGCCGGCATCGGCGGAGAAATCGCGATAAGGGCTTGGTTGAGCCGGCGTGCAACGTCCCTGCCTCCGTTCTTCACGATCGATGACCCGGAGCGGCTGAGACGGTTGGCCGGCTCGATCGGGCTCGACCTATCAGTTCTCTCCATCGCCTCGCCCGGAGAGGCGATCGCCGCCTTCCCCGTTGGATTGCCCGTGTTGCCTCTGAGCCGGCCCGTCAGTTCGACCGCCGGCAGGCCAGACGCCGCGAACGCCGGGTTGGTCATCGAGAGCATCGAACGTGCGCACGCGTTTGTGTCGAGCGGCGAAGCCGCCGCGATCGTGACCAATCCCATTCAAAAGAGCGCACTCTATGCCGCCGGATT
>Ga0105240_10016335_pt1 | contig 10053 bp, 11 predicted proteins | sample KBSC54metaG_FD_80426 | JGI IMG/M metagenome (GOLD analysis project Ga0105240, IMG submission 80426) | Corn rhizosphere microbial communities from Kellogg Biological Station, Michigan, USA - KBS C5-4 metaG | ecosystem: Host-associated > Plants > Roots > Rhizosphere > Soil | place: Michigan, USA... | reverse complement strand
GGTCCTGCCGTCGAGAAGAAGGACATCGCGGCGATCCTCACCTCGCTCGAAGCCCGCGACGTCCTCTTCGTCGACGAGATCCACCGCATGTCGCGGACGGCCGAAGAGATCCTCTATCCGGCGCTCGAGGACTTCCGCATCGACATCGTCATGGGGGAGGGCGCCGGCGCGCGCACGCTGACGCTCGACCTGCCGCCGTTCACGCTCGTCGGCGCGACGACGCGGACCGGACTGCTGACGACGCCGCTGCGCGACCGCTTCGGGATGACGTTCCGCCTCGACTACTACGACGCGCCGGAGCTGGCCGCGATCGTGAATCGCAGCGCGCGCATCCTCGGCGTCGACATCGCCGCCGCTGCCGCCTCGGAGATCTCCTCGCGTGCGCGCGGCACGCCGCGCATCGCAAACCGGATCCTGCGCCGCGTCCGCGACGTCGCGGAGGTGCGCCATCAGGGCGCGATCACGACCGAGATCGCGCGCGAGGCGCTGATGCTCCTCGAGATCGACGAGCAGGGCCTCGACCGCGAGGCGCGTGACCTCCTGCGCACGATCGCGGAGAAGTTCGAGGGCGGCCCCGTCGGCCTCTCGACGCTCGCCGCGTCGCTCGGCGAGGAGCCGGAGACGATCGAGGACGTCTACGAGCCGTATCTGCTGCAGCTCGGCTACATCCAGCGCACGCCGCGCGGACGCACGATCACGAAGCTCGGGCGCGCGCACATCGGCGTCGCGCCGGCGACGGAGTCGAAGCTCTTCTGAGCAGCGGCATCTGGACGCCGACGCACGAAGGCCCGCACGAGGCCTTCGTCGAGCGTCTCGTCAAGGTGATCGCCGCCTTCGCGGAGCGGCACGGCGTCGAGACGCCGCTCGTCGAGGTCGAGCTTGCGGACAGCGCGCGCTTCGTGCTCGACCGCTTCGACCCGGAGCCGGGCGACGGCATGGTGACGCTGCACGTGCAAGCGGAGGAGGACGACGACGTGGACGCGCTCATCGTCCCGCTCGGCTCGATCCGCCGCATCGAGCTGCGCAAGTCGCCCGAGCAGAAGCTCGAGCGCTTCGGCTTCAACCTCCCCGCTGCCTAGATCCGGTCGCCGACCAACGTTCCGCCGTAGACCGCGAGCATCCCGAGCGCGACGCTCGCGACGAGATATGCGCTCGAGACGGCGATGTGGTGCACCTCGTCGAGGTCGAGCGCCTCGGCCGCGAACGTCGAGAACGTCGTGTAGCCGCCGATCGCGCCCATGACGATGCCGATGCGCAGCCACGCCGGCAGGTGGTGCCGGTCGACGAAGGCTGCGGAGAACACGCCGATCAAGAAGCAGCCGCTGACGTTGATCAGGAAGGTGCTCCACGGAAAGAGGCCCCCGAGCGTGCGCTCGATCAGACGGTCGAGGCCGTAGCGCGCGCTGGCTCCGAGTGCGCCGCCGAAGGCGACGCCGATGACGACAGGCATACAGGCTCCTTGGGTTCGGTAGGAGCCATCAGCCGTTCTCGGCGGTTGAGGGCGGGCTCCATCGCCGCGCGGCCCAATGATACGAGCCACGGGGCGAGGAGCATCGCCATCACGTCGAACCACACGTAACCGCTCGCGACGCCCGACGGCGGGTTTCCGTCCGGGATGCCGAGACCGGGCAGCTCTCGCGCCCAGCGCCAGGTGCCGATCGACGTCCCGTACAGCTCGAGCGCCGCGACGACGAGGAAGACCGCCGCATAGACGGAGCGCGAGCGGGAGCGCCAGAGGAACAGACAGAGGAGCGGCACGCCGAACGCACCGGCGACGTCGAGGCGCGGCAGAACACCCAGTCCGAGCGCGCCCCACACGACCGCGCCGGTCGCCGCCCCCCACACGAGCACGCGCGGGCGCACCCGGGCGGCGAGCGCGAGCCCGCTCAGATAGACGAGCCCGTGCGCCGGCGGTATGAACAGCGGCAGGTTGTGCAGCCGGTAGCGGTACACACCCCAGACGAGCGAGCCCGTCACCTCGCCGACCGTCGCGAACACGACGACGCCGAGCGCCTGCGCACGCGCGAGCGGCGCGAGCGGGACGAGTGCGGCGAACAGCACGGCCCACGTGACGACGCCGAGGGCGATCTGCTCCGGATAGGACGCCTGCGTGTCGAGCGCGAGCAGCGCCGCGAGGTACACGGGCCCCGCGATCGCGTACCACTTCACGGTGAGACAGCGTTCGCGTAGATCGTGCCGTGCAGCTTTCCGGTCGTCACGTTCAGGCGCCAGCAGCCCGAATACGGCAGCGCGACGATCGACGGGAAGTTCCCGCCGCTCGCCCGCACCGTCAACCTGTACGCGCCCGAGCGAATCGTGAGCGTGCGGCCGGCGCCGCGCGCGCGGGGCCACCAGAGGATCTTCGCGTTGCGCCCGTCCGCCCAGACGCCGCCGACCGGCAGCTCGAGCACGGCTGCGTCAGGCCGAACGCCGAAGACGACCCCGGCGAGCGTCTTCGACGCCGCGATCCACGGCACGCCGGCGGGCGCGCCGGGCAGCGATCGCGGCTGGACGATCGTGGCGGGACAGTCGGCGATCATCGGCGGTACTGCACCGCATGCCAGCTCGGCGTCGGGAGCACCTCGAGCAGCGCGCGCCCGCCGCCGGGATCGTGGTACGCGAACTCCGCGTCGCCCTCGTCGAACGACACCTCGAGCTTTCCCTCCTTCACGCGCTGGTCGAGCCACGCGCCGCGGAAGACGAGCTTCTTCAGCCAGTAGACGAGCGATTCGTCCTGCACGAGCGAGAGCTCCTGCCAGTGCCGAACGAGGTAGCGGCCGAGCTCGCTCCGCGGCTCCGCGATTGCGTCGCGTTCCACGAGCTCGACGAGGTCGGCGGTCTCGTCGTCGTCGAGCTCGTTCCCGCCGATGAGGCCGAGCTTGACGGCGGCCGCCGTCACACGCTGCTCGAAGTCCTCTGCGTTGAAGCCGAAGCGGTAGCCGAGGAACTCGACGACGTAGTCGTCGCCCGACTCGTAGTTGCCGGCGCCGTCCACCGGACGAAGCGTACCCTGGCCTCATGCGCGCACTGAGGTTCCCGGTGGCCGCCGTCGCGGTCGTCGCGATGGTCACGGCCACCGCCGTGCTCATGGGCTGGCCGTTCGAACGAGCGGTCTACCTCGCGCCCGTGATCGTCATCGGCTTCGCCGCGGTGGCCGGCCTGCTCATCCTCTGGGGAAAGGTCGCGCTGCAGCAGCTGCGCGAGAGCAAGCGGCCGCGGCTCGTGCTCGCGCTCTGGGCGCTCGGCATCGGCATGCTCTTCCTGCTCACGTACCTCGGGGTGAAGCTCCCCAAAGAGGGATAGCCTCCGACCGGACGAGGGACGATGATTGTCCCGCTGCGGCTCGCCATCGAGTCATTGGAGGGGAAGATGAAGCGCTTCGCACTGGCACTGGGCGTTGCCGCCCTCGCTGTGTCCGTCGCCGCGCAGGCCGGTGCGGCAAAGCCCGGCCCGCAATGCGGCGGCCCGCTCTGGAAGCAGTTGACGCTCGCCGACAACGGGAAGTCGGTGAACTGGAATCCGAAGGTGACGACGCTCGGCGACATCGCCAAGCTGGTCGCGCCCGCGAGAATCACCGCGGCTCGCAGCACGTCGTTCCAGCGCCAGGTCTGGAGGCTCGACGACGTCGTCATCGAGCGGTACCGGCTCGCGTCGAACGGCGAGCTCGCGCTCGAGCTGTTCGACACCGCGACCAACACGTACATGAACGCGTACGTCCCGTCGACCGGCTGCATGACATCGAACGCGACGCTCCGGAAGGCGATGGTCGCGGCCCGCAACGGGTTCATGAAGCACTGCCCGGCGCCGACCGCCAACTGGCAGGTCCTCGGCGCACGTGCCGTGCTCTTCGGCGTCGGCTTCTGGAACCCGGTGAAGACGACGCAGGGTGCGCTCGCGAACGGCGCGGAGCTCCGCCCGCTCGTCGGGCTGACGATCACGCAGGGCTGCGGGAAGTTCTGAGCTGACGCGCGAGGGCGTCGAGCAGCCGCTCGACGTCCTCGCCGTCGGTGTACATGGCGACCGAGATGCGCATCAGGTCGTTGCGCATCGCCGGGATCTCGATGCGGTGCTCGTCCCAGAGCCGTCGCTGCAGCTCGTGTGAGTCGCCCGGAACCCGGAACGACGCCATGCGCTGCACCATGTGCTCGGGTGCGATCGGCTCCTCTCCGGTCAGCTCGCACAGTTCGCGCCGCGCCTCGCGTGCCAGCGCGACGCACCGCTCCGCGTCGTCGTGCGCGCGCACGAACTCGATCGCGGCGGGCACCGACAGATACGCGGACGAGTCGCGCGAGCCCTGCAGCTCCGTCCGTGAGAGAAACGTGTTCGCATCGGCTGCATAGCCCCACGAGACGATCGCGCCGTCGACGCGCTCCTGCCATTCGGGCGCGACCCACAGAAACCCGGCGCCCTTGGGCGAGCACATCCATTTGTGACAATTGCCGGCGTAGAAGTCTGCGCCGATCGACTCGACGTCGAGCGGCACGTGCGCCGGCGCGTGCGCACCGTCGACGATCGTGACGAGCCCGAGCTCGCGGCCACGCGCGACGAGCTCCTCGACCGGCAGAAGCAGCGCCGTCTCCGACGTGATGTGCGAGACGAACAGCACGCGCGTCCGCTCCGTGACGTGCTCGAACAGCTCGTCCCACGGTGCACGCACGTAGCGCGCGCCGGCGCGCTCGCAGACCCACTCCCACGTGAAGTTGAGCGCGCCGTACTCGAGATCGGTGGCGAGCACCTCGTCGCCGGGCTGCAGCGCGACGGCGCGTGCGGCCACGTTGACGCCCGTTCCGGCGTTCGGGACGAACGTCAGGTCGTCGGCCTCGGCCCCGACGTATTCGGCGAGCGCGGCGCGCGCTTCGGCGAGCAGGTCCGGCAGACGGCGGATGATGAACTCGACCGGCTCGCGCTCGAGCTCGCGCTGCCACTGCTGGTAGACCTCGAAAACGGGCCGCGGACAGGCTCCGAAGGAGCCGTGGTTGAGGAACGTGACCTCGGGGTCGAGGGAAAAGAGCTCTTTCAATTCCGTCCGACGGTGACCGTAGCGTGGTTGCACGATGCACGAGGGCACTTGGACGATCCGTCCGTGCCCGCACGGGGTGCAGGCCGAACTCGCCCGCTCGCTCGGAATCAGCGAGTTGACGGCAGGCGTGCTCGTGCGGCGCGGCTACGACGAGCCGGAGACGGCGCGCACGTTCCTCGCGGGCGAATGGCTTTCGCACGATCCGTTCCTGCTCGGCGACATGCAGCTCGCGTGCGACCGCATCCGCGCCGCCGTCGCCGAAGGACGCCGAATCTGCGTCCACGGCGACTACGACGTCGACGGGATCAGCGCGACGGCGCTCGCCGTCCTGCTCCTCCGCGAGCTCGGCGCCGACGTCGACTGGCACTTGCCCAGCCGCTTCGAGGAGGGCTACGGCGTCAACCGCGAGACGCTCGGCCGGCTCGCCGACGAGGGCTGTGGCCTCGTGCTCACCGTCGACTGCGGCATCACCGCGGCCGAGGAGGTCGCCGAAGCGCAGGCGCGCGGGCTCGAGGTGATCGTCACCGACCATCACCGCCCGGCAGAGACGCTGCCGGACTGCCCGATCGTCGCGACGCGCCCGTCCGAGTACCCGTTTCCCGAGCTCTGCGGCACCGGCGTCGTCTTCAAGCTCGGCCAGGCGCTCTTCGGCGTCGATTCGGACGTCCCGAAGCGCCACCTCGATCTCGTCGCCCTCGCGACGATCGCCGACGTCGTGCCGCTGGTCGACGAGAATCGCGCGCTCGCCATCGCGGGACTGCGCGCGCTCGCGCGCACGCAGAAGCCGGGGCTGCAGGCGCTGATGCGCGCCGCCGGCGTCGACCCTGCCACGGCGGACGCGGGCGCGTGCGGCTTCCGTCTCGGCCCGCGCATCAATGCAGCGGGCCGGCTCGGGCATCCCCGCGCCGCGCTCGAGCTCCTGCTGACCGACGACAAGGACGAGGCGCGGCAGCTCGCGGCGCGGCTCGAGGATCTGAACCGCGACCGCCAGGCCGTCGAGCAGCGGATCTTCCGCGAAGCCGTGCAGCAGATCGAGTCGTGGACGCCGGAGCAGCAGCAGCGCCGCGCGTACGCGCTCCACGGCGACTGGAACGAAGGCGTCGTCGGCATCGTCGCGTCGCGCCTCGTCGAGCGCTATCACCGTCCCGTCGTCGTCATCTCCGAGAAGGAAGACGAGTGGAAGGGATCGGGCCGCTCGATCGCGTCGTTCGACCTGCACGCGAGCCTCGCGCACAGTGCGTCGGCGCTCACGCGCTGGGGCGGCCACAGAGCTGCGGCCGGCCTGTCGCTCCAGCCGGGGGCGTTCGACGAGTTCGTCGCGGCCTGGTCGGCGTATGCCGAGTCGGTGCTCACCGAGGACGAGTTGAAGCCGGAGCTGCAGATCGACGGGATCGTCCCGCGCGGCACGCGGCTGACGCTCGACCTGTGCACCGAGCTCGCGCAGCTCGCGCCGTTCGGTCTCGGCAATCCCGAGATCACGCTGCTTGCGCCCGGGTGCGAGCTCGGCGACCTCGGGACCGTCGGCGAGGGCAAACACCTCCGCTTCCGCGTGCGCCGCGACGGCGCGGACGCGGGCGCCGCGATCCAGTTCGGCGCAGGCGGCTGGCTCGACACGTATCGCGGCGGCGGCCGCGTCGACGTCGCGTTCCGCCTGCAGGAGAATCGTTGGAACGGCACCGTCTCGCCGCAGCTCGTCGTGCGCCGCGTCTTCGGCGCCGCGGCGCGGTTCGACGAGCTGCGCGCGTGGCTCGTCGCGGAGTACCGCAAGCCGGCGGCGTCGCGCGACCTCGAGGCGGCGGCGATCTTCGCCGAGCTCGAGCTCGAGCTCGGCGAACGGCATCTGCTCGAGTCCGCGCGCTTCCGCGCGCTGCTCGCGGCCGAGCCTGCGCTCGCGCGCGCCGCGTGAGCTCCGTCCGAGTCGCGCGCGACGACGACTGGCCGGCGATCCGCGAGGTGCATCGCGCTGCGTTCGGCGGCGGCCGACGTACCGGCGACGTCGTCGTCTCCCTCGTCGACGAGCTGCGCGCCGATCCGGCCCTGTACGTCCCTGACCTGTCCTTCGTCTCCATGTCCGGCGACGTGGTTGCGGGACATGTCATGAACACCTGGAATCTCGTCGGCGACGTGCCGGTGCTGCAGCTGTCGCCGCTCGGCGTCCTCCCGGAGCACCAGGGACAGGGCCACGGCGCCGCGCTGGCGCGTGCCTCGGTGGACGCCGTCCGCGAGCGCGGCGAGCCGGCGCTCATCGTCGAAGGCAATCCGGCGTACTACGGCCGTTTCGGCTTCGTGCGCGCGGACGAGCTCGGCCTCCTGCCGCCGCCCGAGGCGCTCTACGACTCGGCGGTGCAGGTCGTCGTCTTCGACGAAGCCCGGCTACCGCGCGGCCAGGTGCAGTACTCGGCGCCGTTCCGGCGCTGACCTCGGCGGCCGCTGGAGCGTCGCGAGCACGCGCGCCAGCTTGGCGACCTTGCGGGATTCGCGGCGGCGAAGGCGAAACATGGAACGCGTCACTTCGGTGGCACAACGACCGTTCCTTCCGCAGGGATACGCGGAAAAGAGCCGGGAGTACACTGAATCGATGGCGATTGTCGAGACAGGCGAGCGGCATCAAGGGCTCCTCGACGAGCTGCTCGAAGAGGCAGCCACCTACGAGACCGCGGTCGACCGCGAGCTGATCACGCGCGCATTCCGGTACGCCGCCGAGGCGCACGAGGGACAGCAGCGCCAGTCGGGCGAGCCGTTCATCATGCACCCGGTCGGCGTGGCGAAGATCTGCGCGCAGCTGCGGCTCGACGAGCAGACGCTCGCCGCCGCGCTCCTGCACGACGTCGTCGAGGACACCGAGGCCGAGCTCGACGACGTGCGCGGCGAGTTCGGCGACGAGATCGCACGGCTCGTCGACGGCGTCACGAAGCTGACGCGCGTCCAGTTCCAGAGCCGCGAGCAGGCGGAGGCCGAGAACTACCGGAAGATGGTCGTCGCGATGTCGGAGGACGTGCGCGTCATCCTCGTGAAGCTCACCGACCGCCTGCACAACCTGCGCACGATCGAGTACCTCGGCAAGCAGAAGCAGATCCAGAAGGCGAAGGAAGCGCTCGAGGTCTACGCGCCGCTCGCGCACCGCCTCGGCATCCATGCGCTGAAGTGGGAGCTCGAGGATCTCTCCTTCCAGATCCTGCACCCGCGCAAGTACGACGAGATCAAGACGATGGTCGCCGAGCGCCGCGCCGACCGCGAAGGTCACGTGGCGGAGGCGGCAGACCAGCTGACGCGCGAGCTCGACAAGGTCGACATCCCGGCGGAGATCTCGGGGCGCGCGAAGCACTTCTATTCCATCTACGAGAAGATGGTGAAGAAGGGCCGCGAGTTCAACGAGATCTACGACCTCACGGCGATGCGCGTGATCGTCGAGCGCCGCGGCGAGGAGGGGACGCGCGACTGTTACGGCGCGCTCGGCCTCATCCACTCGTTGTGGAAGCCGATGCCGGGGCGCTTCAAGGACTACGTCGCGATGCCGAAGTTCAACGGCTATCGGTCGCTGCACACGACGGTGATCGGGCCGGAGGGCAGGCCGCTCGAGATCCAGGTGCGCACGCGCGAGATGCACGACATGGCCGAGCTCGGCGTCGCCGCGCACTGGGCGTACACGGGGGAGGGGAAGCGCGCCGCGTCCGCCGACCAGGAATGGAACGCGTGGGTCAAGCAGCTGATGGACGTCCATGCCGAGGAGGCCGACTCGGGCGAGTTCGTCAAGTCGTTCCGTACCGATCTCTTCGACGAGGAGGTCTTCGTCTTCACGCCGAAGGGCGAGGTGAAGACGCTGCCCGCCGGCGCGACGCCGATCGACTTCGCGTATGCGGTTCACACCGACGTCGGCCACCGCACCGTCGGCGCGAAGGTGAACGGCCGCATCGTCCCGCTGCACTACAAGCTGAAGAGCGGCGACCGCATCGAGGTGCTGACCTCGAAGAGCGGCCGCGGGCCGTCGCGCGACTGGCTGGCGCTCGTCGCGTCGTCGCGCGCGCGCAACAAGATCCGCCAGTTCTTCTCGCGTGAGCAGAAGGAGGACTACGAGGCGAAGGGCCGCGAGCTGCTCGAGAACGCGCTGAAGGCGCAGAACCTTCCGTATCGGAAGCTCGCGGGCTCGGCGGTGCTCGCCGGCGTGATCCGGGAGTCGGGATTCAAGAAGGCGGAGGACTTCTATCTCGCGCTCGGCGGCGGGAAGCTGACCGCCGGCTCGATCGTCAACAAGGTCCTGCACAAGCTGAAGGTGGACGAGGTCGCCGAAGAGGCGCCGGTCATGCCGCGCAAGAAGCCGAAGGCGCGCGACGCACTCGCGAGCAACACGTACGGCATCAACGTCGTCGGCGTCGAGGACGTCCTCGTCCGGCTCGCGAAGTGCTGCACGCCGGTCCCCGGCGACGGGATCGTCGGCTACATCTCGCTCGGCAAGGGGATCACGATCCACCGCGGCGACTGCCCGAACGTCCGCGCGCTCATGCGCAACCCGGAGCGGTTCACCCCGGTCGAGTGGGAGGGCGGAACGACCCAGAGCTTCCGAGTCCACATCGCAGTCGACTCGTGGGATCGTCCCCGTCTGCTCGAGGACGTCGCCCGCACCTTTGCCGAGCACGGGGCGAACATCGTCTCGTACGGCGGCTCCGTCGAGGATCAGATGGCCCGCAACTGGTACGTGGCCGAGGTCGGCGACGTCAAGGGTCTCCGGACGCTCCTGAACACGCTCAGGAACGTCGACGGCGTCTTCGACGCCTACCGCGTCACGCCGAGCTAGCGCCCCGCTCACTGGGTCGAGGGACACTCGTCCGCCCGCGGCGGGGTACCCCTTTCGAGGGATCGCCGCCTGGTTGAGCCAAGCCGTTCCCTCGTTCGAGGGATGATCGAGCGCTGCAGAAGCGACCCTTGAACGAGGGATCGACAGCGGCCGCAGGCTGACTACAACAAGAAGAGGGGAGAGGGCAAGAGAGCTGCGGCGCCCGGACGGCGAGGACACGGACGGGCGCGCGGCATCCCAT
>Ga0105240_10016332_pt1 | contig 10054 bp, 8 predicted proteins | sample KBSC54metaG_FD_80426 | JGI IMG/M metagenome (GOLD analysis project Ga0105240, IMG submission 80426) | Corn rhizosphere microbial communities from Kellogg Biological Station, Michigan, USA - KBS C5-4 metaG | ecosystem: Host-associated > Plants > Roots > Rhizosphere > Soil | place: Michigan, USA... | reverse complement strand
CTATCGGTGCGGACAAACCCGCCGCGTCATAGCGATAGAGCTTGCCGTCCGCACGCGCAAGCGACATGTCGAGGCACATGACACCGCTCCAGAAGCGCCCCTGACGATCACAGCGGCCGTCGTTGAAACGCTGATCTGCTTGCAGGCCGCTCGGCTGCGCGAGCTTGTCCAGCAGCACGTTTCCATCATCTTGCAGCGTCACGCTGAAGATGCCGGTATGCATGCCTGCGATCAGTCCACCTGCGTCATCGGGCGCAATGCATGCCACCATTTCCGGCAACTGCCATTGTTTGCAGACGCCGTCTATGGTCTGGCGGCAAATCAGCTTGCGCGGGATATCCACCCAATACCAGGCCGATTGCGCGGCATGCCAGAACGGGCTTTCGCCGACGTCGTAACGGCGATCGTTGAGGGGAAGTACTTGCATGGTAACTATCCGAAGGATGTTCTATTCGTATTGCGGACCGGCCAGAATGAACGGCCCGCCCTGAAAGTTGCCGGCATCGTCGGCCGCCGGCCACGTACCGCTGAAAGGAAAGTGCTCGGCAAAGGGATCGGCAGAGTCGCGCGCGACGAAGCCGAGATGCCCGGCCTTGCTGTTGTCCCACCACTTGATGCGGTTGTCGGAAACGCCGTAGACAATGCTGTGGCCGACGCGCGGTGTGAGCAGTGCGCAGCGCACCAGCTCGACGAAATCGTCGTAGCTCAGATAGGTCGCCAACATGCGCGCGTTGCGCGGCTCCGGAAAGCACGAGCCGATGCGCAGACAAACCGTCTCCACACCGAAGCGATCGAAGTAATAGCGCGACAGCGATTCACCGAAGCATTTGGTCAGCCCGTACAAACCATCGGGACGCAACGGGCTGTCGGCATCGATGTGTTCAGTGGTCGGGTAATAGCCGACCGCGTGGCTGGAACTGGCGTAGACAACACGACGAATGCCGCGCTTGTGTACGGCTTCATATAAGTTGTAGGTACCCTGGATATTGGCGTGCATCAGTTGTTCGAAAGGCGCTTCCAGCGAGCGGCCGCCGAAATGCAGCACGGCATCGACGCCCTCCAGCATGTCCGCCACCGCTGCCTTGTCGGCCAGATCACAGGTGACGATTTCCTCCCCCGCCGCCGCAGTCCCAAGATCGCCGATGTCGGACAGGCGCACGACCTCGGTCCATGGCTTCAGACGTTCGCGCAGGACTTGACCTAGATTGCCCGCGGCGCCTGTCAGCAGCAATCGTTGAAAAGGCTTGGCAGGAGAAGCCTGATGATCTTGCGAATTGCTCATGTTTATGAATCGTCGTTGGTTGGACTACCGACGCTGAGAAAACATCATGGATTTTCGGGCGACCGACGCCGCTAAAAAAGCCATGCCGACAGATGTCGGCTACTCAGCAAAGAAGGAACAACAACCTGTCAGCATGCCCGGACTGCAGCACGCAGAGCAGCCAGCTAAAAGAAAGTGCAGAACGGCGTAACAGCATTCATGGTGTGTCTCCGGCATATCGTTATTTTTAATTGACAGTCATCGTACAACATGAAAATTTTGAATGCAAGGACATTTAAAGCGCTGTTTTTTTCACGCGTCCAGCCGCTTTCCAGAGAGCCGCAATCGCCTCGAAAGTCGCGTCCTTGTTGAACTTCAAAAAAAGAATGACTTGCCTTTATGTCATCTGATGACTGATAACAATTTTCTGCTACGACACCTCTCGCCATTCTTCCAAAGTGCACAGTTTGCCGACGTGGCGCAAAGTACAGTTACGCGTAGCGGGTAGATTCAATGATTCATCTTGCATCAGGATTCGCGTCGCACTAGACTTTGTTTACCGATCGGTACAGAACACTTTCGCCGCAGTTCAACCCTTTATAGACAACAGGTGCCCCATGACGACATCCCGCCCTCCGCTTCCACCGTTCACACGTGAAACCGCAATCCAGAAAGTCCGCGCCGCCGAAGACGGCTGGAATACCCGCAACGCTGAAAAAGTCTCACTGGCCTACACCGAAGACAGCCGCTGGCGTAATCGCGCAGACTTCGTGCAGGGCCGCGAAGCCATCGTCGCTTTTCTCTCCAAGAAATGGGTGCGCGAACAGCAATACCGATTGATCAAAGAACTGTGGGCGTTCGAAGGCAACCGCATCGCCGTGCGCTTCGCCTATGAATGGCATGACGACTCGGGCAACTGGTTTCGCTCGTACGGCAATGAAAACTGGGAGTTCGATGAAAACGGCCTGATGCGCGTGCGCCATGCCTCGATCAATGATCTGCCGATCAAGGAAGCCGATCGCAAATTCCATTGGGATCAATCCGCTCCGCGCCCGGCCGATCATCCGAGCCTGAGCGATCTGGGATTGTGATGAAAGCGGTTCGTACACAATGACGGATGCAACAACAGCAACAACAGCTGCACCGGCAGCGAAGCCGCTCTCGCAACGCGAGGAACTGATCCCGGTGCTGGCTGAAATCTTCCGCGCACATGGCTACGAAGGCGCCAGCCTGGCACGCATTACCGAAGGTAGCGGATTGGGCAAAGGCAGTCTGTATTACCTCTTCCCGGGTGGTAAAGATGAGATGGCGAACGCCGTCCTGAGCCACATCGACGGCTGGTTTCAACGCGAGGTATTTATCCCCTTGCGCGAAAGCGGCGAGGGCGAAGATGCCATGGCCGGCATCGACCACATGTTCCGCGAAGTGAAGCGTTACTTTTTATCGGGACGCAAGGTATGCCTGATCGGCGTGTTTGCGCTGGTGAACGTGCGCGATCGCTTTGCCGATAAGGTGAAGGATTATTTTGTGGACTGGGCGGCGGCGCTCAACGATGCTTTGTTGCGCAGCGGCCGTGATGTCGATGACGCAGCCGGCTGGACCGAGGAAATACTGGCGGGCATTCAGGGCGCGCTGGTATTGGCGCGCGCCATTGATGATCCGGCAGTGTTTGTGCGAACGCTGGATCGCTTGCAGCAACGCTTGCAAGCGACCGGCGCATAACGAAATTATTTGCCGAGATCAGCCAGTGGATGTTCCGCCGCCGACCATGGATCGGCGAAGAAACCCTCTACCCATGCCGGCGTCGCATCCATCAGGCGCGCCGGATTCCATTGCGGCTTCTGATCCTTTTCCACGATCAATGCACGGATGCCCTCGACAAAATCGGGACGCGCCGCGCAATGCAGCGACACCACGAATTCCAGGCGGAAGACTTCCGCCAGCGACATGTAACGCACGCGCTCCTGCAACGCCAGTGACAACCACGCCGAACCCGGCGCACCGGCGCTAAGCGTAGCGGCTGCTTTTTGCAGCCACGGATTGTCGCTCTTGAGAGCGAGGATGGCGTCGACGATATCCGGTACAGTCTGCCCGCTGCACAGCGCATTGATCAGGTCGAAGTTGTCGCGCAAGGCCGACGGTGCGAAGACCACGTCGGCGGCAACATCACGTTCGGCCTGTTGCAACACGCGGCCGAGCAGCGCCTTGTCGTCGCCCTCACCCCAGTTTTGCAGCAGCAAGGCGTCAACGACTTTTTGCTTGTCGGCCTGTGCGATGCGATAGTCGGCCAGCTTGGTGAACTTGGCATCTTCGGCATTCATCAATGCGCCGGTCAACGCCAGAAAGGCACCGAGCTTGCCCGGGACGCGGCTGAGGAACCAGCTGCCACCGACATCGGGATACAGGCCGATGGTAATTTCCGGCATGGCCAGGCGCGAGCGCTCGGTGACCACGCGATGACTGCAGCCGGCCATCAGGCCGATGCCGCCGCCCATGACGATACCGTGACCCCAGCACAGGATGGGCTTGGGATAGGTGTGGATCTCGTAATCGAGCCGGTATTCGTGTTCGAAGAATTCTGCCGCGTAACGATTGGCGCGGATGTCGTCGCGCGCCGGCGAGGCATGATGCTCGCGCATGGTGCGGTAGAGTTGCTGCAGATCGCCACCGGCGCAGAAGGCTTTCTCGCCTTGCGCTTGCAGCAGCACCATGGCGATGTCCGGGTCCTTCGCCCACTGCCGCAACTGCGGCGTCAGCAACTGCACCATGTCGAGCGACAGGGCATTCAAGGTTTTTTCGGAAGCCAGCGTGGCGACGCCGATACGGCGGCCATTCTGCGTGGCCAGTTCTTCAAACAAAACCGGTTGGCTCATGGGGATCCTGATTGTCTCTGAAATCGTCTTGTGCGACCTCGCCGGCCTCGTGAGCCGGGAGATCGATTTATATAATTTAATGAAGCAAGCCGATAGGCCGGATTCTGTTACGACGGTTGCCCGTTATGACAGCCATTCCTCTAGGCGCTGGATTGCTCCAGTGCTCAAGCTCTCTACCCGCACGCTCCGCGAGCAACATCAACGCGTGCCTATTTGAGATTGCTCCGAGTGGAGGTTACCGCGTTTCACCGTAACTAAATACGCTCGTCTCTGTGGCCCTGTTCCTCGCCTTGTACCGGCTTACGCCGGCTTTCGGCGGACGGCCGTTAACCGTCACCCTGCTCTATGGAGTCCGGACCTTCCTCCCGCCATCGCATGACACGATGACCAGCGGCTGTCTGGCTTGCTTCGGGCGCTATTGTACCTTAGCCGCAGCGCTCTGCTCCGATTGCCGGGGCTTGCCGTCCGGCATGAATACTGTGAAACCCGCAACATGCGCGCTCCCGGAATCCGGGAAGAAACAACAGATCAGAAAAAGTTTATGAAAATTCAACAGTTGTGCTTCAGAGTCAGCTGCTTATTGTCGATAATCGAATCAATGCCCGTTTCGCGAGAAGGTAGATACGATGAAAACAGGACATCTTCGCCGCTGCGCCCTGCTCTGCCTGACAGTGACGGCCTGGCTGCACCTGGCGGCCAACGCAAAAGAGACGACCGTTGTCGCCATCGGCATCGCAATGCCCCTGAGCGGCCCGGCTGCGACATTCGGCCATAGCCTGGTAAATGCGGCCCAGATGGCAATCGACGATGCCAACCGGCGCAATCCCAAGGTCGCCGGCCGGGACATCCATTTCAAGCTGGTTGTGGCGGACGAACGCGGCAATGTGAACAATGCGGCCCTGGCTGCCGAGTATCTCGTCAAACAAGGTGTCGTTGCCACGATCGGCAACGGCAGTACGCAGACGACGCTGGCAACCACCAAAATTTTTGGCGATGCCGGTATCGCTCAGCTTGCACCCAGTACCAGCGCGCCGTGGCCCAACGGCCAGCGTTACACCACGTTTCGCATGATCGGGCACAGTGGTCAGGGTGCGCCATTGCTGGTCAATTACCTTATCGACAACCTGCAAGTGAAGAGCGCGGCGATCATTGACAACGACACTGTCGCCGGCCGTGCGCTCGGACAGGCATTCAAGGAGCGCTTCCAGGCACGTCAGGGAACCGTGTTGATCAGTGAGTCGATTCAGTTCCGCTCTTCCGATTTCAACACCATTCTCAATACCGTCAGACTCAAGCAGCCGGATATCATCTTCTTCGGAGGCCTGGGCGACCAGGCTGCGACGCTGGCGCGCAACATGCGCAGAGTCGGCCTGAAGACGGGTTTTGTACATGGCATGAACGGCACCAATGGCTTGAACTTCCTGCGCGATGCCGGTGCGGCCGCAGAAGGTGTCATCGCACTCAACCCCGGTATGCCGCCCGAGAAGATGCCGGGGTGGAAGAATTTCGAAAAGAATTATCTGGAACGTTTCGGCGGCAATATCAACGACTACACCCCGATTAGCTACGATGCCGTCCAGGTGCTGGTTGCCGCCGTGCGCGAGGCGAACTCGTTCACGCCAGCCGACATCCTCGCCGCACTGTACAAGGTGCGGTACAGCGGCTTGACCGGTGCGATTTCGTTTGACCAGAATGGCAATCTGCGCAATCCGTCCTTTACGATTTACCAGATGAAGGAGCTGCGCTGGCTTCCTCTCCAGACCTACGGAGGTGCCAGGTAATGAAGGCGCACCGTTACGCTTTGCTTCCTGCGCCAGGATTCCCGGCAGCTGTCGCCGGCCTGGCGATATTGCTGGCCTGCGCATTGCCGTCTCCGCTGCAAGCGGCCTCCAGTAACGCTGTCCGCGTCGTACAAATCGGTTTTGCCGGACCACTGTCCGGCAGCTCGGCACGCATAGGAAAGAGCCAGATGCATGCCGCCGAACTCGCCCTGAATGAAGCCAATGCACGCGGCACTATCATCGGCGGAGAACCGGTTTTGTTCAAACTTCTGCCGCAAGATGATCGCGGCGACCCAAACACGGCAGTATTGGTGGCTACCTATCTGGTCAAATCCGGCGTCGTGGCAGTCATTGGGCATTGGCATACCGGCTCCAGCATGCAGGCTGCGGGCATTTACAACACTGCCGGCATCCCGCAGATCGCGCCGGGATCGAGCGGACGCCAATATACGCAAAACGGCTATGCAACCAGCTTTCGGATTATTGGTCACGATGACGACGGCGGCCGTTTTGCAAGCGTCTATGCACTTCAACATCTCAAGGCCAGACGCATTGCCGTGATCCATGACGAAACCACCTTCGGCACCATGCTGGCAGCTCAGTTCATCCGCGGCGCGCAAGAAAAGGGGGGCGAAGTCGTGACGCAGCAACTGATCAGTTCGAAGACCTCTGATTTCAACGCGGCGCTGATGGAATCCGGGAAGAAAAATGCCGACCTGATTTTCTTTGGCGGGCTTGGCCCACAAGCAGCGGCGCTTGTTCTCAGCATGAAACGAATGAGCATCCGTGCTCCGCTAATGGCCGCCGACGGCATTGTGAGCCCCCTATTCTTGCAATTGACGGGGACTGGCGGCAACGGCACATTCGGACTGGCGCCGGGACAACCTCAGGAAAAAATGACAGGCTGGAAAAAATTTCAGGAAAAGTTTAACGCCACCTATGACGATCCGATCGAGGCCTTTTCTCCTTTCGCCTATGATGCCGCGAACATGACCGTGGCAGCGATCCTGCAAGCCAACTCCCTGCAACCTGCGCGCATCACCGCCGCCTTGCACAGCATGAAATACAAAGGCCTCACCGGCACGATCGCGTTTGACGCCGAAGGCAATCTGACCAATCCCGCTTACACCATCTATCAGGTGAAGGACGGCAAATGGTTGCCGATCCAGACCTTCTCCAAGTAAATGCAAGGATTCCAAGCAAGTAAAAATGCGCACGAACACATGGTGTGGATGCACCATGCCGATTTGGCATACGACAGAAAAAACGGAATTGCGTATCATCCGCGGGATGAATCGACACGTTACGTGTCAATGGCCTGTCGTCGCTTTGGCTGGCGCTTTGGGTGCAACTTGAGTCGATCGGCAGCGCGTTTGGCAGAAGGCAATTTCGTCATTTCGCTGCGTCGCCACCGAAGCCGGCTTCGGCTGCACTATCCCGCATAACAGGAAAAAACCATGCATATCTGCATACTAGGCGCTGGTGTCATCGGCGTCACCTCAGCGTATCGTCTGCTGCAAGACGGCCATGAAGTCACCTTGCTGGACAGCCGCCCTGTCGCAGGCGGCGGCACCAGCATGGGCAATGGCGCGCAACTGAGTTACTCCTATATTGCGCCGCTGGCGGATCCATCCGTGTGGACGCATTGGCCGCACTATTTGTTCAGCGCCGACTCGCCTCTGACACTGAAACCAAAACTCGATCCCGCGCAATGGCGCTGGCTGCTCAAATTCCTCGGGGCCTGCAATGCAGAACGTGTACAACGCACCACGATCGAACTGCTGCAACTGGCGTTTTACAGCCGCGATGAACTGACGCAATTGCATCAGGCCGTACCGTTCGACTTCAGCCACCGCACCGCAGGCAAGCTGGTGATGTACACCGATCCCGCGGGACTGGTATCGGCACGCAAGCAAGTCGCCTTCCAGTCGCAATACGGTTGCCAGCAAGAAGTCATCGACGCTGCACGCTGCCTCGAGATCGAACCCGCACTGGGCAACGCCAGCCGCAACTGGGCCGGCGGCGTCTACACCCCGAGCGAAGAAGCCGGCGATTGTGCGCAGTTCTGCCAGGGTCTGGTGACGGCGATGAGCAGCAATGCCGGTTTCCGCTTTTTGCCCTCCACCACCGTCACGCAAGTGAACATGAAAGACGGCGCCATCGCCTCGGTACAAGCAGCCACAGAAGTTGCAGGAGCATCGACGCAGACTATCGATGCAGACGCGTTCGTGCTCGCGCTAGGTGCGGATAGCGCCGCCTTCGCACGTCAGGCAGGCTTCCGCTTGCCGCTGTATCCGCTCAAGGGCTACAGCATTACGGTGCCGCTCAACGATAGCTTCGCGCAGTCGGCCGCGCCGCAGGTATCCATCACCGACATCTCGAAAAAAATTGTCTACGCCCGCCTCGGCAATCGTCTGCGTGTGGCCGGCCGTGTCGAGCTGGTCGGCATGGACACGCACATCCCCGATCGCGCCATCAACGAACTGATCGACGGCGCCAACGAACTCTTCCCCGGCAGCATCCGCGACCAGAAGGCGGCGCAACTTTCGCCCTGGGCGGGATTCCGTCCGGCTACGCCAAGTGGCGTGCCGGTCATCGGCGCATCGCCGGTGAAGAATCTCTACCTGAACATCGGCCAGGGTGCGCTCGGCTGGACGCTCGCCTGCGGCAGCGCAGCGTTGCTGGCGGCGCAGATCGGCGGACGCAAGACAGCAATTGATGTTGCGCCGTTCCGCTACGGCCGCTGATCTTTTGTCCGATCTCTTGGGCTAATTTCGCCGGCCGATTTCCGGTGGTCAGCATGATCGCCGGATTCCGCATACCATATCCAGACCATAACGACAGGCATACAAGGAGACTGGAATGCGGGAAAACAATCTGCGCACGCTGTTCGCGCAAAAGAAGCTGGCCTTCAACGGCTGGGCATCCATCGGCAATTCTTTTCTGGCGGAGCTGGTCGCCGATTGCGGCTACGACGCAGTGACGGTGGACTTGCAGCACGGTCTGTTCTCAGTTGAGGCGGCCGTACCGATGTTGCAGGCGATTTCCGCCACCAAGGCAGTGCCGCTGGTGCGCTGCTCCGAAAACAGTCTCGGCGAAATCAACAAGCTGCTCGATGCCGGTGCCTACGGTGTGATCTGCCCGCTGATCAACACCAAAGAAGACGCCGAAAAATTCGTGCGCGCCTGTCACTACTCGCCACGCGGCGGCCGCAGCTACGGACCTGCGCGCGGCGTGCTGTACGGCGGCAAGGATTATTTTGAACACGCCAATCGCACCATCCTCACGCTGGCCATGATCGAGACACGCCAGGGCTTGGCAGCGGCAGAAGAAATTTTGTCGGTGCCGGATCTGGACGGCATCTTCATCGGCCCCAGCGACCTCGCCATCGACATGGGCCTGGCGCCCGACGCGTGGAACGACGACAAGGTCGATCAGGCCTTCCAGCATCTGATCAAGCTGTGCCATGCACGCGGCAAATACGTCGGCATCTTTTGCGGCTCAGTCGAAATGGCCGAACGCATGAAAGCTTATGGCGTCGACATGCTCGTCCCCGGCACCGACGCGCAATTGTTGCGCGCCGAAACCACCCGCCGCCTGAACATCCTGCGCGGATAACACCTGCATCTCTCCTCCAGTACGCACATGTGCCATGTGCGTACCTATCTTCCTGAAGCAGTTGAGACCACCGCCCCAGACGACAACTTGATCGTCATCGCTCCGCTTGTTATCGCACACAAAAATCTGAAAATCGTCATTTTTCGACGGAAAATCCACATTTGCAGAAAATATCACTGACAGTTTTTTTGCTTATGGGAGCAACGGCCGATTTTTGAGAATTATCTTATTTAAGCGTCAGCAGGGAACTCGCATAATCTCCTCCGGAAACATCGACGACAGGCTAGCTCATCGTGAGCCGACGCCTCGTTGAGCAGGGAAATAACAGGGGAATACGATGGTGCTTTCGACGAACCGAATCAACCGACTTTCGCTGACCAGCATTGCACTGATCACGGCAACATTGCTGATGAGCGCCTGCCATAACGAATTCGCTCCACGTGGCCCCACACTGGCCGCCTCAACCAAAGAAGCAAGCAGCTGGGACACATTGCCGCAAGGCGACGCCTTACGCGCCGCCG
>Ga0105240_10016331_pt1 | contig 10055 bp, 7 predicted proteins | sample KBSC54metaG_FD_80426 | JGI IMG/M metagenome (GOLD analysis project Ga0105240, IMG submission 80426) | Corn rhizosphere microbial communities from Kellogg Biological Station, Michigan, USA - KBS C5-4 metaG | ecosystem: Host-associated > Plants > Roots > Rhizosphere > Soil | place: Michigan, USA... | reverse complement strand
TTCTCTTCAAAGGAGTGGAGGCGGCCCATACGGGGCGCCTGAAGGATCTCGAGACCACCTTCTCACCCTGGCATTCTATCGACCAGGCGTTCTACGATACCCGCTCTCAATCAGTCTGAGTGACACCTCATGCGCGCGTGGTTTGTCAGTGCCTTTCTGTTCGCGGCGTCAGTGCTGGCCGCGCCCGGTGAAGAACGCTCCCACCCCGTTCCGGCAGCTTCCTGCGGGCCGCACGACAGAACAGAAAGTGTCCAAGGGGAAACAACGCTCGCCGAACGGTTCGCTCCGGGCCAGCCTCAGGCCTACTATTGCAACGTTGAACTCGTAGGCCAGTTCGAAGGCGAAGGATCGAGTGCCGATATGCGAGCCTTCGGCAATTGCGCGTACTATTCAACGGGTCAAATATTCCCAGATCAATCACCGCAGATGCAACATCCGGGTGTCGCAGTTCTGGATGTCTCGAATCCACAGCATCCTCGAGCGACCGCCTACCTCGACAGCCCTGTCATGCGGGCAGCATATGAATCTCTCGAGATCTCGCCTACGCAAAAACTGCTCATCGCCAGCACACAGCCCGACTCTTTCGAGCTCTACGACCTGTCCATTGACTGCCGCCATCCAATCCTCAAGAGGAGCCTTTCCTTCCCAAATCTGTTTTCACATTCAGGCACGTTTGCTCCGGATGGCCGGACCTTCTACGGTGCAAAATGGCCTCCGGTCCCGAAGACCCCTCCCGCATCAGCGGTATTTGCCATCGACACGGGGGATGCATCACACCCGCGCCTCGTTGCCACATGGATACCTCCAAAATCAAACTGGCTACCACACGGTGTCGCACTCAGCAAAGACGGCACGTTGGCGTATGTCACAATGATCAGCTTTCAGGCTGACTCTGACGTCAATGGGTTGGTAGTACTGGATGTTAGTGATGTCCAGGCACGGCGTCAGAACCCGAATATTCGTGTTGTGGGTACGCTGTTCTGGAGTGACACACACGTCGCACAGTTCGCTCTCCCCGTTACAATTGCAGACAAACAGTATTTAGTTGTCACGGACCTCGCCGGCGCTCTTCCCGCGGGTCCGGCATCCGCCAATGCCTGCGCTTCAGGAAAACCGGCACACGGATTTGCCCGTATCGTCGATGTTAGCCATGCGGCACATCCCACAATCGCTTCCAAGCTCATGCTCGAAGTGGACAACCCTGCGAACTGTTCGAAAGTGATGCATGACCCCACTTTTGGATACAGTAGCTACGGCTGCAGCGTGGATCGGGAGGAAAATCCCAGATTACTCGCCTGCGGCTATTGGGAGGGAGGGCTGCGCGTCTTTGATATCCGCAATCCCTATCAGCCGAGGGAGGTCGCCTACTACAAGCCGCCGGCGCGGCGGTCTCAGAATCATCCGGGTTCCCTTTACCCAATCCTGCAGGTCGGGCCACCGACCGGCCAGGCTCGTGACCACACCGCAGACCCGGTAATCTTTCCGGAGTTTCGAGAAAACAGCGATATCTGGTTCAACAGCGCGGATAATGGCTTCCAGGTGGTACGCTTTGCTGAACGCTTCAAAGCGTTGCACCCAGAGCTATTCCGGAACTGACGGGCTTGCGGATGGGATGAGAGGCCTACCGAGCCCCCTTCCACGCCGTGTTCTGGATCGACTACGTCGTTCTATTGCTCGGTGTTCTGTACTGAGTTCTCAAGAACTCATTCACCACCCACAACGCTGGCGGCACATCGCCTCCGACAGGGGAACCGAATGGGGACCCCAGTCCGCCAATACGATATTGTCGTTCAGTGACTAACTCCAACTAGCATCTCGGTCGAGGCTTGCTTCTTCGCTACGCTCCGCCAGTACAAGCTCGCACGCGCGGAGACGATCGAAATAGCGCTCAGCACAGATTTCCGTAAATGTGGAACTCCCACACACTGTATCATTGTTGACAACACAGCCTCTGAACACGATCGCCCTCCAATTTCAGGTCCGAATGAACGACGATTATCAATCGACGCCAGCGTCACTGGCGGACCAAGCTCGGACGGGTGCGTTGAAACTAACTCCCCTGTCCGACGACGTGGACTCGCGTTATGTGACTACTTCGCCAAAATAAAAAGCCACATGGGACTGATTCTCAAATAACCTCACTGAGAGTATTTCGAAGATACGAACTACCATCAGCATCTTGACAGCCCTCTCCCCAGGCGTAGTATCAATGTCACGTGTGTTGGTTCACCCAATGTAAGACAGCGCCCGAAAGTCAAAAGCACTTTCGGTCTATCAAGCCGACAATGGACAAGCAGCAACATCTTAGTTGTCTGCGATCATGGACCCACACGCTGCGGCCATAGGAACACATGAGTGCCTGATGCAAGCGATCACGGCAGAGGGGAGACTCGTCGTGGCGCACTAGACTGTGGAATATTGGCTCCGACTTCGGGGTAATACGGGGCGGTCAATGAGCTTCGCGGCATCGAGAAAATTTCCGTCTGAACGACGATTCGGCCTGACGCTCGCAGCCTTACTTGTTTTATTATGCGTCCGGACGAGCATGAGACATCGGCCGCCGGTCGCATACGGCGATTTGTCCAGCACCAGCGCTGTGCTGTGTTTACTCGCTTTCGCTGCTTCTCAAGTTTTCGCCCCTTTAAATAGCGCATGGCTTCATTTTGGGCGAGCGCCTGTGTCGCCACGACGACCTTCCATTGAGACGCCGTCCCAGCCGTTCGTACTGGATCGAGCGCAGCCAGCTGGGACTAGCAGACGATTCATCCCAGAATCCGTACTGAGGTGCGTATGTTCGACTTTGTCAAGGAACTTTGGGGCTTTCTGCGCACCCGCAAGAAGGCGTGGCTTGCTCCAGTCATCATTTTCATGGCCGTTATCGCTGCGCTATTAATCGCGGCCCAGGGTTCTGTTTTTGCGCCATTCATCTACGCTCTATTTTGAACTCGAGCACCCTCGGCTTGTCGGCTTTGTATAACAAAGCCGCGCCCTGCTTGGTGGTTGACGGCAATATTATTGCCGCAGCTCAAGAGGAATATTTCGCATTTAAGAATCACGATCCTGGCTTTTTCGCTAAAGCTGTGGGGTATATTGTCGGCGCTCAGTGGAGTCGAGGCCCGCAGATATCGATTGCGTCGTTTTCTACGCCATTTTTGAAACTTGATCGTATATTTGACACCCACCTCCCGTTCGCCCTACGGGGTTTCCGGAGCTTTGTGACTTTGCTTCCAATCTTTTTAGGGATGACAAGCTGGTTCAGAGGGCGACCATTGCCAAATTTTAAAAGCGCGTTTTGGTGCGAAGATTGAATGGGCTCGACGAACTGACGGCCGCCTACAACGCGCTCTTACGAAAAGAGGATCAAGGTTAAGCTCTGATAAAGGAATATAGGTGCGCTTATGGATCTAACTAACGTTACAACATACTACGGATTTCGAAAGCCCTATAATTTCCCGGTCGTTATACCCGTTTTATTAGGCACGCTCGAGCTGCTGTTGGTGTTTATAACATGCGCATTCTTAGTCGCGAATGGCCACCTCAGCGTAGGAACCGAAAGATTCTACTTCTTTTCGTTTGTCACTATTATGCTCTGTATTGCTGTAGTTTTCAGCAAGGTCACTCTACTTTCAACTGTTGTTCTTTTCTGGTGCACACTTGAGCTGAGTCTCGCTACCTCAAGTAGTTTACTCGAAATCGGGATCCCCCTCTTGCCAGGGGACCACTTTCCGCCAATGGATAAAATTAGCGAGAATGAAAGATATCTATTCCACCCTCTGTTACAGCGGGTGCCAAAACCTAACTGGCGAGGGCACACACAGCACTTGCTCGATATCCGCAACAAAGACAGGGGCGATTTTGAGAACTGGCCGATAAACTGGGCGCAAGTAGAGGACCAAAAATTCACTTTCTCTCATAACTCACTAGGAATGAGAGGGAGGGAATTGACGGCAGAAGATTTCAAAAGAGATATGATTTTTGCCTATGGTGGGTCAACAACATATGACGTCTCCGTGACGCAAGGTTCAACGTGGGTAGAACGCTTGGAAGCCGAATTGAAAAATAAATATACCGTTGTGAATTTTGGCATGGAGACTCATAGTACGACAGAGCACCTAATTGAGACCGCCTTCTATCAAAGTACCATCAAAAAGGTGCCGATTTGTGCAATCTATTACGTCGGTTGGAACGACATAGCGAACGCGCATATCAAGAATCTTGACCAGGCGTACATCGAATTTCACGCACCTGCTGTTGCGCTTCGCCGACCCGAATTTTCAATCGCGAAGTATTCGCCGTTTGTACGCCTAGTCAGTTATGCGGCCAGGGAAAGATTCGATACGATTCCAGACCTTCCATTAGGCCTTTTTGAACAAACCCCCGAGTCGGGTAGTGATGCACGTTTGGAGGCCATTTTTGCCGAACACATACGCACTATTGCGGCAATCGACATTTCGAGAGACATTACGCCCATCTTCATAGGGCAAATCCTGAATAGAGAGCTCTTCAGGCTTAATCCTGAAGAGAGGAACGCAGTGGCCCCTCTGGTCAGGAATAAGGACATGTGGCGTTTGCAAGAGCGCTTCAACGTCGTTCTGAAGAACGAAGCCATCGCGAGCGGCGGGCGGTATATTGACGCTGGAATTGAGAATTTTAATCCAAATGACTTTTCAGATGAAGGACACTTTGTGGCCTCTGGATCCGATAAATTTGCAAAGCAAATTTCCGGTGAAGTTAGCGACTATTGTCACCGACCGGAGTCGTCAAGTGCAGCGAAGAATTCAACGCGGGAATTAAAATAGTAGATAGATCCAACCCCGACTAACTTCACCGTCAAGCGATACCATCGATTGGTCAAATACATCTAATCAAGAAATGAATACGATCGCGACCACCAAGTTCGGGAATTTCGTTCTCAGCACGGAAAGCAATGGTGAGATCTGTTGGCCCCGGCTTCATCAAAGTAATATGTAGCTTTAGAAATTCTTCGGGGATGCCCCTCAAGGGTTCGGGGTGGAAATCAAGGATGACGCCTGCAGGCCGGTCGCCCACGAGTTCAGCTTTCAATCGCGCGGTTACGAAGCCTTGATTGACTATCTTCACCGTTAGGTCGGTAGTTACTCCGCATCGTGCCGGGGGCGGCAATGCGCCGGCGAGCATTACGCTGACTCGCGCTTCGGGATTGATGGTGACTTTTATCGATGGATCGTCTGATGACACTCTGTCTACGTGCATCTTCTGGTGATCGTGTGCGCCCTGTTCAGCACTTAGTGCACAGGTTAATCCGCTCAAAAGACATAACGCTGCAACGGAAGCGGCGGTGCGCATCACGCGATCTCACATTCACTAACGATCGTGTCATATACTTTGCGTGCGTGCTCGAAGGCTTCCGCTGCGTCGGCGCGTTCGGTTTCTCGCATGAAGGGAGATTTAACGTCCCACACCTTGTCTACGCAGGTACGGCACCATTGTGCGCTCCGCTTCGAGGCTCTAATTGGCCTGCGATCGACCTGCACAAAAATGGGGTGCGTGTGGGCCGACGGCATGATGCGCAAGGCGACCCACGAACTACGTGCGATCACCGTCCTAAAGTTGATTGATCGTGGCGCGCCGTCAGCAATCAAGGTGGTTTTCTCGACCGCGAGACCATTCACAATGAGCTCCACCGGGACTGCGCGCATTTTACCGATGCGCGCCCATTCGAGATCCCAGCCCCAACTAGGAGGTATTCGTTTCGGCGTAGTTTCCGGCGTGACTTCCGGTTCTAGTCGCGCAGCCACTAGCGCTTCAATATGGACCGCTCCCGGACGCTCCAGGGCAAGATCGCCTTCGCCACTATGGCGACCATTCACTTTGAACTCTAAGAAGTGGCTGCGGCCGTCACCGCAATAAAGCCGACCTTCCTTGAGACCCTCAACCCATGCATTATAACCTGAATCGTCCACGGGGCGATGATCGAGCCTGACGTAACTGCGGCCACATCCTACTCGATCGCTCGTGATGCAAGGCCAATCGGTCTCACCGATCATCGCCATGCGGAACCCGCAGTTCAGCATGTGATACCACGCATTTAGTTCGGCTACTGGCTGGGTATTGCATCCGGACAGAAAGTCGACGACGCCGTGCGTTACGTCGACAATAGCTTCTTGGGTACCGATGCCGTCCATCGGGGGGATTTCATAGTTCGGAAGATCGGTCGAATCAACCACCATGCCGAAGCCGCAGTGTGCGTATCCACCCAGAGCGCCCTGCTCTTTAGCCCATCTGAGAATCGGCAGATTCCACGACGGCCAGTCCTCAATCAGCTTCGTTCCTGGATAGTCCTGGTCCTTCAGGCGAAGTAATACCAGGTGCCCAGCGTGGCTGGAGGGAAACTGGGACACCTCGACGTCATAACGCAGAGTGGCATCGGAATCCTCCGCCGTCGTGTGCGGCTGCAACGTCGCGTTGTTGGCGAGTTGAAGGTCGGAGTGTTCCAGTCCGGCTGGTGGACTCACAGCGTGCCCGGTAAAAAACCGCTTCTGATAGTAGTAGCTCGGTCCCCAGGTTAGAACGTCACCAATTGACAGCCCCTCACCCCGCACATGACGGATCATCGTCTCAGGGGCTACCCCCTCCGTCGGGTACTGATAGTGAGCGCATCCACCTGCGTGAATGTGTGTATCGCCCGAATACCAGCCCCACTTCGCAGGGTCAATCCAACGTTGCAATTTCACGTCGATGTGACAGCGATTCGCATCGATCGTCACCGTTTGCAATGTCCGTAGATATTCCGGCCCACGGCTACATTCAACAGTGTATCTGCCATCAGGAAGCCGCATGGATTCACCATCACCACGGTAGACCTGCGGCTGGAAGAACATGTCCGGTGCCAGTCGCATGGCCTGAGGCGGATAGACGTGGTCGACCTCGTCTTTAATTGTGAGCGCCGCGACGCACCCGCGGCCGTCTGCGTCGAGCACACTTAATGTCACCGTGCGCGAGAGCAAGCAGTCAAAATCAAATTGACGATGATCATACCCATCAGACTCATCCGATTGCGAAAAGATAGAAAACGCCAAGTCGGCCTGACGCTTACCGTGATCACGACTGTAAAGTTGAACGGCCCGGTACTCGACCGGGGCTCCGGAAAGAGCGACCACAGGCAGTTCCTGACCGGAGAGGAGTACATGGGTCGTTTCATAAAGCTGCGATAGGAGCCACATCTTCTCAATTTCGGGTGCCTTATTCAGTGTTTGACCAAGGGCCGCGCGCTGCGCTAAGTGATTGGGGTCACCAAGAACCATCTGCCCGGGCGTTGGACCGAATTCACCTGGTGACATAAGAAGGTTATGCGTTCGTCCCTGCGGGTTAGACACCCTAACCAGAAACATCGTCCATCCTTGCTCGATCAAGGTCCTTGGTGCGTCGCCTAACGTTACCTGGACTGACCCGTCTGCATTGATAGCGACATTAGCAAGCGTGTAACGCGCGAGAATCTTTTCGGTCGCATCCACTGCAGTAGTTGAATTCTTGCGCGCCAACGTCGCGATTTTTTGTGCATCGACAGAAGCCACTGGCGCACCAAGTTTCGCCAGTGCTTCAAGCGCGCGGTTTACTTCAGCAAAATAAGGCTCGACTGGGAGGACTGGAGCTTCCACAGCCGACGCGGGACACAATGAAGCCCCCACTTCGGAAGCCAAGAGCATTAGCATCTGACGACGTGTGAGGGCCAACTTAACAATTTCCACGATATTCTTCGCCGGGATGAGGATGAGGGGCGCCCCGATGGCATCCTGCAAGGGCGGAAATGAGTCGTTTGTCTAGATGTCAGGAAGTTTACTCAAATCCATAGTATGTTGGCATTTGGCATTTATTTAGCACTCCAAAATATATCAATGTTGAGTGGCTATATTTGCAGGGGCACCAGAAATTTCAGAAACTACCACGAGAGCCCGACGAGCTAAACACCCATCGATGAGGATCTCGAGGCAATCGAACTCGAGCTCAAGGAACTGCAGTCATCGCTGTCATCATGAGCCTCATACAGTCCGCAAAGTTCAACGGGCACAATCCTTACCGCTGTCTCAAGGATGCCGTAATCTGCATGGCGGACGCCCCTTCCTGTTCGAGTGGTCGATGACACTTCCACTCTGGGACGTTGATGCTGCTTATGGGTGGGGGGCGTCCATCCCATTGGTTACGTAGAGTCAAGAGATCACGCGAGTTAAGGGGCCATTTCCGGGCGAACGCACGCTCGTGGAAGCCCCTACGCAATGCGCCCAGTCGTTGAAAATCTCGCGGTCAACGATCCACTACAAAGCGAGGTACCGATCGTGGGGCGTAAGCTCAGGATCAACGGATACGACTTCCCCTTGTTATTCCGTCCGTGTGACCTGATCGCGGAGATTGCGCAGCGGCTACGCAAGGCCGTCTGGAATATTGGGCGCGAGCCCGGCGGCAAAAGAGGAGCTATCCTCCCGCGCATGGAAATCCGTTTCCGGATGCCTCTATACCAAACAGCAACCCTGCTATGGCTGGCCGATCGGCTTCCCACACAGACTCCACCCCCCAGCGAGCCCGTCTCCGAACAATAACCAGGATCGAGACCCAAACCTGCACGGTAGGGACGCCTGCAGGACAGCAACGCGCGAGCACTTGAAAGGCTTGCGAACGAAATCGGCCCGGAGTTTGTAGGACGGTAGGGACCAGTCGAAGTCGTAGCGGCAAAGGTCCGCAAACATCACCGTGACCTTCGCCTGCTTCGAAGGCCGCCCGCCATCTGGATCGGGGCAAGCTTGCCGGCGGGGACTGCGTCACGTTCGGCATCGCCTCGGCGAACACGGGCGGCAATGACTTCTTTGTTTACCCAGAGGTTGAGTGCCGCTTAGATCTCCCCAACATCCACTCCGACCTGCCGCCGTTGCTCGGTAGCTACACATGCTGGCTTGCCGACGTGACAGACGTGTCCATTGCAAAGGGGACTCTGTATATTGCGGCAGTTCCGGGCGTGTTTTCGCGATTGTCTGTTGGTTTGGCCGGGCACCGAAACGACCTGCACCCAACGTAAAAAGTCGCATAACTCTCACAATACGACATAACATCGGATCGTGTACCTGTCATTGATGGCTGCCGCTTCTCGTGTATGAAATTTCGGAGTTCGAATTAAATATTGCGGCCGCTACTAGTGCCGCTGCACAGAGGATATGACCGGTTGGACGGGCCGTAACACGGGCAGATGCTCAGGAGAGATAAGTAACTCCATGCTGCGAGCTTTGCCGGGTTGGCGGCGGATGAAGCCAGCGCGCTCGAGGGTGAGGATCATCTGATGAACTGAGGGTGGTGTGACCTGGAAGAGGCGCTGCAGATCGGCTTCTGCAGGCGAACGTCCCAGTACGCAGGTATAGGCGTAAATAAAGGCCAGATATTGGCCCTGTATGGTCGTGCAGCTCGGCGCCTCGGCGGAAGACATGTCGAATACTGTGGCGCACTGCGTCTCCTGCGGCAAGGAGGTGCAGATGAATCTACGATATCGAGTCGAACTGACTGAGAGTGAACGCGGGGAGCTGGAGGGAATATTGAGGGGTGGAAAGCACCCGGCGCGCAGACTCAAGCGTGCACAGATCCTGCTGGCTGCGGACGCCGGTACGGGTCACGAGCAGATTGCCCGCAATGTCGTGGTCAGCCTGTCCACGGTGTATCGAACCAAGCAAAGATTTGTTGAAGGCAACCTGCCGTGGGCCCTGAGCGAGCGTCCCCGGGCCGGAGCGGCGCGCAAACTGACAAGCGCTGCTGGTGGCCACGGCCTGCAGCGCCGCCCCGAAGGGCCGGGCCCGTTGGACACTGGAACTATTGGCGGGGGAAATGGTGAGACTGACCAAGCACGAGAGCATTTCCCGGGAAACGATCCGGCGCCGCCTGGTGGAGAACGAGCTGAAACCCTGGCGGCGCGACATGTGGTGCATCTGAAGGCTCCCCCGTCAAGCACACAGTTCTGAAGTAGACTCTCCTGGTGTTTGCCTCGGCTTGAAGGTCAGGGGCGGCACACAGCCGAGGCTGTCGTGTGGGCGCTCCTCGTT
>Ga0105240_10016327_pt1 | contig 10056 bp, 5 predicted proteins | sample KBSC54metaG_FD_80426 | JGI IMG/M metagenome (GOLD analysis project Ga0105240, IMG submission 80426) | Corn rhizosphere microbial communities from Kellogg Biological Station, Michigan, USA - KBS C5-4 metaG | ecosystem: Host-associated > Plants > Roots > Rhizosphere > Soil | place: Michigan, USA... | reverse complement strand
AGCAGGTTGTTGCTCATCATGCTCATGATGGTGCAGGGGACCACACCGAAATATTCTTCCATCGCGGTCCAGCATTGAACGGCGCTGACTTTGACGTCGGTTTGCTGCATCCAGTGATCGATGACGTAGCCGAGCTTGGCCATCTTGATGAGGGCGGCATCGGGAACGCCGCCGGTGGTGACGTACTTACGGATTTCTGCCAGCTTGCCTTGAACTCCAGAATCATCATCCTTCAAGCGCGCGATGCGCCCCATGATTTCCGAGAGGTCGACGGTCTCGGTCGTGATCCCGGAAGCTTCCAGCAGTTTCTCGCTGTAGCGAACTGTATTGAAGGCGGCGGGACGCGCGCCAATACTGCCCACGCGCAGGTTGCGCATTCCGTTTGCGACGCGGCAGACGGCACCGAACCAAGCCAAGTCTTGCTGGAATTCGGCGGAATCCGGAGCCACCGTGTGCAGCCGGGTCAGCGAATAAGGAACGCCATACTGGCGGAGGTTGTTGCAGGCCGACATCTTGCCGCAGAAGCTGTCGCGGCGGTGCAGGATGGTCATCTTTGACGCGTTGTCGGGAGTCGCCTGCACGAGCACCGGTACATCCAGCCGGGCCAGGCGCATGGTGTCGGCGATCGCGCGCTCGTCGCCGAAGTTCGGCAAGGTCACGATGACCCCATCGATGCGGTCGCTGTTCTTCCGAAACAGCGCTGCGCAACGCTTGGCTTCTTCGTGAGTTTCGACTGCGCCGTGCTTGCTGTCTTCCGAGCCGAGTACGACGCTATCCATGCCCGCCTTGGCCAGCGCGTCAATAATTTCTTGGCGGCCGGTTTTGGCCAACTGGTCGGGAAAGAATCCACGATTCCCGACGATCACTCCCATAGTCATTTTCTTGTGCGGCATAAATCCTTCTTGAGCTATGAAACACAGCGATTAAGAGTTTTCGGAGATGCGTTTTCGTTCCCGCGCGGGCGAAAAGCGTATGGCGTACAGCACCCCCAGGACCAGTAAGATTCCTCCCCACCATACGTTGGCGTGGAGGTTGGAGAGCACAAGTTGCTGCTGAGGGGGATGGATGATCTCATAGATGCCCGTGATGAAAATCAACAAGCCATTCACTCCCAGACAAAGCCCAATGAAAAACCAGATGGACAAGGCGCCGCCCGTCTTCATGAGTCGCTCCTACCAGAAGATAATCTGCAAAATAACGAATATCACCGCAACCACAGTCGCCCAGAAAACGGGGCTGTGAAAAATATTCGCGTGCTCCGTCTTTGGAATCGGGGTGAGTCCGTACACGACGTCCTTCAGTTCGGAGTCCGGCTTTGGTTTCGTCAGGTAGCTGACGACGACGGTGACGACTATACAAAGAAGGCAGCACCACAGAGCGCGAAACATGTTTTGCGCCTGATCCTGCGCATCCATGGAGAGAGCCACGTAGCGCACCGCTTCCGGGTCGACTTTCACCCAGGCGTACATCCCGACTGAGGAGAGGGTTCCGGCGAGCAGGCCCGTCCAACCGCCGGTGGGAGTAGCCCGTTTCCAAAGCATGCCCAGGATCACCGTGCCGAAGAGCGGGGCGATGAAGAAGCTGAAGAGGGCCTGAACATAATCCATTATGGATTGCGTATGCATTACGAGATAGGCCGTACCGATACTTATGAAGACGCCGATCACGGTGACCCAGCGGCCCATCCTGACTTTTGATTCGTCGGAGGCGTTCTTGTTCAGCAGCGTCCCGTAAATGTCGTACGTCCAAACCGTGGTGAAGGCGCTGACGTTACCCGCCATGCCCGACATGAAGCCCGCGATCAGCGCTGTGATACCAAGCCCCAGCAGTCCGGGCCCGCAGTAGCGAGCCAACATCAAAGGCAAAACTTCGTCATATCCGTGCAATCCCTGGGCCTGCCCGGCGGGCGACCATGCGACATCGGCGGGCACCAAACGCAGCAAGTGGCCGGTGTTGGGATCGCGGAGAAGCGCCAAGCCGAGAAGACCGGGGAGGATGACGATGAACGGCACGCACATCTTGAACGCCGCTCCGATGATGGGAGCCATTTCAGCCGAGCGCAGATCCTTGGCGGCCAGGACGCGCTGGATCACAAGAAAATCGGTGGTCCAGTAGCCCATTGAAATAACCGCGCCGAGGCCGAACACAATCCCCGCCCAATTGATTCCCATGGGGTTCGTGTTGAAATGCCCCAATGTGGACCAGAGGTGGGTGTAGGATCCGGGATTGGCGACGTGCAGTTCGGTGAGATTCTGCATGATCTTGGCCTGCATTCCGCTCCAGCCGCCGGCTTCGATGAGTCCGAGGATGGGAATCAGAAGGGCTCCGGCCCAGATCAGAAAGAATTGGAGAACCTCGTTGAATATGGCGGAGCGGAGGCCGCCGAGCGCGACATACGCGGCAACGGTCAAGGAAGAAACGAGAATGCTGAAATTGAGATCCCAGCCGAGGACGACGCGCATGACGACAGCCATGGCGTACATGTTGATGCCGCTCATCAACACGGTCATGAACGCGAAGGAAATGGAAGAGATGGCCTGCGCGCCGGTGCCGAAGCGCAGCTTAAGATAGCCCGGCACGGAATGCGTCTTGCAGACGTAGTAAAACGGCATCATGATCAGCGCCAGGAAAAGCATGGCGGGAATGGCGCCGATCCAGTACCAATGAGCCGCGAGAATGCCGTACTTATAGGAGTTTCCTGCCCAGCCCATCAACTCGAGCGATCCCAGGTTGGCGGACAGAAATGCGAGCCCGGCCACCCACGCGGTCATCTCGCGTCCGGCCATGAAGAAGTCTTCCCCGGTGTTGGCCTGTCCCTTGAGATAGAGGCCGATTCCCAGGACCAAAGCAAAATAGAAGACGATAATCACCAGATCAACCGGCGACAAATGCACCAGGGTGGACGAATTAAGCAAGAGCAGAGCAGGATTCATTGCGTCTTAACCTGTCCGAAACGGGGAGTTGGAGCGTACGTTCGCGAAAATTGCTTGCCGTGCGGGTTGCGGGCTAGAGGCTGGGACTCTGGCATTTTGCCGGGAAAGTTCTTTGCTGAAAAACCTGTCACGTAAACGTTTACGTAATGGGAAACATTAAACGCACATGCCGGCTTTGTCAAAGAATTCATAGATACTGATGGTGAGCCGCGCTGCCGCAGACCGGTGTTCCTCATACCCAGGACCGCAGGCCGATCATTCCCCAGTAGCCGAGGTATACCGCAAGAATCAGCAGCGCCAATATGACTACCCGGGAAAAAGCGCGAATCCCGGGACGCACGCTTTCTTTAGGCGCACGCCACCAGGCATAAGCGCTCAGCAGCACGGCTACTGCGAATGCCAAGGTGGTGAGCCGCAGAGCTTCTGACCAGAGGGTATGGTTTCCCATTCGCCCAATCAGGTCGGCACTGCAAACCATGAAGATAGCAACGAATGCGAACAGGCTGAGCACAGCCAGCAGAGGAAATAAACGCATGGCCCGCTCGGCGGGTCGGCGCCGGCGTTTGCTTAATCCCCCGAGAAGCCAGAACGGGGCATAGATCACAATAGCAATCATCGAGAGTGCGACGTAGACGGTGAGAAGAATCTCGGAAATTGCAAACCATCCCGGAATCTTTTTCAGCGTGTCCATCATTCCGCCTTGCACGAAGCGGCCGTCCGGATTGGGAGGCAGCAAGAGCAGCGATGGTACTGGATCAGGAGGATCCTGCTTCTTGGAGAGATGGCGGAACCGCGCGCCTGCCACCGGTACGTACTCTTGCTTTCCGCCGAGCGACGTTAGCACCAGGTGTCCAGTTTTCACCTGCAGCCACGTGAGTCCGGTAATGCGCTCGATGAATTGTGTAAGTTGCACGCGCGGAGAGTTGGTCTCGTACCATCCAGCATAATCGCTGGCGTCGGACGGTAAGGACGCTACCGGCGGGACTGCAGGCTTCTGCAAGTTCTGAGTGATGTAGGCGCGAATTGCCTTGGCGATTTTCTCGAATGCGCCTCCGTTTCCGCTGTTGATGCTGAAAAAATAACCAATGCCGGAATCGGGCATGTAGGCCATGTTCGTCAGGCCGCCTTCCACGCCGCCATCATGCCCGTGATACACGAAGCCGTCTTCAATGCTCCAGTAATTGCTCAGCCCGTAGCCAGTCTTCAGTCCCTGTTGTGCGGCCCAGGTGCTTTCCGGAATCTCCATGCGATCGATGTCAGCAGAGGGGACGATCTGCCTGCCCGCCGCGGAACCCCGGTTTAGATAAAACTGAACATACGCCGCCATGTCCTTCGCTGAAGCGTTGATCGACCCGGCGGGCCGCAACAGGATGTGCCAGTATGGATACGGAGTCTTGCCATCTTCACGGTAAAGAGTGGTCGCAGTGCCGGCAGCGGGTTCGAAGTACGTTGCCGTCTTCATGCCGATGGGAAGAAACAGGTTCTGCTGGACGAAATCTTCAAACCTTTGACCCGTGAGTTTCTCGACCACGTACGCGGCCACGGGAGGCCCGGAGTTGCAGTAGGCCATGCGAGTCCCCGGACGCCACCGCGACACTCGGGAACTGTGGTCATAGTCCAGTCCATCGTGCAGGCGCATGCTGTCGGGAGCTTGTTTTGCGTACTCGCGCAAATGCATGTCGTCCCAGCCTGTGGTGTGCTCCAGCAAATTGACGATACGGATGGGGTCGGTAGCCTCCCATCGGTTTTCAAAAAAGACCTCCGGCACCAACTTGTGGACGGGATCCTGCAGGGTGAGCTTGCCTTGGTCCTTCAGCAACAGAATAGATAAGGATGAGAACGCTTTGGAGGTGGAGCCGATGCGGAACAGAGTGTCGGCGGTGTTGGCCCGTCCGCTGGCGACATCCGCTACTCCAAGGCCGGCGATCCATTCTGGCCCGTCCTTGCGGACGATCGCCACGGAAGCCCCGGGCGTGTGAGTATCCTTGAGGATCTTTTCCAGTTGCTGCTGCAACTCGGGGATGGATTGGGCGGGCTTCGGTTTCTCTTCGTCTTTCTTATCGGCAGCTGAGCACGAACAGGCACACAACAGGATGAGAATGGCTGGGACGGTCCATTTCACGATTCGATCCTCCTCGACAGGCGAGCCTCGGACGGTGGGACCTGAGACTTCAGGCAGGTGTGTTGAGTCTCAGAGTTCGCCCGATTCGCGGACCATCATACGTCCGCTAAATCTGGTAGTCGAGGTCGTCCATGATGCGTTGCAAGGATTCGGAGAGGGACTCCGGCTTGTGAGCGGGGCCTTCGAGTTGACGTACACGTTCGCGAAGGCTGTGGACTTCGGAGGCGACCGAGGCGAGGGCTTCCGAGAGGGGATCGTTGATCTGCTTGGGATCGGTGATGACCACGCGCTTGCCTTCGCGAAAAATGATGTGCGCGGGAACGCCGACTACAGTGGAGTTATCGGGCACGTTGCGCAACACGACGGATCCGGCGCCAATGCGGCAGTTCTTTCCGATGGTGATGTTGCCCAGGATCTTCGCTCCGCCGCCCACCACAACGCCATCTTCGATCGTGGGATGCCGCTTGCCGTGCTCTTTGCCGGTACCGCCGAGTGTTACTCCTTGATATAAGGTGACGTCATCACCCACGGTTGTGGTTTCGCCGATAACGACTCCCATGCCGTGATCGATGAAAAGCCTCCGTCCGATCTTAGCTCCGGGATGAATCTCGATGCCGGTTAGAAACCGAGCGAACTGCGAGAGCCAGCGGGCAGCCAGACCCAGGCGGTGATTCCAGAGCCAATGATTGACGCGGTAAAACCACACCGCATGCAGGCCCGCATAGCAGAGAAAAACTTCCACGCGAGACTTGGCGGCGGGATCCGATTCCATCACGTTGGCCACGTCTTCGCGAATTAAAGAGAGCAGATGGGGCATGAGGTTTCACGATCAAGCCGGCGGGAGTTCGGCGGTGGGAATGTGTAGAGCCTTCTCGCGCAGTTCCTGAAACAAGATGCTGCTCAGGTAGCGCTCGCCGAAAGACGGCAGAATCACCACAATCATTTTTCCGGCATTCTCTTGCCGTCGAGCGACCTGCAATGCGGCCACCACCGCCGCGCCCGAGGAGATGCCCACGAACAGTCCTTCTTCGAGGGGAAGGCGCCGCGCCATGGCAATGGAATCATCGTTGCTGACGGTGATGATCTCGTCGATATATTCACGCCGCAGAATGCTGGGAATGAATCCGGCGCCAAGTCCCTGAATTTTGTGCGGAGAGGGCTTGCCGCCCGACAGCACCGCGCTGTCTACGGGCTCGACCGCGATGGCTTTGAAGGCAGGCTTCTTGGGCTTGATGTACTCGGAAACGCCGGTGATGGTGCCTCCGGTGCCGACGCCGGAGACGAGGATGTCGACGCGACCATCGGTATCGTTCCAGATCTCGGGGCCGGTGGTTTCAAAATGAATCTTGGGATTCGCGGGATTATCGAACTGCTGCAGCATGTAGCTATCGGGAACACTGGCGAGAATTTCTTTAGCTTTCATGATCGCGCCGGTCATGCCGCGCGGGCCGGGAGTAAGCACGAGTTCGGCGCCGAACGCGAGCAGAAGGACGCGCCGCTCGAGACTCATCGTGTCGGGCATCACGATCACGAGCCTGTATCCTTTGACAGCCGCCACGAATGCCAGACCGATGCCCGTGTTGCCGCTGGTCGGCTCCACCAGCACAGTCTTGCCGGGATGAATTTTGCCGGCGCGCTCGGCCTCGGAAATCATGCTCACGCCGATGCGATCCTTGACGCTGCTCAGCGGGTTCTGACTTTCAAGCTTGGCCAAAACTTCGGCCACGCAGCCTTCGGTGACTTTGTTCAGGCGGACGAGGGGGGTCTGGCCGATCAGTTGGGTGACATCTTTCGCGATTTTCATAACGAACTTTCGTAGTTGCCGGAGTTGGGCTGAATACAAGGTACAGAACTCCAGCTAAATGGCACAAGCTCATTAGGTTGGAGTAGCGACAGGGGATGGGGTCTAACGACTCCTAACAGTTTTGTTGGAATGCTCCGCGCAGGCTTCCCAGACGCCTTTCATCCCTCTGGAAAATAGGGTTTTGTGGCCGAACCAACCAAATTATCGAATCAAAACAATTCCTACTTGTTTTCCCGCATTCATTGGTGGTAGTGTGTCCCACCTGTCAGTGGGTTTTAACGTTTGGATTAGGTGACGGGGCTCAAACACAAGCACCTGATCCAGATGCGAGGGGTCTCAAAATCTAGTAGCAGAGTCGCGTGCCGTTGGGGGAAACAACTCTCAGGAGGCTTTTCAATGCACGTCCGCCGCGGAAATTTCGCTTCGCTTGTTGTCACAATCTTTTTGCCCCTGCTGCTTCTCAGCCTTGCGGCAATGCCGCTCTTCGGCCAGTCCACGAGCACTGGAACAATCGCCGGAATTGTGAGCGATCCCACCGGCGCGGTTGTTAACGGCGTGACGGTCACTCTCACCGACAAGTCCACCAAGGCCACGCGCAGCGTGACCACAAACGAGTCAGGCCGCTATGTCCTGACCAATGTCGACCCTGGCAGCTATGAATTGAGCGCCAGCAAACAAGGATTCGCTACGACCAAGACACAGACACAAGTCACTGTGGGTGCGGCCGTCGCGATGAACTTGGCCCTCCAAGTGGGAGGCAGCAACGTGGTGGTAGAAGTCACCGCCGCTGGCACGGAGTTGCAGACCATGAATGCAACGGTCGGCAACACTGTGACCGCGGTGGCGCTCGACAACCTGCCAAGTCTGAATCGCGACGTGAGCACCTTCGTCGAACTGCAGCCGGGCGTGAGCCCCGACGGCAGCGTCGCGGGAGCGGTCGTCGACCAGAGCAGCTTCATGTTGGATGGCGGCAACAACACCAATGACATGGACGGCAGCATGAGTGTGTACACCTCGAGCTTCGCCGGCGATCCTACGGGAGGCATCTCGAACCAGAGTTTTGCAGTGGCTGGCGGGCCGACCGGAGTCATGCCAACTCCCGCCGATAGCGTGGAGGAGTTCAAGGTAAACAGCGCCGGACAGACCGCGGACTTCAACAGTTCGGCGGGAGCCGAAGTGCAGGTCGTGACCCGGCGAGGTACCAATAGCTACCACGGCAGCGCTTACGAGTACTACTTGGACAACAACTGGTCCGCAAACACTTGGGACAACAATCTCACCGGCACTCCCGTTCCCAACTGGCACCGCAGTCGGTTTGGCGCACGCTTCGGAGGCACTCTCCTGCCCAATTTGCTTGGCGGGAAGACTTACTTTTTTGCGAACTACGAATGTTATCGCTGGCCCAATTCCGAAACCATCGAAAAGATCGCTCCGTCGGCATCCATGCGCTTAGGTCTGCTCACCTTCGATGGCGGGGCGACCTACTACAACTTGAATCCTGGGCCCGTAACATTCAACAATGTTACTTACCCCGGATCGTCCCTTGACCCGCGCGGCATCGGGATCAACCCTCTGGTTCAACAGTTGTGGAATCACATGCCGCTGCCGAATGAGGTGAATGGTGACTGCGGTCTAAGTCGTTGCGATATGGCAGCTGGCGTGGGAAACATTGGCGGCTTCAAAGCTAATCTTGCCCTGCCGCAAACCAGCAACTTCGGCGTGCTCCGGTTGGATCACGATTTCGGCGACAAGTGGCACTTCACCTCGAGCTACCGCTACTTCAAGCTAGCCATCGCCACCCACGACCAGGTGGACATTGGTGGTATGTTACCCGGCGACAAGCTGGGAGTTCCGGCGTCCCGATCCTTGGCGCCACAGTTGCCGTGGTACCTGGTCGCGGGAGTCACGACGAATATCAGTTCCAACATCACCAACAACTTCCACTATAGCTTATTGCGTAACTGGTGGTCCTGGAGCAGGACCGGAGACACGCCTCAGTTCGATGGATTAGGTGGAGCGCTGGAGCCGCTGGGTGAGTCGCGAGACCAGAGCCTGAGTCCTTATAACGTCAATACGCAGCAAACCCGTACGCGATTCTGGGATGGACATGACCAGATGTTTCGCGATGACGTAAACATCCTGCATGGGAACCACCTGTTCGCACTCGGCGGAACCTATCAGCACAACTTTAACTGGCACCAGCGAACCGATAACGGCGGAGGCATCAATTATCAGGCCGTGTATCAGTTATCTGCAGCAAAAGGCACAGGCATCAGCGTAGTGACGCCGCCCGCGGTCGTTGCCGCCGGCTTGGATACGGACTGGGGCCGCGATTACACAGCCGCACTGGGCATGGTCTCCATCACACAGCAGGCCTACACCCGTACCGGCTCGAATCTTATCCTCAACCCGCCGCTGACACCGGCGTCTGACCGGAGCACCATTCCTTTCTATAATGTTTATTTCAGCGATACCTGGCACATGAAGCCATCCTTAACGCTGACTTATGGTATGGGATGGACCCTGGAAATGCCTCCGGTTGAGAAACAGGGTTTACAGGTCGAACTGGTGGATGAGGCCAATCATCTGGTCGATACGCAGGCTTACATGCACTCGCGTCAACAAGCGGCGTTACAAGGTCAAGTTTACAATCCGACGGTTGGTTTCAATTTGGTGAACAACACCGAGAACGGAAGAAAATACCCGTACGATCCATACTACGGCTCATTCAGCCCACGAGTGGCCCTCGCGTGGAATCCGAGCTTCTCGAAAGATAGTGTCATTCGGGGCGGATACGGGCGCATCTATGGCCGGCTGAACGGCGTAGACTTGGTGCTGGTACCGCTGCTGGGGACGGGGCTGATTCAGCCCGTGCAATGTTTCGGTCCGCTCAAGGACGCCAAAACGTGCCTCGGAGCTGGCGGCCCGGACGCAAGCAATGCTTTCCGCATCGGGACCGACGGTTTAGTCGCGCCAATTCCCGCGGCAACACCAACACTGCCACAGCCTCTCTTCCCGGGTATTAACGGTATTGCGGCAGGTGCCGGTGAGGCTTTGGATCCCCACTTCCGGCCCAACGTCGTCGACTCCTTCAACTTAACGGTTCAGCGACAGCTGCATAAAGGAATGACCTTTGAGCTGGGCTACATCGGACGGCGTATTCAACACGAGTATCAGCCGATCAACATCAACGCTGT
>Ga0105240_10016326_pt1 | contig 10057 bp, 5 predicted proteins | sample KBSC54metaG_FD_80426 | JGI IMG/M metagenome (GOLD analysis project Ga0105240, IMG submission 80426) | Corn rhizosphere microbial communities from Kellogg Biological Station, Michigan, USA - KBS C5-4 metaG | ecosystem: Host-associated > Plants > Roots > Rhizosphere > Soil | place: Michigan, USA... | reverse complement strand
TTCCCTTTTCCAAGGACACGACGATGGACCCTTCTCCTTCCTTGAGCCCCGGCCCGGTAGCCGCTAAGCGCGACGCCATGACCGCCGATGCAACTCGCCCCGAGGCCCGCACGCCGCGCGGCTTCGTCGACCGCCGCGCCCGCGATCTCGTGGCCGAGCGGCGGATCCTGGCCAGAGTGTCGGCGGTCTATGAGCGCTACGGCTTCGAGCCGCTGGAGACGCCGGCCTTCGAATATGCCGATGCGCTGGGCAAGTTCCTGCCCGACGCCGACCGCCCGAACGAGGGCGTCTTCGCCCTGCAGGACGACCCCGATGACGAGGGCAATGGCCCGTGGATGGCGCTGCGCTACGACCTGACCGCGCCGCTCGCCCGCTTCGCCGCCCAGAACTGGGAGACGCTGGCGAAGCCCTTCCGCCGCTACGCCTTCGGGCCGGTCTGGCGCAACGAGAAGCCGGGGCCGGGACGCTACCGCGAATTCGTGCAGTGCGACGCCGACACCGTGGGCTCCGCGCGTCCCGAGGCGGACGCTGAGATCGTCGCCCTGGCGGTCGCGGGGCTGGAGGCCGCGGGCCTGCCGACCGGCTCGGCGTTGGTGAAGATCAACAACCGCAAGCTGCTCAACGGCCTGATGACCGCCGCGGGCGTGGCGAGCGAGGCGCAGAAGCTGGTGGTGCTGCGCGCCGTCGACAAGCTCGACCGGCTGGGCCCGGACGGGGTGCGCCTGCTGCTGGGCGAGGGGCGCAAGGACGAGTCCGGCGACTTCACCAAGGGCGCGGGGCTTTCGGCCCAGGCCGCCGAGCGGGTGCTGGCCTTCACCGCCGCCGGCGCCGGAGACCGCGCGGGCACGCTCGCGGCCCTGGCCCAGGTGGTCGGCGGCTCGGCGGAGGGCGACGAGGGCCTGGCGGAGCTGGCGGCGATCGACGCGGCGCTCACGGGCCTCGGCGTCGGCCCCGACCGCGCGGCCTTCGACCCTTCCGTGGTGCGCGGGCTCGAGTACTACACCGGCGCGGTCTTCGAGGCGGAGCTGCTGCTGCAGACCACGGACGAGCGCGGCCAGCCGATGCGCTTCGGCTCGATCGGCGGCGGCGGGCGCTACGACGACCTGGTGGCGCGGTTCACCGGCGAGCGGACGCCTGCGACCGGCTTCTCGTTCGGGGTGACCCGGCTGGCGGCGGCGCTGCGGGCGGCGGGCCGCGACCTCGCCGCTGACGCGCGGGGTCCGGTCGTCGTGCTGGTGCTCGAGCAGGAGCGGATGGCCGACTACATGGCCGTGGCCCAGGAGCTGCGCGCCGCCGGCATCGCCGCGGAGGTCTATCTGGGGACCTCGGGCATGCGGCCGCAGATGAAATATGCCGATCGGCGCCTGTCCCCCGCCGCGGTGATCATCGGCGGCGACGAGTTCGCGGCCGGCACGGCGACGCTGAAGGACCTCGACCTCGGGCGCGAGCTGGCGGCCGGCGTCGCCGACAACGCCGCCTGGCGGGCCGAGCGGCCGGGCCAGGTGACCGTGCCCCGCGCCGAGCTGGTGGCCGCGGTGCGCCGGATCGTCGACGCCCAGGCTGCGGGCGGGCGGCCGTGAGGGCCGAACCCCGCGTCCCGGCCAAGGCGCTGGCGGCGATCCGCGAGGCGCTCGCCGCGGCCGGGGCGACGCCGGTCGACGCGCCCATCCTGCAGCCCCTGAACCTGCTGCTCGACCTGGCGGGCGAGGCCATGCGCGCGCGGCTCTTCGTGGTGCAGGCGGAGGGCGGCGCCGAGGCGTGCCTGCGGCCCGACTTCACCGCCGCGGTGGCCCTGCAGCACATCGCCGGCGGCGCGGCCGCCGGGCGCTACATCTACGAAGGCCCAGCCTTCCGCGCCGACCCGGAGGGCGAGCGCGCCGAGGAGTTCCTGCAGCTCGGCGTCGAGCTCTTCTCGACGGCGGACGAGGCCACCGCCGAGATCGACGCGGAGGTCGCGGCGCTGGCCTGGCGCGCCTGCGCGGCCGGCGGGCGGGAGGACCTGACGCTCTGGCTCGGCGACGTCGGCCTGTTCGCCGCCTTCATCGACTCGCTCGGCCTGCCGCCGGCGCTCGCCGCGCGGCTGAAGCGGGTGGCGGGACGCCCGCGCCTGCTCGCCGCCGAACTGGCCCGCGCGGGCCAGGCGGCGCCGGAGCCGGACGGCGGCGGCGAGCTCGCCGCCATGCTGGCGGGCCTGCCGCAGACCAAGGCCGCGGCCATGCTGCAGGAGGTCTGGGCGCTCGCCGGGGTCGAACCGGTGGGCGGGCGCGGACCCGGCGAGATCGCCGCGCGGCTGGTGCGGCGCGCCGAGGCCGCCCGCGCGCCGGCGCTGACGGAAAGCCAGGCCTCGGCCATCCGGGCCTTCATGGCGATCACCGCCGCGCCGGCGGCCGGCTTGGCCGAAGTCCGTGCACTGACGGGCAAGTCGGCGGGCCTGGAGGCCTCCCTCTCCCAGTGGGACGCACGCCTCAAGCGGCTGGCGGACATCCCGCCCGGGCGCATGCGCCTCGCGCCGGCGCTGGGCCACGCCTTCGACTACTACGACGGCGTCACCCTGGAGGTGCGCAGCGACGCCCTGGGCGCCGAGCGGCCGCTGGCCTCGGGTGGGCGCTACGACGGTCTGCTGGCGCGCCTCGGCGGCGCGGCGGACGTCCGCGCGGTGGGCTGCGTCGTGCGCCCCTGGCGGGCCTTTGCGGGAGGCGAAGCGTGAGCGAGCCCCCGAAGAGCGACCTGGTCATCGCCGTCCCGTCGAAAGGCCGGCTGAAGGAGCAGGTGGAGGCCTGGCTCGCCGACTGCGGGCTCGCGCTCGCGGTGAGCGGCGGGGCGCGCGGCTATCGGGCGACCCTGAACGGCCTGCCGGGCGCCGAGGTGCGCCTGCTCTCGGCCGCGGAGATCGCCGAGGCGCTCGGCGCGGGCGAGGCGCACCTCGGCGTCACCGGCGCGGACCTGCTGGCCGAGCGCGGCGACCTGGACAGCCGCGTGATGCTGCTCAGGCCTCTGGGCTTCGGCCGCGCCGACCTGGTCGCCGCCGTGCCGAAGAGCTGGCTCGACGTGGAGACCATGGCCGACCTCGAGGAGGTGGCCCACGACTACCTCGCCCGCACCGGGCGGCGCATGCGGGTGGCGACCAAGTACCTGGCCCAGACCCGCGCCTTCTTCGCCCGCCACGGGGTGGTCGACTACCGCATCGCCGAATCCGGCGGCGCCACCGAGGGCGCGCCGGCGGCCGGCTCCGCCGAGCTGATCGTCGACATCACCACGACGGGCGCGACGCTTGCGGCCAACGGCCTGAAGATCCTCTCCGACGGGGTGATCCTGAAGAGCCAGGCGCAGCTCGCCGCCTCGCTGAAGGCCGACTGGAGCGCCGAGGGGCTGGCCTGCGCCGAGCGCCTGCTGCGCGCCGTCGAGGCGCGCGCCGCGGCGCTGAACAGCGCAACCCTGGTGTGGCCGCCGTCCGGGGACGCGCCCGAAGCGGAGGCTGTCGAGCGGCTGGTCCAGGCTGGCGCTTCGGTGCGCCCCCATGGGCTGCTGATCGCCGCCGACCAGGCTTCCGGAGCCGCCGCGATGCTCACAGCCGCAGGCCTCGGCCCGGTGACGGTGTCGCGGCCGGACTTCGTGTTCGAGGTCGTCAGCGCGGCGTTCGAGGCGTTGAGAAATCGCGTTCTCTGACGCGATCGTCAGAACGCGGCCCTTTTTCCCAATCTGCGCGAAAATCTGGCGGTGTCTTGCCCGGCGCGGCCCGCCGAAGCGTTGACTCGGGTGAAAAATTGCCGTCTCTTCGGCCCCGCGAGAGACGCGAAGGCGCAAGACCTTGGATCTCCGGCGTTTCGGGGAGGAAACGCCCGCTCGATCAGAGCGACTGCTCAAAGACGGCCCGCTGCGATTATCCCCCGCGGCGGGCCAAATTTTTGCCTGGCGTCCGATTTTGACGAGAATGTCAAATTCGTACGGGCTGGTCCGCTACCAGATCCGCACACGGTCCGCCGGCGCCACGTACATCGGGTCGCCCGGCTTCACGCCGAAGGCCGCGTAGAAGGCGTCGACGTTGCGCATCGGGACGTCGACCCGCGCGCGCTCCGGCGAGTGTGGATCGGAGACCAGCTGCTGGCGCAGCGCGTCGTCCCGCGTCTTGCCGCGCCAGACCTGCGCCCAGCCGAGGAACACCCGCTGGTCGCCGGTGAGGCCGTCGACGATCGGCGCCGGCCGTCCGTGGAGCGAGGCGTGGTAGGCGTCGAGCGCCAGCAGCAGGCCGCCGAGGTCGGCGATGTTCTCGCCCATGGTCAGGTCGCCATTGATCTTCGCGCCCGGCAGCACCTCGAAGGCGCCATACTGCTTGCCGAGCTTCACCGTCTGGGCCTCGAACTTGGCGGCGTCCTCCGGCGTCCACCAGTCGACCAGCCGGCCGGTCCCGTCGAAATGCCGGCCCTGGTCGTCGAAGCCGTGCGTGGTCTCGTGGCCGATCACCCCGCCGATGGCCCCGTAGTTGACCGCCATGTCGCCCTGCGGGTCGAAGAACGGCGGCTGCAGGATCGCGGCCGGGAAGACGATCTCGTTGCCGGTCGGGTTGTAGTAGGCGTTGATGGTCGAGGGCGTCATGCCCCACTCGGCGCGGTCGACCGGGCCGCCGAGCCGCGCCACCCGGTAGTCCCAGTCGAAGGTCGAGGCGCGGTTGAAGTTGCCGTAGAGGTCGCCGTCCTTGACCGTCAGGGCCGAGTAGTCGCGCCACTTGTCCGGATAGCCGATCTTGACAGTGAAGGCGGCGAGCTTCTCCAGCGCCTTCGCCTTGGTCGCCGGGCTCATCCAGTCGAGCTGCTCGATCCGGCCCTTCATGGCGGTGCGGATGTCCCCCACCAGGGCGAGCATCTTGGCCTTGCTCTCCGGCGGGAAGTAGGCCTGCACATAGACCTTGCCCAGGGCCTCGCCGATCTGGGTGTCGACCAGCTGCACGCCGCGCTTCCAGCGCGGCCGCTGCGCCTGCTGGCCGGTCAGCACCTTGCCGCGGAAATCGAAGCGGGCGTCGACGAACGGCTTGGAGAGGTAGGGCGCAGCCTGGTCGGCCACGGTGAAGGCCTGCCAGGCCTTGAGCGTCTCCAACGGGGTCTTGGCGAAGATGGCGGCGATCTTCGGGAAGGCGGTGTTCTCCTGGGCCACGACGCGGGTGGCCTTGGTCAGGCCGGCGCCGGCCATGAAGGCCGGCCAGTCGAAGCCGGGCGCGAGCGCCGCGAGCTGCGAGACCTCGTAGGGGTTGTACATCTTGTTGTCGTCGCGCTGCTCGGCGCGGGTCCAGGAGGCCCTGGCGATCTCCGTCTCCAGGGCCACGATCGCCTTGGCGTTGGCGGCCGGCTTGGGCCACTTGGCGAGCGTCAGCATCTTGGCGACATAGGCCTCGTAGGCGGCCTTCTTGGCCGCGAAGCCGGGCTCCAGGTAGTAGTCGCGGTCCGGCAAGTTGAGGCCCGCCTGGTTCAGATAGACCGCGTAGTGGTCGGGGTCCTTGCCGTCGACCTGCACGGCCGCGGAGAACACCGAGCCGCCGAAGGTGTGCTGCGCCAGGCCCATGCGGCGGGCGACGTCGGCCTTGGTTTTCTCGGCGCGGATCGCGGCCAGGTCGGCGGCCATCGGCTTGGCGCCCAGGGCATTGACCTTCGCCTCGTCCATGAAGCTGCGGTAGAGGGCGCCGACCTTGGCGGAATCGCCGGCGGCGGCCTTGTCGGCGGCCGCCTTGTCGAGCAGGGCGTGCAGGCGGTTCTGCGACAGCTCGTTCAGGGAGTCGAAGGCCCCGTAGCTGGTGCGGTCGCCGGGGATCACCAGGCTCTTCATGTAGCCGCCGTTGGCGTACTGGAAGAAGTCCTGCCCCGGGGATGCCGCGACGTCGCGGCCGGAGAGGTCGAAGCCCCAGGTCCCCATCCTGGGCGCCTTGGAGAGATCCTGCGGCGCGGCGCGGGCCACCGCAGGCGCCTGGGCCCGCCCGGGCGCAGCGGCCAGGAGCGCAAGCGCCGCGGCGGCGGCGAACCAGGAACTCTTCATCGACGGGTCTTTCTCAGATGACGGCGCGGCGACAATGCCCCCGCGAGGCGCCGTTACGGTGTTACATTTTGGTCAGAAAGCGGTCCGCGGCGTGCGCTCATCGCCCGGCCGGCGGCGGGCCCATGCCGTCGCTGACGACCAGGCCCACGGCGAGCTTCGCGCCGCTGGCGAAGGTGAGCGTGACCGGCGCCTTGTCGCCTGCCTTCAGCGTCTTCGTCAGGCCGAGCAGCATCAGGTGGTAGCCGCCGGGCGCGAAGGTGGTCTCGCCCCCGGCCGGCACGGCGATCCTGTCCACCTTCTTCATGGACATCACGCCGCCGGCCATGGACATGGCGTGCATCTCCACCCGCGCGGCGATCGGGCTTTCGACCTTCTCCAGGCTGTCGGCCGCGCGTCCGTGGTTGGCCAGCACCAGGTAACCGATGCCGTTGGTCCCTGCGACCGCCGGTCGGCTCCAGGGCTTGAGGACCTCCAGGGGACTGGCGGCGTTGGCCCAAACCGGAGCTGCGGCGACGGCCAGGGCGGCGGCGGGGATCAGCGCCTTGACCATCGGCGCGACAAAGGCGAAGCGCGCGGCGATGGCCCTGCGGTCAGGCTTTGCGGTGGGGGCGGGCGGCATCGGGCTTTCTTAGGCCGATCGTTCGATTTCTCAAGGCCACGGTCTGCGCCATAGTCGCGCAAGCCTGGGAGCGCGCATGCCCGCCCACATCGAGTCCGGCGCCTATAAGGACGTGGTCCTGTTCCTGGTCACCGCGGGCGTGGTGGCGCCGCTGTTCCGCCGCTGGCGGCTGAGCCCGATCCTCGGCTTCCTGGGCGCCGGCGTGCTGCTCGGACCCTTCGGGCTCGGCAGCCTGGCCCACCGGGCGCCGTGGCTGTCGGCCTTCACCATCGACAACCCGGCGGAGGTCGCCCAGCTGGCCGAGCTCGGGGTGGTGTTCCTGCTGTTCATGATCGGGCTGGAGCTGTCGTGGGAGCGGCTGCGGACGATGCGGCGCCTGGTCTTCGGCCTCGGCGCGGCGCAGGTGGCGCTCAGCGTGGGCGCGGTCGGCGCCGCGGCCCTGGCGCTCGGCCAGCCGCTGGGCGCCGCCGCCGCGATCGGCGCGGCGCTGGCGCTCTCCTCCACCGCCATCGTCATGCCGATCCTGGCCGAACAGAAGCGGCAACATTCGCTCGCCGGCCGCGCGACCTTCTCCGTCCTCCTGTTCCAGGACCTGGCTGTGGCGCCGATCCTGGTGACGCTCACCCTGATCGGGCGCCGCGGCGGCGCGCTGACGCTCTCGCCGGACCTGCTGCTGGCCTTCGCCCCGGCGGCGCTGGGCGTGGTCGGCCTCTTGGTGCTCGGGCGGCTCGTGCTGCGGCCGATGCTGCGCTCGGTGGCCCGGGCGAAGAGCGAGGAGCTGTTCGTCGCGGCCTGCCTGCTGGTGGTGGTGGGCGCGGGCCTGATCAGCGCGCTCAGCGGCCTTTCCATGGCGCTCGGCGCCTTCATCGCCGGACTGCTGCTCGCCGAAACCGAGTTCCGCCACGAGGTCGAGGTGGTGATCGAACCCTTCAAGGGCCTGCTCCTGGGCCTCTTCTTCCTTTCCATCGGCATCGGCCTGGACCTGCCGCTGCTGCGCGCGCAGCCGCTGGAGGTGCTGGGCGCGGCGGGCGGCCTCACGCTTCTCAACGGCGGGGTCGTCTTCCTGCTGGGCAAGCTGTTTCGCCTGCGCACCCGGGCCGCGGCGGAGGCGGCTCTGCTGCTCGCGGGCGCCGGGGAGTTCGCCTTCGTGATCCTCAGCCAGGCCATCGACCAGCGCCTGGTCGACCGCGCCGTGGGCGAGGCCCTGGAAGTCGCCGCGACTCTGTCGATGGTCGCCATCCCCATGCTCGCCGCGCTCGGCGCGCGGATCGGCGGGCGCAAGATCTCGCCGGAGGAGCTGCCGGAAGCCCCGGGTGCGCCGGCGGACGGACCGCGCGTGCTGATCGCGGGCTATGGCCGGGTGGGCCGGCTGGTCGGCGAGATGCTGCGCCGGCACGAGATCGCCTGGGTGGCCGTCGAGCAGGACGCGCGGCTCGTGGAGGCGGCCCGCCACGCCGGCGAGACCCTGTTCTACGGCGACGCCGCGCGGCCCGACTTCCTGGTCCGCTGCGGGCTCGGGGAGGCGGCCGCCCTGGTGGTGACCATGGACGATCCGGACGGGGCCGAGGCGATCGTGTCCGTCGCCCGCGGGCTGCGCCCGGCGCTGACCATCGTGGCCCGGGCGCGCGACGCGCGCCACGCCCAACGGCTCTACGACCTCGGGGTCACCGACGCCGTGCCGGAGACCGTGGAGGCCAGCCTGCAGCTCTCGGAAGCGCTGCTGGTGGAGATCGGCGTGCCCATGGGCCTGGTGATCGCCTCGATCCACGAGCGGCGGGACGAATTCCGCAAGGCGCTCAACCGCCCCGAGTCGCTCGGCGGGCGCACCCGCGCGCGGCGGGCGAATCGCGGACCGGCGACGCCTGCCTGAACGGCGCCTCCACGGCGCCGGAAATTGGTCCGTGAGCCCCGTGTGGCGGGAACCAAGCGGCGCCGTCTACGTTGCAGGTTCAGCGCACAAGGGGCGCGAGGCGTAAGGGGGCGTGGATGCAATCAGCCGGGGAGCCGCGAGCGCTTGGCCGAGGGTCGAACGCGCGGTCGGCGTGCCTGCGGTCCAAGCCGCCGAGAAGCAAATTTCCCGCGGTTTTCCAAAGTCTTCCGCAAGGACCGGCGGGCTGGCGCAAAACGTCGGCACATCATTTGACGATTTCAATCAAGCAACGCAGGGACTGGCGAGGTCGCCGGACGCGCCAGTTTTCCTGCGACCCGGCAGGTCAACTATCGAAGGTGAAGTTGATCCGCAGGGCGATAGTCGTATAGCGTCCGGCTAGGGTTCGTCGGGCCGTGAGATTGCGGTGCGAGTGTGGCTTCGGTGACACTTACGCAATCACCTGGCCTTGATATAAGAAAAGCTGGGTCAATTGGCCGCAGCCTAGGGCAATGAGAGGGCTCTGATTATGAAGTTCAAACTCCTGGCAGGCGCCGCTATGGCGGCGGTGTTCGCCGCGTCCGGCGCCTCCGCGCAAGTCGGTTGGTATGGCGCCGTCGATCTCGGCTACCACTGGCCGGAGGGCATGAAGCTCGACTCGAGCAACCTCGCCGCCAATGGGATCAAGACGACCTGGCGCTTCAACCAGCAAGACGACTGGACCGCCTTCGCCCGGCTCGGCTACCAGATCACCGACCATTGGCGCGCCGAAGCCGAGATCGGCTATCGCCCCGGCGACATCGACTCGGTCCGCGGCGGCACCAACCAGGCGCTGCTCGGCCTCTGCACCCCCGGCGTGCTGCGCACCGCAGCCGCGCCGACCTGCGGCAAGCCGGACGGCAAGATCGAATCCTGGACCCTGATCGGCAACGTCATCTACGACATCCTGCCGGGATCCACGATCGACCCGTTCGTCGGGGCCGGCATCGGCGTCAACCACATCGCGCTCACCACGGATGGCCAGTTCTCCAACGTGACCGGCGTGGTCACCGCCCCCGGCGGCGCCAACCCGGCGATCCAGAACCTGCACATCGACGACAGCCAGACGGTCTTCGCCTGGCAACTGCTGGCCGGGGCCGCCTGGCGCGCCACGGACCGCCTGAACGTCGACGTGACCTACCGCTTCCTGAGCGGCTCCGACGCGCGGTTCACCTCGGTCGGCACCAACGCTCTCCAGCCCGGCGACTTCCAGGGCAAGTATCGCGACTCGTCGGTGACGGTCGGCCTGCGCTACTCCTTCGCGCCGCCGCCTCCGCCGCCGCCGCCGCCGCCTCCCCCGCCGCCGCCGCCTCCCCCGCCGCCGCCGCCGCCGCCTCCGCCGCCGCCGGGTAACGGGAACGGCAACACCGATAACGGCAAGGGCAACGGCGGCAATGCCGGCGACGGCGGGAACAACGCGAGCGTGCCGCCCGGCGACCCGTGCGCTTCCGGCGGCGGCAACCCGTGCAACGGCAACAATGGGAATGGCGGGGACCAGGGCAATGCCGGCG
>Ga0105240_10016323_pt1 | contig 10058 bp, 9 predicted proteins | sample KBSC54metaG_FD_80426 | JGI IMG/M metagenome (GOLD analysis project Ga0105240, IMG submission 80426) | Corn rhizosphere microbial communities from Kellogg Biological Station, Michigan, USA - KBS C5-4 metaG | ecosystem: Host-associated > Plants > Roots > Rhizosphere > Soil | place: Michigan, USA... | reverse complement strand
TCTGGTACGCGGTCACGTTCGCGCCCGTGACAGCGAAGTAATCTGCCCGGCCATATTCTTGCGACGAGCCGTCGGATGCGGTCACGGGCGTCGTCCTCGGCGCCCAGCTCGACGGGCACTCGGCGACGGCCAGGCGCGTCGCCACCGCTTGAGAGAATGTTCTCGCGCGCGGGCCTCAAGAATGGAATCGAACGCCTCGAAATGGACCAGCAGGCCGACACCATATTTTTTGGTGAAGCCGGGAACGAGCTTCGCTTTGTGTTCGGACATGCGGCGCGCCAGATTGTTCGTGACGCCGACGTAGAGCGTGCCGTTTCTTTGGCTCGCGAGGATGTAGACGAAGAACGGTCCGTTCATATCGATCAAACCCGGATCAATGCCATCGGGCAGGGTTCAGCTTGCAAAACTACCCCACGTTGCCAACGTGTGGGTCCCGGCTCTGCGTCGCGTCACTCCGTGCCGCGCCGCGTCCGGGACACGGGGTTATTCATGCTGTGGCGTGTCCCGGACGCGGTGCAGCGCCTCTTGGCGATGCTCCGCAGAGCCGGGACCCATGAACTCGATTGCGACCTTCACCACGGTCCTGATTTTGTGCACTTGCACAGGGCGGGCAAAGCCGCCTATCTGGACTGATCGCGCCTCAAAATCGCCTCGTAAGGTTCCGCAACCCTTGGACTCCCCGCCCGAATCCCATCTGGAACCGCCGCCGGCGACCCCGCGCGAGCCGATCCTGACGTTGCCGGGGGCGCTGACGGCCTATGTCGCGCTGATCGCGTTGATTCATCTGCGGGTGCTGCTGCCGCCGGAGGCGGAAAACTGGACCATCGACGTCTTCGGCTTCATCCCGAAGCGCTATGATTCCACGCTGCTCGACATCACCTTTCCCGGCGGCGCCGGCGCCAAGGTCTGGACCTTCGTCACCTATTCGCTGCTGCACGCCAATCTCAGCCACATCGGCTTCAACGTGCTGTGGCTGCTGCCGTTCGGCAGCGCGCTGGCGCGCCGGTTCGGGGCCGTCAGGTTCTTCGTGTTCATGGCGGTGACGGCGGCGGCCGGCGCGGTGGCGCATCTGCTCACCCATGAGCATGCGATCGCGCCGATGATCGGCGCTTCGGCGTCGGTATCCGGCACCATGGCGGCGGCGATGCGGTTCGCCTTCGTGCAGGGTAGTTTCCTGTCGTTCAGCCGGGGCGATGCGGAAGCCGCGGCCAGGGTTCCCGCGTTGTCGCTGGCCGATGCATTGCGCAACAAGCGTGTGCTCGGATTTCTCGCGGTCTGGTTCGGCGTCAACATCATCTTTGGCGTCGGCTCGCTTGCGATCGGCGCCGATGGCGCCAGCGTCGCCTGGCAGGCGCATATCGGCGGATTTCTCGCCGGCCTGATGTTGTTCTCGCTGTTCGATCCGGTACCGCGGGCGGCGCAGCATGTTGCAGATGCGTCGTCGCCGGACGGATCGGGCCGCGTCTGATCGCCGCTTGCGGCGCACGGCGATTTCATTCATCATCTTCGCAAGTCGTAACGCAAAGCCCGCTGCCGTGCATGACAGCCGCGCTTTTGACCGCGCCTGAAACGTTGAACATGCTTGCAACGAAAATGGCGTGGAACTGTTGATTGAAGACTCGCGAACAAGTCGGGCCCTTCGGGGCACGAATGGATTCAGGGAGGCGACAATGACGGTACGTGCCATTCTCGATACCAAAGGCCATCAGATCCTGAGCGTCGAGCCGGACGCGAAGCTTTCCGCTGCGGTCAGGATGCTGGGCGAACGCAAGATCGGCGCCGTGCTGGTGATGAGCCAGGGGCGCCTGGAGGGCATCCTGTCGGAGCGCGACATCGTGCGCGTGCTCGGTGAGCGCGGCGCCAGGGTGCTCGATGAGTCCGTCAGCAGCGTCATGACGCGCAAGGTCGTCAGCTGCAGGCAGTCGGACACGGTGGCCGGCATCATGGAAATGATGACGCTCGGCAAGTTCAGGCATCTGCCCGTGGTCGAGGACGGCAGGGTGGTCGGCCTGATTTCGATCGGCGACATCGTCAAATGGCGCGTGCGGGAATACGAGACCGAGCAGGAAGCGCTGCGCGATTACATCAAGACGGCATAAAGCGTTTTCGAACGCGGCATGCCCTCGGACTTGATCCGAGGGTGGATACCGGTTCTCGTCAAGAAAACGCGTCAACCGGAAAGCTAGCGCTCGTCCTGCACGGTCGCCTTGTCGGCGGTTGTGACTGTCTCCGCCGCGGGCGCCAGAATGCCGATCGCTTCCTGGATCGCCTCGATCGCCCGTTCGGCGGCGCGCGCGCCATGGGCGATCAGGTCGTCGGCGCGGTGAAAATCGAAAAAGCCGATCTGTCCGACGCGGGGCGAGATCAGCAGATCCGGCGGGTCGCCGGCCAGCCGCGCGCGGGTGATACGGTCCTGCATGATGTTGAAGGCGTCGACCATGACGGTGGAGATGCCGGGCCGTCCGTCGCCGCCAAAGAATTCCCGTTTCATGGTGCGCTCGGCGGAGAAGAATTTGCCGAGCCCCCGCCTCGGCCGTTCCGGCGACGTCTCCGCTGCGGCCGATCCCGAGGGGTCGGCTGAGGCCCCATGCGAATAGATTGTCGTCGAATGGGTAAAGACGTCGCTGGAGAGATTGGCGGCGATCACGATCTCTGCGCCGAGCGCGCGGGCGGCGGACACCGGTACCGGATTGACGAGCGCGCCGTCGACCAGCCAGCGATCACCGATCAGGACCGGCGAGAAGATGCCGGGCAAGGCGTAGGAGGCGCGCATCGCATCCACCATGCGCCCGTGGGTCAGCCAGATCTCGTGTCCGGTACGAACCTCCGTCGCAACGGTGGCAAACTTCATCGGCAGATCCTCGATCAGGCTCGGGCCCAGGGTGGCTTCGATCTCGGCGGCGAGTTTGGCGCCGCCGATCAGGCCGGAACCGTTGAGGCGGATATCGAGGTAGGAGAGGATATTTCGCGGCTGCAGGCCACGGGCCCATCCCTCCAGTTTGCCGAGGTGTCCGGCCGCGTAGGCGCCACCGACCACGCCGCCCATCGAGGTCCCGACCACGACATTGGGAACGATGCCATGCGCGGCGAGGGTGTTGATAATGCCGATATGGGCGAAGCCGCGGGCCGCGCCGCCGCCCAGCGCCAGCCCGATCACCGGCCGCCGGACCGTGCCAAGTCCCACCTTGTCGCGACCGTCAGAGCCCTTTTGGTCCCGGCCCATCCAGCTGTCCAACACAAAAGCTCTCCTGCGACCTCAAGATATTCGCCGCGGCGCGGCCATGCCAGAATCGCCTGCAGCATTGCCTGGATATTCCCCTTGCATGGTTTATGCCCGGCGAAAGCGGCCTACGCAGCGATTGTGACTGGACCGCGACCATCGAGGTAACAGTGGACACTCCCGCGAGTTCCACCTCCGGCGGGCTCATGGTCGGCGCGGGAGGCTTGAATTTGCCGCGTTTTCAGTGAAAAGCATGCCCATGACTTCGAGGGGCAACGGGATCGGTGGATACGGGCGGACCGGGCGGCTGTTCCCGGCACTCGCGCTTGCCGTTACGCTTGCATTTGGGCTGGTTCCGGCCCCAACCGCGGCCCAGATGTTCTCGGACCGGCCGCCGCCGGTCCCGCCGACCGCGATCCCCGACATGCCCGGCGGCCCTATCTTGAATCTGGCGCCGCCGTCAGGCCCGGCATCTATACCGCCGAGCCTTCCCGCGCCATTGACCCAGCCCACCATCATCCCGCCATCGATCGCGACGGTGCCGCCATCCACGCCGCCCCCGGGCGCCTCGACCGCAGGCCAGGCGGTGCTGTCGCTGACGGCGCGCTATGGCAAGGATATGCCTGTCATCAATAGCGGGCTGGTGTGGCGGGTGTTCGCGGACAAGCCCGACGAGACCGGCACATTCAAGCTGATCCGCGAGGATCGCGGCGCGACCCCGAACATCGTGCTGCCGCCGGGCAACTACGTCGTTCACGTAGCACTTGGGCTCGTCAGCGCGGTGCGCGCGGTGAGTTTGAAATCCGAGACCGACCGCGAGTCCTTCGTGCTTCCGGCCGGCGGCCTGCGCATCGAAGGCCGCGTCGGCACCTCAAAGATTCCGCAGAACCAGATTTCGTTCGCGATCTACAAGGGCAGCCAGTTCGACTCGTCCGAGCGTGGCGCGCTGGTGCCCAACGTTTCCGCAGGCGACGTTGCGTTGCTGCCAGAGGGCACTTACTACATCATCTCCAACTACGGCGATGCCAACTCCGTGGTGCGCTCCGATATCCGCGTCCAGGCCGGCAAGCTGACAGATGTGATCGTGACCCACCGCGCCGCCGTCATCACGCTCAAGCTCGTCAGTGACAAGGGTGGTGAGGCGCTCGCCAACACCGCATGGTCGGTGATTACGCCGGGCGGCGACGTGATCAAGGAATCGATCGGCGCGTTTCCGCGCGTCGTATTGTCCGAAGGCGAATATCGCGCCATCGCCAAGAACGAAGGCAAGGTGTTCGAGCGGCCCTTCAACGTCGTCAACGGCGTCGATGGCGAGGTCGAAGTCGTCGCACGCTAATTGCGTCGCTGATTGCTCCCTAATTTCTTGGCGTCTGGTTGTACCGGCAAGTCATTTCACCACTGTCATAGTTTCTAATTCGCACTAACCATCGCGCGACTTTAAACTGTCATGATCGCCATCGCGGCGTACCGCCTCCGCAATTTTTACACGGCTTTAAACCCCGCCGCATTGGATGCCATTTGCTGAGGCGTTGACGTAGTGGGGCAGGTCATGGTGGTGGCGAGGAAGTCGTCGTGACGGCCCGACCAACCTGCCGAACCGCGATTATTATCAGGACCGGCTTCGCGAGGCGCTGGAACGCAGCAAGCCCGGCAACAAGCGTATCGCCGTGCTCTGCGTCGATCTCGACCTGTTCAAGAACGTCAACGATTCCTTCGGTCACCCGATGGGCGACCGCCTGCTGAAGGCCGCGGCGGCTCGAGCTCGAAATCACCGAGTCGGTTTTCCTCGCCGAGACCGAAGCCAATTTGCATTGCATCAGCTTCGCGAACTCGGTGTCGGCATATCGATGGACGATTTCGGCACCGGCTATTCCAGCCTGAGCTATTTGCGCAGTTTTCCGTTCGACAAGATCAAGATCGATCGCTCGTTCGTGAAGGACCTGGCCGAACGCGACGATTGCGTCGCGATCGTGCGCGCGATCTCCGGTCTCGGCCGCAGTCTGAACATCACCACCACTGCCGAAGGCGTCGAGACCACCGACCAGCTCGACTGGCTGCGTGCCGAAGGCTGCAACGAGGTGCAGGGCTTTCTGTTCAGCGCAGCCAGGCCGGCTGCCGAAATCGCGGCGTTGTTGGCCGGCTTCGGATCGAGCGCCTCGAAGGCGGCGGGAGGCGCAATCAACGCCGGATGCCTGTCAGGCCACTTCGGGCCGCCATGCAATGACACCTTCCGTCCGCGCCCGCACCTCCGGCGAGGCCAGGCAAGAGGCAACGGCCTCATAGCCGCGCGCGCCGAGAAGCGGCGTGACCGTGGTTGGCGTGCTATGGTTGGCCGGGCAGAAGATGATGGTCTCATGGCTGCCGACAGCATCGAGGTCCAGCACGGCACTGGAGCGCGTGAGAAAAAACAGCGGCCTTGCGTCAGGCGTACGGCGGCGCAGCCAGGCGATCAGGGCTTGCTGGGTCGCCTGGTCCAGTCCCTGTTCCAGCATGTCGATGACCAGGATTCTCGAATTTTGCGCTTCGAGTGCGACCAGCAAGGTGACCAACGCTTCCGAAATGCTGGCGCCGTCCTCGACGAGCCAATTCAACGTTTGATCCATACGCGACTTCAAGGCCGGGTCCGCATCCAACAACGCGTGCGCCTTGCCATCCATTGAACGCTCCAGGCCGAGGAAGACGGCATCGGGCAGGGCCTCGGCCAGGCACTGAGCCAGTCTGGTCTTTCCGCTGCCGAGCGGGCCAACAATGTAGTTCAGCGGCCGTATGTCGCGCAGTTCGAACGGCTCGCCGCCCCAGGGCCACGGCAGGTCGAATGCGACACGGATCGCGCTGGCCGGTTTCACAAGCAGTGCCAGGTCCCCGGTGGCTGGCGTTTTGCCGTTACCGAGATCGGTCCTGACGCGGCGAACCTTCTCCGCGATATCGGTGAGCTGATGCAGCCGGCCTTCGATGACGGCCTGGTGCGCAGCCAGCGCGGACTCCAGACATGACGCATCTCCTCCCAACACCTGGCCAATCTGGCCGATGCTGAGGCCGAGTTCGCGCAAGGCCACGATTTCGCCAAGACGGGTCATCTCGTCGGGTCCGTAGACACGCCATCCGGCCGCGGTGCGTCCTGGCGTAACGAGACCCCGCTGCTCATAAAGCCTCAGCGCCTTGACCGACACGCCGAACCGTTTGGCAGCTTCGGAAGGGTTTTGAAAATGCGAGGGAGTAGTCACGAATCACCTCGTTGCTGGCAGCCCGTCGCCCTTATCGGGGCGGCCCCAAGGGCTGGGTCAAGAGGTATTCGCGGCGAGCGGCTTGCTAAAACCTTGTCACGATATCCGACAGCGCCGGGCGAGGGCGATCTTCGGCAGGCGTCGCCGTGCCGATGTGGATGAAGCCGGCGAGCTTTTCGTCCGGCTTCAGCCCAAAGCCCTCAAGCACGTCGCGGTCGAACGCGAACCAGCCGGTCAGCCAGTTGGCGCCGTAGCCGAGTGCGGTTGCCGCGGTGACGATGTTCATTGCGCTGGCACCGGCGGACAATTCCTGCTCCCACGCCGGCACCTTGGGGTGCGGCCGGGTAAAACTCACCACCGCGATCACCAGCGGCGCGTCCATCAGCCGGCGCTTTTCCATCTCGATGTCGGCCGCCGGCGCGCCCGGGTTCTTGTTGGCGAAAACCCGCGCAATGATCTCGCCGGCGCGGACGCGGGCGTCACCCTCGAACACGATGAAGCGCCAGGGGGTCATCTTGCCGTGATCCGGCACCCGCGCGCCGATGGTCAGGATGGTGTCGAGTTCTTCAGGCGAGGGACCAGGGCCGCTCATTTCGCGGGGCTTTACCGAGCGGCGGAGTTTCAGCAGTTCAAGGGCGTCGGGCACGAAGGTCTCTTTCGTCTGATTTTGGATTGCCTACCCACGGAGATAGGGATGCCACGAAGCCGCCGAAAGCCAGTTTAGACCGATTATGACGCGGCTAACTCTTTAGCTTCAGCGGCATCTTCGCCGCCCGCTCCAGCAGATCCTTGCCGAGATCTTCCAGGATCGCCCTGGTCGCCAGAAACAGGCTGTGGCCCTGATCGGTCTCGATCGCGAGCGCCACCACTGCCGGCTGGTTCGGATCCGGGATGAGCTGGTACGCCCGGATCGGATAGGCCGGCAGTTCCTGTTCGTCGGTGCCTTCAGCCATTAGGCCTCCAGCCTCGCCCGCTTCACATCCGGCGGAGTTGCTTCCTCGACGAGGGCCGCGATCGCGTCGGCGGTCGGCAAGACCGTTTGTCCATCGCTGCCGAGGCGGCGGATCGAAACCGAATGCGCCTCGGCCTCCTTCTTGCCGACGACGAGCAGGGCCGGAATCTTGGCCAGCGAATGCTCGCGGACCTTGTAGTTGATCTTCTCGTTGCGCAGGTCGATCTCGACCCGCAGGCCCGCCCGCCGCGCGGCGGCCGCGACCACCTTGGCGTATTCGTCACCCTCGGAGGTGATGGTGGTGACGACGGCCTGCACCGGCGCCAGCCAGAGCGGGAAGTTGCCGGCGAAGTGTTCGATCAGGATGCCGATGAAACGTTCCATCGAACCGCAGATCGCGCGATGTACCATGACAGGCACCTTCTTGGAGCCGTCGGCGTCGATATAGAACGCGCCGAAACGCTCCGGCAGGTTGAAGTCGACCTGCGTGGTGCCGCACTGCCAGTCGCGGCCGATGGCGTCGCGCAGCACATATTCGAACTTCGGACCGTAGAACGCGCCTTCGCCGGGATTGATCGCCGTCTTGATGCCCTGGTTGTGGCCCTGCGCCTCGATCTGCGACAGCACCGTGGCCATCACGCGTTCGGCGTGATCCCACATCTCGTCGGTGCCGACGCGCTTCTCCGGCCGCGTCGACAGTTTTACCGTCAACTCGCCCTCGAAGCCGAAATCGGCATAGGTCGACATGATCAGCTCGTTGATCTTGAGGCACTCCTCAGCGAGCTGGGCTTCGGTGCAGAACACATGCGCATCGTCCTGGGTGAAGCCGCGCACCCGCATCAGGCCATGCATCGCGCCGGACGCTTCATACCGATGCACGATGCCGAATTCGGCAAGACGCAAGGGGAGGTCGCGGTAGCTCTTCAGGCCATGCTTGAAGATCTGCACGTGGCCGGGGCAATTCATCGGCTTTAACGCAAACCAGCGCTTGTCTTCGGCCTCGTCGCCGGCCGATTGCGCCGCGAACATGTTCTCGCGGTACCAGTCCCAGTGGCCCGAGGTTTCCCACAACGACTTGTCGAGGATCTGCGGCGCGTTGACCTCGCTGTAATCGCCGATCAGGCGACGGCGCATATAGGCGATCAGTTCCTGGAAGATGGTCCAGCCCTTGGCGTGCCAGAACACGACGCCGGGGCCTTCCTCCTGGAAGTGGAACAGGTCGAGCTCCCGGCCGAGCCGGCGATGGTCGCGCTTCTCGGCTTCCTCGATCTGCTTCAGATAGGCGTCGAGTTCTTCCTGCTTCGCGAACGCCGTGCCGTAGATGCGCGTCAGCATCGGGTTGTTGCTGTCGCCGCGCCAATAGGCGCCCGCCACCTTCATCAGCTTGAAGGCATTGCCGATCTTGCCGGTCGACGACATGTGCGGGCCGCGGCAGAGGTCGAACCAGTCGCCCTGGAAATAGATCTTGATCGGCTCCTCGCCGGGAATGGCGTCGACCAGCTCGACCTTGAAGGCCTCGCCCTTGTCGCGGAACACCTGTTTTGTTTTCTCGCGCGACCAGACTTCCTTGGTGAACGGTTTGTCGCGCGCGATGATCTCGCGCATCTTCTTTTCGATCGCGGCGAAATCTTCCGGCGTGAACGGCTCGTTGCGGAAGAAGTCGTAGTAGAAGCCGTTCTCGATCACGGGGCCGATCGTGACCTGGGTGCCCGGCCACAGCGCCTGCACGGCTTCGGCCAGCACGTGGGCTGCGTCATGGCGGATCAGTTCCAGTGCGCGCGGGTCATCGCGGTTGATCAGCTCGATCCTGGCATCCTGCGAAACCGGATCGTTGAGGTCGGCGACCACGCCGTCCAGCGCCATTGCCACAGTGCGCTTGGCAAGCGACGGCGAGATGCCCTTGGCGATCTCGAGGCCGGTGGTGTCCTTGGGATATTCGCGTTTGGCTCCGTCGGGGAAGGTGACGGCGATCTTGTTCACTGGCTCGGCCGGTTTCAGGTTCGTCAGACTGTACTGGAATCCCGATGCGGGCGTATTCTGGTCAGGCATGTCAATCTCCTCAAGCTCACTCCTGCGAACGAGCGCAGGTAAGCGGAAGCAGCGGTATAGCAGGGGATTCGGCTCCTGCAATCGGGCAAAATCGAGAAATTCGCGTCCTGTCGTGGCCACGATGCGTGTCGGCGTCGATTGCAGGATGAAGCAATTGGCAAGAGACGGCGGCCGAAGCCGAGGGTGAGACGCGACAAACGAAAAAGATTTGCACGCGGCCTTTCACGGCGCGAAGGCGTTACCTACATGCAGTTGCATGGAATCTTCCCCCGCGGCGCGCCGCTTCGCTCCCACCGCATTGATGCTCGGCAACCTCGTCACCGGCTGCTCGGTGCTGGCGCCGGCCGGCATGCTCAGGGAATTGTCCGACGATCTCGGCGTCAGCATTGCTACCGCCGGATTGCTGATCACCTTCGGTGCGGTCGTGCTGTGCATCGGCTCGCCGCTCACCGCATGGCTGACCTCCAGGATCGAGCGCCGAACCTTGCTCACGGTGACGCTGCTGGTGCTCGCACTCGCCAATGCCGCCTCCGCTTTCGCGCCAGACTATGCGAGCCTGCTGGTGCTCCGCCTCATTATGCTGGCGGTCGGCGCCCTCTATACGCCGCAGGCG
>Ga0105240_10016322_pt1 | contig 10058 bp, 5 predicted proteins | sample KBSC54metaG_FD_80426 | JGI IMG/M metagenome (GOLD analysis project Ga0105240, IMG submission 80426) | Corn rhizosphere microbial communities from Kellogg Biological Station, Michigan, USA - KBS C5-4 metaG | ecosystem: Host-associated > Plants > Roots > Rhizosphere > Soil | place: Michigan, USA... | reverse complement strand
TCCGCCGAACAGCGCGATGCTCGGCATCGACATATGGCGCACCGTGAACAGATAGGTCGGCAGCCACGAGATCAGGAAGTACCAGAAGTAGTCCCAGCAGAAGAACCCGAGACAGATGCCGAGCAGGGCGCGGTTGGCCGCGAGCGCGCTCCAGTCGACACGCGGATGCGTCGTGGTGGTCGCGCGCGCCGGCGGATAGAACATCAGCCACGGGATCAGCCACAGCAACCCGAGCAGGCCGGTGCGGAAGAACAGGCTGCGCCAGCCGAAGCGGACGAGCAGCCACACGTCGATCGCGGTGCCGACCGCGAGGCCGACCTTCGTGCCGAGATCGAAGAGGCCGGCCGGCCACGCGGTCTCCTCGGAGCTGAAGTGCAGGCTGACGACCTTCAGCCCGCCCGGCAGATAGATCGACTCGCCGATGCCGAGCAGGATTCGCGCGGCAATGAGCGTCCACAGACCCGTGGCCAGCCCGCACGCCGCGGCGGCGACCGACCACAGCGCGAACGAGGCGGCGTAGACGGTCCGGATGCTGTAGCGATCCACGATCCGTCCCATCGGGATCTGCATCGCGGTGTACGTCCAGAAGAAGGCGGAGAGCGCGGCGCCTTGCGCGATTGGCGTCAGGCCGAGGTCCCTGCTGATGACCGGCAGCGCCACCGCGAGGCTGCCGCGATCGAGGTAATTGATGAACGACGCAGTGGCGACGAGTCCGACGAGCGTCCAGCGGCTGGTCTCGAACTCGGTCGACGCATCGGGCGAGCGTTCAACGGCCAATCGGTGCTCCGAGCGCGGAACCGGCCACGGCGGTATAGAACATCAGGACGAAGGTCATCGGAGCCAGCAGTCTGCTGGTCGGAAAGAACACGACGTTGACCATCAATACCGACATCGCCACGACCGCGAGGAACGCGTCCTCACGCAGCAGATGCGAGCGACGGATGCGTACGCCCGCCGCGGTTCCCGCCAGGAGCACGCATTGGAACCCGGCCGCCGCCGCTTCGAACGCCCACGGCCGCGGCGACTGCGACGGCAGCTCGAGCCGGCCGTGCACGACGACCGCCTCACCGCGCCGGTGGGTGAAGGGCAGCAATCGCGGCTGCAGCGCGTAGAAGACGTTCGCCATCTTCATGCGCAGCACGCGAAACGGGTGCGTCCGCGCGTAGTCCAAGGCCCATCGACCCATGACGCGATCGACCTCGACACGGGTCGGGTCGGCGTCGCCGCGCCGTGCCAGCTCGGCGCGGGCGGCGGCGTCGAGCGCCGGGAGCATGACGTCCACGTTCGTTCGCGGGACGCCGATCGATTCGGCCCATTCGCTGGTCGATTCGTAGAGATTCTCGCCGATGCGTCCCGGCAGCGCCGCACCGCTGACCTGCCGGCTGTAGATCATCCACGGCACGACCACTGCGGCACAGGCGGCGGCCGTCCACGCGCCGCGGCCCGGGCCACCGCGCCGTAACGCCAGCACGATCCCGCCCGCGGCGATCGGCAGAAACGAAAAGCGCGTCAGCACGACCGCTCCCAGCAGCACGCCGGCAGTCACCGCCTGGCCAGACGTGGCGATCGCGCGCAGCCGCACCGCGCACGCGAGGAGCAGCACCACCGCCGGCGTCACCTCCATGAAGGCAACGGACTGGCGGATCAGATAGGGCGACAACGCGTAGAGCAGGGCCGCGATCCATGCCGCCCGGGCGTCGCGCGTCGTGTCGAGGACGAGGCGATAGAGGAGCAGCCCGCCAAGCGAGGCGCCGGCGATCTGCAGCAGCAGCACCAGCTCGACGTGATTGCCGGTGACGAAGCGGAACGACGCGAGCGTCAGCGCGTAGAACGGCTCGATGTGCGTGGTCAGCTCGCCGGCGATGACCGGGCGCCGCTCGTCGAGAAAGCCGCTCGACAGCTGGTAGTACAGCGTGCTCGGATCGGCCGGCCAGAGCGCGAGCGCCGCAATCCGCGGCACCGCGCACGACAGCAGAATCAGCCAGAGCGTTCGGCGCCGCATCTCTCAACCGACGGCGGTCGTCGCTCGGACTCCCCGGCACGCTCGCTCGCGCGCCGTTCCGCCGGCGCGCGTCGTTGGCGTGGCTCGCTCGTTGCGCTCACTCGCGCTCGACGTTTTGGCCATGTGCTGGTTGCGCGAGAGTATACGATCGAACCACGGTGGCGAAGCGTCGATCCCGAAAGCGGCACGGACGCGTGTTTCTCCTCTCGCCGGCGAACTGCTCAGGATTGCGGGCGCGGATGGTGCTGTCCGAGCGCGCGCAGTTCGATCTCGCGGTGCGGCTGCGCAGCGGCGCGGGGGTGGCGATCGGCGAAGTGTTCGCGTTCGTCTCGGGCCTGTATTTCAGGGGCAAGCTGGCCTACGCGCTCGAGTTCGCCCGGCCGCCCGACCCGGGCAGCGAGCTGGTCGGCAGCGGCGCGCTGGTGATCACGCCGACGGCCGGGCTCCGGCCGGTCGAGACCGCGATCACCGCCGAGGCGATCGAGGCGTTCGCCGGCGTCGACATCGCGGCCAACGATCCGCGCTACCGCCGGCCGCTGCTCGCCAGCGCGCGCGCGCTCGCCGACGACATCGGTCCCGACTGCGATGTCGTGCTGCTCGGCAGCATCGCCTCGGCCAAGTACGTCGACGTGCTGACCGAGGTATTCGGTGCGCGGCTCCGTTTTCCGATCGCGTTCGTCGGGCGCGGGGACATGAGCCGGGGAGGCCTGCTGTTGCGCTGCGTGCGCGCCGGCGAGGAGCTGGCCTACGTGGCGGTGCAGGGCGCGGTCCGCCACGGTGTGCGGCCGCCGAAGCTGCCGCCGATGAAGAATCGGGTGATCGGGTGATCAGGGAGTCGACAGTCGCAATTCCGGCGGCCGGGTCGGCGAAGCTCCGCGTCGAGGGCAGGGACGTGTCGCTCACCAATCTCGACAAGCTGTTCTGGCCCGAGCTCGGCATCAGCAAGGGCGATCTGATTCAGTACTACGCGGACGTGGCGCCGCTGCTGCTGCCGCATGTCCGCGCCCGGGCCATGGTGATGAAGCGCTACCCGCACGGCGCCGCCGGCGAGTTCTTCTTCATGAAGCGCGCGCCGTCGCCGCGGCCGGACTGGATCCACACCTGCCGCATCAACCATGGCTCCAAAGGCATGATCGACTTCCCGATGATCGACGACCTGCCGTCGCTGCTCTGGGTGATCAACCTCGGGTGCATCGACCTGAACCAGTGGTACGCGACCTGTGACGACGTGGATCGGCCCGACTACGTGCACTTCGATCTCGATCCCGGCAGCGCGACGTGGGCCCAGGTCCTCGAGGCGGCGCGCATCGTCCACGACGCGCTCGAGACGCTGAAGATGCCGTCGTTGCCGAAGACGACCGGGTCGAAGGGAATCCACGTCTACGTGCCGATCGTGCGCGGCCCCGAGCAGAAAGACGTCTGGACCTTCGCCAAGGCGCTGGCGCAGGAGCTGGCGAGCCGGCATCCGAGGCTGCTGACGTCCGAATATCGCGTGGCGAAGCGGCCGAAAGGACGCGTGCTCGTCGACTACAACCAGAACGCGTGGGGCCGGACGCTGGCCTCGGTCTACTCGGTGCGGCCGCACCCGCGCGCGTGCGTGTCGACGCCGGTGACGTGGAGCGAGATCGACAAGGGCATCCGGATCGAAGACTTTCGCCTCGACAACGTGCGCTCGCGCTTGCGGAAGATCGGCGATCTGTTCAAGCCGCTGCTGCTCAAGAAAGGCCGCGTCGATCTGGGCCGGATCCTGTAAGCCGGACCTCGCGGGCGCGGCGCATGGTATCGTCCCCTCTCCCCAGGAGGAATGATGACAGTGCTCTTCCGCGGCTGGCGTGGTCTCGCGCTCGCGCTGTGCGCAGCGATCGTGCTGATCTCGCGCGCGTCGGATCCGACGGCGCAGGGCTCGCCGACCGGTCCGGCGCCGGTCACCCCCAACTTCGATCTCGGCGCCCGCTGGACGTCGGCCAAGGTCGGCAAGCTGGTCTTCGACACCAGCGTGACGCCGCACTGGCTGCAGAGCGGCGACCGCTTCTGGTACGCGATGCAGACCCGCGAGGGACGCCGCTTCGTGCTCGTCGACCCGCTGAAGAAGGCGAAGACGCCGCTGTTCGACCACGCGAAGATGGCGGCGGAACTGACCGCCGTGACGCGCGAGCCCTACGACGCGCAGCACCTGCCGTTCTCCACGATCAAGTTCAAGAACGACATCGTCTTCGAGTTCGACGTCTCCGTCCCGCGCGACGCCGAGATCGTGACCACCAGGAAAAAAGTCGGAACCGGGCCGGACCCCGACGATCCTCGACAGGGGCGCGGCGCGGGACCGGCGGCCGGCGGCCGCACGGCGCCGCGGACGCGGACGCTGCGGTTCGCCTACGACGTCGCCACGCAGAAGCTGACGCTCGACGAAGACTACGTCGCGCCGCCGGCGCGACCGCGGTGGGCGACCCTCTCGCCCGACGGCCGCACCGTGGTCTTCGCGCGCAACCACAATCTCTACATGATGGACGCGGCCAGCTTCGCCAAGGCGCAGAAAGACCCGAGCGACGCGTCGATCGTCGAGACCAAGCTGACCAGCGACGGCGAGGAGTACGACAGCTACGCGCGCAGCCGCCAGCAGGATCAGCAGATCCAGGAGCAGCAACAGCAGCAACAGGATCAGCAGGAGCAGCAGGACCAGACGCAGCAGGACACGGGCACGGCCGACACGAGCGGCCGCGCGCCCGCCGTCACCATCTCCTGGTCCCAGGATTCGACGCGCTTCGCGCTGATCCGACGGGACGAGCGCAAGGTGAAGGATCTGTGGGTCATCAACTCGCTCTCGAACCCGCGGCCGACGCTCGAGACCTACCGCTATGCCATGCCGGGCGAAGAGCACGTGCCGCAGCAGGAGATGCACGTCTTCGACGTGGCGACGAAGCAGCACAGGCTGGTCAAGGCGGACCGGTTCAAGGATCAGACCCTGAGCATCGCCACCGCGCCGATCGGCGAGCGCGAGCGCGAAGACGCGCGCACGCTGGGAGGCGGGCAGGGCCAGGGCGGCCGTGGCGGCGGCGGTCAGGGCGGTCCGGGAGCGGGCGCCGTGATCCCCGTTCGCTGGTTGAGCGCGGCATCCGACAAGATCTACTTCACCCGCCTGAGCCGCGACCAGAAGCGGTACGACATCTGCGTCGCCGACGCCGCGACCGGTGAGGTGCGACCGATCATCGAGGAGCGCTCGAACAGCTACATCGAGTCGCGCCCGTTGCGTCTGGTCGACAACGGACAGGCCCTGGTCTTCTGGTCCGAGCGCGACGGCTGGGGCCACTATTACCTCTACGACGCCAACACCGGCGCCCTCAGGAACCGCATCACCGAAGGCGAATTCGTCGCCATGTCGATCGAAGGCTGGGACGACAGGACGCGGACGCTGTTCATCACCGCCGTCGGGCACGAGAAAGGCGAGGACCCGTATTTCTCGCATCTCTATCGCGTCGGCTACGACGGCGGCGGCCTGAAGCTGCTCGATGCCGGCAACGCCTCGCACGCGGTGACGGTGGCCGACAACGGCCGCTATTTCATCGACAACGCGTCGCGCGTCGACCTGGCGCCGCAGGCGGCGCTCTACGATACGCTCGGCAATCTGGTCAGCACCCTCGATACGCCGGATCTGAGCGCGCTCAAGGAGGCCGGCTTCAAGTTCCCCGAGCCGTTCTCGGTCAAGGCGGATGACGGCGTGACGGATCTCTACGGCGTGATGTACAAGCCGTTCGACTTCGATCCGAACAGGAAGTACCCGATCATCGCCTACGTCTATCCGGGCCCCCAGACCGAGAGCGTCACCAAGACGTTCAATCCGCGCGGCATCAGCATGTCGCTGGCGCAGTACGGCTTCATCGTCGTCGAGGTGGGCAATCGCGGCGGCAATCCGCAGCGCTCGAAGTGGTACCACAACTACGGCTACGGCAACCTGCGCGACTACGGGCTCGCCGACAAGAAGGCGGCGATCGAGCAGCTGGCGGCGCGCTGCCCCTACATCGACATCAGCCGCGTCGGCATCTGGGGCCATTCCGGCGGCGGCTTCATGTCGGCGGCGGCGATGCTCGTCTATCCCGACTTCTTCAAGGTCGCGTGGTCGGAGTCGGGCAACCACGAGAACAACATCTACAACAACACGTGGAGCGAGAAGAACCACGGCATCAAGGAAATCGACGGCCAGGACGGCAAGGTGAGTTTCGAGTTCAGCATCGAGAAGAACTCGGACCTGGCGAAGAACCTGAAAGGGCACCTGATGCTGGTGACCGGCGACATCGACAACAACGTGCATCCGGCGAACACCTACCGGCTGGCCAACGCGCTGATCAAGGCGAACAAGCGGTTCGACTTCATGATCCTGCCCGGTCTCCGCCACCCCTACACGAGCGAGGCGGCCTACGTGAACCAGCGCCGCGCCGAGTACTTCTGCCGCTATCTGCTGGGGAAGACGGAAGAAGACGCCGACATGGTGGAGCTGAATAGAGAACAGCAGCAGACCGGCCGGCGCTGAGCGCCGCCCGGTCAACTCCACAACGCCACAACTCCACAACTCCACAACGCCACAACTCCACAACGCCCAAGTAACGCCCAGGCGCCAACACCCAAGACGTCCAAGCGAAGAAAGTGCGCCTTGAAGTTCATCTTCTTGGCTTGGGCGTTTTGGGAGTTGCGATCTTGGGAGTTAGTTGGGAGTTGTGGCGTTGTGGCGTTGTGGAGTTGTGGCGCTGTGGAGTTGTGGAGTTGGAAATTCACACCGCGACAAGCAGTGCCACAGGGAGCGTCTTCAATATTTGCCCGACGAACAGCCACGCGCTGTCGTTGGCCATCACCGGTTTGATCTCGACGCCGGTGAACGCATCGCGATAGGTCAGGCCGGCCAGCGCTTTCGGCACCAGGACGCGCGAGGTCTTCCACATCTCGCCGCAGGGCATCGGCCGCTCGGCGTCGATGAAGCGACCGACGAGATGCGGCGCGACGGCGATCGCCGCGCCAGCCCCGGCCCCCCTCGCCGGGCCCCGCTCGCTGAGCCGCGCGAAGGCGACGACGCGCGCCGCGATCGCCGTCGTGTCGGTCTCGAGCGGCAGGTAGTCGCCGTCGACGAAGAGATCCGGACGCGCCGCGCGCAGCCGCAGCCCGGCCGCCGTCAGCAGCAGCTTGATCGTGCCGTCCTCCCAGTCGCGCAGCAGCGAGGCGATCGCGACGGCACGCGCGCCGCTGTCGAGCGCGAGCACGCGATCGACGCGATCCAGGCCGCGCACGCGCCGATCGAAGTCGACCGGCCGGCGGTTGTCGGGATCGACGAGATTGAAGTCCCACAGCTCCGTTCCCTGGTAGAAGTCCGGCACGCCGGGAGATGCGATCTTCAACACCACCTGGGCCAGCGAGTTGACCAGCCCGACGCGCGCGAGACGCTCCTGGAACGGCGCGAAGACCGGCAGGACCTTCGCCGATTCCGGCCCCGCCAACACCCGCGCGACGTAGGTCCGGACCGCGCTCTCGTAGTCGTCGTCGGGATTGATCCAGCTCGAATGCAGCTTGGCTTCCTTGACCGACTTGATCATGTAGGCCTGGATGCGCTCGACGAACGACGGCGTCACGCCGCCGGGCGTCCAGGCGCCGAGCAGCGCCTGGTAGAAACGGTATTCGTCGTTGCGGTCCGGCGCCGGCTCGCCGTCGACGACGGTCTTGGCCGATCGCGACAGGCGCATCCAGCGCGACACGTCGCGGCCCCACTCGTCGGGCAGCTCCGACAGCACGTCGATGCGCGCGCGGACGTCCTCGCCGAGTTTCGTGTCGTGCGTCGCGGTGGCGATCATCTCGAACGGCCAGTCGTGGCGGCGCTGCTGGTTCAGCTCGTGGAACTCGGCGGCGGGTACGCCGAAGCGGGACGGATCGCCGCCGACCTCGTTCAGCGAGAGCAGCACGTTGTAGCGGTAGAACGCCGTATCTTCGAGGCCCTTGGCCTGCAGCGGACCGGTGTACTGCTGGAATTTCATCGAGAAGCGCAGCCGTTCGGCCGCTTCCTCGGCATCGCCGGCCGGATAGCCGTTTCGCCGCTCGTAGACCGCCGCGAGCACGTCGTCGGGATCCCGGGGCAGCAGGACCTCGCGGATGAAATCGAAGATCGTCGCGTCCATCGCCGGATTGCGGCGGCGGGCGCGGACGATGGCCCGCTCGACCGCGGCGCGATCGTCGGGGACCCAGCCGCGCTCGTCGACGTAGGTGCGGTAGATCGGGAAGCAGGCGACGACCTCGACCAGCGCATCGCGCAGGCTGTTGAGGGTGAAGTCGCGCGAGCGGCGATTGCTCTCGCCGATGCGATCCAGCATGTGCGCGAGCACGGTCAGCTCGCTGGCCATGGAGGTATCCATGATCAGGCGCTTGGTCTCGTAGAGCAGCTCCTCGAAGCCCTGCTCGCGGCCGGTGAGCTTGGTGTAGATCCGGCGCATCCGCCGCGCGTTGGCCGGATCCACGAAGAGGCCGTTGACCTGGTTGAGGAAGTTGTAGCCGGTCGTCCCCTGCACCGGCCAGCCGCCGGGAAGGCGCTCGCGTCCCGACAGAATCTTCTCCGCCACCACGTAGACGCCGCCGGTGAGCGCCTGCAGCATGTCGAAGTACTTCGCGAGATCGAACAGCCCGTCGGGATGATCGATGCGGATGCCGGTGACGCGTCCGTCGCGGACGAGCCGCGACACCAGGACGTGGATGGCGTCGAACACCGCGGCATCCTCGACCCGGAGGCCGGCCAGCGTGTTGATGTCGAAGAAGCGGCGATAGTTGATTTCATGCGCGGCCGTCCGCCAGTAGGCGAGCCGGTAGGCCTGCGCTTCGAGCAGCTCGTGCAGCGCGTCGAACGAGCTCGCCTGGCCGGGCACGCCGTTCAGGCGCGCCAGATCGGCGTCTTCCAGCGGCTGCGGCGTGGTGACCGGAAGGCGGTTGTCGAAGTAGCGCAGGACCACCTCGCCGGTTCCGGGATCTCGCTCGAGCTGCAGCTCGCCGCGTTCGAGCACCATGCCGTACTGATCGCCGAGGATCGGCAGCAGGAGCTTGCGCCGCAGCTCGGTCTTGAACGGATACCAGTCGATGTCGAAGAAGCGCGCGTACACCGACTGCGGCCCGTGCGCCAGCACGTCGCGCCACCACGGATTGGTGGCGGTGCTGATGCCCATGTGATTGGGCACGAAATCGACGACGTGCTGCAGGCCGGCGTCGCGGACGGCATCGGTGAAGGCGGTGTGCGCCGTCTCGCCGCCGACCTCCGGGTTGATCTCGTTGTGATTGGTGACGTCGTAGCCGTGCGTCGATCCCGGTTCGGCGGCGAAGTAGGGGGACGTGTAGACGGCGCCGGCGCCGAGCCGGCGCAGGTAGGGCACGATTGCCCGCGCGTCGTCCAGCGTGAACCCGCGATGGATCTGCAGGCGGTAGGTGCTCGAAGGAACGAGTGTCGGCCTGATCATTTACACCCGGAAGACAATCGCGCCCGGCCGCTGGAAATCGATGCGGCCGCCGCCGGCGTCGACGCGGGCGGGCTGCGGATCGCCGGTGAAGCGGGGATCCTCGGTGTCGAGCGCGGGCGACCACGCGGCGCCGCGCAGCGCCGCCGGCGCGACGGCGCCGCCGCCGCGCAGGCAGACGACGACCAGGAACGCGCTGTCGCCGTCGGCGCGCCGGACGAACGCCAGCGCGTCGTCGCGCAGGACCTCCACGCCACACGTCGGCGCGTCGCTTCCCTGCAGCGACCGGTGCGCCTGGCGCATGGCCAGCAGGCGGCGGTGCAGCGCCAGCGACTCCGCGTGGCGGCCCGCGGCCGTCTCGTCCCAGCGCAGTCTGCTCATCGCGAACGTGGCCTCGGCCTGCGGGTCGGGGATGCGTTCGGCGGCGGCGCCGGCGAACTCGGGGAAGGTCGCGAACTCGGCCCGCCGTCCGGCCACGATGGTGTCGCCGAGCCATCCGTCGAAGTCGGTGAAAAACGCAAACGGCGTGCTCGCCGCCCATTCCTGCCCCATGAAGAGCAGCGGCGTCATCGGCGCGGTGAGCAGCAGCG
>Ga0105240_10016320_pt1 | contig 10059 bp, 10 predicted proteins | sample KBSC54metaG_FD_80426 | JGI IMG/M metagenome (GOLD analysis project Ga0105240, IMG submission 80426) | Corn rhizosphere microbial communities from Kellogg Biological Station, Michigan, USA - KBS C5-4 metaG | ecosystem: Host-associated > Plants > Roots > Rhizosphere > Soil | place: Michigan, USA... | reverse complement strand
ACATGGTAACGTTCCAGATACAGAAACCACACTGCAGTAAGGCCAGCCGGCTACCCGGAATCGCCCCCATCAGATTCGATAAAGTTGGAGACTGATCATGGCAACTGATGCCCTCCGTACGCCTAAAGCCGTCACCCGCAAGCCGCTCTATCGCCCCGTCAATCGAACCACCGAACGCGCCTTCTTCTCATTCATGGCCGTCCTGCTTTGCGTTGTCGTCGTCTACGGTTTCTCGCGAACCTATTTCATGGCGGGCATGGTCACCGCTCCGCTTCCCGCGCCCATCCTTCACATACATGGAGCGGTGTACACGCTCTGGATGGTCCTTTACGTCGTGCAGACCGCACTTATCTCCGCCCGGCGCGTTGCCTGGCACCGTACGCTGGGAATCATCGGCTTCTGCCTTCCTCCGATCATGATTGTGCTCGGCATCGTCGCTGCGCTCAACGCGCTCAAGCGCGGAGTCAGCATCGGACCGCTCTCGCCGGAAACCTCGCTCGCCATCCCGCTCATCGGAATGGCCGCATTCATCCCGGTCATCTACCAGGCGTGGGCCACCCGCCGCAAGCCCGACACTCACAAGCGCCTCATCATCTTCGCCACGATTGGCCTCTGTGAAGCAGCCCTCGGCCGCTTCCCCTGGTACAAGATCGGACTGCCTCCCGGCGCAGGAGCAGTGATCGGCCTGGGTCTGCTCCTCCTATTCCCCATTGCCTATGACCTGTTCTCGCTTCACAGGCTCCATCGCTCCACCATGTGGGCGGCCCCGCTCATGTTCGTCACTGGCGCGGCAGCCGTTCCGATCGGCATGACCCCGATCTGGCAGAGCTTCGCCCGCTTCCTGGGCCAGAACGTCGCCCAGTACCTGTAAGAACAATCCCAAAAGGCCCCATCCGATTGCGCATCGTCCGTCAGCGATTGCGCATTGTCCTGGCGCCGATTGCGCATCGTCCGCCACGGATTGCGCGTTGTCTGACAGATAAGGCTTTCTGGCCGACACCGGTCCCGAATCAAACCGGAGACCGGCGTCGAAGCGCAGGCATTATGCTGTCTCCATGCGCATCCGAGCCATCATTCTCGTCGCGGCCTTGGCCACCCTATCCTCAGGACTTCACGCCCAGGAAGACGCCACCCTCGATGCCAATTTGCAGGCCATCGCGAAGGCGCATCAAGGCAAAGTAACGCTCTTCGCCCGCAATCTCAAGACGGGTCAGACCGCTTCTCTCCACCCCGACCAGCCGGTCAAGACCGCATCCGTGATTAAACTGGCCGTGCTCCTGGATGCCGTTGAACAGATCCGCTCCGGCCACGCGGACCTCAGAGAGAAGCTCACCTTAACCAAAGAGAATCAGGTCGATGGCTCCGGTGTGCTTGCCCTACTGGACACCCCATTGCCGCTCACTCTGCGCGACACGCTCATGCTCATGGTCGTCCTCAGCGACAACACCGCGACCAACCTCGCCATCGACCGGCTAGGCCTCGTTCACATCAACCGAACCATCCACGCAGCCGGTCTCAAAGATACTTATCTCTATAAGAAAGTGTCACTTCCGCCCACCGGCCCGATGCCCGCCGACCAACCAAAGTTCGGCCTGGGCAAGACCACAGCTCGCGAAATGGCAGCCATTATGGAGCGCTTTGCTACCTGCAAACTACCCCTCGAAGGCAGCCAGCCCCTCCCCGGCGATAGCAAGCTTTGCGGCCAGATGCTACACATGTTGCGCAGCCAGCAGGACCGCAACAGCATTCCGCGCTATCTCGAAACTCTTGACACCAGCGAACATGGCTCCGCCATCGCCAACAAGACTGGCGCTTTAGATCAGGTTCGAAATGACATTGCGCTGATTGCAACTAAGGCAGGACCGGTCGTAATTGCGGAATTCACTCAGGAAAATGAGGATCAGCGCTGGACCGGGGACAACGAAGCCGAGAAAACGCTCGGCAAACTGGCACGCGCCATCGTAGACCGCTGGTCGCCAGCAGGCCTCGATGCCGATGGTGTGAATTGGGAAGAGCCTGGTGCTCAGCCGGAAAAACACTAGAAAGGCCGGATTGCTCCGGCCCTCAGCGAACCTATAGAAATCCAATACTTAAGCTGCTTTGGTAACCTTGCCGCTCTTGATGCAGTTCGTGCAGACGCGAATGCGCTTGCCGGCGCCCTTTACGATTGCGTGGACGGCCTGAAGATTTGGGCTCCAGCGACGACGGGTGACGTTGTGCGCGTGGGAGATGTTGTTACCAAACTGCGGGCCTTTGCCGCAAAGATCGCATACCTGTGCCATGGCTCTACTCCAGAATCCTGATTTCCCTATCGGGTGTCGAAAGCGGTCGGAAGGCGCGATTCGTGTGCGTCGGAGCGCGTATGTCTCGAAAGACTGCGCTCTGGAAAACTCCACAACGCCGAAGTGCGCGGCTGGCTGACCTGCTGCCGAACCCTTAGTATATCTCGAAACTCAATTCCAGCCAAGCGCCCACGTCTGCATCAGCAAGTATCCGCTCCGCCATGCCGGCTTCAGGGAGTAATTGTAGGAAGAACTGCGTCTGTGCCGGTTTTCTGTGTCGGTTTAATGAACCAGGTGGAAAGTCCGTCTCCAGCGCGTGTCTGGAAAGAAATGCACCAGAACATGGCCCATCCACGCGAGCTTGTTACCAAGTCCTGTTTGTTCAAGTTGTCCATCTGAGGCCTTGAACGACCAATAGTTGAACAGCGGACGGCCGATGATGTTGGCGCGCGGCACGAAGCCCCAGTAGCGCGAGTCCAAGCTGTTGTGCCGGTTGTCGCCCATCATGAAGTACATCCCGGGTGGAACCACCAGGTCACCGTCGCGCACATAATTTGAGAAGTTCACGGCCCACGACTCCGTGGCCCCAGCCGCCTCCGACGGGGGAACTGCGGGAAAATTATCGAGGAATTCGTTGAACTTGTCCGGCGTCGTCGGCTGCGCAAATCCAACGGACTGCGCGACGCCATTCACAATCACAATGCCGTTGCGGAGATGAATATGATCTCCAGGTATGCCGATTAATCTCTTCACCAGGGCACTGTACTGTGGAGTTCCATTGGCGTCCGTCGCATCAATATCAGGCTGATAAACGGGCTTGTAGAACACTACAATGTCGCCGCGCCTCGGCTCGCGGTACCTTATCAGCGGCATCCACGAAGCGGGCGGCGCGAGCGTGATCTGGTCGACGACCAGGTGGTCGCCTATGAGCAGCGTGTTCTCCATCGACCCTGATGGAATGACGCGGTTCTGCGATAAGAAGGTCAGAATGAACAGGCCCACCACCAGAACGGAGCAGATGCTGGCCAGCGCCTCGAAGGGTGTCTCTTCCCGACTGGTGTTGGCGGAAGCCGCGGGTTTCGTTGAATCAGGAGACGAACTCATCCAAAGGCTCCTCAGAAAGGCTGTCGAGCCCCAGGGCGTTCGCAGCGGTCATTTCAAAAGCGGCGATTTATGTATGTTCGACTGTCGCCGGTTTGCGTCCGGGTTTGCGTCCGTTTGGGTTCGCGTCCGTATCGGTTTGCGTCCGCTAGGTTTGTGCCAGTTGACCAGAGTCTATCAAACCCCTGTGCTGCGAAAGACTCTTGGAGACTCGGCGTGTGAGCGGTTCGTCGCCGTTCCGCCATCAATCTTTCTTGCGCAAAGATTTGGGCTCGATATTCGGCAGAAAGCCGGTAAGCAGCCCAATCGCCGGCAGGTACGCGCAGACATGGTAGACGTAAATAATGCTGGTCGCATCCGCCAGCTTGCCCAGGACCGCCGCGCCAATTCCGCCCATTCCAAACGCAAAACCGAAGAATAGCCCGGAAATCATCCCAACCCGGCCTGGCACCAGCTCCTGCGCATAAACGAGAATCGCCGAGAAGGCCGAAGCGATAATCACGCCTATAACGACACTTAGCACCGCTGTCCAGAAGAGATTGGCCCACGGCAGGATCAGCGTGAATGGCAGCACTCCGAGAATCGAAACCCAGATCACATACTTACGTCCGATTCGATCGCCGACCGGCCCGCCGATCAGCGTACCGGCTGCGATCGCCCCAAACAGCAGAAACAAAAGCAATTGTGAGTTGCCCACCGAAACGTGGAAGCGGCTGATGAGATAGAAGGTGTAGTAGCTGGTCAGGCTGGCAATGTAGAAATACTTCGAGAACACCAGCATCATCAGGATGACCATCGCCCTGATCACCTGCCCACGGGGAAGAGTGTGACCCTGTTCGCGTAGCTTGGCCGGCAGTGACCTCAGGTGTGCCAGCCGGTCGCGATACCAGCGTCCCACCCAGCTCAGCACGAGGATGCCCAGCAGTGTCGCCAGCGTGAACCACAGCACACCCTTCTGCCCGATCGGCAAAATGATCAGCGCCGCCAGCAGCGGTCCGATAGCTGAACCCGTGTTGCCACCAACCTGGAAGAACGCCTGCGCAAACCCGTGCTTCCCTCCCGAGGCCATGCGCGCCACCCGCGAAGACTCCGGATGAAAGATTGCCGAGCCCACGCCAAACATCGAAGCAGCAATGAGCAGCAAGCCAAATGTCGGCGCGTACGCCAGCATTACCAGCCCCACCATGGTGCACGCCATTCCGACTGGCAGCGAAAATGGCAGCGGCTTTTTGTCCGTAAACATGCCAATGAAGGGTTGAAGCAAGGAAGCCGTGATTTGAAACGTCAGGGTGATCAAGCCGATCTGGCTGAAGTCGAGATGAAACGACGATTTCAGAATTGGATAAATCGACGGCAGCAGCGATTGCAGCATGTCGTTGATGAGGTGGCAGAAGCTGACCGCCGCAAGCACCCGCAGCATGGTCTTGCCGGTAGAGTCGGGTTTCGGTGAACCAATTTCGAATTCCGTGGCCTCGGTCGCAGCCAGCGCTGGAGTAGTCATCCTCTGTTCCTGAAACCATTCTATCCGGGCCTCGCATTCAGGGGATCTGCGTCCCGAGGTTACTTCCGCCACTCCACGTGGCTGTGAACCGCTACTAAAGGGCCAGCTTCAAGTAAGGCCCCACGCGAGTGCGGAGCCATTGACTCCGCGTCAACAAAGGCGATACACTACCTTAGTTTGGCGATTCTGCCTGTAGCCCTGTTGTCAGTACTCGTTTGCGAAGGTTTCGCGAGAGGTTTGCGCGATTAGCAAACTCGAGTTTTGCAAGGGTGAGCAAGTACTTCCCAATCAAAGAGATCTGTGAGATTTGCACTAATGGAAGATGCGCGCCGGATAGGCATTGGCGCTGGAGGTTGTATGTACGCTGTGATTCGTACCGGTGGAAAGCAGTACCGGGTCGCCCCAGGCGACGTCGTCAAGATTGAGAAGATTGAAACCCCCGAGGGCGCGGCTGAGATCAAGACCATTGAGTTCACCGATGTCCTGGCCGTTTCCGGAGAACCCGGCACGATCGCCAAGCCCGGCGCAGCCTCAGTGACCGCCGAAGTGGTGAGCGAAGGCCGTCATGCCAAGATCCTCGTCTTCCACCTCAAGCGGAAAAAGCAGTACAAGAAGCTGCAGGGACACCGCCAGGCATTCACCGAAGTGCGCATCAAGTCGATCCTGGTCGACGGCGTTGCTCTCGGAGCGGCTGTTTAGTTCAGGCAGACTGGTCGAAACCCTAAGTTCTGGATTTTGAAAGGATTTTGCAATGGCACATAAAAAAGGTGGCGGTAGTTCAACAAACGGACGCGACTCAAATGCCCAGCGGCTGGGCGTCAAGGCGTTCGGCGGCCAGGTCGTAACCGGCGGCACGATCATTGTTCGTCAGCGTGGGACACCAATCAAGCCCGGCCTGAACGTCGGCATCGGCAAGGACGATACCCTGTTCGCTAAGATCAGTGGTACTGTTCAGTTCCGCGATCGCGGCGGCAAAGGCCGTTTTGCATTCGTAGAGCCGCTCGCGGCCGAGTAATTTCAGCCCTGGCATAAGCTGGGCATGCAACAAATGCAAGAGGCCGGAACCCTAGGGGTCCGGCCTCTTTGTGCTTCAGAATCGACGAGCAGCGATCTAGGACTCGGATTCCTTGCTATTGAGGGTACGGCTGAAAGCCCGCTCGACAACCTTCTCCACATCCACCAGGAAGAAACTTTGTGTCGGCTGCAGAACCACCTGAGTACCCTTGTGGCCGAGCGCCTGGGCAATCTGGTCCCACTTATAGATTGTTGAGTCAGCACGGACTGTGACCGTCTTGCGGGCTGGCTCAGGCATGGCGGAGTAGACCGTCCACACCACCAGGGTAAGCAGCGTAGCTGCCTCGAATAGAGACTGAATCCGCGGATTCATTACGATCTGCAGCACGGCAACGCTGGATTCAGCACAATCGATAGCAGCCATGACACCCAGGCCTACAGCGATTCCAAAGGGCCGGCTGCGCGGTGACAGGCCGATAGCCTTCATGCTCAGACCCAGCAGCGCCAGCAGGCAGAGTTCCGTAGTGCCGACACAGCGCATCAGCAGGATACCGATCTTGATCAGCAGGGTAGGACCAGAGCTGAGAGAGGTCAACGTGGTCGCCGTGACCAGGATCGACGCAACTGCAGCCCAGCGGAAAATCGTTGTGCCCATCCTGACCAGTCCCTGCAACGGAGCCAAGGCTTGGCGATAAACATCGAGACAGCCGAGAAAGAGAAGTACAGCTGAAATCACGTAGCTAGTCCAGTGCACCACGAAGTAAATCTTCGTATAAGTCATGGGACTGGCAAGCAAAGGTCCGTATAGAAGGAACCAGACAGCGATCCCCGTGATGGCTCGCAGGCACATGTACGCGAACATCCACGGGTAGTTCTTCCGCAGACTCGGCCGGAAAAACATCACGCATACCGCGATCGACAGCAGTACATCCAGGTCGACGGTGATCGTTTGTGCGAGAGATGAGTACATGCGGAGGCTCCAGCCATCCAGAGAATACACCCAGAATAGCGCGATTCGACACCGGTACTCAATGAATTCGGTAATCGTTCAGTAGCACTTTCGTGCTACCTGTGGAGAACTTTACCGGCTTTTCATGATTAGCGCATCACCTGGCACTTCTCGACGAATGGATTGCAGTAAGGGGTAGGGCCGGGAATGTTGGAATGGTTAACTCCCGCGATGGTGGAAGGCTTGGAATAGGAGTTACCTGCGGCAGCGGCGACGATCACGAGGCTAGCGATGGAAAGGCGGACAGTAAGCTTCATTGTGTAATATTCCTCTCAGAACTGAAAGTGGGTAAGTAACTTCGATCTTGCACCTTAGAGATAGAACGGAATGTAACTATAAGTCCAGCTAATTCAACGTAATTAGTAAGTATTAAACAGTCTTATTACCGGAGGGACTATGTCTTTAGTACTGTCTAGTCGGTTCCTATTCTTCCATTCTAAGCCTCTTAGGTGGCGATAGTTAGAGTACCCTATGTCGCTCTCTCTGAGTACCGAAATCGGTTTCTGGAACCGTTTGCCATGGTAAAATTAAGAGTGTCCCAGGTGCGTTTCATATGGTTTAGCATCCTGCCGTTCAGCGTGAGGCGGATCAAGCATTTCGGCCCCAACGCTGAGGCTGAAGTGATGCTCCTGGAGAAAGTCGGATGAACACTGCGGCACATGCAAAACCGCACCATCATGTTTACGCCTAAGGGCGCGAAAAAGATTGGTGAATTGGGTGGAAGATGCGCCCGGAGTTGAAAAGACTCCCGGCAAATGCAACGCCAGTCAACGCAATGTCTGAAAACGCGCCAACCAAAGCGAGCCCATGTCTACAAAAAATCTCTTCGATGCCTCATCCTCCGGTACGACTCCAGCCAATAGCGGCAGCTACACCGGCGAAAACATCAAAATCCTTGAGGGCCTGGAGGCGGTTCGGCTACGCCCTGCCATGTACATCGGCTCCACCGGCGACCAGGGCCTGCATCACCTCGTTTACGAGGTCGTGGATAACTCCGTCGACGAAGCACTCGCAGGCTACGCAACGGGGATTGAAGTAACAATTCACTTTGACAACTCGATCACAGTGAGCGACGACGGACGCGGTATCCCGGTCGACATGATGGATGTGGGTAACGGCAAGCGAATGCCAGCGGTACAGGTGGTTCTGACCAAGCTCCACGCCGGCGGCAAGTTTGACGCTTCCAATTACAAAGTCTCGGGCGGCCTGCACGGTGTTGGCGTGAGCTGCGTCAACGCGCTCAGCCAGGAGTTCAACGTTGAGGTGTGGCGCGACGGGTACACCTATGAGCAGGATTACTCCTGCGGCGACCCCATTACCGACCTCCGCCAGACCGGCGTCAGCAAGCGGCGCGGCACCAAGATCCATTTCCTGCCGGACAAGACCATCTTCTCCGTCACCGAGTACAACCACGACACGCTCGCCCAGCGCCTGCGCGAACTGGCCTTCCTGAACAAAGGCCTGCAGATTACGCTGACCGACGAGCGCCAGGTCGACGCCAAGACTGGCGAGCCCAAGCGGACGGAGTTCCGCTATGCCGGCGGCATCTCGGAATTCATCAAGCACCTGAACAAGGGCAAAGTCGTCCTGCATGAAAAACCGATCAGCATGGAGGCCAACCGCGACAACGTCGAAATAGACATCGCCCTCCAGTACAACGACAGCTACTCGGACACGATCTTCAGCTTCGCTAACAACATCAACACGGTCGACGGCGGCACGCATCTTTCCGGCTTCCGCAGTGCGCTCACCCGCACGATCAACGCCATCGGCCAGTCCATGGGTCTCTTCAAAGACGTCAAAGAAAACCTATCCGGCGACGATGTGCGCGAAGGTCTGGTAGCGGTCGTCAGCGTCAAGCTGTCGCAGCCCCAGTTTGAAGGCCAGACCAAAGGCAAGCTGAACTCCGACATCGCCGGCACCGTGCAGGCCTTCGTCAACGAGCGCCTCGGAGCCTTCCTCGAGCAGAATCCTCCGATCGCCAAGAAGATCATCGCCAAGGCCATCGACGCAGCCCGCGCCCGCGAAGCCGCCCGCAAGGCCCGCGATATCACCCGCAAAGGCGCACTCGGCGGCGGCGGCTTGCCCGGCAAGCTCGCTGACTGCTCCGAACGCAACCCCGACCGCTGCGAACTCTACCTCGTCGAGGGTGAGTCGGCAGGCGGAACAGCCAAGCAAGGCCGCGATCGCCGCTTCCAGGCGATTCTCCCGCTCAAGGGTAAGATCCTCAACGTCGAAAAGGCCCGCTACGACAAGATGCTCGGCCACGAGGAAATCCGCGCCATGATCACAGCCCTCGGCTGCGGCATCGGCAAAGACGACTTCGACCCCACCAAGCTGCGTTACGGCAAGCTGATCTTGATGACCGATGCAGACGTCGACGGTTCGCACATTCGCACTCTGCTGCTGACCTTCTTCTTCCGCCACATGACGGAGCTGATCAAGCGCGGCCACGTGTACATCGCGCAACCGCCTCTCTACAAGATCAAGAAGGGCCGCTACGAGCAGTACATCAAAAACGATGCCGAATTCTTGAAGGTCATGGTCAAGCGCGCCTCGGATGGCATCACGGTCCGTCACGGCGAGGGAGCGGAAGTCATCGACGGCGCCAATCTGACCGCCTTCATGACCCATCTGGACGAGTACCTCGGCTTCTTCGACAAGGTGAACAAGCGCATCCGCAATGAAAAAGTCACCGAACTGCTTGCCAAGGCGGAGCTGACCAAGCGCGAAGACTTCAAGTCCGGAGAAGATGGCAGTGTACCGCCCAAGCTCGCAGCTCTCCGCACTGCCCTTGAACCCCTTGCCGAGCAATTTGGCTTCCGTGCTCTCGGCGACCTCGCTGTCGACGAAGAGCACCAGACATGGTCATTCACCTTCACCGATGCTCAGGCCGCCGTTCGCCACATCGACTGGGCTCTCGCGGCCAGTGCTGAGTTCCGGCAGATGATGGTTAAGTACGCCTTGATCAAGGACCAGATCGAGCCCCCCTTCCTGATCGAATACGCAAGCAAGACAGTAGCGGAAGTAGCCGAAGATGACGCCGCGGAAGCGGTCGAAGCTGCTGAAGCAACAGCCGCAAAGCCAGTTAAGAAGGTGCGTGGTCAGCGTGAGCCGGTTGAAAAGGGCAGCGCCCGCGAGCTCTTCGAATT
>Ga0105240_10016316_pt1 | contig 10060 bp, 10 predicted proteins | sample KBSC54metaG_FD_80426 | JGI IMG/M metagenome (GOLD analysis project Ga0105240, IMG submission 80426) | Corn rhizosphere microbial communities from Kellogg Biological Station, Michigan, USA - KBS C5-4 metaG | ecosystem: Host-associated > Plants > Roots > Rhizosphere > Soil | place: Michigan, USA... | reverse complement strand
TGCACAGCTTTGCCCTTGATGGCGTTCCACACTGTGTCCTGATCGGCCTGGCTGCCGTTGGTCAACACGAACTCCCAGGTAGCAAAGTCCATTTTGTCGGGCGGAGTCTTGGTGACCATGTCGTGCGCCTGGTCGGCGGGGGTCGGCGGTGGCGGAATCGGAACCTGCGGGCCGCTAGCCTTGGCTGCGTTGTAAATATTGTCCCAGCCATCCTCGCCCTGATGGTATTTCACGTATTGTGACTTGGCGTATTTCTCGATGCCAGGCTGGCTCTGCGCAGGCGCAACGGCTGCGGCCCGTGCGGCATACCAGATACCGTTCTGATAGTCCGGTGGACTCTGCTGCAAGTAAGCGAGAGCGAGAGGATACAGGAGAGCCAAATCCTTCTGCGAATCGGGAGGATTCGCCTCCGTTGCGCCCTTCAAGAATTGCGCTGCCTTTGCGTAGTCCTTATCCTGCAGGGCGCCCCATCCCGCCGCGGCGTCGAAGTTGCCGGTCATCTGCGCCTTCATCTTCTGGAAGTCGGCGTCGCTGGTGCCCTCCGGCTTTTGGAATTTGTCCAGACAACCCAGGCCTTGCTGGCCGTACTTCCCGGCGTCAGCGGATAGCTGCTTGCCGTTCGGATCACCCTGCTGCGCGCGCATGCGATCGATGTAGGCGAGCAACGTCAGGGCGGGCACTTGACAGGGATTTGATTCGACCAATTTTTGCGCCGTATCGGTTGCTTTCTGAGCGTTGTTGGTCTGCTGGTACGACTGCATCAAGATTTCGAGCGCCTGTTGCTTCATCACGCTATTGGGATATTGCGTGAGGAACGCTTCCATACCACTGATCTTTGCCTGAGGGTCCTTCTGCTGCACGGCAGCCACATACGCGTTGTATTCGGCAGGATCCTTGATCACGGGGGCCTGAGACGCAGGCTGCTGACCGGGGGCGGACGGGGCGGCTTGCCCCTGCGCCGGTGGCGTAGCCGGTTGCCCTTGAGCCGGCGGTTGTCCTTGGGCCGGCGGCTGTCCTTGAGCCGGCGGGGCAGGATTTTGCGCCACTGCAACCACCGCAACCCCAAGCACAGCCGAAAGCAGAATCTTTTTCATCAGTATGGCTCCTTGAAATCTCGGGAAATGACTTTTTGGGAAATCCTGTCCTTCAAACTCTGAGCAGCAACTGCATTCCGTCTGGAACCGCATTTGTTTCGGATCCTGCTTGGAATGCCGGGCTTCCTGGCAGGGCCGGGAGAGCAAGTCCCCGGTGGAGTGTCGTAACAGCTGACCCTTTTTCCCGGCTGGCCGGATTATAAGTACCTCTCCTGCCGAAGGCAAGCAAGTTCCCATTCGCCCTCCCCGTTATTGTTAAGATGCAAACAACAGAGCACGCGGATGGTTCGCGTCATAGCTGTTCAAACCGAGGAAAGCACGGAGCATCTCCCTATATGGACACCGCACCGCCCCTTCAAGGCCAAGTTGCAATCATAACCGGCGCCGGACGCGGCATTGGCGCGGCGATCGCCCGTCACCTTGCCGCTGCCGGAGCCACCGCAGTGCTGTGTGGACGCACGCAGTCGACGCTCGAGGAAACGGCAACTACGATCGTCGATAGTGGAGGCAAGGCGGAGGTGATTGCTTGCGACGTCACCGCGTTGCACCAGGTGCAACACGCCGCTGCGCGCGTCGAGAGCACATTCGGACGCCTAGACATTCTGGTGAACAATGCCGGGATCGGCGGGTTCGACTCCCCGTTGCATGAGTTGCCCCCTGAGGAGTGGGACCGCATTCTGAATACAAATCTTCGTGGTGTGTACTACACGATTCGGGCGTTTGCCCCGATGATGATTCGGGCACAGTCCGGGCACATCATCAATATCTCGTCCCTTGCTGGGAAGAATGCTCTGCGCAACGGAGCTGCTTATGCGGCCTCGAAGTGGGGCCTGAATGGCCTGAGTTACTCGGTAGCGGAAGAGTTGCGGGGATACAAAGTGCGGGTATCAGTGATTTGCCCTGGGTCGGTGGAAACCGAACTCGGGCCACACACGGGGAAAGATGCGAAGAAAATGCTGCAACCGAACGACGTGGCCCACGCCGTTGTCATGCTGGTGATGCAAGCGCCGCAATCATTCATCAGCGAAGTCCTTATCAGACCGACGCAGAAGCCGTGAGGGAGTTTCGAGTTTCGAGTTCAGGTTTCGAGTTCCGGGAGGGGGAGCAGAAAGCCGGAAGCGTGAAGCCTCCGTTATTTCTTGAACAAATTCTCGAAGGCCGCGCGCGCATCATTCGGACGCAAGCTGGCGGGGGTAGAGGTTTCTTTCTCATGAGTCACGCGGATTTCGAAGATGTCGCATTCATTCCGCATGTCTTTCTTAGCGATCCGCGCCATTACTGGCTTCATGCATTCAAACCGGCTCCCCGGATCAAAAAACGTGCACTGCTTGCAGGAATGCAATTCGAAACCGCACTTGGGACACTGCCCTACGCCCGAGCTAGCCGCACCTTGCAATACGGTTCCACATTGAGCGCAGCGCGAGACTGCTCTGGTTCCTGGAAGATTCACCGGTTTGGGTCCTAGCGCATGGTCCCAGCGCGGCGGACCACTGGTTCGCTCCTGCGGCGCTTTCTTGCGCACTTCCTCGCGACGCGGTTCTCGGCCGCTATCCTGATATCCCGGTTGACGGTATTTGGCCACCAAAGCCTCCCCAAGCCCTGTGGACGTATTGTCCACCCGATGCCAGTCGCACGGCAAGTGGTTGAAGCAAGCAGTGCCAACTGCTCGCAGCCGAGCGCAGAAATTTCGTTATGTCGTTAGAATGTTTCGATGATCCACGAGATTTTCCCGGTGGGCCCGCTGCAATGCAATTGCTCCGTCGTGGGAGACGAGGCGAGCCGCGAAGCCATGGTGATCGATCCTGGGGACGACATTCAGGATGTGCTGGAGATTGTGCGCAAGCACAATTTGAAGGTGAAGCAGATCGTGATCACGCACGCCCACATCGATCATGTAGGCGGGGCGATGAAGTTACGCGCGGCAACGGGCGCGCCCATTCTGCTGAATCACAACGATTACGCCCTGCTGAAGATGCTGGATGTGCAAGCGGCATGGATCGGTATGCCAAATCCGGGCAAGGTGGAGATTGATCGCAGCATTACAACCGGAGAATCGGTAAGCGCAGGATCATTGGTGGCGAATGTGTTTCACACTCCGGGCCACACCGAAGGCAGCGTCTGCCTTTATTTTCCGCAGCAGAAGAAACTCATCGCGGGAGACACCTTGTTTGCGGGCTCGATTGGGCGCACGGATCTTCCGGGAGGGGACACGCACAAGATTATGCGATCGCTGCACGACATCGTGCTGGCGTTTCCCGATGAAACGGTTGTCGTACCTGGGCATGGAGAATTGACGACGATCGGTGAGGAACGGGAGGCGAATCCCTTCTTGGTAACGCGTTAAAGGCTCAGCTGCCTGTATCCCAGAATGGCACGAAGGAGCCGCAGCTGTGATGAAGGGCACGATGTCGACTGTTGCCGTTCTGATATAGTGAACCCCTGCAAAGGAGCATCGTTATGGCTGGCAGAAGTGTGAACAAAGTCATTCTTCTCGGACGATTGGGCAAAGATCCTGAGGTGAAGTACACCCCTAGCGGAACGCCAGTGGCCAAATTCACTCTGGCCACGAACGATCGGTTCAAAGACAAGGACGGCAATTGGCAGGACCGAACCGAGTGGCACAACCTGACTGCGTGGGCGCGCACGGCGGAAATTGTGGGGGAATATCTCAAGAAAGGCGCACAGGTATATATCGAAGGAAGCCTGCGAACGCACTCCTGGGATGATAAGCAGACCGGTCAGAAGAAATATATGACCGAAATCAATGTGAATGATCTGGTTATGTTGGGCGGCAAGGGGGGCGAGGGCGGCGGAGGCGGAGGCGATTTTGCAAGTTCCCGGGGCGCATCGAGCGGCAACAACTTCGATCAGCGCACGCCGGAGCACGAACCCGCACCGGCAGGTCCGATCACCGACGAAGATATTCCTTTCTGAAAAGCAGCAGGGTGCAACCAAGGAGCTCCTGCGAGCACGTTTTATTAGAGCGTGCGGCGCTGCTTCAAGGTCTCCGGGGGAGATTTCCTTGACCTTAGCCTGGGTTCGTCATACGATTTAAGAACCAGATTCCCAAGTACATATATTTAAGATCGGACCGCTCGAGTAAGAGGAGATTCCCCCATGAAGTCGCAAGCCGAGAATCCGTTCGAGACAATCGAGAGTGCGCATCATTTTCTGACGCTATTATCCGAAGCTGTCGAAGATGCCAGGCGAGAGGTTGAAAGCGATCTGCAACGCGAGTCCGAACCGGACGTCACGCGTCGAGTGGATGCCCTGCGATTGGCAGTGTACAACCTGGAAAAGCTGGAAATGCATATGAATCGAAGCAGCCGTATCTTGAACGACCTTCGGACCCTTCGCCGACTGCTGTTCGAGGAACGCAAGGGCGGCAGCACCGGGCCTGAGCCGGTCACGCAAGAAGAAAACGCCGCTTGACGGCTTTGTTCGCTCGTCTCCCGACCTTACCTGCCGCCGATTCTCTCTGAGCCGTATGGCACTACGACGCCATTTATCTGCCCGGTTTTCCTGAGCGGCTTCCAATGAAGCTATTTTCTGAGTGGGTTGGCCGTGCCTCGACTGTCCTCAGTCGGGCATTGTCTTGAGATTGGTCGTGACCCGCCGCATGTAGGACAAGGCTTCAGCCGGCGTCATGGAACGTATCGCCTCGATATTGGGAGGGTTGTTGTCGAGGGCCGGCGCACTGGAAACATCGGGATGAATGCTGGTCTCCTGGCCATTCGACAGAAACTTCGTGAGATCGAAATCGCCGGCAACTTCCCGGACCATGGTGGCAGTGATTGTGTTCTGCCGGAGGGCGCAACAGAGGGCCAGGGAGTTGGAACAAAGATTGTTGATGTTACGGGGAATGCCTTTGCTCAGCTGCGCCACCGCCTCCTGGGCTTGTGCGCTGAACAGTGTGCTCGCACATCCCGCAACCCGGAGACGGTGACGAATGTAGCGCCCGGTCTGTTCGTGGGAAAGCGGAGTCAATGAGCAGAACGTAGAAATTCTTTGCCTGAGCTGGCGCAGTTCGGGAGAGGCCAGCTTATCGGCAAGTTCCGGCTGCCCGGCCAGAATGATCTGCAGCAGCTTGGTCTGCGGAGTTTCAAAATCGGAAAGGAGCCGCACGGTCTCGAGGACCGAAGAGTCCAGATTTTGGGCTTCGTCGACGATGATGACGACACGACGCCCCGCCCGGTATTCCTGCAACACATACGAATTAAATTGATCGACGATGGTGGCGAGGTCCGCGTTCTGATCGATCTCCCACCCCAGTTCATTGAGAAGCAGGCGCATAAACTCGCGCGAAGTGCACTGAGTGTGGAAGAGAAAGACGATACGGGTGGAGGAGCGCAGATGCCTCATCAACTTGAACAACAGGGTGGTTTTCCCCATGCCGGGCGGCGCGATCAGAGCCAGGAACCCTCGCCCGAGTTCCACGCCGCACAGCAATGCGGCCAGTGCTTCGCGGTGCGATGACGAAAAGTAAAGAAAATCAGGGTTAGGAGTATCCCCGAAAGGGTCTTGCTGGAGCCCGTGGTACTTCAAAAACATTTAGCACCCACATGCATCAAATCTTTGACTCGCTGGTGCGGCTGAAGTGTGTCGAAGGGACGTTCACCATGATGACAACTGGCACTACCTTACACGCACTAACAGCTCTGTTCAAGGGCAGGACAGCCTTTGGAGACAAAGACTTACAAAACCTGGTGCGGCTCGACCGTCTTCCTTCTGAGCTACACGATCGTGCCATTTACGGGTGGCGGTTGCCCGGTTATCGTTGTCGTAATTCTGTGGCTGACCGGCGTTAAGCTTCAGGGTTTTGGGGCTACACCTAACCGTTAGATCAAACACCTGGGCGGATTGACCCATCGTCAATCTCCAAACGAAGCGAGGACTCCCTCGCGGAAAACAAAGATGGCAAACCTGATTCCGATGTCACCGGCGCGAGTAGTTGTGCTGGCCGCGGACAACACTCCAATGAATACGCAACTCCTGGTTGGCGCGTTGTCGCTAGACAAGCAGTTCCAGATGGTTGAGTCACCATCGTCGCCGGCGGCTATTCTGGTGCTGGTAAAGCGAGACAATCCGCATGTGGTCGTGCTGAGCGGGGAGTTAGCCAAGTCTGCCGCGGGTTCAGATCTGATTCCGGAAATCCGATTGCAATCGCCATCGTCGCGAGTCGTCGTACTTCTGGACAGCTCGGAACGGGAGGCCGTAATCAGCGCTTTTCGGGCGGGAGCGCTGGGAGTTTTCTGTCGCACCGAACCGGTTCGACTTCTGGCCAAGTGCATCCGCTGTGTCCATGCGGGTCAAGTCTGGGCCAGCAGCGCCGAACTGCATTTTGTGCTGCAAGCTTTGGGCGGGCCGGGGCGGGCGCGTCTTACTCCGGAAACGGAGGCGGCGCTATCTGCGCGCGAAATCGACGTCGTTGTCGGGTTAACCGACGGTTTGAGCAATCGCGAGATTGCGCGGCGCCTTAACCTGACGGAGCATACCGTCAAGAACTACTTGTGTCGCATTTTCGAAAAGCTCCGGGTTTCCAGCCGCGTGGAGGTCATCCTACAAGCCCTTGGGAGGAGTTCAAGCAGCGAGTTGCCCGCACCGTCCGGGCCCGTAAAGCGGCCCCACCTTGTGCCTGAAAGCTCCCGTGCCCGCTCGAAAGGGCGTTTAAGCGTGCGCGAAATAGCGAACTAGGGTTGCGGAGGGAGCGCCGCTTCACACTAGCTCGAAGGCAAGCTGAACTTCACGGTAATCCGTTCCTGCCTTTCTACCTGCCGGCCATTGACGGAGTAGGGCTGGTACTTCCATTGCTTGATGGCGCTTGCCGCCGCTTCGGCGAGCAGCGGATGGCCACGCAACACCGCGACGTTCCCCACTGTGCCATCCCCGAGGACCTGGGCTTCGAGCTCCACGGCTCCCTGAATGTGTTGGGACTTGGCTGACTCGGGATATTCGGGATCTACCCGGTGCAGCAGCCGGTTTGGCGCAGCTGCCATCACGGGAGGTGGAGTGGCTTCCCCTGCCGGTCCCGCTCGGTAGATCACTTTCCCGTTTTGAGTGACGATTAATCCGCCCACCGGCGCTTGCACTGCAGCACGCTTTGGAGCTGCAGGGTTGGCCTGATCCGAGTTCGGAACAGTAGCTGTGCTACCCGGACTGGGAGGTCTATCCACGTTCTTTGCAGCAACGGCTTTCTTCGCGCTGCGTATCGCCATCTGCCGAACTCCCACGACGACACCCAGCAGGACCGCGGCCGCGATTACCAGCACGACTAATGCGGAAGTCAGGACCTCATTCTTGGCCGCGGTGTCCGGAGTGGATGCATTCGGAGCAGGCAGCTTCCTTTCAACCGTAGAGTCCGATGTGCGGCTTTCCTCTGGCGTCGCGATCTCGGCTTCATAAGACGGGGGGGTCACCTCGTGGAGCAACGGATCTTCCGGGACACCGCGTGCTGCCGCTTTTTTTGCATTCACGATGTCATCGGCCAACGATTGAAGCGTCCGGCAATCATCCGGGCCGAAGTTGCTGGGTTGCGAGGAGAACACTTCCAGGATCCCGCAGGCGATTCCATCCTGGATGATGGGGACAAGCAGCATGGACCTCAGATGCAGATGGCGGCAGACGTCCCGATCTACGCGCGCATCAGTTTCGGTGTCGGAACATTGCTGCATGGCCCCGGTGCTCAGGCATGCGGCCGACAGCCCGGACGCGGTATCCACCGCAGTCCCAAGCTCAGGCGCATTGCCCGAGGTAGCGCGGCAAATCATCTCTCCATCGCGGGCCAGCGCGATGGCGGCCCCGGTAGCGCGCGTTGCCTGCCGCGCCTCCTCGACGGTTTCGTGCAGAAGTAGATCGAGGGCAAGATCAAGGGACAGGGCGCCACCGCCGGCATCGGCCAGCGCCCTTGCCACATTGGCTATCTCCTGCGCTGCGTCCGGACCAGACGTAGAGACAGGAGCCTCTAAAGGCGGCTCTTCTCCTAAATTTTTTTTCTCTGGGTCCGGCCGCCAGCTGGGACGAAGACTCATACTGCCCCCGATTAGGCTCCTCGCGATGCCATTATGAGGCCAGATTCATGCCGTTTCAAATGATTCCTTGAGGACTGTGGCGAATCAGGTTGAATGGTTACCGAAGTTCCAACTTGGAAAAGAGGCGCCGAAATCAATGCGTTTTTCTGTACACCAATTCGGAGGCTATCTTAAAATGCCAGCAGCCGGGTAGAAGCCGTTCACATCTCCACCCCCCTGCGGCCGATACTACGACCATTTCTCTGAGGTATACATGCCGATCCGCATTGCTGTCGTAGGTTCGGGATACGTGGGCCTGGTGGCAGGGGCCTGTTTCGCCGACCTGGGCCACGAGGTCATTCTGGTAGACAACGATCAGAAGAAGCTGACCGCACTTCGCGAGGGCCAGGTTCCGATCCATGAGAAATTCTTGCCGGAATTGTTAAACCGGCATCGCGGGCAGCGGCTGACCTTCTCGGACGATCTGAAGGAAGCGGCTCGCCTCAGTTCCGTTATTTTTGTCGCAGTAGGCACACCGCCGACGGAGCGAGGGGATGCCGACCTGTCGTACGTGGAATCAGTGGCGCGAGAGATTTCCGGAGGCGTCGATCAATACAAGGTCATCGTCGAGAAGAGCACGGTTCCGGTTTATACCAGTGAGTGGGTGCGAAGAATTATCCTGCGCAATGGCGCTGATCCGGACACCTTTGACGTGGCTTCCAACCCTGAATTTTTGCGCGAGGGCACCGCGGTCACGGATTTTCTTTTTCCCGACCGCATTGTGATTGGCTGCGACAGCGCCCGCTCGGCGGAAGTATTACGGGAAGTTTACGCGCCCATGACGGATGGTACTTACTATTTGCGCCCTGACGCCATTCCCCAACCTGACCGCGCTCTCATTCCTCCGCCCATTATCGTAACCAGCACGAAGAGCGCAGAGTTGATCAAGCATGCGTCGAATGCTTTCCTGGCCATGAAAATTTCGTTCATCAACGCGGTAGCGTCAGTGTGTGAGTCCGTGGGTGCGGACGTGAACCAAGTGGTCAACGGCGTGGGAACCGATTCCCGCATCGGCAGGAGATTCTTGAATCCCGGGATCGGCTATGGCGGTTCCTGCTTCCCCAAAGACGTTTTGGCGTTCCGTGCGGTAGCTCGTGAATGCGGCTATGACTTCCGGCTTCTGGACGAAGTCATGCGTATCAACGAGGACCAGCGGCAGCGCTTCCTGCGCAAGATTCACCATGCCCTGTGGACGCTTCGCGGCAAGAAGCTTGCGGTACTCGGTCTCGCGTTCAAGGGCGGCACCGATGATATTCGCGAGTCTCCAGCGCTGCACCTGGTCGAATCGTTGCTACAGGAAGGCAGCACGATCACCGCGTACGATCCGGCGGCAATGGAGCGTGCCCGCGAGGTGCTGGGTTCCAAAATCGATTTCGCCTCTTCACCGTATGAGGCCGCTCATCACGCCGACGCACTGCTGATTCTGACGGAGTGGGAAGAGTTCGCCAATCTTGATCTAACTCAGATCCGGAAGGAACTTCGGTATCCCATCGTCATTGATGGGCGGAATCTCTACGATCCCGAATTGATGGCAGCACAGGGATTCACCTACTACAGCGTGGGCCGCGCGGCTTCCCATCCGGATGGAGTTCCCTCGGGACTTCTCAGGAACGGCAAGAAGGCATGACCGGACGCGCACTGGTCACAGGCGGCGCGGGCTTCCTCGGATCTCATCTTTGTGATGCCCTGCTGGGTGAGAGCTGGAACGTTGTCGCCGTCGATAACCTGCTCACTGGACGCATGTCGAATCTCGCGCACCTGCGGAACGAGGCGCGTTTCGAATTTGTTCAGAAAGACATTTGCGAACCGTTTGACGTCGGGAAAGTGGATTACGTCTTTCACTTCGCGAGTCCCGCCAGCCCGGTGGATTACAGCACTCACGGAATTGCCACGCTGAAG